>Ga0137386_10000297_pt1 | contig 26199 bp, 28 predicted proteins | sample SagtaG_4_FD_104910 | JGI IMG/M metagenome (GOLD analysis project Ga0137386, IMG submission 104910) | Vadose zone soil microbial communities from Sagehorn Ranch, Mendocino, California, USA - Sage2_R_100_16 metaG | ecosystem: Environmental > Terrestrial > Soil > Vadose zone | place: USA... | reverse complement strand
GCTCCTCGCCCAGACGCGGGACGCGATCCGGGAGGCGGCGAACCTGGGGGCCTCGGTCGCCCTCGCCGAAGACGCCTGGAAGCAGGGCGCCGATTTCCTCGATCGGCATCGGCTCGCGTCGGCGCGAGAGAGCTTCGTCGAGGCGGGCCGGAGGGCGGGCGACGCGCGCACCCGCCGGATTGAAGAGGTCGAAGGGTCGGTCCCCGCGGTCGCGGACCACATCGAACTCGCGCGGAACGTCGGCGCCGACGTGCGGGAGGCCGAGGGCCTCTTGGACCAAGCCCGGACCGCGATCTCGGCGGTGGAGCACGGCCGGGCCGGGGACCTCCTGAAACGCGCGGAGCGCCTCGCTATGAAGGGTCAGCAGCGGCAGATCGAACGGGCGATTCAGCTTCGGCAGTCGCAGGTCGAGAAGGCGCAGGCGATCATCGTGGCGAGCGAGCCGGTCCTGAGAGAGGCGGAGTCGTACGATCTGAGCGCGGCCGAGGTGCGCACGCTCCTGCGCCAGGCGCGGGACGTGCTCGGCAAGGGCGACTACCTCGCGGGGCTCACCCTCGCCCGCAATGCGGAGGAAGCCGCCCGTCATCTCGAGGGTCAGGTCGACGAGGAACGCCGGCGGCGTGGCATTTCGAAACCCGTGGCGGGGATGTGCGGCGTCTGTTCGTCGCGGCGGGTCGCGTTCGACGACGACGGCGGGGGACGGTGCGCGGATTGCGGCAGCGTCTTCCGCTGGCGAGGTCCCCTCGGCGTCTGGGAGCGTCTCCGGGCGCTCCTCGCTCCATAGCCTTTCATTGCGCCCGGAACCGGGCTCGATAAAGTGGAGTCCCGCGATCCGCGGTCTCGGAAGCGCTCTCGCTGCGCTTCGCCGCCGTCCCATCATGCCCGCTCGCTTGGGCGGGCACTTTCCCCATGCTCGCTCGGGTGTCCGTGGTGCCTTTCCATTTCCTCGTTTCTATATTTCTCCTCATATTTTAAAAATCTCCGGATACGCGACGGCAGGGTGGGCAAGTCCTGCTCAGGAGGTGAAACACGAGCATGAGGCAGGGATCGTGGCAAGTTGATGAGTGGTGGGTGAAGCGCTTCTACGCCGGCATGGAGAAATGCCCGGAGTGCGGTAGCAAGCATGTTGAGCTGGAGTACTTCCCGTTGCGGCGAGTGAATCGCTGCCGATGCAGGTCGTGCGGGGTCACCTGGGTCCCAATAGAGGTTACGTGGGACCGAGTGGACCCTTGACGACGAACAGGCCATCATGCCCGCCCAATCGAGGCGGGCACTTTCCCCTCCTGCATACAAGAGTCAAGGGTGAAGACGATCGGACACCCTACTGTCCACGATAACTGAATGAGGCGAGGGACCAACAGAATCTGAGGAATCCGCTATCTCCGCGGAAACTCCTTTTGGGGGAACTAGGATGCACCCGCCGAGGCTACCTCGGGAATCAATGGGAGTCTGGATGAACGACGTGGATGCACTCATAAAGCTCGCGGAGGACCTCACCCGCAGGAAGTCGGACTTCGTCCACAGGAAGGGCGCCGGTCTAGGGGACCTCGACACGGCCGATTTCATGACCGAGCTTGAGGAGAAGGCGACTGAGGCTTTGGGTGACGCCTGTCTTCCTGACGCCCCAGTAATCCAGGAAGCGGGTTTCAGCTTCGACTATTTACTGCCACGCGAGGCGACGGTCGTGGAGTTTGGGTTCAGCTTACGCAATCCTCGGAGCGAGTTCGAGAGAGACTTGTTCAAGGTGCTTTTAGCGAAGAGGGCCGGAACAGAAATTCGTAAGCTCGTCTTGGTTGGCAAGCCAGGAACCAAGGATCGTCTCAAAGCTCCAGGACCAAAGGCGATTATGGAATTCGTCAAACGCGAATTCGGAATCGATGTAGAGGTCCGGGAGATCGGGCAGACGGAGGCTATGGGACATGGCGGAGGGAAGGACAAGCCACTTCGAGTCAAAGGGAGGCATCGTACGTGAAGTCGGCTCTGCTCGACCGGGTTTCCGAACGGACCGTGATTTATGGTTAGCTGGTAATGACGCTCTCCTTGTCCTTCCGGATTCCTCCCACCCTCTGCCCCCGGCTTTTGACCGGCTTTTTGGAGGGACCTCCAACCAGCTTTGACCTTCCCCGGACGATTCGGTGGGACCATGGGGCTGTGCGAATCGAGCCAACTGGAGCCATTCGTTTCCAAGGTGATGATGAAGGGCACCTAAAGCTGCGAAATGTGCTAGGCAACGTTTTTTCCGGTTTCAGGAATTCGATTGGGACCGACGAGGCCGGCTTGTCGGATCCCGTCGGACCTATCGTAGTTAGCGGAGTCCTCGTGAGACGTGAGCGCATCCCAGATCTGCTGTGCTCCGGCGTAAAGGATTCGAAGATGCTGACCGCCGAGGAGGTGAAATCGCTCAGGAATGAAGTCGAAAGAGCCGTCACATTGAGTCGTTCAATCGTGTTGGAACCGACGCAACTGAACGCGTGGGACCCGGCAAGGGTTGCCAGGGAAGTCGCCGGCGCGCACTCAACCATCGTGGGAGCGCTCTTGGGGGATCGGGCCGACGGACCGGCGACTGTGGTGCGCATGGGCATCAGCAGACGGCGAAGCTACTCCGAAACCCTCGAGTTGGCACCATGGCGAGACCTTGCGCGGGTGGAATTGCATCCGCACGCAGAGCAATGGCCCGAGGTTGCGGCCGCCTCGGTACTGGCACGGAGCGCTTGGTTGGAATGGGTTGCGCAAGCTTCCACTCGCCTTGGACTCGACCTTCGGGCCTTGACTCCTGAAGAGATGGCGGCACATTCAGATGCTGTTTCGCTGTTCAAAGTCCGGGTCGTTGCCGCGATCGGACGCAAGCCGCCCGCGGAGGGAATCTTTTCCATAAGGTCTTACGTCCGGCAGGACCGGGAGAAACTCCGCTTGGCGCTCCTTGGGCTAAGTAAATTCTATCCCACCATCGACAGGTGGGTGGAGGGGAGAGTGGGCAGGAAGGGTATCCTTGATCGCATTGAGGCTAAAGACGCGGCGTGCTGGGTGGCTTCGGCAGGAGGCGAACTTGCGGGGTTCGCGATCATCACGCCTCGGGCACCCCGGATCGCAAAGCTCAGCACCTTTTACGTCTACCCCAAGTACCGGCGACGCGCGATAGGATCACAGCTCCTGAACAGGGTAATCAACGCTACCACGGGCAAAGGCATAGAGAGGCTTTACGTCACCCTCGCCTCCGAGGAGCGAAATTTTTTCATCCCATTTCTTCGCGACTTCGGTTTCCTTGTGGACGGCGTGCATCCCCAACGCTACAGGCGGAACTCGTATGAGATCGTCATGGGACGCACATCCGTCTCCGCTGTAGTGTCCGCCGATCGATTCTCGGAATTCGTCAGACGATACCTGTTCGAGCTCAGAGGCTTCGAGATTACCCTCGTTTCCGAAAGCCGGTTCCTAGCGGAGTCGAAGCTTCAGCTGCCCGGCCTGTTTGGAGTGCAACCGCCAGAACGTTATCTCGTCGAATGTTTCTCTGAACGCGATCTGAAGCCGGGAACGGCGCGGGTTCTGGCGGAAAACGCCTCGGAATTCCGAGCCCAAGGAGTGCTCGTATGTCTCCATGGAATGCGGGAGAAGCCCCATAGGAGGGGGCTGACGGTCCTCGACGCGTATGATGTTGAGACCTTATTCTATCCTCTACGCCTCGACCGCGACCCCGACCCTGCGTGGATCATCCCCATCCAACCTGACTTCGCGAACCAACTCATTCCGAGGTGGGGGCAGGCGACGCTTGAGGCGGTGAGGGTACAACTGTCCACCAGGAACGTGTATTACAGAGTTGCAGACCGGGTCGGAGCGCTGCGCCGAGGCGCCACGATCCTTTGGTATGTTAGCGACGAGGCCGAGATCCGTGGCGAGTCGAAACTCGCGGCCTGGCATGTCGGCTCGCCACACGACCTCGCCCGACGTCTTGGCCACCTCGGCGCCTGGACGGAGAAGAACATCGAGCGTCATGTCGGCCGGGGGAATCCCGCCCTCGCCCTCGAGTTCGACTGGTACGCGGAGTATGAGAACCCCGTCGACCTCAACACTTTGCGCCAAGAGGTGCCAAAGTTCAATCCCCTCACGCTGTTCGGCGTCGCGGAGAGCGCCGCCCGTCAAATCAGGAGGTTGGGAACACGAGAAGAGATGTCGTCCTACTCGCAATAAGACCTCAGTTCGCAGCGGCCATTCTGTCGGGGGAGAAGAAATATGAGCTTAGAAAGATTACACCCCGCGCTCCGGCCCCGATCCTAGTGTTCCTGTATGCAACGAGGCCGGACATGGCCATCGTCGGCCATTTCGAGGCGGCGGAAGTCCTCACCGACACAGTCCGAAGCTTGTGGAAGATTGCGGGGGAGCATTCGTTCTTGAATAAGGATCAGTTCTTCGCATACTTCGGCCGAGTCTGTGTCGGGAGCGCATGGCGCGTGGCCTCTCCAGCTCCTCTGCAGCAGCGGTTGGGTCTCGGGGAGATTCGCGAGTACGATCGTGATTACATGCCGCCCCAGTCCATGGAATACATGTCCGAGGACCACGCTGCGGTCCTCGCGATGAGCGACAGGGGCTTATGGCCTAACGGTTCGGGAGGTTGGCTAGGTTGACGTCCAGGATTGCCTTCCTTGGAGGCATATCGGGAATTGGAAAATCCTTTGCGGCCAAGAGATGGGCCGAGAAGGCTCGCCAACTCGATGTCGTCGCCTTTTCCGAGCTCATGTTGAGACATCTCCCGGGAATCCAGGACCACCGAGCCATCGTCTCGACCACTTCACCGGAAGAAAGGGCCGCGGCACGCCGGCTGGCGATAGCGGATCTCGGGGAAGTACAGAAACCCACGCTCGTTACTGGGCATTACGGAATCTGCACGTTCTCGCGGGGAGGGGGAGTGCAAGCTGTCGAAACCGCATTCCCAGGGGAGTTGCTGCCTGTGGTGACTGCTCTCATGCTGGCCGATCATGAGGACTTGGCCGTGGTCCTTGATCGTCGGAGGACACCGAAGAACCCAGGTGCGCTTGCGGAAGTTGAATTCGAGCGAACCGTTGAGGGCGCCATCTTCACGTACCTCGCAGCGGTCTCCGGCAAGCCCGCAGCCACAGTTGGATTGGATCGGCCGGACAGCGGGGCTGCCGCCGTTGGATTCCTCCAAGAGCAGTGGCCTGACATCATGAATGCCGTGTGACCCTTAGTCGGCGGCGGACGGTCGGAGAGCCGACTGACCGCGCCGCCCTTTTCTACACGGACGCAGATTCCCCCTCAAAATTCGGGAGCGTAGGAATTTGAAACAGAACCTTTCCATACGGAAGGCCCAAGACGACGTGGCGGCCTACTTGACCGCCAAGGGACCGGCATGGTCGGGCCTGGGCAAGCACTACTACTTGGTCACTCACCTAGTAGAGGAGATCGGGGAACTTGCACGCGCTGTGATTAATCTCGAAGACAAGGTGATAGAGCCGCACCGGAGAGGTCTCGCCGCCCCGAGTGTAGAGAAAACCGCTGCACTCCTCGACAGCATTGGAGATAGCTTCTTCCACTTGCTGAAGCTCTGTGTCGCCTACGGTCTAGACCTCGAGGAGGCTTTTGAGTCTTCGTTCGGCGCCATCAAGAACAAGTACCCAGTGGACCACAGCTTTCGCGATGGCCGTCGGTAGGTCGACTGTCCGCGCCTTCGTCTAGACGAACCCGTCCCGGTTCGTCACTGAGCTGGACTCAGAGTAATGGTCCGCTCGTCAACTTTGACTTCCGCGCGGAGATAGTCGCCTTCCTTGATTTCGAGCGCTTGCCGCACATCTTCCGGAAGTGTGACTCTGTTCCCGCTCACGATGCGCACGTAGTGCAGAATCTCTCGCTCAGCCTTGGACATCCCTAAACCTCGAGCACATATGTGCGATGTACGTTTTGTCCTTTTCGACCTGAGGGTTTAGTTGCGATTTCGACGACAAAACGTATTAATGTAGATGTATGCATTGGCGTAGGGTATGCACGTGAGGCGGGACGGTCCATCGTGCCCTGTCGGGGGCCGCAAGGACTGGTTCTGAGGAGGTGAGCACTATGATCGAAGGCGCATCGAAGAACGGGGGCGACGGGCATGAGATAACGTACTACGTGGACAACGAAGTCCAGCACACGACCGAGAAGGAGCTGACTGTTCGGCAGATCCTTGCGGCTGCGGGTGACGATCCCACGACCCATTACCTCCTCGAGTTGCGGGGGAATCAGCAGATTCCCCACAAAGACTTGGACGAGCTTCTGGAGATCCACGAGAACGAGCGGTTCGCTGCAATCTTCACCGGCCCAACTCCCGTCTCTCGGGTGTGAACATGCCTGTGGAGGACCTGATTAGTGCGTTGAAGTCTCGGACCTTTGCGGTCGAGGAGCTTCCTCGACGGATTGATGGGACCGCATACGTGGTCATTGACCCATACACTGTTGAGGTTGGTCCTCATGCGGGAGAGCATATCGGTCTCGCTTTCCCGACCCCACCGGATTTCCCGATCACCCCCCCTGGTGGGATTCACGTGAAGCCGCACCTGATTCCTTCAGGAACGAGAAACACGGGAGCCAGCCCACTCGGGCCCGATTGGCAGTATTGGAGCAGACCAATTGCCAACTGGAGGCAAGATCGGAGCGTTGCTCGCCTCCTCAGTCACGTCAACCGGCTGATGATAGATGTTTGAGCCCCGCAGGATCTACAGCGCATCGATGACGGAGGAGGTTGATCAGACTGCATCCCGCCACCTACTCCGGTCGGATGGCCAAGAGGATCTTTGTTTCGGCGTCTGGTATCCGAGCAACGGTCACTCCCGTACAACAGCCATACTGTACGACCTCATCCTTCCGCGTGAGGGGGAACGACACGTGCACGGAAACGCCAGCTTCACGGTCGACTACTTCGCGAGGTCGCTAGGAACGTGTCAAGCCAAGGGCGGTGGCTTGGCGTTCCTGCACAGTCATCCAAGCGTTGGCTGGCAGGCAATGAGTCATGCGGATAAGGTCGCGGAGGCGAGCCACGCCGCAGCCTCCGCCGCAGTAACCGGGCTTCCCCTCCTTGGACTTACATTAGGGGAGGATAGAAGCTGGAGCGCGCGCCACTGGTTTCGCGTAGCTCGTGGCAAGTACGAGCCAATTTGGTGCGACACCGTTCGTGTTGTCGGCCTTGGTCTCCGCCTTTCCTACCATCCGAAACAGGTCAGGCGCTACAGGCTTAAGGCGGAGTTCCAGAGGACGACGGACATTTGGGGCAAGGAGGCTCAAGAACATCTTGGGAGAATCCACATCGGCATCTGCGGACTCGGAAGCGTTGGAAGCGTCGTGTGCGAGGTGCTCGCTCGGATTGGAATCCGGCAGGTCACTCTTATCGATTTTGATAGGATTAGTTCGCACAACCTCGACCGGACGCTCGGCGCGACCCGCAGCGATGCCAAGGGGAGAACGTTCAAGACAGAAGTCGCGGCCAGAAATGCCGAAGTCTCAGCGACTGCGGACGGATTCCAAGCGAACAGGTTCGAATTCAGCGTTGTCGAACCCAACGGATACAGCGTGGCTCTTGATTGCGACCTGATTTTTTCCTGTGTAGACCGACCATGGCCTCGCCGGGTTCTGAATCACCTCGCGTACGCCCACCTCATTCCAGTGATCGACGGTGGCATCCGGGTTCGCAAGTCCGAGGGAAAACTCAAAAGTGCGACCTGGGCGACTGGCACGGCCGGGCCCCTCCGGGTATGTCTGGAGTGTCGCGGCGCGTATGATCCCGGCCTCGTTGCAGTCGAAAGGGACGGATTCCTCGAGGAGCCTTCCTATATCGAACGGCTACCTGAGACGAGCCCTTTGCGAGGGAACGAGAACGTCTTTCCGCTTAGCGTGAGTCTCGCGGCGCACGAAGTCCTCCAATTTGTGGCACTAGTTACCGAGCTTGTCGGGATGCGAGATGTAGGCGAGCAACGGTTCAGTTACTTTCCCGGAATCATCGGCGTAGAGCACTTGAAGTGCGATAGCAATTGTCCGTTCCCGTTGCTAACCGGCCTCGGAGATAGAGCGACGGAGAAAGTAGGGGCCGTCACCGGTGTCGATCGCAGGCTAGCAGGTGAAGGCACCGTCACGCGCCCCGTTGCCGGGAAGTCGCGCATTCCGGGTTGAGCTCGAATTGAGGCGCGGTCGGGTGCAGTCGCTGCTTGCAAGCCAGCACAGATTTAAGCGACGAGGACTTTCTGTCACTTGCTGTCCGAAGAATACTGCGTGATTGACATCGAAACTGCACCGATTCGCTTCACGGATCCAGAGATCGTGGATTACCAGATTGACAAGTCGTTTAACCGGGATTTCCATCCGTTCTTTGCGAAGGTCGTCGCAGCGGGATTGAAACAGGCTGGAAAGACCGCCGAGGTTTTCTGCTCCGACGATGAGGGCTCGATTCTCACAGCTTTTTGGAGACGTCTCCGAGAGTTGGGGCCACGGAAGTACGTCACATTCAACGGCTACCAGTTCGATGTGCCATTCCTGTTAATTCGCTCGAAGTTCCAGCGGATTCGGGCGGAAGTGGAAATTAATCTGAACCTTTGGAAGATGGAGGACTCGAATCACTTTGACTGCATGCAAGCGCTCTCCCTCAGGAGGACCTTTCCCTGGGTCAGCTTGGACATCACGTGCCGGATGCTTGGAGTCACCCTGCCCCGGAATCGGCTCGCAGGAAAGGAGATCCCAGATCTTTACGCGAAGAAATCGTGGAAGCAGATCGAGGCGCACAACCGACAGGACCTAGAGCTGACCGAGGCGCTCTACCTAAGGGTTCGCTAATGGGGCCATTCCCACTCTCGGAGGAGAACAGTCAGCTTCCTGGCTTCGATGATAGTGACACCGTATTCAGAATTCTCGATTTCGGGCGCATAGGCGTATAACCCACTATCATCAGTCAGAAGGTAGCGGGCATCGTAGGGCAGTCGATCGGTTGCAACAAAAATCTTGATGTCGTTGTCCTCGGGAATGTTGCTCGCCTTGCGCACGCCTGTTCTCGAGTACACGTCCACTTCATTCGAAATGAAAAACTGCTTGGCCTGCGTGAATGCGTTGTCCGGCACGTCATATGGGAACCGCGTCAAGCTGCCGAAGAGATCGCTAAGCTGGCCGACTGCTCGATCCTTGTAGGCTTTGATTTTGTACCGGTCCGTAACCCCGGACTGCTGCGCGCGTTGATTTACCGCCTTCACGATATTTTTCCAGGATTCAGCCTTGACGAGCTCGAAGTATCCATTTTCTACTCCCCGAGGGGCGCAACCGTCGTGAAACAACCGGAGCGGGTCCGTTAGGAAGTCACGGAGAGGTCGGTCGCGATGGGTACCCAAGCTGAGCGCTCGCTTTATGCAGCAGTTGGCATCCCACGCAACGGCCTCGCCAGCCTGTGGCGAGTCCACGCATCCCACCCCCTCCCTTCAATGCGCGACGACGAACTCCAAGAACTCGTATGTGGACGGATCAATCGGGGTGACGACCCCGTACAAGTCTGCATTGTACTCTAAACAATGGAGGCGGTGCTTCAATTTTTCGGAGAGTAGTCTGCTGTTTGAGGGAGAAGAATCGTCGAGGATGAGCATGTGTTCGTGATTAACGGCTTCGCGAGCGTCATCCGCAAGTCTCTCCGCGTTGAAGAGAATGTTATGCTTCCCAGTCAACCCATCATCTAGATGGGACTTCCGTACCTCTTCCAAGCATCGAAGGGCGAAATCGAGCGTACCAAGAAGATCGAGACAAAGCTCACATTCATCAGATCTCCTTGCCTCGGCGGACCCAATGAGCCTTCTGATTTCGGCCATGGTCTTGTTCAGATGGTCAGCGAATCCGCGCTTGTCGTCCAAGTAGAGATCCTTGTGAAGCCGGTCCACGACCTTCTCCGTATTGCTCCGAAAAAGATAGGTCGTCGATGTTATGATGGCGCGATACGATTCCCTAAACGGAAGCGCATCGATCCGAGGGAAAATGGCGTGCCGAACGAATTGAGCGCCATCGACCGTGAGCGCATACTCGAACAAGTCGAGCGGCTTCCCGGAGGGACGCTTATTGATCTCCAATAGCTGTGCGCTCTGAAGGCTGGCTGCTTCGTCGTCGATGTGTCGGTCGTATGGACCCATTTGTTTGTTCTCAAATTTGTTTGGGACTGGGAAGCCTTCCCGCTGAAGAACTGCAAGATACTTGTTCAGGCGCACCTTTCCATAGAGGTGACCGCCGTGCGCGAAAGTGGCGTATAGGATCGCCCAGCCATTCGGCCAATCTCGGAACGATTCGACGTTCAAGTCGATCCTCCAGCGGTGTCCAGCTGCGGTAGTAATCTACTTTCTGCGTCGGTTATTAGCGCTGAGAACTGGGATAGGCGAAGCTCATCCTGCGCTTGTCTCATCTTGCCTCCTCCCCCTCGCATGCGTGCCCATTTGGGCACGCGGAAATGGCGAGAGTAAGGAAGGGAAGTCCGACCTGAAATACGTGATGGGATGCACGGAAGACTTCGTCGACTCTCGTTCAAGACGGCGGAAAGGATTGTATCTTCACTTAAAGCTTTTCGCTATTGCTTTGAGCAATTGGCAAAATCGAGAGGCAAAAGCGAAGATGCAAAATACCTAACTTGTCAATCATGTGGAGTACAAGAATGGTTCGGACTCGAGGGGAGGCCCAGCACTACCGGGTTCTCGCGGTGATCGCAAGCATGCAACGCCCCACCCTGCGAACAATCGCCCGGGAATCGGGTCTCTCAGAGCCCACGGTGCGTGCGAGTCTTCGTTGGCTTGAGGGCAAGGGCAGCATCGAAGCTGATGATTCGATGAAGCCCCACATTCTATGGGGAGTGACCGAGAGAGGACAGAAGGACCTTCTGATAGCCCGGGAGATCGGCGAGGCCACGCGAGGTAGGTCGCAGTAGGCTTGAGAGGCCGCAAGATGGTGCGTAAACCGCTCCCATGCCAATAATCATCAAGGGCTCGCTTCCGCCAGGTTGTTCTCTTGCATGTGCCTGCGGCAGTGTCACCCAGCCAGATCTCAAGTTCCGGGAAGGCGTCCGCTATCCTCAACCAGGCCACACGGTGCTGACCCGCTCGCGCTGGCAGCCCAGTCTCCGCAAATGTCGACACTGCGATGACGCAGTGTATTGCATGGTCGTTTAGGCGTGAGACGGCACGGAAGAACGCCTCGAAGAAATTCTTCGCCCTAGCCGGGCCGGATTCCTTGTAGCCAACGACCTCGATGTGATACTGAGCATCCCCCTTGGACGCTACGATGTCCACCCCCGTTTGGCCGTGACTCCGCTTCGGAGTGAGCGAATACCCCTCGTCCGCGAGGCACGCCCGAAGACAATCTTCGACATCTGCGTTCGACATTTTTGCCGGCATGGAACCAACTCTTTGGTCTCCGCTACACGAATGAGGCGAGATCCTGTTCAATGATTTCGATCCGTTCGATGTTGCCGACCTCGTCCGCAAGGGTCTCGGGCGTCCATTCCCGCGAATCCAAGAACTTGAGGAGCCGCCGGACAGTGAGGCGCGAGGCCTTGTGGTGGGAAGCCAGGAGACCTCGACAGGTCTCCCAAAGCCATGCTGCATGCTGGCACAACCGGGCGGAGACGATCCGCCCGACATCACGACCTACGAGGCTCGCCACCTCCCGCGCACGCTGGCATACCACGGACAACGCATGCATGCCGTCCGCATCGTCATCGAGCGACGCGTCCGAAAACCCTTGCTCTCGCAGGAAGTGCCGAATATGCAGGTTCGGCGGAGCGAAGTCCTGTCCCAGCCCGAAATCGTGGAGCCACAGCACGGCTTTGACGGGCCCGAAATGAGCGATGTCGGTTGCCGCAGCCGTGACGAGATCCATCTGTCTGGATCTGTATGGCGCAATCGAAGCAACAAGTGTCGGCGTGATTCGATGACGCCGGAAGAACGAGTCTGCCGTTGAGACCATATTTGCCAAATCACCACTCCGCAGGAGTTTCTCGGCTGAGGCAAGGGCAGGCCGCTTGAACCGTGCTCCAAAGGACCCAGCCGGAACGATTCGCCGCTCGGCGTCGATGTCCGCTTGGACTGTCGCGCCCCACTTGGTATCCGAGGTTGCCGCTCCCCTCTCGGTGTAGTCGAGGTGGCCCATTAGCAAGTCGGACAGATAAGCCGCTTGGGCTGATCGCACCTCCTTACCGAGAAAGCTGGGATAGATTAGCGCATCCCAAATTTCTGAAGTGTGAACCGGCAACTGACAGGGTCCTTCAGGCTGGAACCGAGCGACAAGTTCGGAAAAGCCCTCGACGCTCGATTTTGCGGGCACCATGTCCCCCCGCAGCCGAAATCTCCTTCCGTGCCTTTAGGTTGCCGGAATCAGACTGGATGCAATCCAACGGGATGAAGCGTCGGGCGATTGCACTCTACGAATCTGGTCTCTCCGCCCGCGGTGTTACCAACGCGCTGAAGGACCAGATCGGGGAGCATGTTAGTCCCCAGACTGTCGCTCGATGGGCGCGGAAAGAAGAAATAAGTCGCCCTGTGGGTGAGCCTCAATCAATTACACTGCCAGCCCATGCGAAACGTCTGTACAACGCAGGGCTTACGCTCCAGGAAGTAGCAGATCGGTTCAACATAGGGAATACATCCGTTGCGAATCGTCTTCGGGAGATGGGCGTTGAGATTCGGCCTAGCGGCTCGTGCTTTCAGGCAATCCTTACGAGGGACCTGCCGCACGCTATGTTTGTCACAGAAGGACTCGGGGTCCAGAGCATCGCCGGCGTGGCGGGATGCTCTCTCGAAACGGTCTACAGGCTTCTGAGGGTTCATGGCATCCGACGGCGGACTCGGGGACATTCCACGGCTAAGGCGCACAATCCGCCTCAAAGGACGAGACATAGCAATGACAAAGCCCAAGCACACTATCTTCGCGCTAAGCAATTTGGACCATCGAAACGGATTGGCAGGATACTTTCCATGAAAAAGGGAGCCCGGCACGGAATGATCCTTCAACAGCCATGGGCCAGACTGGTCGCTGAAGGCGTGTTCTCGGTCCTCGTTCGTCCAATTCCAACACATATTCGAGGGAGAGTCGCCATCGTCGCAAGAGGCGTAGACCCCGCCGTGCTCGTTGATGGTGAGCGACCGACAGAAACGGATTTCCCGCGGCCCGCAATTATTGGATACGTAAATATTCGTGAATGCATCGAAGTGCCACATGACAAAGTGAAGGAGATGTTGAAGGAAATCGGTGGCCGTGAATTAGCAGATCTCTACCCGCTCTACTATCTTCCGAGGAAATCACGCGCGTTCATCTGGGTTCTCCGGAATCCCCATGCGCGCGTGAGGCCGAAACTGCTGAACAAAATCGGCGCGAGAACTTGGATTCGCCTAGAGGGAACCGCTTGATAATTCTCTTAGTTCAGTCACTATATGGCATAAGCGACTCAACGAAAGCGCGCTGCGATGCCGCGAGCCCATATAGATCATAAACCGCAGCATCCAGCTCGGCCTTGACCTCAGCCAGTGTCCTTTGTTGCTCTGGCGTCGGTTGCTCTCCCCCGCCAAACGGTTCTGAAATCGTCTCTAGTTTTTCAACTGAGGTCTCTATCGCCCGCATGATGGACGCTGAGGGTTCTTTCGCCACGGGGATCTCGCTTAGATACTCTTCTCGGAAGTTCATCGTGAGTTCCGTCCTGTTGAAAATCCAATCACGAACGTAAAGGTTCATCAATCGACTGTTGAGAATTCCCGTAACGTACTGGATACTCGTGCCATCTTGAAACGTAACCGCCGTAGTGCTCGAGTGCGTAATCGACTTGTTCCGATCAATGGTAGCTTCGATACGGACCTTGCTCGATATCACCCTCTTGATTACAATCTTCTCGGTCGCACGACACTTGTCTTTGATTCCTCTCGGGATCCTGACGTCTGTTCCGTCCACATACTCTGAAGGGGCCGCAAACCAGCGCCTCACGCTGGAGCCGTTGAGAAGTGGAACGCTCCGTGCATTCTGTTTGCTCCTAAATCTCCTCACGCCATGGTCGTCGCGGATTCCTTCCCAAACCGTCATCCTGAAATTCGCTTTGTTTAACGGTCGTCCGATTCGATTCATTTGTTCGTAGATCTCTCGCGCCGTCCCAAACACGTAGACGAGAAGTCGCTTCTTTGGATCGTTTCGGAAGACCCGAGGATCAACTTCGTGTTTGTCGTAGAGGACACGTCGAAAACTGGCAACCTTGTGAATGACCTCCAGGGGCGCCTCCGTGTCCTGAGCGACGCCAGGGAGTTTCCGCTCGAAAACAACAATCACATGTTCCAGCCCGACGTCGGGCCAGCCTCGCCCGAGGTCGACAATCTTCAGGATGCGACATCGTGAAAGGAGATATTCACGAACCAGTCTGTACTCATCAACATAGGTCAATGACTTGGGCATGATGAGAGCGCCGACCCCACCCCTGCCTCTCGGCACCTCCACGCTGTCCTTGAGAAGATCAATACCCCGCTTGAGGAACATCGTTGCCATGTTCATCTCTGCGCCCTCGGGCCGAATCATGGAGTACTCGGCGGAGCGAAGCATCCCACCGTAGATTGGATCAGAGAGTCCGACTCGAAAGAAGGGTGGATTGCCCAGAACAATGTCGAAGGAACCGAGTTCGAGGACTCCGACCGGACTCCTGATGTCGACCTCGCGAGGATCTCCCCTGCTAACCGGGGTCGGCACCTCGAGTCCAAATCGGGAGAGGGTATCATCACCGGTCAGCGAGTTACCTACGTAGACTCGTAGGCTACCGACCGGCTCCTCCATATTTCGAACGAGAAGATTAATGGCGGCGAGCTGTGCTGCGAAGCTGTCAATGTCTATTCCATAAAGAACGTCTTCCAGCAAATGGCGGTGTGCACTTGAAGCGGAATACCCGGATGCGACCAGCACGGGGTGGAGAATCTTGTAGGCTCCGACTAGGAAACTTCCACTGCCACATGCGGGATCGAGGAGTTTCGCGTCCTCCTGAAGCCATGGGCGCACTGATTCAAGCATGAAGTCGACTTTTTCCTCGTGCGTGTAAAACTGGCCGATGAGCCTGCGGGCATTCAGGTCAACGTGTCTCTGATAGAGATCGCCGAGCACGTCCCCGAGTTCAGCAAAGTTGTACCTCAAAGTTTCAGCGCAAAGATCCGCAATTGCGCCGGCGTCCCACTCAAGGTCGCCGAGTTGAAGATGGTCGAGAAGAGGCAGCTTGTATACGCCTGGGTATTCGGCTCTCATCGCCGCGAAGATACCATCGAGGCGTGTGACCAACTCCTCGTTGTCTCGAGCCTTTCGGAGTTTCAGAATCAGTTCGTCGCTAATCTCCCGCGCGATGAACCCGGAGTCTTCACAGATTCGCAAGAAGAGTATTCGGTTAATTAGCGAGTACGCACCTTCGAAACACAACTTGTCTGGCCAATCGATCGGGATGCCCTCCTGACGAAGTGCCACGTTAATCGATTGCGTGACGCCTTCGTGGGCGGTCTTCCGATATGTTTCATCAAACTCGGACCTTGTCGATGGAAGGCCATTCTGCTTCATGACTGAAAGGATGTATGACCGGAACTTCTTGTCATCTTTGAAGGCTCTGTACCAGTCGTAATTCTTGTCCACGCCCTGTTCGGAGACCCATTGATCTACCTTTTGGGTAAAACTAGTGTTCTCGGCGTACGCATCATCAAACTGATTCCGGAGTTGGGAGAAGAGGGAGGCTCGGAAACGTCGGCTCATTCTCGCGAGGTCGGAAACCTTTGCTTTTCGGGCGACGTGTTCAACTTGCGGAGTTGCGATGCGTTCGAGCGATTCGATGTTCTGTCGCGCGATGAGGGATTCCAGTTCGCCAAACCGCGACGGGAGATCCTTGCTTAGGATAGTAAAAATCGGCTCGTTCTCGGAGTGTGGCACCCCCGCTATGAAGGTCTTGTACAGGTCCCACTGAACTCCGTTTGTCAGTACGGTCCACGGGATACCGGCATCGCCAGCATATCCCAGCCCCTGGACCTTGTGCTCCTCCAGATCTTTGTCGAGTCCTTTCGCTTCCACGATGAGCCTCGGGCTGTCTCCAACAAGGAGAACGATGTCAGGACGCCCACGCTCCACGTGACGTTCGTAATCAAAATCCCGGATCGGATCATAGCCAAGCAGCTCAAGTATTGGGACAACCAACTTGACCTTGACGTTCTCCTCGTTCCCCGTTTGACGACCGAGGCACACCTCATGGAGAACATCCATTCTAGAAACGCGATTGAGGAAATCGCGACTGGGTCTCAATGCCACCGAAAACCATGCACCCCCGAAAAAAGTGTCGGTCCTAATTCCCATGAAACTATATCTGAATCAAGAATTGAGGATTCGGCACCTGGCCGCTTCCTCTCGCATGCCGCCAGCAAAGAATGACGTGTGCTGTGGCCGCTCATCGCTCCGGCAAGGACGATTCCAACGTGGCTAGTTCGGTTAGGTCGAAAGGAATGAAGGAGTGATGCACGGTCAACCTTGAGTTAGCAAGGTCGCAAGATCAATGAAGCGTGTCGCGCTCCGCCTTAGTTCCGTGCTTGCGCTATGCAAGAACGCTGCCACCTCGACCTCTTTTCCGTGTCGGACGAGTTCACGAACCGCCGCCGAATAATCCCCGTCCCCACTCACAAGTACGGCGACATCAAACTCGCCATCCCATGCTCTGGTGAGCATCTCTGTGACCAGTGCGACATCGACGCCTTTCTCCTCGTAGATTCGAATGTCGACTCCCGGCCCCGCGCTGGCATGGAACTCGACCCCGCGCGGCACTCGCAACCCGAAGGGTTCGGCTTTCAGAGGACGTAACCTCAACTCGAAGCCTGCCCCATGCAACATTTCCTCAAAGGCACGCTCCCTGGACGTCTCCTCTGGAGTAACCGGCTCGCGCTTGTACGACCCGAAGTAGAAGGCCGAGACCGCCTGTCGATTGCCGGCGAGCCGTTGCCTCAACCAGGCGTAATCAACGGGCACCCGCTTCTCTTCCGCAGACTTGAACAGGTTGGCTCCGTCCACGAAGATGGCAACACGATTCGCATGGGGCAGGTCAATCATATGATTACGATGAGAAACCGAAAACGACCGCTTGGCACTTCGGCTCTCGGGGTATCTGGAATCACTCGGGCTCCTGGATGGCTCGCCGAGCGTCTCGGACGAAAGGCTGGACCTCCGCGTTCCGCCGCGGGTTGAACTCGGCCTGAGCGAGATTGAGGAGTTTCATCGTCCGGGCGGCCAAAATCCGATCAATCTGATCCGGATCTCGCCGGACCGCGGCGATTGCCGTTTCATAAATCTCCTCGGGGCGGACGTCAAGGAGATAGCGCCCGACCTCGGCCGGCCGCGAGGCGATTGGTCCCGCGCGGGGAGACGGGTTTCGTCCGCGGACCTTCAGCCGCTCTTGCCACCTGGCATAGCGGAGTTGCTTGATGCCCAGGGCCCGTAGGGCAGCGCTGCGGGAGATCCCGCCCTCCTTTTTGCAATACTCGTCGAGATCCCGAGCTTGTTCCGGCGTGAGGTAGGCGCTGACCTCGATCCGGCCCGTGCGTCGCGCCACCTCCGCACACTCACCGTGGCGGTACTTAAGACGTGCGCTCGTTGCCGTATTGTACGGTCGCCTACATGATAGCGGTCGATAGACGCGAGAGTCGTTTCTCCTCTCGCGTCTCCTCTGCGTAGACGACTAAGTTCAGACTGTAGCCCAATCTCAAGAATCTCTCTAGCCTAGTCACTCGGGAGTCACGTGAAAAGGGATCTTCAGACAGATCAAACATCCGCCATGAAGACAGGGGACGAATCCCCCTTCGTACCGCGTCCGTCGCCACCGAGACCACTGCGCTCACGTCCAATTCCCGAACCGCCTTGAGTAGCCCCCTCGTTCCTTGATCAAGCCGTCCGTGCAGATCCATTGCCTCAGTTCCTCTCCGCGATCAAGCGCGGTCCCGCATGAAGGAGGGTCTCAATCGTTCAGGCACGAGCTGTGGATTTCTTAGGAGATGTCTGATTCGATTCGCTGCCTCGATCCGAGCACGGACTCGATCCACCCGCCATTTGCACAGCCTCGTGTTCAGGTTGTACGCTCGAGGGTGTTCCCAGTGGTCACTTATCCTGTGATTGGACCAGACCCGGAGTCGCGTGAACGGATTGCGTAACCGTTCGGCAGCGGCTCCAAGCGACGGAACCGGCGAGATCGGGGACCCCTCGCCGATTTGCATGCCTACCCACGGCGGCGGCCCACGCGGCTCCGGCCTGAAGTACGCACTGCGCATTAACTTTGAAATCATCATTTCGCGCCTCGGGGATTCAAGCGAAGGTTTGGAGGCCCACTCGGTCATCTCACGGGAGAACCTCCAGCCGCTCTCATGCCATGCCCGGAGCTTGCGAGCTTGTTTTCGCGCAATCATCCAGGGATCACGGGCGTAGAGATTCTGGAATTTGACCTCGAGTCTGCGTCTGTGCTCCTCCTTTGTGAGGGACCAATTCGCGAAACAGAGCCTAACGAAGAGACGCTGCCCTGAACTGTAGGAGTCTTCCACGTCCACAGCGGCTCTGAAGAATTTGGTGATTGCATCTTCCTGGTCCTCCCATGGAGGCCGTGTATTCCCTTCTGATTGCTCGTCGCGCATCCGACGCGCGAAAGTGATTGCGAGTGCATAAATCCTGCGCATTCCCAGTGTGGATTCCGCGTGCAACAAGCACGGCAAGGTCCGGTGACGCGCGATGGTACTCGCAGTCAAAGCGACGAATGTGATGCTAGACGAGGAGTCCTCAAGGATCCTGAAACGCGAGGCGAAGGCCCGCGGGTTATCCCTCTCTGCCTTCATTCGCGTGATCGCAAGAGAGCTCGACGGGCGGACCGGCGGATCGTTTCTCGTTCGCCAAGGTGGAACATAGTTGGGCGACGCTCAACCGCGTGGGTCTTTTCGGTACCGGGGTGACTTCCTCGCTCATGCGCGCCGATACGCTGCGCTCGGATGTTCTGTGATTCCGTTGAAGCCGGGGGAGAAAATACCCGCTCTTAGCAGGTGGATGCAATACCGAACCCGTCTCGCGTCGCCGCAAGAGCTCGCGTCGTGGTTCGCCAACAATGGCCTCCACAACCTCGGGATTGCGACCGGGAAAGTTAGCAACCTCGCTGTCGCCGACTTCGACGACATGGCGGCAGCCCGATACTGTATCAAGGATTTCGAGGGACTGGCATCCAAGACGCTCGTAGTCCGAACCGCGAAAGGGGTACATGTCTACCTCCGACCGAAGGGCGGTTTGCCCTTAGAGAGCAAGACGTTCCGCAGGAGAAACGCGCGACAACGAGCGTATTTGCCCGTCGACATCAAGGGCGAGGGGGGGTACGTCGTTGCTCCACCGAGCGTCCATCCCGATGGACCAACTTATGCCCAGATGGGAAACGCTCCCGGAATCGTGGAGAGCGATGGCGGATTCCTTCTCGCCCTCGAATCGAGGGCAGAGGAGTGGCCGATCGTCGAGGCGATTCTCCCAACGTGGCGAGAAGGGCTTCGGCACGAGACCGTCCTTGGGTTCGCCGGTTGGCTCCGAAAGCGGGCCGGTTTCGAGGAGGACCGAGCCGTCGCGATCGTCGAGGGGATTTGCCGTGCCGCTGATGATGACGAACTGGCGGACCGGGTCCGGGCCGTTCGCGATACCTATGCGAAGCTTGAGACAGAAATCGCCATCGAGCCATTCCTCGGGACGGATCTCTATGCGGAACTCGAGAAACGGAAGCCTCAGCTCAAGAAAGCGCAGGCAACAGGCGCCGTGGCGGCAGAAGTCCCCGAGACGTTCGCACCGTGCACGCGCGCCAATCTCCTAGCAGCCTACCGGGATCATTTCGGCCTCACGGATTTCTACATCGTCGATGTCGAACTCGCCACCCTCGCGACGAGCGAGATGCCGGGAGATCCCGTATGGGTGTACGTCTTGGGTCCGCCGTCCGGCCTCAAGACGGAGACGCTTCGTGCGTTGCAAACTCGCGCCGGATGGACGAGAAGTCTCGACCACCTGACCCCACACGCGCTCGTCTCGGGCCTGAAAGGAGCGGCAGATTTGCTCCCGGAACTCGACGGGCTCACGTTCGTGATCAAGGACTTCACAACGATCCTCACAATGGATGCGCGATCAATGGTGGCGATCTTCGGGCAGCTCCGCTCCACGTTCGACGGCTATTACGAGGACTTCTTTGGGTCGATCGGGAAGAAGGCATACGAGTCGCGGTTCAATCTCCTCGCGGGCGTGACGGGAGCAATCGAAGAGACGTATCTCGCCCAAGCGATCCTCGGCCAGCGGTTCCTCATCGCGCGCACTCCGGAGGTCGACAACTTCGCGGGCGCGATGAAAGCAACCGGAGATGAGGAACGGATTCGCGAGCACGTCCGTGCGCGGACCTGGGGATTTCTCGAGACGATCCGGCGAGATGCATGGAAAGACGTTTTCTTCGTCGACGCCGATACGCGCCTAAAACCCCTCGCGACATTCCTCGCTTTGGCGAGGACTCATGTCGCGCGAGACCGGTACCAAAGTTTCGACATCGTATCGCTCCCGGATCCGGAGCTGCCTTTTCGGATTGGGAAGCAATTGAAGAAACTGTGCATCGGCCTCGCGCTCGTTCGGGGGAAGAGCAAGGTCGGGGATGAGGAGATTGAATCGGCCCGACGGATCGTCCTCGACAGCGTGCCGAGTGTGCGACGGATGATTCTCGAATTCATTGGCAACGCGACGCTCTTCCCCGAGGGAGTCACGCGGGGCAATCTCAAGGGCGTCGGAATTGCGGAGCGGACGATGGACCGGTACCTAGAGGACTTGGTCCTTCTCGACCTTCTGAAGAGAGAGGAGACATCCGAATCGAGGGGTGAGAACCTGCCACCGAGGGCCTTTGTTTGGTATTGCGCGGCACCACTTGTTGTCGAGATACTCACTACTCAGTTTGGTGGCGGCGCGGGCAGTAATTCGGCCCAAAGCACACTTCCTGACTCCGAAGACTCCCCAACCGCCACCAATGCGAGTGGTGACCTCACGCCGCAAAATGAGAGGGCCGAGCCATGACGTTTGGGCGCACGGGGGTCGAGGGATGAGAGTCGCCCTTTACGCCCGCGTCAGCACGGACCGCCAGGAGACGGAGAACCAGCTCCGCGAGCTGCGCGATTTCTGCAGCAAGCGCGGCGACGTGGTCATCGCGGAGTACATCGACGAGGACGTGTCCGGGCGGCTCGCCCGCAAGCCGCGCCTCGAGGATCTCCTGCGCGATGCGCACCGGCGCGCGTTCGATCTCGTCGCGTTCACGTCCTTCGATAGGTTGACCAGGCGGGGCCCCGACGACGCGGCCGACATCCTCGCGCGCATCGAGGCTACGGGCTGCGACTTCGTCAGCTACCGGGAGCCGAGCCTGAACACGATGGGGCCGTGGAAGCGCGTCCTAATCGACGCCCTCGCGATCGTCGCCAATTTCGAAGCTCAGCGCATCAGAGAGCGGACAAAGGCGGGAATTGCGACGGCGCGTGCGCAAGGCAAACGGCTCGGCCGGCCGCGCGTGGACACCCAAGGTATCACGGGCACCGACATTGCGCGCCTGCGCGCTCAGGGGCTTTCCTGGGCCGAGGTGGCCATTGCCACGAAGCTATCGACGGGCACCGCGCGTCGCCTTGCCAAAATCGTGTCGGCGGAGAGCGGGTAGGGTCATGGGGAGCGATTGCACTGGTTCTTCGTTGCCGAAAACGCCCGTTTTTGGCAATACTCTTATGCCCCTCCCCGCCAACGCCGTCCATGGCGGACAGGTTGGGGACAACTGGTCGCCTGAGGCAGAACATGAACCCCGTCAAGCCGGCTTGGCCGGCCCAAACCCCGACGGGGACGGCGGCGAAGCGCAGCACGATTCCGTCGAGCTGTCCTGGGACGATACCCTGAAGCTCGCGGACATCCGAGCGCGTTTCGAGTCACGAACCGCAGCGCGGCTTCGGCGGTCCACCCAGGTCGAATACTGGGAATGCTTCGCGCGCTTTGCGATCTTCGCCCGCATCGAACGGATGACGAAGGCCCGCCTGAACGGGCGCGAGGGAAGGGATTCGCTCCTCGCCTTCGCGTCCAAGGTTCCTCCGACGTCCATCGGAACGGTGATGGCAGGGGTCAAGAAGGTCTGGCGAAAGGGGCTCGACCTGAATTGGCCGCTCGAGCGAGATGACCTCCCGAGGGCCGCGACGCCGGACCCGACTCCGGCGCCGCGGCGCACTGACATTGAGCCGTGGGCTTCATCGGCCCGGAACGAACGCGATCCCTACGAGCGATCATGGTTCCTGGTCGAGTTGAATCATGGTTTCCGCCCGAGCAATCAGCAAGCGGGCTTGAAGCGCGGGCACCTCGTCTTCAACGAGGCCACGGGCCGGCCGCTCGGCTTCGTAGCAGGCGGCCGGGCGGCTCAGTTCAAGACGAGTAGCCCGGTTATGGCGGCCTTGACGCCGGAGGAATCGGGCGCCCTCGCGGAGTGGCTGAAGAATCACCCGGACGCATCGCCCGATGCCTACCTCTGGCCCTGGCGCAACGCAAAGGGTCAGGTGCCGGACGGCAAGAAGAAGGCGAGCCCGAAGACCATCAACGGGATGCGCCGAGGCTTCGCGAAACGCTGGAAGCTGAAATGGCTCACGTCGAAGGCGATGCGAAAATTCGTCAAAACCGCACTCATCGACGCGGGAATGCCGGAGCCTCTGAAATCCTATTGGCAGGGCCACAAGCCCTCCCTCTCGAACATGGATTTCGTCTATGGCACGCGGCCCTGGGAGGAAACGCTCGCCCTCCAACTGAGCTATCTCCCCGACGGGCCGATCGGCCTCTTTGCCACGGTCGGACCGGCCGGGAGCGGAGGCATCCCGCCCGAGTTGGAGCGGCTCTACGCGAAGCTCAAGGCGAAAGAGATCGACGCCCAGGATTTCGCTCGCAAGGCGAAGGAACTCGCCTGGGGATCGACCCCGGAACTTGCCAAGCCATAGCGCGGTTTATCGAGCCCTGAATCGGCTTCCATAGCCTTTTATCGAGACCCTAGGATTCGGCGCCGGATGCGCAAGGGAGACCTGCTCCGTCGCAAGGTGGAGGACATCGATCTCGCGCGCGCCCGCGACGTCGCGGCGCTCGTGGCGGAGATGGACCGGGGCGGTGGCTTCACCGCAAAGAAGATCGCGGAGGGCGTCGGGATCCTGCGGACGATCTTCCGTCGGGCGGAATGCACGACGTTCCTCTCATTCCCGGCGGCCCTGATGGCCACCGGCGTCCGCGGGATCTTGCGCGGCTTGGTCGAGCGGAAGCTCGTGGACGTTATCGTGACAACGTGCGGCACCGCGGACCACGACCTCGCTCGGGTCTGGAGACCCTACTACCACGGGGATTTCGAACTCGACGACGTCGAGCTGCATCGACTCGGCGTGAATCGGCTCGGCAACGTCTTGGTGCCGAACGAGTCGTACGGCCTCGTGCTGGAAGAGAAAGTCCAACCCATGCTCCGCGCACTCTGGGAATCGGGCCGGCGGTCCCTGTCGACGAAGGAGCTCCTCTGGGAACTCGGCCGCCGCACCGGGAGCCGGGCCTCGCTGCTCTGGTGGGCCTGGAAGAACCGCATCCCCGTGTACGTGCCCGCGATCTTCGACGGGGCCGTCGGCTACCAGCTCTGGTCGTTCTGGCAAGACCACAAGGCCCTTGGGATCGACCAGTTCCGCGACGAGGCCGAGCTCTCGGACATCGTCTTCCGCGCGAAGGAGACCGGCGCGTTGATGATCGGCGGGGGCGTGTCGAAGCACCACACGATCTGGTGGAACCAGTTCCGAGGCGGCCTCGATTACGCGGTCTACATCACGACGGCGCCGGAGTGGGACGGCAGCCTGAGCGGAGCGCGGGTGCGGGAAGGCATCTCGTGGGGGAAGGTGAAGCCAACCGCGAAGCAGGTGACGATCGAGGGGGATGCCTCCGCCCTCTTGCCAATGATGGTCGCCGCCGCCTTGCCGCGGAAGCGCCGCTGACTCCGCGCGTCACTTCACGAGGTAGTAGCCCGCCGCCTTCTCTCGGGCCTTTCGCCTCGCATACCCTTTCGACTGCAGCTCTTGAAGGGCCGTGAGGACGAAATTCTTCGGGAGCTTGGACAGCTTCGTGATCGCCTCCGCATCCCGCATCTTGTCCTCCGACGTGATGCCAGCGGACTTCATCGCGTCGTAGACCTTGTTGGCCCGGTCCGAAACGTCCTCGAGCACGAACGCGCCTCCGGTGCGCGGCTCGGGAAGCCGGAGGGATGTTAAATAACCTTTCCGGCGTTCGAAGCCTCCGTGTGCCCCGGAGAGTGCAAGGATCGAATGGCCGACGCTTTCGCGAAATTCGGTCGCGTCCCAATCGTTCGCCGAACGCGGACCGTTCCATCGGACGATCCTTTCTTTCGCCGGAAGGGCCGGACGCCGTTCTGGGCGGCAGGCGGTCTCATCCACGACGGCCGAGGAAACGTCGTCCTGGTCCGCGTTGGGCGACCCTCCGCGGGGGAATTGTGGTTCACGCCCGGTGGCCTGCTGGAGACCGGAGAGACGACGGACGGAGGGCTCCGCCGCGAGGTGCGGGAGGAGGTCGGCGTCGAGCTGATGCATCTGGCCCTCACCCGGATTGTCCACGAAACGCTCACGGACGGGAGTCGGGCCCGGCACGGATATTTCGCTCAATTCATCGCCCGCGCGCAGTCCGTTGATCTCCGACCCGGACATGAGGTCATCGAAGCCCGATGGTTCGAGGCGCTACCCGACACGCTCGCGTTCCGCGAGGACTACGATGACGATTTCGTACAGGTTCGCAAGGCCGCAACCTTTTAGCGACTCGTCGGAATGGCGGACCGGGGACCGTGGGGAAGAGGGCCGCCCTGCTCGTCGTCGACATGCAGAACGACTTCTGCCCCGGCGGAGCCCTCGGCGTGCCGGATGGAGACGCGATCATCCCTCGCGTGAATCGGGCGGTCGCCCTGTTCACACGCCGCGGTCTGCCGGTCGCCTTTACGCGGGACTGGCACCCGCGGGTGACGAAACACTTCAAGGAATTCGGCGGCGCATGGCCACCCCACTGCATCCAAGGGACGAAGGGCGCGCGCTTCCATCCGGGCCTCGACGTGCCGAAGGGGTCGCTCGTCCTCTCGAAGGGGATGGATCCCGAGGTCGATTCGTACTCCGGGTTCCAGGCGTTCACGGATCGCGGACGCGATCTCGAATCGGCGTTACACGAGCTCCGTGTGGACGAGTTGGTGATCTGCGGACTCGCGACGGACTACTGCGTTCGCGCGACCGCGCTGGACGCCCTGCGACGAGGCATGCCGGTCCGTGTCCTCCGCGATGCGATTCGCGGCGTGGACCTGAAGCCCGGGGATTCGGAAATTGCGGAGAAGGAAATGCGAGTCCACGGGGCCCGCTTTTCGGAGAGTCGGGCGCTGGCGAGGCTCTTGCCAAAAGCACGAGCCCTTCCCTAACAACCGTCTACCTGAAGGCGGCGAATCGTTGAAATAGGCCTCGCCGAGGTCGAACACAATCCGAAGAACTACTGCATGAGGGCGCTCTAGGCGCCGCTCGCTCGGACTCGCTCGAATCCGGTTGTTCCCCGGAGGGATTCGGGGATGACATATCTTTAAATAAGCAGCTCGTCATACGAACGTCAGACAACCGATCCGCGCGATCGGCCAGGGCAAATCATGCCATCCGAATCCGAACGGGTGACCATCCGCCTCCCGCCCGATAAGGTCAAGGCGCTCCACCAGCTCGTCAAGAGCGGGGACTACGACACCGTGTCCGATGCGATCCGCGCTGCCATCGACCGGTTCATTGACATCCATTTCGCGCCGGACTACATCCGAAAGCTCATGATCGAACTGCCGAAGGGGAACGTGGTGGACCTCCAGCAGCTCGTGAAGTCGGGCGACTCCGTCTCCGTCGAGGACGCGGTCCGAAACGCGGTCCGGGAGTATGTCCGCCGCCGGCTCCATAAGGCCATGGAAGGGGCCGAGCGATAGCGTATCGTGGCCGGGACGCGCGCCCCTCAGACGCGCGAGCATCGGCGATGGCCTGCCGCGCCTCGCCGGGGATGGGACCAAGGATGGGCCTCGAGACCGCACAGCGTTCCGGGAACCAGTCGTTCCTCGACTCGTTCGCCATCGGCCGGCCGCGGGTCCTC
>Ga0137386_10000294_pt1 | contig 26275 bp, 23 predicted proteins | sample SagtaG_4_FD_104910 | JGI IMG/M metagenome (GOLD analysis project Ga0137386, IMG submission 104910) | Vadose zone soil microbial communities from Sagehorn Ranch, Mendocino, California, USA - Sage2_R_100_16 metaG | ecosystem: Environmental > Terrestrial > Soil > Vadose zone | place: USA... | reverse complement strand
CTGATCTTGTCCCAGGTGCGATCGGTGCCGACGAAGTCGCCGGCCACGAAGTTGGCGATGCTGGGCAGGTTCACAATAGGCAGGCTACTACCTATTGAAGACGGTCGATCATTGTCATCTCCTCGATGGTCGGGGTTCAGGCGGCGGTCGGGCCGACGAGCTGCCAGGCGCTTTGCCAGACCCAGCCGTTGGTCGCGTTGAGAGTGATGTGCAGGAACGCCATCTCCTCGAGGCCGCGCGCCATGCGCAGGCGCCCGGCGTCGCGCGGGGTGAACCCGAGGCTTCGGGCCAGCTGCGACACGGTTGCCTTGGCCGGCTCGCGGTCGCCGGCCAGAAACACGTCCAGCGGCGTGCCGTCCTGGACCGGGTTGCCCAGCCGGGACGCGAAGACGGTGTTGAACGCCTTCACCACCGCGGCGTCCGGCAGTCGCTCCTGCAGCGTCTCGGCTGCCGAGGTCCCCTGGGTGAGCAGGTCGGAGAAGTCCCCGGCGATGGGGTTGGTGGCGTCGACGATCACCGCCGCGCCGAGCCGGGCGGCGTGCTCGCCGGCCCAGCCGGCCACCGCAGTACCGGGAAGGGCCAGGATGACGACGTCGGCGCGGGCGACGGCCTCGTCGTTTGCGACGGCCGTGGCGCCGATTTCGGCGGCGACCTTGGCCGCGCGGTCCTCGTGCGGGGCCGTGACCGTCACCTCGTGCCCGGCACGGACGGCGGCGGCCGCGAACGCCCCGCCGAAGTTGCCCGCCCCGATGACAGCGATCTTCATGGCTGTGCTCCTCGATCGGTGGATTTTTGACTCCGCAACCACTGTCCGAGTTCCTCTAAGAAACCGCAATCCCGCAGTTAGCGGAGTGTCATGGGGAGTACTCTTGGCGACATGGCGACGACCGAGCCGCGGGATGGCGACGTGTACGACGTGTTCTCGCAGGCGTGCCCGTCGCGGCCCACGCTCGAGCACATCACCGGCCGGTGGGGCAGCCTGGTGCTGGGGGCGCTCGGCCGCGGCCCGCTGCGCTTCAACGAGCTGCGGCGCCGGGTCGAGGGCATCAGCCAGAAGATCCTGGCCCAGACGCTGCAGGCACTGGAGCGCGACGGGTTCGTCACGCGCAACCTGATCAGCACGTTCCCGCTGCGGGTGGAGTACTCACTGACGCCGCTGGGCCAGTCGATCGCCGACCGGCTTGCGGACCTGTTCACGCAGATCGAGTCGCAGATGCCGGCCGTGCTGGCCGCCCGGCGGGAGTACGACGTCCGCGAAGCGGACTGACTCGACGTCACCGCCGACGGGCCGCGGCTGCCGCTGGCCGAGCCGGTGCTGGACGAGGCGGCGGCCCGTGAGGCGGCCCGCAAGGCGGTCGCGGACCTGGTCGACGAGCAGGCGATGGACGCGGTGCTGGCCCAGATCAAGGGCGACGGGCTGCGGCTGACCGGGCCGGGCGGGTTCCTGTCCGAGTTGGTCAAGGCCGTGCTCGAGCGGGGCCTGCAGGCCGAGCTGAGCGAGCACCTGGGCTACGGCAGGCACGAGGCGGTGGGGCGGGGTAGCGGCAACTCCCGCAAGGGTTCCACGCCCAAGACGGTGCAGACCGAGGTCGGGCCGACGGCGAGTTGTACGACGTGGCCGTGGGGTGGATGCACCGTCCGCTGGACGGGTCGCAGTCGCGACGCCGGTACCTCGACTACGGGCCAGGGTTCGACGCCGCCCTGGCCTCGCCGACCGCCGACGTCGTGGCCCTGGTGTGCGGTACCGGCACCAAGGGGCTGCTGCTCGACCCAGGCGGGGACCTGATCCGCGAGGTGAACCGCCCTACTACCACGCCGACGTGTACCGGTACCCACTGGCGCTGTTCACCCTGCCTGACGGGCGTACCGGTGTGTCGCTGTTTGTGGCTCTCGGGGTCGAAGGCCGGTGGCCGGCCGCCCCTTGACCCGAGTTTTGCGGTCGCACCCCTTGCGGGACGAGGAATCCCGGCGCTATGGTGATCTAGTCAGTAACCTTGACTGTCATTATCAGTGACCAATCGCTTGAGCCTAGGGAGACGAACATGGCCACCTCGAAGTTCCACGAGCAGCTGACCGCCGACAACGCGGCCGTCGTCTTGGTCGACCACCAGGTCGGCCTCTACAGCGGGGTCCGCGACACCGGCCTGCTCGAGCTCAAGCACAACGTGCGTGCGCTGGCGAAGGCGGCGCAGGCGCTCTCGCTGCCGGTCATCGCCACCACGACCGCGGCCAACAGCATGTGGGGTCCGATGGTCCCGGAGCTGGCCGAGGTGCTTCCGGCCGATCTCGACGTGATCGACCGCAGCACGGTCAACGCCTGGCACGACCCGCGGGTCAAGGCGCAGATCGAGGCGACCGGTCGCAAGAAGTTGATCTTCACGGGCATCTCGCTCGAGGTGTGCGCGGCCTTCCCGGCGATCGCGGCGGCCGCGGAGGGGTATGACACGTACGTCGCGGTGGACGCCTCGGGCACCTTCTCGCAGACCAAGCGGGAGGCCGGCCTGCTCCGGCTCCAGCAGGCCGGGGTGATCGTCAGCGACTACGCCACGCTGATGGTCGAGGTGCTCGGGGACAACGCGTCGCCGGTCGCCGGAGACGTCTACGGCGCCCTCGACATGCCGTTTGCGGTGCTCGTCGGTCAGATCTCCGCCGCGTACGCGAAGAGCGCCTGAATCACGTCCGTGGGTGATCGTCCCTGCTCTCGGGGCGATCACCCGTGTCATTTCGCTCCTCGAGAAAGGGACCTGGTCATGCAGTTCGGGATTTTCTCCGTCAGTGACATCACCACGGACCCGACGACCGGGCGGCGCCGACCGAGGCGGAGCGGATCAAGAATGTCGTCACGATCGCCAAGCACGCCGAGGAGGTCGGTCTCGACGTCTTCGCGCTCGGCGAGCACCACAACGAGCCGTTCCTCTCCTCGTCGCCCACCACGACCCTCGCGTACATCGCCGCGCAGACGGAGAAGTTGCTGCTGAGCACGTCCACGACGCTGATCACCACCAACCACCCGGTGAAGATCGCCGAGGACTATGCGACGCTGCAGCACCTGTCCGACGATGCTGCAGCACCTGTCCGACGGCCGGGTCGACCTGATGATGGGCCGCGGCAACACCGGGCCGGTCTACCCGTGGTTCGGCAAGGACATCCGGGCCGGTATCCCACTGGCGGTCGAGAACTACGCGCTGCTGCCCTCTGGCGCGAGCACGTGGTCGACTGGCAGGGCAAGTTCCGTACCCCGCTGCAGAGCTTCACCCCGACCCCGCGCCCGCTCGACGGCGTGCCGCCGTTTGTCTGGCACGGCTCGATCCGCAGCCCGGGGATCGCCGAGCAGGCCGCGTTCTACGGCGACGGCTTCTTCGCCAACCACATCTTCTGGCCGGCCTCGCACACCCAGCGGATGGTCGCGCTGTATCGCGAGCGGTTCGCCCACTACGGCCACGCCGACGCCGACGAGGCCATCGTCGGCCTCGGCGCCCAGGTCTTCATGCGCAAGAACAGCCAGGACGCGGTCGACGAGTTCCGGCCGTACTTCGACAACGCGCCGGTCTACGGCCACGGCCCGTCGCTCGAGGAGTTCACCGCCGAGACCCCGCTGACCGTGGGCAGCCCGCAGCAGGTCATCGACCGCACGCTCGGCTTCCGCGACTACGTCGGCGACTACCAGCGTCAGCTGTTCCTGGTGGACCACGCCGGCCTGCCGCTGAAGACCGTGCTCGAGCAGCTCGACCTGCTCGGCGGCGATGTCGTGCCGGTCCTTCGCAAGGAGTTCGCCGCCCGCAAGCCCGCTCACGTGCCCGACGCGCCGACCCACGCCTTGCTCCTGGCCGCACCCAACGCCGAGGAAGGATCCGGCGCCGCGCGCTAATGCTCCGCGACGTCAATAAGCGCCGACTTGAAGCGGACATAGTTTTCCGCGCCCAGTCGGCGGGCATGCCGCTCCTCGATCGAGCGGATGATCTCGTCGGCGGCCGCCATCTGTCGCAAACCACGCTCAGTCGGGCAGACGAGCTTGGCCCGGCGGTCCTCCGGATCGGGCTGGCGCTCGACATACCCCAGGCGTTCCAGCTCGTCGATCATCGTGCCGACGACCTGCTTGTGCTGGCCGGACAGCTGAGAGAGGTCGGTGGCGCGGCTGCCGCCAGGCTGGAGGTAGGCGAGGACCGCGCCGTGCCGCGGATGGATGTCGTCGAAGCCGCGCTCCGCGATGCGCGCGAACAGCTCGCGCTGCACAGCAAACAACAGGCGCTGGCCAAGCATGCCCAGATCAGGATCTGGCTTGTCCCGCTTCGTCGGCGCTCCCATTCCGCCAGGCTAGCTGCCGTGTCGCAAGCCGGTTCATCGAGGCCGAAGAAACCGGACGGCGTGGCACTGCCGATAGCCGACCGGGCTCATCGTGGGAAATCCAAGCCTGCGATCACCGCGTCAGCTGGAAGCTCGCCCAGTGGGGAACGGGCAGTCGCTGCCGAGCGTTACCTGGGACACGCCAGCGTCTCCACACCGTGCGCCGGGTGGACCTCATGGAAACATCACCGCGTTGACGCCGAACCGCCTCAGGCAAGCCGTGAGCTTGGCCGAGGTCGCGATCAACTCGACGCGCCTGCGCTAGGCACTCTCCAGCCGACTAACCTAACCCGGTACGCGAATGACGCCGCCGTGCGCAAAACGACCCGCAGCAGCAGCCCGTGCCCGCTCCTCGGGCGGGTAGTCGACGAGGCCGGCAGGGGATCGCCGGTGGCGGCGACAGCGTGTCGATCTCGGCCCGCTCGCGGCGGACAGCGTCGCGTGCCGCCCGCTGTGTTTGTCGAACCGGCCACCGATCAAGGGCGCGGCAGGGCGCCTCCAACCGAGGCCAGCCGCGCCTCTCTTGGCCTTGTCATATAGAAACTAGTGCGCACCCGAGGCGGCGTCCGATAACCGAAACTTGGGGCCGCTTGAGCCATGCTGACCGAACCCGCTGGGACGAAGGCTGCGCCGGCACGACAATGGCTGGGCGTGTCGGGATCAGCGTGGCGGCGCGGTCGAGCCCCGGACCATGAGCCGTACCGGCAGGCGCGCGACGCGCCGCGTGGCGCCGGGCTCGGCGAGCAGCGCGAGCAGCAGGCCCGCCGCCTCCGCGCCCAGCTCCTGGTGCGGGGTGCGGACGGTGGTGAGCGGCGGGTGGAACGCGTCCGCGAAGCGCATGTCGTTGTAGCCGACGACCGAGACGTCCCTGGGGCAATCCAGGCCGCGCTCGGCCAGCGCGCGAAGTACGCCGAGCGCGATCAGGTCGTTCCCGGCCATGATCGCGGTGGCCTCCGGGTGCTTGTCGAGGACCCGGCGGGCGCCCGCGATGCCGTCCGCTTCGCTGAAGTTGGGGCAGCGCAGCAGCGGCGTCGCGGCCTCGTCCAGCCCGGCGCGGGCGGTCTCCCGGCGGAACGCCCGCACGCGGGTGTCGGCGGTGGTCACGCCGGCCGGCCCGGCGAGGTACGCGATCCGCGTATGCCCGAGCCCGGTGAGGTGGCGGACGGCCTGGGCGAGGCCGTCCGCGTCGTCGGAGGTGACCAGTGAGAAACGCGCGCTGTCGTCGGACCGGTTGAGCAGCACCACCGGCACGCCGTCGGCCGCAGCCCGGTCGAGCACCGGGTCGGCCCGGCGCGCGGTGGCGATCACGAAGCCGTCCACCCGGCGCCCGCGTAGCGTGTCGAAGTGCAGCATCTCCCGCTCGGCGTCGTTGTCGGTGCTGGCCAGCAGCGCGGTGTAGCCGTCGCGCCGCAGCGCGTCCTCGAGGCCGCGGACCACCGGCGGGAACATCGGGTTGGTCAGGTCGGGCAGCAGCACGCCGACGGTCATCGACCGATCGGTCCGCAGGGCGGTGGCGAGCCGGTTGGGCGTGTAGCCCAGCTCGCGGGCGGCGGCCTCCACCCGGCGTACGGTGGCGGCGGCCAGCAGGCCGCGACCGGCCGCGCTCAGCGCGCGGGCGGCAGTGGCCCGGTGAACGCCCGCCCGCGCCGCCACGTCGTTGATCGTCGGACGCTTGGCCACCGCCGGATTGTATCGGCGGGGCGGCCCGGCACGTCAGCCGTCGGCGCGCGGTGCGGTGGTCGAACCGCGGACCACGATCTGCGGCGTGAGCTCGATGGACCGGGCCACCGCGTCGTCGTCGGCGAGGCCGCGCAGCAGCGTGCGCGCCGCCTCGGCGCCGACCTCGCGCTGGGGGGTGCGGATCGTGGTGAGCGGCGGGGCGAACCGGTCGGCGAGCGGCATGTCGTTGAACCCGACCACGGACACGTCCCGCGGGCATTGCCGCCCGTGCCGGGCGAGCCCGGAGATCAGTCCGAGCGCGAGCAGGTCGTTGCCGGCGACCACCGCGGTGAGCGCCGGATCGATGGCGACGAGACGCTCGGCGGCCTCCTCGCCGGCCTCGGCCGTGTAGTCGCGGGCCGCCACCACCGCGCCCGGCGGCACCTCGATCCCGTGCGCGGCCATCGTTTCCTGGAACGCCTCGAGCCGGGCGACCGCTGTGGAGATCGTCGGCGGTCCCGGCACGTGCCCGATCCGGGTGTGGCCGAGACCGACAAGGTGGTCGACCGCCAGCCGGATGCCGAGCCGCTCGTCGACGTTGACGAACGGCACCGAGAGCCCGGCGACCGAGCGCAGCATCAGCACCATCGGGACCCCGGCCTCGGCGGCGGCGGTGATCAGCGGGTCCTCGACGTACGCGTTGCCGAAGATGAACCCGTCGGCCTGCCAGTCCTGCAACACCCGGAAGTGCCGGGCGGCGATCTCCGGGTCGTTGTCGGTGTTGAGGATCAGCGACGTATAGCCATGCGCGGTGAGCACCTGCTCGGCGCCGCGCACCACCGCCGCGTACAGCGGGTTGAGGATGTCCGGCACCAGGATGCCGATCACCTGCGACCGCCGGGTCCGCAGCATCCGGGCGGCCGTGTTGCTGCGGTAGTTCAGCTTCTCGGCAGCGGCCAGCACCCGGCGCAGGGTCCGCGGACTGACCTTGTCGCGGGTGGCCGGGTTCAGCGCCCGCGACGCAGTGGCCACGTGGACACCGGCCTTGTCGGCGACGTCCTGAAGGGTTGCGGCTGCCATGGAACGGAACGATACTGCGGCCGTCACGCTCCGAAGATTTCCGGATGCCGGGAGAGTTCCACCCGGGTGCGCCGGATGTGTCCGGCCAGGTACCGCTCGGCGTCCACCGGGTCGCGCCGGCGCAGCGCGTCCAGCAGCAGGCCGTGCTCCGCGTTGATCACCCAGCGCTGCCCCGACCCGACCACGTGCATGAACGCGCGCCGGTAGTGCTGGGTCGAGTTCCACATCCGCAGCACTGTCTCGGACAGCGACTCGAGCGCGCAGTACGAGTACGTGAGCAGGTGGAACTCCCGGTCCACCTGCAGGAAGTCGGCGACGTCCTCGTGCGCGGCGATGTGCTCCTGCAGGTCGGCGAGCCGGGCCAGGTCGGCGTCGGTGAGGTGCGGAAGCGTCTCGATCAGCGCCAGCGGTTCCAGCCGCTCGCGCATCTGGTAGATCAGGTCGACGTTGGCGGCGGTCAGTACGCTCACCCGCGCGCCCTTGTTCGGCTCCGACTGCAGCAGGCCCTCGGCGGTCAGCATGCGCAGCGCCTCGCGCACCGGCAGCCGGCTGGCCCCGATCCGCGCGGCCACCTCCTCCTGGCGCACCCGGGCGCCGGGCGGCAGCTCGCCGTCGAGGATCGAGCGGCGCAGTTCGGCGGCCACCCGGTGCGCCGCCCCACCGAAGCCAGCCAGTTCGTCACCCATGACTCAAGAGGATGCCCGATCGAAGGCCTTGCCCTCCGGGTAGGACACCAACTCGAACTGCATCCCCCAGGGTGCCAGGAAATAGACCCAGCGCTGGCCCTCGCTCGGGCCGCTGCTCGCGGTCGGCTCGCCGAGCACGGTGACGCCCCGCTCGCGCAGGTACGCGACCGCGGCGTCCAGGTCGTCGACGTACAGCGCGACGTGGTGGCCGCCGACGTCGCTGTTGGCCGGCTGCTCGGTGGCGCGCTCAGGCGCCTCGTAGTGGAAGACCTCGAAGATCGCGTGGCCGCCGCAGCGGAAGAAGTGCAGCTGCCGCATCACCGCGCGCGGGTGGACGTTGAGGTGCTCGCGCATCCAGTCGTCGTCGTGCACGAACGGGCCGAGCGAATACATGTACTCGCAGCCGAGGACCTCGACCAGGAAGATCCGCGCCTGCTCGAGGTCGGGAACCGTGAAGCCGATGTGGTCGAGGCCGCTCAGGCCGGGCAGTGCCATGATCGTCACCTCAAATGTGATCCAATCCAGTCTCGGAGCGAGCGTATACCCGGAGAAAAGCCAAAGTGGAGCATTGATTTTGGATCCAAGATTGTGCGACGATCGGCCCATGGCTACTCCGAGGGAGCTGCATCCGGAGGCCGCGTGGACCGAATTTGTCGTCACCGACGAGGACTGGGACGCCGCCGATCCGCAGCTGCTCCGCACCATGTACGCGCAGCTTGTGCTCATCCGGGCCTTCGAGGAGTACGTGCTCCAGCTGTCCACCGAGGGCCTGGTCCACGGGCCGGCCCACTCCAGCATCGGCCAGGAGGGCGGCGCGGTCGGCTCCGTGCTCGGCCTGACCAGCCGGGATACCGTCAACGGCTCGCACCGCGGGCACCACCAGTTCCTGGCGAAGGTGCTCGGCCACGTGTCTCCGGGCGGGCTCGACCCGTTCACCGACCACGCCGAGCCGCTGCGCGAGGTCGTGCTGCGCACGCTCGCCGAGATCTGCGGCCTGGACCGCGGCTTCTCGCACGGCCGGGGCGGCTCGATGCACCTGCAGTGGAAGGAAGCCGGCGCGATCGGCACCAACGCGATCGTCGGCGGCGGCGTTCCGCTCGCGGCCGGGTCGGCCTGGGCACACAAGCACGCCGGCACGGACGCGGTGGCGGTCACCTACTTCGGCGACGGCGCGGCCAACATCGGCTCGACGCTGGAGACGTTCAACCTGGCCGCGGCCTGGCGGCTGCCGCTCTGCCTGTTCGTCGAGAACAACCTGTACGCGGTGTCGACCAGCGTGGACGAGGCGACCGGCGAGCCCCGGCTGTCCGCCCGCGGCCCGGGTTTCGGCCTGCGCAGCTACCGGGTCGACGGGATGAACCCGCTCGCGGTCCACCTGACCATGCAGGACGCGCTGGCGTACATGCGGGCCGGCCACGGCGCGACGCTGATCGAGGCCGAGGTCTACCGCTACTTCCACCAGAACGGCGCCTACCCCGGCAGCGCGTTCAAATATCGGACCAAGGCCGAGGAGCAGGCTTGGCGCGAACGCGACCCGATCGACCACGTCGCCACCCAGCTGAAACGGCTCGGGCTGGCCGACGATGCGGCCCTCGAAGGCGCGGTCAAGCGGGCCAAGGCGCTGATGGACGAGACCGGAGCCCAGCTGCTGCGGCCGGTGGCCGGCGGCAAGCCCGGCCAGCGCGAGATCATCCCGGCGGAGTGGCCTGACCCGGCGTTCGCCGACGTCGGCGTCCGTGGCGACCTGTCCGAGTTCGCGGGCGCCCGATACGCCGAACCGGCCGACTTCACCCCCGGCGAGATGACCGAGACCACGTTCATCGCCGCGGTGGCCGACGTGCTGGGCCGGCGGATGGACACCGACCCGTCGGTCGTCGTGCTCGGCGAAGACGTGCACCGGCTCAACGGCGGCACCAACGGCGCCACCCGCGGGCTCGCCGAGGCCCACCCCGACCGCGTGCTGGGCACGCCGATCAGCGAGAACGCGTTCACCGGCCTGGGCGGCGGCATGGCGATGGACGGCCGCCACCGGCCGATCGTCGAGTTCATGTACGCCGACTTCCTCTGGGTCGCCGCCGACCAGGTGTTCAACCAGATCGGCAAGGCGCGGCACATGTTCGGTGGCGACGACGACGTACCGTTCGTGCTGCGCAGCAAGAGCGCGATGGGCACCGGCTACGGCTCGCAGCACTCGATGGACCCGGCCGGCGTCTTCGCCACCGCGGCCGGCTGGCGGATCGTCGCGCCGTCCACGCCGTTCGACTACATCGGCCTGCTAAACAGCGCGCTGCGCTGCAACGACCCGGTCGTGGTGCTCGAGCACGTCGACCTCTACACCACCCGCGGCCAGGTGCCGGCCGAGGACCGCGACTACTGCCTGCCAGTCGGCCGGGCGGCCGTGCGCCGGACCGGCTCGGCGATCACCGTGCTCACCTACCTGGCGATGACGAACTACGTGCTGGAGGCCCTGGAGCAGCTGCCCGGCGTCGACGCCGAGGTGATCGACCTGCGCTGGCTGGACCGGGCCAGCCTGGACTGGCAGACGGTCGAGGCCAGCATCCGCAAGACCAACCGCGTGGTGATCGCCGAGCAGGGCGCGATCGGCACCTCGTACGGCGGATGGCTCGCCGACGAGCTCCAACGCCGCTGCTTCGACTGGCTGGACGCGCCGATCGAGCGGATCCACGGCGGGATCGCCTCACCCAGCATCAGCAAGGTGCTGGAACGCGCGGCGATCGCCCGCACCGAGGAAGTCGTGGCCAAGCTGACCGAGCTGACCGGGGACGACCATGGCTGAGCTGCTGCGGATGCCCGAGATCGCCACCGGGACGGACGAGGCGACGCTGGTGAGCTGGCCGATCGAGGTGGCCGCCGAGTTCACCGAGTCGGACGTCATCGCGGTGGTGGAGACCGCCAAGGCGGTGGTCGACGTCGAGGCCGGCCGGGCCGGTGTGCTGGTGCGCACGCTGGTCGAACCGGGTACCGACGTCAAGGTCGGCGCCCCGATCGCGCTGATCGCCGGGGTGGGGGAGACACTCGGCGAGGTCGACGAGGTGCTGCGCTCGCTGTCCTCCGACGCGCCGGCCGAGCCTGCGCCGGTTCCAGCGGCGGCGGCCCCGGCGCTGGCGGCCCCGCCGGCCGACCTGGCGCGGATTTTCGCGAGCCCGCTGGCCCGGCGGATGGCCCGGGAGGGCGGGCTGGCGCTGGCCGACCTGACCGGCACTGGCCTGGGCGGCCGGATCGTGCGCCGCGACGTCGAGCGGGCGCTGGCCCGCAAGAGCGCCCCCGCGTCGGCCCCGGCCCCGGCCCCGGCTGCGGCTTCCGTGGAACCGGCCGCGGACCTGCCGGAGGGCGCCACCGCCGTACCGCACACCAGGCTGCGCCGGCTGATCGCCACCCGGCTCACCGAGAGCAAGCGGACGATCCCGCACTTCGCCCTGCGGGCCTCGATCGAGGTCGACGACCTGCTAGCGTTGCGCGCCCGGATCAACGAGGTCAGCGACGTGAAGGTGTCGGTCAACGATCTAGTGATCAAGGCGGTGGCCGCGGCCCACCTCGCGGTGCCCGACGCCAACGTGATCTGGACCGACGAGGCGATGGTCCGGTTCGCCGGCGTCGACATCGCGGTCGCGATCGCCGCGCCCGCCGGCCTGGTCACCCCGGTGATCCGCGGCGTCGAGCGGCTCTCGCTGACCGCGCTCGCCCGCACCGTACGGGGCCTGGTCGAGCGCGCCGGATCGGGACAGTTGCGCCAGGCCGAGCTCGAGGGCGGCAGCACCACGGTCACCAACCTCGGCAGGTTCGGCACCGAGGAGTTCACCGCGATCATCAACCCGCCGCACTCGTCGATCCTGTCGGTCGGCGCGATCGCGAAACGGCCGGTGGTGCTCGACTCGGGCGAGATCACGGCCCGCTCGACGATGAACGTCGTCCTCTCGGTCGACCACCGGGCGATCGACGGCGTGCTCGCCGCGGAGTGGATGCGCGCCCTGACCCAGGCCTTCCGGACGCCGCTGACCCTGCTCGTGTGATGGTCACCATTGTTAATAGTAAAGATCAGTGACTAAACTCTCGGCGTTGCCGACCAGACCTAAGGAGGCGCCATGAGCGCGACCGAGTCCGCACAGTCCACCCAGCCCACCTGCGCCGGGGCGCTCGCCGAGTTCGAGGCCGCCTGGAACGACCCGCGCACGACCTCGGTCGAGCTGCCCCCGGTCGACGTCAACCGGACGCTGGCCGAGCAGTACCTGGTCGCCCCGCCGACCCGGATGACCCGCACCCAGGTGTGGGACATGGAGGTCAAGAAGGCGTGGGACCCGCTGACCTACATCCCGTACGTGGTGAGCGAGGGCGGCTCGTGGGCCGCCACCGACCTGCCCGACGGCCGCCGGCATCTGCGGTCCTCGATCCAGAAGGCGTGGCTGAGCGACGAGCGCGGCCGCGTCCTGGAGGACGTGTTCACCGACCCCGCCGCGCAACGGGTCGTCTTCCTCGGCCGGGCCCGGATGACCGGCCCGGACGGCGAGACCCTGCTCGCCGATCCGTACCAGCCGCTGTTCCACATCGAGCACGGCGTCGGCGGCACCGAGGAGGAGCCGGACAACCTGTGGCGCATCGTCCTGCTGACCGACCAGCCCGACCCGCGCTACGCGGCCGAGTTCGCGGCCGCTGCCACCGCCGGCGGGCTGCCCGGCTTCCTCGAGATCTACCTGGCCCGCGATCTCGGCGTCGCTGTGCGGCGGCGCTGACCCTTCGGGCGGCGTACGCCGTCCGGAGCCGGTAGCCGAAGCCGGGCATGGTGGTCAGGTCGACCGCCCACTGCACATGCCGCGCCGCCGCGGCACAGTCAGCGATGACCTGCACGATCTCGCGCTCGTCGTTGGCGACTTTCCGCGACAGCAGCACCGCACCGTCTGGGTCGAGCAACGTCACCCCGCCATCAGGTCCTTAAAGCAGCGACAAATCGCAGATCTCAATCAGCGGCCAGGGAAGTCCAAGCGGGCCGGGCAGCCAGTCCTTTCAAGCCGCACCCTAAAGCCGGCAACCAACCCAGCCACACCCGACCCGCTCGGGTCGTCAGCACAACCTACTGACCCCTCGAACTTAAGGAACCCGCCCATGACCACCGCCGCACTGGCGACCGACCTGTTCATCGGGGGCGCCCGGGTGCCGGCCGCGTCCGGCAACCGGTTCGACGTCGTCGACCCCTCCACCGGCACCACGATCGCGAGCGTCGCCGACGGCGGGGTCAAGGACGCGCTGGCCGCGGTCGACGCGGCCGAGTCCGCCGCGGCCGGCTGGGCCACGACCGCGCCGCGGGCCCGCGCCGAGATCCTGCGCCGGGCGTTCGAGCTGATGACCGAGCGCGCCGAGAGCCTCGCCGAGCTGATCTCCCGGGAGAACGGCAAGGCGCTGCCGGACGCGCGCCGCGAGGTGGCGTACGCGGCCGAGTTCTTCCGCTGGTACGCCGAGGAGGCGGTCCGGGCGTCCGGCATCCTCGCCACCGCCCCCTCGGGCGCCAACCGGATCCTGGTGACCCACCAGCCGGTCGGGATCTGCGTGCTGGTCACGCCGTGGAACTTCCCGGCGGCGATGGCCACCCGCAAGATCGGCCCGGCGCTCGCCGCGGGCTGCACGATGATCCTTAAGCCGGCTAGCGACACCCCGCTCACCGCGCTGGCCATGGCCGAGCTGCTGACGGAGGCCGGGGTGCCGGCCGGGGTGCTCAACGTGCTGCCCAGCCGCAGCTCCGGCCGTACGGTCTCGGCGATGCTGCACGACCCGCGGGTGCGCAAGCTGTCCTTCACCGGCTCGACCGAGGTGGGCCGGCTGCTGCTCAAGGAGGCCGCCGACCACGTCGTGAACAGCTCGATGGAGCTGGGCGGCAACGCCCCTTTCGTGGTGTTCGCCGACGCCGACCTGGATGCGGCGGTGGACGGCGCGATGGTCGCCAAGATGCGCAACGCGGGCGAGGCGTGCACCGCGGCCAACCGCTTCTACGTCGAGGAGCCGGTCGCCGAGGAGTTCGCCCGCCGGCTCGCCGAGCGCATGTCGGCGCTGGTCGTCGGCCCGGCCACGGACCCCGCGACCCAGGTCGGCCCGCTGGTCAACGAGGCGGCCGTCGACAAGGTGGACGAGCTCGTGCGTGACGCCGTGGGCCGGGGCGCCGACGTGCTGACCGGGGCCGGGCGGCTCGACCGGGCCGGCTACTTCTACGCGCCGACCGTGCTGAACCGGGTCGCGGCCGGGTCCGCGCTGCTCGACGAGGAGATCTTCGGGCCGGTGGCGCCGATCCTCACCTTCACCGGCGAGGACGAGGCGGTCCGGCTGGCCAACCGCACCGAGTACGGCCTGGTCGCGTACGTCTACACCGGCGACCTGGCGCGCGGCCTGCGGGTGAGCGAGCGGATCGAGGCCGGGATGATCGGCCTGAACCGGGGTCTGGTCTCCGACCCGGCGGCGCCGTTCGGCGGCGTCAAGCAGAGCGGCATCGGCCGCGAGGGAGGGCACGAGGGCGTGCTCGACTACCTCGAGTCGAAGTACATCGCGACCACGTGGTGATCTTCCGGCGCTCAGGACAGCAGCCCGGCCCGGCGGCCGAGGGCCCGGGCGGCCGAGCCGGCCCGCTTGATCAGGCCGGTCACGTGCAGTTCGTCGGCCCGGGTGAAGCGCCCGTCGAGCAGCAGCAGCTCGCCGTCGACCATGACGTGCCGGACGTCGCTCGACCGCACGGCGTGCACCAGCGTGCTGAGCGGCTTGTGGGTGACCGCCGCGTGCAGCGTGTTGAGGTCGAACATCGCGATGTCCGCGCGCAGCCCGGGGGCAAGCGTGCCGAAGACGCCGGCCGCGCCGAGGGCCTCCGCGCCGTACGCCGTGCCCATCGCCACCAGCGTGTCGACCGCGATGCTCGACGGCGTGCAATGCACCTGGTTCTGCAGCAGCCGGGTCCACTTGAGCTGCTCCAGCATGTCGTTGGTGTGGTCGACCATCGGCCCGTCGGTGCCCAGCGCCACCCGGATCCCGCGCCGCAGCAACTCGGTCACCGGCGTGACGCCGCCCCCGCGGGCCGCCTCGGAGCTGGGCGTGTGCGACACGGTCGCGCCGGACTCGGCGATCAGCGCCAGGTCCCGGTCGCGCGTGTTGATCGTGTGGGCCAGGATCCAGCGCCGGTCCAGGATGCCCAGGCGGTGCAGGAACTCGATGTCGGTGCGGCCGGTCTCCAGCACGTACTTGAGGTAGCCGTCCTCGCGCGACATCGTCCCGCCGGCGATGTGCGCGGTGATGAACGTGTCCAGCTCGGTGGCGAGCCCGTGGCCGCCGATCAGCATCTCCTCGGTGGTCTGCCCGGCCGCCACCCAGTGCGAGGTCGCCTCCAGCACCAGGCCCACCCGGATCCGGCCGTCGGCCGCGCCGTCCCAGGTGGCGTGGCACGAGCGGGCGCTCTCGAAGTCGTCCTTGACGTCGCCGGGCCGGACCGCCTTGGCGAAGAACTGCCGCATGCCGCTCGCCGCGACCGGCTGCAGGATCGCCTCCTCGGCGGCGCTGTCGGTCTCGGCGACCAGGTGGTTGACGCAGGTGGTGGTGCCGCCACGGATCATGTCGAGCGCGGCCAGCTCGCTGGCCACGCGGAAGTCGTCCGGGGTGAGCTGGGCCTTGAGCGGGAACAGGCACTCCCAGATCCACTTCTCCAGCAGCCGGTCGTCGCCGAGCCCCTTGCCCAGCAGGTACCACTCGTGCTGATGGGTGTTGACCAGGCCGGGCAGCACCAGGCAGTCGGAGACGTCCAGCGTGCGGTCGACCGGCGTCGAGGCGAACGCGCCGGGCTCACCCAGTCCGGCGATGGTGTCGCCGTCGACGAGCACGTCGCCGCCGGCCAGCAGATCGGGCCGGGACGGGGCGACCACCAGGCCATCTCGGAGAAGGGTCTTCATCACCATGTCCTCTCGTAGCGACCGATCGCACTCCTCGCGCATGAGAGGCGATCGTGGTTAGCATAGGCCCCGCACGTATTCTCGCGTAAGAGCTGGCCAATGGTAGTGCAATCGTATGCATTGGAGTCTGTCATGAAGACGGAGATCGGCACGGTGGAATGGTCCGGGTACATCGGCGGGTGGCTCGTCACCGAGGCCGCCGAGACCTTCGAGGTGCACGAGCCGGCCACCGGCGCGCTGCTGGCCACCGTCGCCGCCAGCAGCGACGCCGACGTGGCCCGGGCGGTGGCCGAGGCCCGCCGGGCGTACACCGAGCACTGGCGCAACACCACCCCGCGCGAGCGGGCGGTGCTGATGCGCCAGGTCGCCCAGGTGATCCGCGACCACGCCGACGAGATCGCCGAGCTGGAGGCACGCGAGGTCGGCAAGCCCAAGCGGGACGCGCTGCGCTTCGACGTCGCGTACAGCTCGTCGGCGTTCGACTACTACGGCGGGCTGGCCGAGACGCTGCACGGCGAGATCATCGACTCCGGCCCGATCGAGGCCCGGGTCAAGTACGAGCCGTACGGCGTGGTCGCCGCGATCCTGCCGTTCAACTGGCCGCCGCTGCACTTCAGCAAGAAGTGCGCGCCCGCGCTGGCGGCCGGCAACACCGTCGTGATCAAGCCGGGGGAGCAGGCCCCGCTCGCCGTCCTGCGGATGGTCGAGCTGGCCAACCGGGTCCTGCCGCCGGGCGTGCTCAACGCGGTCACCGGCCCTGGCGCCGGCCCCGCGCTGACCGCTGATCCGCTGGTCGAGCGGATCACCTTCACCGGGGCCACCGCGACCGGCCGGGCGGTGCTGCGCTCGGCCGCCGAGAACCTGACCTACGCCACGATGGAGCTCGGCGGCAAGAACGCGCTGATCGTGCTCGACGATGCCGACATCGACACCGCGATCGAGGTCGCGATCGAGGGGATGTTCTACAACCAGGGCGAGGCCTGCACCTCGACCGCGCGGCTGCTGGTGCACAGCTCCCGCTACGACGAGTTCGTGGCGCGGTTCGGGGCGGCCGCCGAGCGGCTGGTGGTCGGCGACGGGCTGGAACCGCGCACCGACATCGGCGCGATGGTCGACCGGCGGCAGCAGGAGCGCGTGCTCGGTTATCTGCAGTCGGGGCTGGACCAGGGCGCGCGGATCGCGGCGCAGGGCAAGCTGCCGGACGACCCGCGGCTGGCCGGCGGCTACTTCGTGCCGCCGACCGTGCTGGTCGACGTCACCCCGGAGATGACCGTGGCCCAGGAGGAGATCTTCGGGCCGATCGCCTGCGTCCTGCGCTATGAGACCGAGGACGAGGCGGTGGCGATCGCCAACGGTACGGCATACGGCCTGACCTGCGCGATGATCACCGAGGACCACTTCCGGGCGAGCCGGCTCGCCGACCGCCTCGAGGCCGGAATGATCTTCATCAACAACTACATGCGGCGGGCCTTCCTCGGCACGCCGTTCGGCGGCGTGAAGGGCAGCGGCTTCGGCCGGGAGAACGCCGCCGAGACCCTGCACGAGTTCGTCCGTGCCAAGAACATCCGGTTCCCCTCGGGCAAGTCGTCGGTGCCGACCTGGCCGCCGCGCGACTGAGACGACCGCGGGCTCGGCACGGCGCCGGGCCCGCGGTTCCCCGTGTGCGTTCGCGGGTCAGGCGGTGAACGTCTCGTCGACGAGGCCGCCGGCCAGCGCCTCGGCCGCGTCCGGGCAGTCACCGCGCGCATGGGAGCGGCGGAGCGCGACCACGGTCTCCATCTCGGCCGTACGCAGGCGGCCGTCGGGGACCAGGCCGGTCGCCGGGTCGCGCAGGGTCGCCAGGTGCCGCTCGGCCGCGTCGCCGCGTAGGCCCAGCCGGTGTTCGATCGCCGCCGGCGCCTCGGCGGGGGAGGGCGACCGCAGGATGTATCGGGCAGTGTCGGCCAGCACGGCGGCCAGGTCGCGCAGCGCGTCCCCGTGCCGCGCGATGCCCTTGCCGGTCGCGGTGAGCACCCCGCCGACGTACGGCCCGATGTCGGTGACCGCGGCCCGGCGATGCGCTCCGGCGTCCTCGGCGACCAGGTCGTTGCCCGCGTTCAGCACGGTGGCCGCGCAGGCGCCCGAGAGCAGCGCGGTGACCCGGCGCGGCGTGGCCCCGAAGGCCTCGACCCGGTAGTCCTCGTCGGCGCGCAGGCCGGCCCGGGCGAGCAGCTCGAACGCAACGAACGCGAAGCCCGACCCGCGCACGTCGACGCCGACGGTCTTCCCGCGCACGTCGTCGGTCCGCTCCCGCCCGGGTCCCGTGAACAAGGCCAGCCCGAGCCCGCGGTCGAGGGCGGCCAGGATCCGCACGTCGCCGGTCCGTCCGAGCGGGTTCTCCCGGACGTACCGGTAGGCGAGCACGTTGTCCGGATTGGTCAGCCCGGCGTCCAGCCGGCCGTCGAACAGGTCGGCGAACTGCCGCGGCGACGACGTCACCGGTAGCTCGGTGACCTTCAGGTCGGCCGCGGCCAACCGGCCCGTCACGCGGGCCACCTCCAGCACCACCGACGGGCTGAAGGTTCCGAGCCGTACCGCACGCATCGCGCCTCCTCCGCCGGGCGTCACCGCCGGGCCTTGACCACGGGCCGTCCTCTGAGGCAGCATACGATGCAATCGTTCGCATTCCGAGAGGGGTGGCCTGTGCCCGAGGATGTCGTGACACCGGAAACGACCCGGATCGGCTGGATCGGCGCCGGCCGGATGGGCGCCGCCCTCGCCCGGCGGCTGCTGGCCGCGGGCTACGACGTCGCCGTCTACAACCGCACCCGCAGCAAGGCCGAGCAGCTCATCGCGGCTGGCGCGACGGTCGTCGGCCGTCCGGCTGACCTCGCCGACCGGGACGTGGTGTTCACCATGGTGGCCGCGTCGGCCGACCTGGAGCAGGTGACCATCGGGCCCGGCGGGCTGTTCTCCGGCGGTCGCGGACCGGCCGTCCTGATCGACTCATCGACCGTCTCGACGGAGATCTCTGCGACCGTTCGCCAAGCCGCCGCCAAGGTCGGCGCCGAGATGCTCGCGGCGCCGGTCAGCGGCAACCCGAAGGTCGTCATGGCCGGCAAGCTGACCCTGGCGATCTCCGGACCGGAAGCTGCCTTCCGCCGGGTGCGCCCGCTGCTCGAGGTGCTCGGGCAGGGCGTCACGTACGTCGGCGACGACGAGGTGGCCCGGCTCGTCAAGATCTGCCACAACATGTTCCTGGGCGTCGTCATCCAGTCGCTCGCCGAGATCACCGTGCTGGCCGAGAAGGGCGGGGTCAGCCGCGCCGCGTTCACCGAGTTCCTCAACAACTCCGTGATGGGCTCCACGTTCAGCCGCTACAAGTCGCCGGCGCTGGTCAACCTGGACTTCACGCCGACCTTCACGATGCCGTTGCTGCGCAAGGACTTCGACCTCGGCCTGGCCGCCGCGCGGTCGCTCGAGGTGCCCATGCCGCTGGCGTCGGCCACCGCCCAGATCGTCGCCGCCGCGATCGGCGCCGGCCTGGTCGACCAGGACTTCGCGGTGCTGATCCAGGAGCAGGCGCGCAACTCGGGCCTGGAGCTCGTGGCCGAGAACGTGCCGGTCGACGACGGCCTGACCGCGGAGGGTCGTGATGCCTGACCGGCCGATCCCGGCGCCCGGGCACGGCGCGGTCGACTACGAGCAGCGGGTCGACTTCGACCGGCTGCGCTCCTACCGTCTGGCGCGGGCGCGCGACGCGCTGGCGGGCAGCGAGTGCGGCGCCTTCCTGCTGTTCGACTTCTACAACATCCGCTACACCACGCAGACCTGGATCGGCGGCGCGCTGGGCGACAAGATGACCCGCTACGCTCTGCTGACCCGCGGCGGCGAGCCGATGCTGTGGGACTTCGGCTCCGCCGCCCGGCACCACCAGCTGTACGCCCCGTGGCTCGAGCCGGAGAACTGCCGGGCCGGCATGCTGGGCCTGCGCGGCGCTATCTCACCCGAGGCCGGCCTGATGCGGGCCGCGGTCGCCGAGATCAAGGACCTGCTCACCCGGGCCGGAGTCGCGGACGCGCCGGTCGGCGTCGACATCGTCGAGCCGCCGTTCCTCTTCGAGATGCATCGGCAGGGTCTGCGGGTGGTGGACGCACAGCAGCTCATGCTCGACGCGCGGTCGATCAAGTCGGTGGACGAGATCACCCTGCTCTCCCAGGCGGCGGCCATGGTGGACGGCGTCTATCAGGACATCGTCGAGGCGCTCAAGCCCGGCGTCCGGGAGAACGAGATCGTCGCGCTGGCCAACAAGCGCCTCTACGAGATGGGGTCGGACCAGGTCGAGGCGATCAACGCGGTGTCCGGCGAGCGGTGCAACCCGCACCCGCACAACTTCTCGGACCGCCTGATCCGGCCGGGCGACCAGGCGTTCTTCGACATCATCCAGTCCTACAACGGCTATCGCACCTGCTACTACCGTACGTTCGGGGTGGGAAGCGCGACCGCGTCACAGCGCGAGGCGTACCGCCGGGCCCGTGAGTGGATGGACGCCGCGATCGCCACGGTGAAGCCGGGCGTGGGCACCGACCAGGTGGCCCGGGTGTGGCCGGCCGCCACCCAGTTCGGGTTCGCCGACGAGATGGCCGCGTTCGGCCTCCAGTTCGGGCACGGTCTCGGCCTGGGCCTGCACGAGCGGCCGATCATCTCGCGGCTCAAAAGCCTGGACAACCCGGTGGAGATCCGCCCGGGGATGGTGTTCGCGCTGGAGACCTACTGCCCGGCGTCGGACGGCTTCTCGGCCGCCCGGATCGAGGAGGAGGTGGTGGTGACCGAGTCCGGCGTGGAGATCCTCACCCGGTTCCCGGCCCAGGACCTGTTCGTGGCCAACGCCTACTGACCCGTCCCCCATAGCGAGGGTGGTCGCGCCGGAGCCCGGTGCGACCACCTTCGCCCCCGTTTGGCCTGCAATCGAACGCAACAACTTCCCCTGACGTGCAGCTATTACTCTGATCGCACGGGCTGGGCGGGGATGCGACGGCGCTGAAGTTGCTCGCTGCGGGACGGGAGCAGGTTGCGCTGCGGCGGTTGGCCGAGCTGAGGACCCCGGCGGGGTGGGACACCACGCTGGAGGTTGAGCCGGGGTTCAGTGGTCCGCTTACGGATCTGGTCATGGGCACTGCCGGTGTGGTGCTGGCCGCGGCCTGGTCTGGGGGTGACCTTGCCGCCGAGATCATGTCCGCCGGCGGGGAATCCTTGCTGCGGGCGGCGGACCGGACCGAGGCCGGTCTGGACTGGCGCATGCGGCCGGGTTACCCGGCGAGTACGCCGAACTACTCGCACGGCACCGCCGGGGTGGCCACGGCGTTGGCGATCGCCGGGCACGCGCGGATCGTGGAGACTTCCTCAGCGCCGCCCGGCAGGGCGCCCAGCATCTGCTCGCCGTGGGCTGGCTGGACGACCACGGGTTCGTTGTTCCCCACACCCTGCCTTACTCGCAGCGGGAGGTGGAGCCGGTGACGTACAGCTGGTGCCACGGCCCCACCGGAACCTCGCAGCTGTTCGCCGCGCTGGCCTTCGCCAGCGTTGAGCAGGTCGGTGGATTCGAGGTTGGTGCGCTGCGCCAGCGTTGCCTGCACTCGGTCCTGACCTCAGGGCTTCCTCGCCGGCTCCGCCCCGGGTTCTGGGACAACGACGGCCGCCGTTGCGGCACTGCCGGGGTCGGGGACGTCCTGCTCGACGCCGCGCAGGACTGCCCTGACCAGGCACAAGGCGAGCTGCTGCTACAGGCTGCCCAGACCATGGGCGATGCCCTCGTCGACCGTGCGACCCGCGACGAGGCCGGGGCGCGTTGGCAATTCGTGGAGTACCGCCAGGACCCGCCCCTTCTTCCACCCCGAACCTCATGGATGCAAGGCGCCGCGGGGATCGCTGCCTTTCTGCTGCGCCTTGCCCGGGTCATCGAGGACGGCCCAACCGCCACCGTCATCGACCGCCCCGAGCAGTGGTGGGCCGTGCCGGACCACCTCCGCAGTGTCCACGCCGACCCGAACACACCACCCCGAGGCCCGCGCCATCAGCGCGATCCTCGTAGCGAAACGCACTCGGGCAGTCGCACTGCGGGCGCTCCGTGCGAAGCCGAGCGCTAACAACGTTGAAGGTGATCCCGACGACGGTGGTCGCCGACGCCGCCGCGGTGTAACCTGCTGTGCTCGACAAGCTGATCCCGTCGGGGTGGCACCCACATCGAGCGCCACGCCGACAACCTGATCGAGTCCAATCAGGGCTGGCTCACGGCTCCGACCGATGCGCCGGCTTCGTACCGATCGAACGGCTCAGGTCATCATCGCCGGCTACGTCTTGTTCCAGAACCTGCGCCGCGTTCGGTACGAACCCGCCATGGACACGCCATCCGCACCGCGCGCCAGTATGGCGTTCGGCGAACCAGCCCGGGGCGATCTAACCTCCGCTGCCACGAAGGCCGCCGTGACCGGCGTCCGCATTACGTAAGGCCCTCGTTCGAGCTGTGACGGCGTGTTGGTACAGATCGGGGTACTTTAGTCACCTGCCTGACAATGCTATACCGATCATTACTGTCTGTCGACAACATCGCAGGCGTGTCAGCCGGGGCTGTTGACGGGGAAAGGGGCGTCTGCCAAGTGACGGCGGTGCGGTGGCGGTCGAGGCCGATGATCGCCTTATCGCGGTGTTTGGGAATGCTGTGGCCGTGGCTGCCTACATTGCGGCCGACCGCCAATCTGCCCTAGCCTCTGCTGGGCTGGACGGTGAGTTGAGGCGGTGGAACGCGGCCACCCGTGAAGAGATCGGTCGACCGTTGGCCGGTCATACTGACGCGGTACTGGCGATGGTGCACCTGGTATAGGGAGGCCGAGTGTGGGAGTTGGTCGCGCAGCCGGATGCAGGGCGGTCGTCACGTTGGCCGTGATGGTGCTTGCCGGGTGCAGTTCGACGGCGCCGCCGCTGGTGGCTGTGCCGACATCATCGGCAGCCTCTCCCACGTCGGCGCCGATACCCTCGAGCAGCGCCACGGCGACGGCTACGCTCACTCCGGACGGATCAGGATCGTCGATGCCGAACTCGGCGAGCGCCACCGGAGGGTGCCTGTCGGGCGTGTTCTCCGTGGTCTACCCGCCCGGTGACAACCCGGTGCGTAGCGCATGCCTGCATATGGGTACCAATGTCAGCGTCATGCTGGTTGCCGTCGGCGGTACTGTCTGGTCCGCGCCGACGGACTCGAACCCGGCGGTCGCTGCGATCACCGACCGGGTCGACTCGAACGGCACCAGGCATGAAAGCGTGCGGCTTCTGCGGCCAGGTACGGTGACGTTTACAAGTGCGAGCACCTACACCCCGGGCCCGTACGGGCCGCCATCCAGACTGTGGTCGCTAACGCTGACCATCGTGCCGTGATGAACGGAGTTGGGCCCGCCCCCGGCTGAGCCCGGGGGCGGGCACGCTTTGGTGCTGCCGGGCGCCGCGAACGGCGCCCCTCCTACCTGAGGGTCCTGATGATCCGGGAGGTGATGCCGGCGGGCGCGGTGTAGACCGGTGCGGTGGTGGCGCGGATCGGTCCGCCGCGTACCAGCAGGCCGCCGGCCATCGTGTACATCGCCTCGTCGAACGTCTGGCCGTTGGTGGGCGCCTTGCCGATGGCGAACAGCGCGACGCTCTTGCCATTGACCACCGAGCACGAGATGTAGTCGCCGACCATCGTGCCCTGGCTGGTGTTAGCGATCTGCGCCATGGTCATCGGCGTGCCGATCGCCTGCGCGGTGCTCCAGGTCGATCCGCCGTCCGTGGAGGAGATGAAGCCGACTTGCAGTTGGCAGGTCGAGGCCGTGCAGTTGGCGTCGGGGTAGAAGTAGTAGTACAGGCCGAGCTTGGCGGTGGCGCTGGAGGTGGCGTGGTCGACTCCCAGACCGGGGATGAAGTGGTCGGAGCCGGAGGTGACGGCGTCGATGGGGATGCGGGTTACCGCGGACCAGATGGTGCCGTTGGTCGAGGTCGACATGACGATGTCGTTGCCAGGGCAGCCGGAGCGGAAGCGGCAGTCCTGCCAGGCGACGTACACCTTGCCGGAGGCGTCGATCTCCGCGGACGGCAGGCCGGAGCCGTCGCGCAGGCCGCCGGCTGCGCGGTGCACGGACACCGACGAGATGGTGTTCACGTTGCCCCAACTGGCGCCGCCGTCGGTGGAGGTGAACGCCTCGATGGCGGAGCCATTGGTGGAGAATGGCACGATCACGGTGCCGTTTGGCTGCACCAGCGGCTGACCGCCCAGCCCCGACGGGCTGCCGGCGGGCTGGCTGGCGGCGCCCCAGGTCAGGCCGCCGTCGGTGGATGTGGACATGATCTCGGCGTTGCCGCTTGAGGTGATGTCGGCCTCGATATAGCAGTTGCCGTAGTGCGGGCTGGTGGAGGTGTCGTCGCAGACGATCCACTGCTTGTCGTAGCCTTGGCCGTCGAAGCCGATGGCGTTGACCGGGTTGGTCCAGGTGGTGCCGCCATTGGTGGAGCGGTTGACGAGGATGCCAGCGCCAGCGGCGTTGCCGGCGGAGTCGATCGGCAATCCGGCGATCATCCACACGTTGTGCCGGGCGTCGTACGCCACGGAAGCGTCGGAGACCCGGGCGTAGGTGCCGCCGCCGGAGTTGACAGTGATGCCAGGCAGGAAGCCGTGGGTCCAGGTAGTGCCGCCGTCGGTGGAGGTGGCCCAGCCCAGGTCGGAGGAGCCGCCGTCGAAGACCCGGCCGACCTGGAAGGCGGCCACGACCGTGTTGCCGTAGGCGAAGGTGTCCGGCTCGACCTGGGTGGCGTGCTGGGCGTCGGTGTCGGTGAACGGGTCGGTACTCACCTGCAGGAGAGCGCCGCCACCGGCCGGGTTCACGGTCAGCGCGAACGTCGTGTTATGGCTCGGCGAGCCCTCGGGATAGGCGCCGGTGATCGTGACCGTGTAGCTGCCGGTCGGGGCGCTCGACGCGGTGGCGATCGTGAGCGTGGAGGCGCCGCCGGCGGTCACCGACGTCGGGTTGAAGGTCGCGGTGGCGCCGGTCGGCAGCCCGCTGGCAGACAGCGAGACGGTCTGTGCGGTGCCGGACACGACCGCGGTGGACACCGTGGTCGAGGTGGAGGAACCCTGCGTCACCGAGCCCGAGGCAGGCGAGTCGGAGATGCCGAAGTCCGGTGCGCTGCTGTTGAGCGCGACGTCGTCGTATTTCGTGTACGTCGAGTCGCCGGAGTAGTTGTCGTCATGGGAGGTCAGGGTCAGCGTGTAGGTGTGGCCTGCGGTGACCGGGGCGGTGACCTGCTTCCAGCCGGAGGAGGCGACGCAGGTCTTGGCCAGTACCGTGGCCGTCGTGCCCGCGGTGGTGTCGGCCAGGGTGGCCCTCGCCCAGTCGTAGGTCACGGTGTCCGGGCAGGTCACGTTGTACCAGAACGACAGCTGCGTAGATTCGGACGGGACAGCGAACGTCTGCGCGATCGAGGAGTCGCCATTGGTCGGCGATGTCGAGCCCAGTTGAGCGGCGTAGGTGCCGCTGTGCGGGCCGGAGGTGGTCACCGAGGTCGCGGGACCGGAGGCGGTCCAGCCGGACAGGTTCCCGATCTCGAAGCCGCCGTTGGTGATTCCGGTCGACGGCGGGGGCGTCGGGGTGAGGGTGACGTCGTCGTACCTGGTGTACGTCGGGTCGCCGGGGTAGTTGTCGTCGTGTGAGGTCAGGGTCAGGGTGTAGTTGTGCCCTGAGACGACGGTGGCGGAGACCTGCCTCCAGCCGGAGGAGGCGAGGCAGGTCTTGGCCAGGACGGTGGCCGTCGTGCCCGCGGTGGTGTCGGCTAGGGTCGCCGTCGCCCAGTCGTAGGTCACCGTGTCCGGGCAGGTCACGTTGTACCAGAAGGCCAGCGTGGCGCCGCCGGAGGGTGCGGTGAACGTCTGCGCGATCGAGGAGTCGCCGTTGATGGGCGAGGTCGAGCCGAGCAGCGCTGCGTAGGTGCCGCTGTGCGGGCCGGAGGTGGTCACCGAGGTGGCAGCGCCGGAGGCGGTCCAGCCGGACAGGTCCCCGGTCTCGAACCCGGGGTTGGTGATGGTGGTGGCCGCCGAGGCCGGCGCGCTCAGGGCGAACGCGCCGAGCAGCGGCAGACCCAGCGTCGCGAGGATCGCGGTCAGCTGTCTGCGCAGGCGACGAGAGGTTGGGTGGCGCAATTCTTGACTCCCATGCTCGCGGCCGGCGGTCCCGCCGCCGACGGTCGGAAATGGAGGTTGCCGAACGTCGCCTGTCTGGAGGGATTCGGTGTCGGCACGTGTACGGCTCAACGAACAGGACGTACCGATGGTTCAATCGTCTGTATTGGTGGCGGCTCGCTCGCTGCCCGTAACCGGCCGGCGCCGTCAGGCGGCCGTTGCTGATCCGCCCTAGTGTCCTGCGCCGTAAATTAGTAGGATAAGTGGTAGGGTTGGGGTGTGCAGAAGACTGGACGCCCGAAAGCCGAACTGATGCTGACCGATGAGGAACGTGGTGAGTTGACGCGATGGTCGCGGCGGGCGAAATCGGCGCAGGCGTTGGCGTTGCGGGCTCGGATCGT
>Ga0137386_10000286_pt1 | contig 26469 bp, 22 predicted proteins | sample SagtaG_4_FD_104910 | JGI IMG/M metagenome (GOLD analysis project Ga0137386, IMG submission 104910) | Vadose zone soil microbial communities from Sagehorn Ranch, Mendocino, California, USA - Sage2_R_100_16 metaG | ecosystem: Environmental > Terrestrial > Soil > Vadose zone | place: USA... | reverse complement strand
GCGAGTTTCGAGACACGCCGAGAGATCGAGCAAGACCATTCGCATTTGAGCGGGAGCCAGCGCGCAGCGGTCGACCAAATCCTGTCGAGCCGCGATCAGGTGACGGCACTGGAAGGCGTCGCCGGCGCGGGGAAAACTACTTCTTTATCCGCGATCCGGGAAGCCGCCGATCGCGAGGGTTACAAAGTGGAGGGCTTCGCGCCAACATCACGCGCAGCGCAGAAACTCGCCGAAGCCGGAATCGAATCGAGTACGTTGCAGCGGCATCTGACGCGGAGCGAAGAACAGCACGACGGACAGAAACGGCTCTACGTTCTCGACGAATCGAGTCTGGCAAGCACGAAGCAGATGAACGAGTTCCTCCATCGGCTCAAGCAAAACGACCGCGTGCTGCTGGTAGGTGACACGCGTCAGCATGAAGCGGTCGAAGCGGGCAGACCATATCAGCAACTCCAAGAAGCGGGAATCGAGACGGCGCGGCTTGATGAGATCGTGCGGCAGAAAGCCCCGGCGCTCAAGGAAGTGGTGGAGCAACTCTCGCGTGGCAATGTAAGAGAAGCAATCGAACGACTCGATACACAGGGCCGCCTACATGAAATCCCCGACCGCGACGAGCGGCTAAGAGAAATCGCGCGCGAGTACTCAACGAAACCGGAAGGGACGCTTGTGGTCTCCCCTGACAATCAATCCCGACGCGAGATTAACGAAGCGATCCACCGGACGATGCAGACCGCGGGCCAGGTGGAAACGAAAGAACACAAGCAGCGAGTGCTTGTGGCTCGGCAAGAGATAACCGGGGCGGACCGGCAGTGGGCCGCGCAATACGAACCAGGCGACGTTGTGCGCTACACGAGAGGCAGCAAGGCGCACGGCATCGAGGCGGGAGAGTATGCCCGCGTCGAGCGCGCGGACGAGAAAGAGAATCTAGTGACGGTGAAACGCGAGAACGGCGAGAAAGTGAGTTACGATCCGCGCCGGTTGCATGGCGTGACACTCTACCGCGAGACAGAACGCGCATTCAGTGAAGGCGACCGCGTACAGTTCACAGCACCGAATCGTGAGCGACACATCGCGAACCGCGAGCTAGGTACCATCGAAAAGATCGACGATAGCGACAACCTGCAACTACGCCTCAACTCAGGCCGGACCGTCGCATTCAACATCAAAGAGAATCCGCATCTCGACTACGGCTATGCAGTGACGAGCCACAGCAGCCAGGGACAAACAGCCGACCGGGTGCTAGTGCATGTGGATACCGAACAGGCAGTTGAAAAACTCGTTAATCGCCGGTTGGCGTATGTGGCGGTGTCGCGGGGACGCTACGATGCGCAAATCTATACGAACGACAAGAGCCATCTTACCGAGCAACTCTCGCGCTACGTATCGCACCGATCCGCGATGGAGCAAACTCGCGCGCCGGAATTCGCCACTCAGAAGATCGAACCATCCTCGACTTTGCGACAAGGGGCAGAGCAAACCGTGGTGCAGGGACTCAACATTGGGCGCTAGTGGCCGCTAAGGGGTTTTCACAAGGGCTAAAACACTGAAGCCGACCCAAAGGTCGGCTTCGCTTCCTGCCCACTAAGGGACAGGGGGGATACAGAACGTATTATACTCCCTTGCCGAGTAGCGTCAATGGGGCCGACTCGGCAGATTTCCAACCAGGAGAATTCGTGGCTAAGGTCAACGTTTACATCGATGGGTTCAATCTCTACTATGGTGCGTTAAAGGGGACGCCGTACAAATGGCTCGATTTGGCTCGCCTTTGCCGCGCTCTCCTTCCCTCCGACACCATTCAAGAAATCAAGTATTTCACTGCAAGAGTGAGCGCCAGGCCAAGCAAGCCGACTTCGGCTCACGATCAAGGTTTGTACATTCGAGCGCTCCGGACACTTCCGAATCTCACGATCAAATACGGTCATTTCCTAACGCACACGGTCCCGATGTATCTGGCGACGGTCACTCCCCCTCAAAGAGTCTGGGTCGAAAAAACCGAAGAGAAGGGATCAGATGTTAACCTCGCGTCTCATCTCGTTCGAGACGGTTTCCGCAAGCAATTCGAGGTGGCGGTGCTCATAACGAACGATTCCGACCTCGCAGAGCCGGTACGGATCGTTTCTCAAGAACTGCAAATGCCAGTCGGAATTCTTAACCCTCACCAACATCACAGCAAGGAACTACAGCGGTACGCCACATTCGTGAAGAGAATTCGGCAGGGACACCTGCTAGCAAGCCAGTTCCCCGCAACTCTTCAAGACGCTAAAGGGTCCTTTTCAAAGCCAGCTGGTTGGTAGGCGGCTTCCTTGACTGCGGCTTCCACGCGGGACGGGCCATGAGACGCTCAGGACACGTAACGGTCAAGCTCGCGGCTTTTTAACTGTGGAAGGCAAACGGGACTAGAATGATCCTCACGCATGGGATAGGGGAACATGGTGTAGGCCGAGAAAATCTTCCGTCTCGACGCGAGAAAGTCCGAGCATTTCCGAAACCTGGTAGAGGGTCAGAGTTTGCTCCCGGTAGCCTTCCAGAGCGACCGCCTCTAATGCGCGGCGCGACACGTCCCCACCAGCGGCAGAAAGCCGCTTAGCAATGTCGTCGGGGATGTGCAGCGTAACTTCCATGTCCCTAAGTTTAGCACGAGAATACTGATCGGCGACGATGGTCACGCTTTGAGACGGTTGGCGGTCTAGCGCCCTTCTTTCAGGTCCTCAAAGCTGTACCGTAGCGGGGGAACACCGTGCTTCGCCGCGAAATCCATGAAAGCCGCCACGGGCGTCTGACATAGTTCCGCAGCGCGCCCCAGCGAGAGCTTATCCTCGCGATAAAGTTCGAGGGCCAGCAATCGAGCGGCTTCCTCAGAGAGGGTGCTCTGCTCTAAATTTGCGGCCCTCAGAAGTTCCGAGGGCAACTTTACATCCACAGTTTCCATAGCTCCAAGTTACCGCACGCGAGGCAGTGTGTCATTTCATGCTTGGACATCGAGAACTCTACCGCGCTGTCGGAAGAGGCAGAGCCGATTTCACTCTCGCAGCGATGTCTTCTAGCTACATCGATTAGCCATTTCATCCGGTACAGCCCGCGCGCCTCATTGAACGCAGACTGTCTGCCAACAGTTCGTCGTCCATGCGCCCTCTCAACGTCCAATTGGTCAAAGCAGCGTCCAACCGGCGTCCAAAACCGGCCATTTTAAGGATGGGTTTCAGTAACTTAGCCGCGTAAGGGCAATTGAATCGAAGTTTATGGAGCGGGCGATGGGAATCGAATCCATATCCGAAGTTTGGGAATCTACTAAACTCTCTGTTGGTGGGTCGGCTGCGTTCATGCGGCCAAGGCGTCGGCGAGGGAGTAGCGAAAAGGCACGGCCAAGATGGCAGTTTCGGTGCATTGCAGCCCCCCGCAACCAATCGATGAGTTTCGCGAGATTGCCGGAAAAGCGTGGTACACACCGTGGTACACAATAACGATGCCTAAGACTGTCTTGCAACGACTTAGGATGCCGTCCGTGCTCTTGTAAGTCGTTGCAAGCACTTATGAATCGCTCACTGTCACGGCAGAGGTCGCGGGTTCGAGTCCCGTCGTCCCCGCCATTCTTTCTAAAGCAGCCCGCTGTACTTGCGCGTAAGCATGACATCGCGTATATACCCTCTAGGTAAGTTTATTGCGGCAGGGTTCGGAAAACCCCAAGCGGGAGCCTCGTAAATGATTCTTGGCATTGCCGGGCTTGTGGTGGGCATCATCGGCATCGGCCTGTCTTTTCTTAGCTATCAGAAGATGAAAACCGCCAGGGAAGCAGAGAAAGAAATTGAACGCAAATTTATGCATTACATGGCCGCTCAAGAATTCGGCGAATTAGCTCTCGCAGTAGTCGTAATCGCGGGCAAGCTCAGACGTAGAGAGTGGGAAGATGTTGCCGACCTCGCTCACAAGGTAAGTTCCAGCTTTGGGCAAGCCCGAGGAGCACGAAACCGACTGCTAGCCCCGCTCGAAAGGGATAAGCTAGACGGCGCTGGAATCGGTCTTCAAAAATTTATCGCGTCTCTACCCATCGGCGCAAATCCGGCGGATATCCCGATAGAACAAATGCAGACGATGATTTCACAGTGTCAAATGTTGGTTGACACGTAACAATGAGTTGGTCCGCGTTGGGAATACCCCAACGTTTCTGAGCCCGCTTAGAGGGAACGTCGGTGCCGCAGTGGACGAGCTATTCCAGTCCGTGTTGGCCCTTTTTCGAGATGACCTGGATAGTGCTATCGATTCGGTGAAGAATCTTTAACTCGGAGGCAGAATCCGGCTCGCTGTGTCAGTTTTTTGTGTCAGTTTTTCTTTCCGATTAGTGCCCGAGCATGCCCCTCGGTCCGCGAGCCGCTTCTCTGGCATCGCAGCCTGTGTGTGCAGATGGAGGATAATGCGGCTGTTTGCATGGCGTAACAGTTCTTGCACCACTTTCACGTCTTCAGAACTCAACAGGGTAGCGCTGCGTTTAAATCAACGCTCGCGAAAGACTTTAGAGTCTGAACCTCCTGCAAGTAGACTCCTTCGAGCTCGTGTTGCGCCGACCCATTGAGCCCCCACGACTTACCAGGCACTGGCAACGGGGATCGGGTTATCCCCGATTTGAACTTGGGCGAAATTATTGTTGCTCAGTGCGGGTGACTGGCGGAAAATGCATCCGGCTAACTAGGTCCAGGAAGCGAGGGTCGGAACGCAAGGGGCCAAACCAAGGAGTGGAGTTGAGGCCCACCATGTAGGCATCGCGAGCTTTGTAGCCTTCTTCCAAAGCATCCATCGCTTCATTCTGCTTGTTCATTCCGACCAGTGCTGTCGCAAAAAAGTACGGAGCAACAATCCTCCTTTTGCGGTCGGACCGCATTTCCTCCACTAGCTTCTCTGCTTGCTGCATCTGTCCCAGGCGGCCGTGAACAAAGGCAGCGATTGAGAGAAAGAAGGGGTCGCGATGGGATACAGCTAGGCCCTTTTCCGCATCCTGCAGGGCCTCCCTGTACATCGCTTTTTGGAAGTGGGCCACGGCCAGGTCTGCGTAGGCTCGCAGATCATTGGGATCCAACTCGAGTATTTTGCGCCCTTCGGCAATGGACCACTCATACTGCCCAATGCAAGCCGCGACGATGGCTGTGGCATCATGGGCCGAGACGGAAAGCGGGTCCAGATCCTCGGCGCGTTGAGCCTCGGTGGTGGCCTCCGCGAAGCGACCCATCGCAGCTAAGTAAATCGCGTACCAGCGATGCGACGGGGCAAGCCCTGGGGTGAGAGCAATAGCACGTTTGAACTCCTGGTCAGCGCCGGGCCAGTTCCAATCGAAATAGAAGTAGATATATGCAAGGGAAGTGTGGCTGTCCGGCAAAGTGCTATCCAGCCGCAGCGCCTCTTGCGCATATTCCCTTGCCTTGGGCAGAGCTTCAGTAGGCGGCAACTCATCGTCTAGCGCGTAGTAATCCGACAGCCCGGCATAGGCAGGTGCGTAATTAGGATCCAATTGAATCGACTGTTGAAAATAGTCTTTTGCCCGGAGGGCCGACTCGTCTCGCTTTTGCATGAAGTAGCGGCCCTTAAGATAGGCTTCATAGGCGTCCGGGTTTACGCGTTTTGGAGAAGCGGGCCGGCTCGCTGCGCCGGGTGACAGTTCGAGTTTGATCGCGTGGGCAACACCCAGCGCGACCTCATCCTGCAGAGCGAGGATATCCGTCATCTGACGCTGGTAACTTTCCGCCCACAAGTGGCGGTCGCTATCCGCCCTAATGAGTTGCACGGTAATCCGGACCTGATTCCCCTCCCGGAGAACAGCGCCCTCCACAACAGCATCAACTCCCAGTGCGCGTGCAATCTGAGGCACAGTCTCTTTCGTGTCCTTAAACTTCGCGACGGAGGTCTCGGAAATCACCTTGGATACGCCAAGTTTGGCGAGGTCGGTGGTCACAGCGTCGGTCATTCCGTCGGCAAAGAAGTTGTCCGCTGTCCCGGTCCCCAAATTCCGGAAAGGCAGAACGGCAAGAGAACGGATCGCCGGTTCGCGGATTGGAACAAGGCGATACACTGCCCCGATCGCCAGGCCCAACCCTAGAACGATCCCGAAGAATAGTAGCCATGGGCGGAAACTCGCGGCTCTTGAGGCCGGCGACGATTGCGAAACCTCGGGGAGGAAACGGTAGCCGCGGCGAGGGACCGTTTCTATGAAGCGTGGACTCTCGGCGGTGTCGCTCAGGGCTTCGCGCAGACGGCTGATGGCGTTGTTCAAACCGTTTTCGAATTCGACGAAGGTGTCCCCTGGCCAGAGCCGCTCTTGAAGCTCCTTCCGAGTGACCACCTCGCCGGAATGCTCTAGGAGAGCGAGCAAGACTTGGAATGGCTTCTCGTGCAGCTTGATGTGCAAGCCCTGTTTGCGCAGCTCTCCCGTCCGGGGATTCACCTCGAAAGAGCCGAAACGAACCGCAGGCTGTGGCGAGGGACCGGGCATATCGTCTTGTTCTCACGCTGCGGGGAGCAACGCGATTATAACATCGCATCCATCGGGCGAATAGAGAATTGTCTAAGAGCAATGGTTGCAGGGGTTTAGAGCTAAACAATCATTTATTGCCGGTGTGATTGACCTTTCCCCGGCAGCTCTGGATCATACGCACCACAATTGAAATCCCGGAGGAATCCTTCTGCTGTCCGGGAGCCAAAATGGGAGGTAACTTATGAGACGGCGCATACATTTCGTGGTAATCGCACCGGTCACCGCAGCGCTGGCGATATTTGTTCCCCTGGCCAACGCGCAGCAGTGCGCAAACGACGGATCGGGCGAAGCGATCCAGTGTCGGGTGGGAAACCTCTTATCAAAGAATGGCAGCCTGCTTTCAACGCTGCAGGCGCGGATTTCTTCATGTGATAGCACGGATGCACATTGCGCCACCCTGCAGCGTCACCTGGCTCGGGTGCAAAATGCGCACACCCGCGCCCTAAGTGCGCACAACCATACTAGCGCCGACAATTACCACCAACTGACTGTAAATCCCCATTACCACCGAAACAGCAAGCACACGGCGGGAGGAAGCGGCGTCCAGAGTGTCGGCAGCAACGCCAACGCGCCTGACACCTTGGATAGCGACTACGATGCAGCCGGCACGGGTAGCGTCGGCCAAACGATTATGGACAGCTTGGATGACGCTAGCAGCGCGACTGATGACGCCAGTAGCACTTTAGCGAACACTCCTGAACCGGCACCCCCAAAATTCACACCCCCCGATGTATACGACTTCACGAAGGACGATGCCTATCCTCAGTGGCTGCATATCGATACGAATGAGAAAGGCATCACTGATGCCCGTTTCGCCGCCAAAGTGGCGGTCGCTGGCCTTGAGATTGCCCGTGATGTCATGGAACATTTCTGTGGCGCAACCATCGTCCTGGCTGGCGAGGGTGGCAATACCAAACCAGCTTGCATCGCGGTGTCGTATGCTTTCATAGCGGCGAAGGCCACGTTCGAGTTTCTCGAGTTTACGGAAAGCGATTCCATCCACTGGAACGCCAAAGGTGGCTACGTTAACGCACAGAGGGCTCTCACGGCGAGCAACGCAATTGGTAACATCGCTGCGGGCACTGCTGGCGACGTGGGGGACATCAAAGCCAAGGTGGACGCCATCGCTCTTTACATTGACAATACGCTCACTCCTGATCTCAACAAGATCCTGGCTAATCAGGCGACCATCTTGGCCAATCAGGCCACGATCATGCAGTTGCTGTCGACGCCTCAAGGGCAACGGCCGGCGTTCCCCGCCAAATAGGCTTTCGACATTGATTCTGTAATTGAGCCGAAGGAATTGAGATCGCCATTCGGCCCGAACCGCCTGGGCGTCCACCCGCACGCCATGCACCCGCGCGCCGAGCGACTCGAACAAGAGCCGGGGAGGCCGGTAACCCGGGTCTTCGACGGCAACTCGATCACTCGGCGCCAGTAGGACACGGGCCACGATGTCGAGGGCTTGCTGGGCGCCACTGGTAATTGTGACGTCGTCAACGGAAGCCGCCAAGCCTCGCGAGATTCCGATGTGGCGGACAATTGCCGCGCGCAGCTCTTGATGACCCGCGGGATGGGCGTACATGCCAGCGCGCACAGCCTCTGAACGCATCTCTCGGACCATCAACCGACGCCAGGCCTCGTGGGGAAACAGCGACGCGTCGGGAAGCCCGGTGAGAGCGGCAGCTTCCTAATGTCGCAGTGCTTCTTCCGCACAGCCACGTTTACCAAGTCAGTCAGCCTGGCCTTGGCGGTGCCCGATCCCGCCAAGCCCTCCGCGCTCACTCCGCGCGAGTTCTGGCGAAAGCAGTTCCACCCTCCCGAGCCGGTGGAGGAAGAAAAGCCCGTTGCTGGGAAAGCTCCGAAGAAAGCTGAAGTCGAACGCGAGGAGGAACTGCGAAAGCCCCGCCCCATCGATGGACTCGGCGAGGAAGCCTACTGGGTGGGTAATCCGATCTCGGGCGCGCTCTACGTGCTTAAGGGCAACTCTTTCCTGCGCATCAGCGTAGGCGGCGTCCGTGAAGAATCCGCGCGCATCGAAAAATCAAAGGCGCTTGCCCGCGCCGCCCTCAAGCGCCTCTAACCCACCGCGCCGACGGTTCCTTTCAGCGCAGGAGGGGTAGTTTCCTTTTTGGTTTCGCCTATTGGCTCAATAAGTGGTGATCGCCAGTGTCGATTCAACTGGAGCAAGTCCGCCTTTCAGCCAGATCCTGATATGTAGGGTACACGTAGAACTAACCTCCTTTCTGACCGAGTAGAGGCGCCTCCGGCGATTGTGCCTGGATCACGGGCCATCCGGAAACAATAGTCACGGATCGCACAACCCGACCAGGAGGGTTCATGAGATGCTTCCACGCTGAACCGTACCGTCAACAAATTGGGATCGTTGCAGGCCCGCGCCAACCATTGGAATTCATCGGGGATTGCCCGGAGGGACTCCTTGCTATGGAAGAGTTGAAGAACGATCGCGATACACATCGCGATACACAGTAGCCTTGTCCAACGTGTACTTCCAATGACTTGCAGTGCCGTCCGTGCTCTTCCAAGTCGTTGAAAATACTTATCACCCGCTAACTGTGACGGCAGAGGCCGCCGGTTCAAGTCCCGTCGTGCCCGTCATTCTCTTCAAGAGCTCAAGGGGTTAGACTTGAGCGATTAGACTTAGTGCAATCGGAGCTGTGTGTAGAATTAGCTACCACAGATAGAGGGCAATTGGACACACGGTGAAAGCATGAATCGCCTGGAAATGGCTCGTCGCATTGACGAACATGTACCTGTTCTCGTGCAGCGGGATGCGATGGAGTGGAAGCGTATGGAAAGGCTGCGACTGCAGTTTGTGACCGATTATGCGGTCGCGCGCATCCCCCGGCTGACTCTGGACGAATATGTCATCGGAAAAGGTAGCAACAAACAGTCGTTCTGCTATCGCATTGAACGGGAGCTGGATCGCATGGGGCGGATTCTTGGTGCGAGAGCCGATAAATTTGGAATCTATTACGGTGGAAGAAGAAACGATCCTTCCCGCGGATATCAGCATTCCCAAATGTGGGGCGATACCGCTGAAGAGGCGTTTGCCTCCATCAAGAAAGCTATCGTTGATCTGCTCCGGGCAGCCGAGAAAGACCAAATGGACGCCGTCCGGGCCAGCAGGATCTCGCCATTGTTCAAGGGCAAACTGCTCTTTCTGTATTTTCCGCAGAAATTTGCACCCATCTACTCTTTGCACCATCTGAAACATTTCGCGGCGGAGCTAAATTTGTCCGGTCCATTTAAAGGCGCAGTGGATATTCAGCGCGCACTCATAACGTACCGTGCAACCTGGCCTCAGCTTGCAAGCCAGCCTGAATGTCTCTTCATGCGTTTTCTCTATGATGTTTTTGGACATCCACCCGAAGAGAAGGGGGCAGAGAAGCCTCCTCCGGGCTTGCCGCTCCTCGAGGACGCGGTCGATGGAGCTAAGTTCATAGAGTTGATGCCCGCTCTCTCGGGCCAAGAAGCGAACAGGAGCGCGGCAAATCACAGAAAACCTGATTATTTCAAGCGTCTGAAACAACTGGAACGCATCGGTGATCGCGGGGAGGCGATAGTGGTTGCGTTGGAGAGAAAGCGCCTGGTGCGGGTTGGGAAGACCCACCTTGCAGAAAAGGTTGATCGCGTCTCGGACAGAGACGATAGTCTTGGGTACGACGTCCTCTCGTTCGAGGAGGACGGAGCGGCTCGATTAATTGAGGTTAAGGCGACCAGCGGAGAAAACCTCGATCGAGGCTTTTACATCAGCGCCAATGAATTGAAGAAGGCGGCAGGGCTGGGAAATTACTACATCTACCTCGTTTTCTCAGCTTTAAGCAGAAAACCGCGAGTCCTGCCGGTGAAACATCCGAGGTTTGAAGGCAAGGACTTCATGCTCGACCCGGTGGTGTTTCATGTGACCCTACCAACAGGAGCAGGCGAAGGCTATTGGGGAAGTTAGGCCGTCGGCTTGCCATCCGCGCCGCGAAATTTGAGCCGAAGCCGACGGCGACTTTCGTGCAGCGAGAAAAAACACAGCTACCGAATCTCGCCCCGAGAAAAAACGAGGGGCCATTGAGGGGCCAATAAGGATTCCTTTGCATTCCCTATCGTTCCTTTTCAATGCCTTAGAGTTCCCCAGCATTCCTTCTAAGTGCTTGAAATTCCGCCCGGTAGTGTTTTCGATCCCCACCGCCCCTACCATAAGTCCCGTTGAATTCGTTGCCCTTACTGCCCGTCACTTGGACTTTTTGCTCAATGAGGGGCCAGTTTTGCTCCCAAGTTGCCCCCAACTTTTGATCTACTCTTGACCGGAGTGAAGGGGGATGACATCAATTAAGACCAGATTGCGCGTGCTGCGAGCTGAGCGGGAATGGTCGCAAGCGATGCTCGCGGCCCACGTGGGAGTGTCGCGTCAGACGATCAACTCCGTTGAAAAGGGAAGGTATAACCCGAACCTGCGCCTGGCCTTTAAGATCGCACGCGCCTTCGGGAAGCACATCGAGGAAGTGTTTGTTTATGACGACACCGAAACACGCGACCAGTCGGCCCGCTGTACGATCTGCTCCCAATGAAAATTCGCGCCTCTATCTCCTGGCACATGGATTCAGCGCTTGATACTATCTCGCACAGTTAATGGGTCGAGTACTTCCTACTCTTAGTGTGCGGGGTCTTCAGGTATTACATGCGGAGGCTAAATACGTGGCCGACAAGGAGACGGTTGTTTGGGGGATTCACGCCGGCAAGACGGGCGCTGCGGACGACCTTTTTCTCAAGAAGAATTACGTCGCGCTCGGCTGGTCCAAGATAGGGGACCTTAGCAAGCTGAAGGCTGATCGCGAGGCATTCAAGGCAAAGGTTGTACAGTGCTGGCCGGATTGGAAAGAGGGCCGAATCCGCAATAGTGCAGGCCAACTATTTCGATTCGTATACGAAATGAAAGCGGCTGACTTCGTCCTTTATCCTTCGAAGCAGGATCGGGAGGTTCACATCGGGCGCATCGAGGGGCCCTACAAGTACGACCCAAATCTCGAGCCCGGATATCCAAACCTTCGGCCAGTCAAGTGGTTGCGGTCCTTTCCGCGGACTCACTTCTCACAGGGAGCGCTTTACCAGATTGGATCAGCATTGTCTCTATTTCAAGTAACGACCTATGCGGACGAGTTCCTCGGGATGGGAGGTGAAGGCGCCCCACCGCCACCGAAAAAGGACGAAACTGTGGCCGTTGTGGTCGAAGACATCGAGGAAACTACGCGGGATTTTGTTCTGAAGCAGCTGGCGCAAGAACTAAAGGGGTACCCGTTCCAAGAATTCGTCGCCCATCTCTTGCAAGCCATGGGGTATCGGACTCGGGTTTCACCGCAAGGAACGGACGAAGGAGTGGACATCATTGCTCACAGGGATGAACTTGGCTTCGAACCTCCGATGGTCAAGGTTCAAGCAAAAAGTACAGAGGGGAACGTTGGCGATCCGCTCGTCTCTGGTTTTTATGGGAAAGTAGCGCCAGGGGAATTTGGGCTGCTCATCACGCTGGGCAAGTTTACAGCCCAGGCGAGAAGCTTTGAGCGAAGCAAGAGCAATTTGAGGCTCATTGACGGGGACGAATTAGTTGACCTGATATTTCAACATTATGAGAAATTTGACTCGCGCTACAAAGGACTCCTCCCCCTCAAGCGCGTTTACGTTCCAGAGGTTCTGAAGGAAGAAGAATAAGCTAGCGCAGGGGTGACGACTCAACCTATGGCCGACCCGCGTAAAGAGTCCCTCGACGAGGTTGTTAGCCACAGCGCCGTGGTCCTCGCAGACCAGATTCAGAAGGCAGCTTCGTGGGCCAAATCAGAAATGGACCTTCAATTGGAGGTCGCCGGAGCACTCAAAGAGTTTGCGAGAAGAGCGCAGATCACTTTAGAGGGCCACCACAACGTCACGATAGCCACAGGCCGGCCTGACTCTGTCTATGGCAGCGTCATCGTCGAATACAAAGACCCCAACACCCTTTCCCCTACCAAGGATGCGGCGCCAAATCAAAAGGTAATTGAGCAGCTTAAGAAGCGCTTCTACGATATGCGGCGTGAGGAAAAGCGGCAGTGGGCGAGCATGTTTGGGGTTGGAACAGACGGGAAATACTTCATTTTCCTCCGATTCCGTGACGAAAAGTGGACGGATCAAGAACCCCTTGAAGTTAATCGCTATTCCACATTGCGGTTTCTGTGGGCGCTCTATAACCTCGGACAAAAAGGAAAACCATATCAGCCCGAGTATCTCCACGGGGACTTCGGCTCCGATAGCCGGATCGCCCAGGAAGGCGTAGGTGCGTTGTACGACGAAATCCTAAAGACAGACAACCCACGGGCGGAGGTGTTCTTTAATCAGTGGAAGATTCTCTTCGGAGAGGTCTGCGGTTACGACGTGGAGAACCTCTCAGACAAACTGAAGAAGCTGGCGGAATTCTACGGCGTTAAAGGCAAACCGCATCCCGCGCAACTCCTCTTTGCCCTGCACACGTATTACGCCGTTCTTATCAAATTATTGGCGGCGGAAATCGTGAGCTTTTTCAATCCCTGGATGCCCCGCCAAGTGGAGAAGCTTCAGAACGCAACGACATCTGCGAAGCTTAGACGCGAGCTTGAACAGTTGGAGCGCGGCGGCATCTTCCATGAAATGGGGATCACCAACTTCCTCGAAGGGGACCTCTTCTCTTGGTACCTCGCGGTGTGGAGCGAGCCGATTGAAAAGCTCATGCGGCAGATGATCGTTAAGCTAGATGAATACAACCCCGGCACGTTTTCAGAAGAGCCGACGCAATCTCGAGACCTTCTGAAAAAACTCTATCAACAACTGTTCCCGAAGTCGGTGCGGCACGATTTAGGCGAATATTACACGCCTGATTGGCTGGCTGACCATGTTATAGACCAGCTGGGTTACGACGGCGATCCGGACAAGCGGCTACTGGACCCGGCCTGCGGGTCTGGCACGTTTCTGGTAATGGCAATCAACCGCGTTCGCCGCTGGTATGACGCCAATCGCGAGAAGTGCGCCTATGACGAAGGAGGTTTGCTAAAGAAGATTTTGGCTAATGTCATAGGGTTTGATTTGAATCCGTTGGCGGTAATGGCCGCTCGAACGAACTACCTAGTGGCTATCAAAGATCTCATCCGCCACGTGGACCAGGTCGAGATTCCCATTTACCTCTGTGATTCGATCATGACGCCTGTCGAGTACGGAGATTTGTTCACGGGCACCGGAAATGTTGCCAAAGTTCCATGCAGCGCGATGAAACCGCCACACTTGCTCGTCCCGAAAGAAATCGCCAAGAGTCCAGAGGATGTAGCCAAGTATGCGCAAGTGCTGGAGACCTGCATCAAAAATGCTTACAGCCCTGACGAATTTCTTACTCGGTGTCGCGACGAGGGATTAGACGTCAATGCTACGAGCGCTCATATGGATTTGTACAAGGAGCTCGTACGTCTTGACAAAGAGAACAAGAACGGCATTTGGGCCAGGATCATAAAGAACAACTTCGCGCCACTCTTTGTGGGGAAAGTTGACTATGTAGCAGGAAACCCACCTTGGGTTCGTTGGGGCTATTTACCGCGTGAGTATCGTGAGGATTCCGTTCCTCTCTGGCAGAGCTATGGCCTTTTCTCTCTTAAAGGATTCGAAGCTCGTCTTGGGTCAGGAGAAAAGGACCTTTCCCAGTTGTTTACGTATGTCTGTATGGATAAGTATCTGAAAGATGCAGCGAAACTAGGCTTCCTGATCACGAAGACCGTGTTTAAAGCGAAGGGTCAGGCGGAGGGATTTCGGCGATTCCGGCTCGGGGCTACTGGTCAACCTTTTTCAATTCTTCGTGTTGACGATCTCTCTCTCTTAAAACCTTTCGAGGGCGCTTCCAATCTGACCTCGTGCTTTGTGGCATTGAAGGGCAAAGAGACGGCTTACCCCGTGCCCTTCTGGGTTTGGGTGCCGAAAGCTGGGTCCAGCATAAACCCAGACCTCGAACTCACAGCGATAGATCGAGCGGTTACTCGCGAAAAGTTTGACGCCAGGCCCTTGACAAACAAGATGGGCAGCCAATGGCAAACCACGCTCCCGAACGAAGCAGAAGCGATAAGCAAAGTCATGGGGCGATGCTCGTACAAGGCGTCCGTGGGTGCCCGCGTGGAGCCTTACGGAGTCTTCCTCCTGAGGGTTATCAGTTCTAGTGCCGGAGGCAATTTGCTGGTTGAAAATCTTTCCGAGGCGGGAAAGCGAATCATACAATCGGTTCAATCTCAGATTGAGCCCGATCTCCTTTACCCCATTGCGCGTGGTAGAGACGTTCAGCGTTGGTATTCGCGACCGTCTTCAGTTGTCCTGATGGTCCAAGACCCCAAGACCCGCCACGGGTACGATGAAAAGTGGCTCAAGAGGGAGTATCCCTTAACGTACCGATATTTACTTGGTTTTCGTTCCGTGCTTGAGTCACGCGCTGCTTACAAGAAGTATCACGCAGAAGGTGGCCATCCCTTCTATTCGATGTTCAACATCAGTGAAGAAACGTTCGAACCCTATAAGGTTGCTTGGCGCCGCATGGGAAACGATCTGCGTGCCTGTGTGTTGTCGAAATACAAATTCGAGCCGATGAAAGAAAAACTCGTTATTGCCTCGGACACAGTCACGATTGTTTCCTTCGATACTGAAATGGAGGCTTTCTATTTAGTTGCTCTGTTGAACTCAATACCCGCACGCGCTGCGGTTTATAGTTACTCTCCCAGTGGCCGAGGATTGGGCACGCCGGCCATTCTCAGGGATTTGCAGATCGAGAAATATAATTCACATAATTCGCTCCATCGCTCAGTCGCCTCAATCGGGAAGGAACTCACCGAGCACTACGCTCGGAGAATGCCAATTCCACAGACGATCGCCAACTCGGAGGAACTTCTGAATAAGGTCGCGGCAGAATATTGGGGATTGAACCAGACAGAATTGGTCGCCCTAAAAGAGGCCGTCGAGACGAGGGAGCTTGGGGCTTCTGGGGATCGCTCTGAAAAGATCGAGGAGGACATCCACTCTCGCATGTTCGACATCGGGACATCAGTCGAGGAATGAGCTATGCCGGGAATGGTTATGCTCGACGCCAACATCTATACCAACCAGACTTATAAAGGACCGGCTTCCCGAATACCTACCTTGTGCGTTTCGAGCGTCGTGGTACAAGAGCTCATGGTGATTGCTGCAAAGGAGCAGAGAGAAGCCCTAATCCGGGGATTCCGCGAGAAGCTAAAGTCCAAAGAGGGCGTCGTTCCTGATGCTGAAGATTGGCTTGAGGTTGGTAAATGCTTGGCTCGATTGTTCTCGGGCGAATCGGGAATCGGAAAACTCAGTAAAGAAGAGGTCAGTACCTTGGTCAAGGATGCGCTCATCGCGAGGACTGCAATACGCATGGAAGCGACCCTCATAACTTCAAACACGAACGACTTTGCGAAAATCAAGAGTGTTTTCAAGTCCCTCGTTTTCAAGTCTCCGAGTGAGTTTTTCGGCACCCGACAGAGGTAAGTAGTCGAATGCACGCTTGAGAGACAGGAGGCTTTGTGGCCAGAGCCATTCGTTTGTGAGAGCGATTTACGATATATAATCCAGAGCGTGGAAGCATCGTCAACACAAAAGAGCGCAACAATTGGTGCAGGTACCCATGTCAAGAGCCTGAACGGCATTTACAAGCCCTTGGGAGTGGGCCTAGTCCAAAAAGTCAAGGATCATCAGTGCAAAGTTGAGTTTAATCCCACGGTTTTTTCGCGCCCGCCCTATCGGTCGGAGAACAAGATTCTTCAGCTCGACGAAATAGAGGTCTGTCCCACGCCTTTCGAGTTGGCCGAAGCAAACAATTGGGACGAAGCGTGGAAGTTCGATTTACGGCAGATGGCCGCGCGATTTCTCTGTCTCAACAAGGGAGGGCAGCTCTCTAACGCCCGCACGGAGATTCTTCCCCACCAAATCTTCACTGCCTACACAGTAGTTTCTAGCGCGAAGCGCCGCTATATGCTGGCTGACGAGGTTGGCCTGGGTAAGACTGTAGAGGCGGGCATGGTATGGCAGGCGTTGGCGCAACGTGGGAATGCGGCGCGGACGCTGGTTGTTTGTCCTGCCGGGCTGACGCGGCAATGGCAGGAAGAGTTTCAGGACAAGTTTCAGGAGACCTTTGAAATTTTCGGACGAGACTTCCACGCGATCAATCCGCGAATCTGGGACCTCAAGGCCACGGCGATTGCCTCTCTAGACCGGCTCAAACGGAAAGAGCACAAGCGCACTCTTCTCGAAAACCGCAAATGGGACTTGATTGTCTTTGACGAAGCACAGCACCTAAGCGCCCGCGAGTATCCTAACAAGACCGAAAAAACGCAAAACTATCAACTCGCTGAGGCACTGCGCGGGTACACCGATGCTCTGTTACTCTTGACGGCCACGCCACACGCTGGCGACCCGAACCATGGCCGGTTCATCAATCTTGTAAAGCTGCTGGAACCCAACGTGGATTTCACACCTTTGGTGGATGACGCTCTGTTCCGCGCGAAGGATGCAATTCCCTACGCGAAACTGATCCTACGAACGCCAAAACTCAAGGTGACGGACGCTCAAGGCCAGGCTGTTTTCAAAGGGCGGAGAACCATCCAGCTTGAATTTCGGATGTATCCCGACGAGAAGGCATTTTATGACGCCGTCGAAGAATATATCCGGACCGGCTACAACTCACTGGAAAAGATTGAAGACCCCACGCACCGGCGCGCCATCGGCTTTATTCTGACCAGCTTTCAGAAACTAAATGCCAGTTCACTGCGAGCCATTCGTGCCGCCCTCGAAGTTCGCCTGCAAAGGCTGGGAAAAAAGCTCGCGCAGCTTCCACCCGAAGAAGAGGAAGAAGAAGCCGACCAACGGTATCTTGGCGAGCAGGAAGAACGAGCCGCCCTCAAGAGTGACCGCGAGTTGCTGGAAGATGAGATCGTGATTCTGAAGAAGCTGCTTACCATGGTGGTCAGCCACGAGAAGAAGATTGACCGGTTAAAGGAACTTCTGCGTCAGATCGACGAGGAGAACCCCGGTGCGAAAGTGCTGATCTTCACCGAATATCGGCGCACACAGGAGTTTCTCAAAGAACGCCTTGAAGAATGGTATGGCGCCGGAACCGTCGTGCTGATTAACGGGGATATGAAACTGGAGGGGGCGGGGCCGAATCCGGAGGCGAACACCAAGAGACGGAGCCAGCAGCTATTCCGTGACGACCCAAACGTGCGCTTCCTTGTCTCGACTGAGGCCGGCGGCGAAGGCATTAACTTGCAGTTCTGCCACATCCTGGTGAACTACGATTTGCCCTGGGACCCAATGCGCTATGAACAGCGTATTGGCCGCGTCTACAGGTATGGGCAACAAAAGGTAGTGCACATTTATAATCTCAAGAATAAGGACACGATTGAAGAGACGGTTCGGTCTTACTTCGATCAGAAGTTGCGCCATGCTGCTGGGGCGCTCAGCAAAGTGACAGGCGAAGACCCCGAAGAATTGATTGCGAGCCTTAACGGCCAACTCGAAGCAGAGATTAACCCCGAGGAAATTTACAAGCGCGCGCTTGTCGAGGGAACACTGAACAAACAGTCGAAAGAAGAGATTCGGCAAGCCGTTGAGCGCGCGCAAGAAGCATATCAAATTGCCACTACGAGCCTCTTCAAAGACATTTCGAGCTACAGTTTTGACAGCTACCAGAGGGATTTGGCCAGCCCAGTGGAATTGAAAGACCTGGAAGATTTCACGCTGAAATTCCTAAGCCGGGAGCGGCGACAAGTCCAGCGTAAGGACGGATTCCAAGAGTTCCTTACGCCCGAAGTCCTTCTACGGGAAGAATTGCCGGAGCGGTATAAGGCAGTCACTTTTGACCGTGCTGCGGCGATTCGGAACGCGCAGGCGGAGTTTTTTGCCATAGGGCACCCTTTTGTGGATGCAATGCTGCGGCACGTAGGTAACTACAACTTCGGCGGCCACACGGCGATGCGCGTAATCAACATGCGGGATTCGGAAACAGACGAGGTTGCGGCCGGTTTTCAGTTTAACTTTACAGTTCGCAGAAGAGTGTCACGCGAAGACGGAGACGAGCATCTATTCGATTTCCATACAGTCTTAGTGAGATCTGACGGCACCATAGATGGCAAGTTGGCCGACCTTGCTGCGAGGTCGTACAGTTTGGATGAAGGCTCAGATCAGCCCATATCAGCCGCTCTGAAGAAACTTGAATCGTTTGGTGTAGATACTGCCTTCGAATCCGCAAGAACCTACCTGGAAAAGCGAACTAAACTCTGGGATTGGGACGAAGAGGTGGACTTGATTGGAGCTGCGAAGGTTATTTTTGTGCCAGCGAATGCCTAATTGTCCCGCTCGTGAACCAATTGTTGATCGCTAACAGTGCCGCAACGTTGGCAAATGAATGAGCGGTCCCACTCAGCGTATCGTTGCGCGTAGATAGAGTGATTGTGCCTCCAAACGAAAAACAACAGCAGAGCGAACATCGTGGCAGAAATCAAAGCGAAGACACTCAACGGAGGCGACAACACAGTCGAAGAATTCGTCGTAACGGTGTTGACGTAAAAGATCAACCAACTGACACCTAAGAACGCCACACCCGACCAGAGAACGACCTTCAGATACGACCACTTCACAGGAGGCCGCAGCGCCTTGGAAAGGACCGACTGGTTAGATCCCTGCGTGGTCGCCCGCCCCACAACCATATCCGGTCCACCGCTGCCGACCACGACAGCGCGCAATCGAGTACGTGCGTGCACGCGGTAAAGTCCTTCCTGGTGGGCGAGGGAAACTTTCTTGAGATCGGTGCTGTTGCACTTCGGGCAGCGCAAGTCCATCTTGTCACCCCTTGCAGCCCCACTCCGGTGTGGCTGTAAATCCTTCCTGATTGCTCTGAGGCATCGCCTCTCGCAGGTCGCCCCAAAGCTACCGCCATTAAACCCTGGTCCGCGCGATTAGTTGCTCGCCGTTGCACGACCGGTTCTCGGTCGGGCCATCTTCAGAGCCATAAACAGGAGCAACTTGCGATTCTCCTCGTCCATACGACCGAGCAAGCGGCGAAGCTTACTCAGGAAACGGGCATCCTTCCCTGTACTACCCCAGGCGATATCGTCCGCGGATCGGCGTTTCGGAAGATTCGGCAGCTTGGGTGGCTCTTCGCCATCGTAGAAAAGCTGGTACATCGGAACTTCCAGCGCGCGAGCCATTTTCTCCAGCGTTTCGATGGCCGGAACGGTGTGCCCGTTCTCAACGCGGGAGATGTAACAGCGAAGCAGTCCTGTCCGTTTCTCGATATCCCCCTGAGAGAGCTGCTTTTCTTCCCGTAGCGCGCGCAGGCGATCTGCGATCAACATGCTCGTATTACCTCTCTGCGGTCATATCCGCCACATTTAATGAAACTCTAGACTCAAACCCAATGGGTCGCAAGTCTGAACGATTTGCCACAACCCCACCTGGTCATGGCGTCACATGGTCCAGGTTGCACCCGAGAGCCGTAAGACAACCGCGATCACGCGGCCGCGATTCTAATGCTGGCGATTTGCAACGGCTCATCCCAATCAGGGTTGAAAACCACGACCCGCACCAGAAGGGTATCCTCCTCGTCCTCCTGGGCATAGACCGCAACCGATTCCCACATCTCCTCGCCAGTGTCGCACCGGATGCGCTGACTCACTGTCACGGAAAGCGAGCCGGTACCAATACAAAATCTGTTTTCATCGCCCGCCCTGCATGACACCTTGAACTCTTTGTCATGCTGAACCGTCAGGACCGAAGGTTGAGCGCTCACCTCTGACTCCTTCTCGCGAGGCGTATCGTACGAGTGAAACACGCCTTACGATTCGATTAGCTGTGTATAATACAACGAGCGCTCGTTGTTTTTCAATGAGCTTTTTAGCGCGATTTCTTGGACTTGGGAGGCCGACCGCCCTTGCGCTTCTTCCGTCGAGCTTGCAACTGCCTGAAGTATTCAGGCCCTCGCTTGGCGATCTCCTTCCCACCTTTCCGTCCAAGCTTGACGGCAGCGGGATCTTTTTTCTTCGGCAAAACTTTGAGGGTCTAGCTCTAATCTCCGAACCGTATTATGCATGACGAGCAATCGGCCTCCAATGCGAGCAGCAAGCAATTCTTCTCAGAGCGCGACGGCCGACTGTGAGGGGATGTGGCCGAATTTAACTGGGCGGTAGCATTCTCAGTCGCTGTTGAGCACGTTTATTTCCACCCGCCGCCGCCCTCTCGTACCATTTCCGCGCTAGCTCGATATCTCGATCTACTCCTAGCCCGTTCTGGTAGAGGTACCCGAGATTGTCCATGGCATCGAGTCTGCCGGCCGCCGCGGCTCTCTCATACCATTGCCGCGCCTTCTGGTAGTCCTGCGGCACCCCCTGGCCCTGCTGGTACAGCAATCCCAGGAATTCCATGGCAACCCCACTTCCGGCCGCGGCTGCCTTTTCATACCGTTCCCTCGCCTGGCGGTAATCTGTCGGCACCCCCCGCCCGAAGTGGTACATGTATCCCACTTCGAAAATGGCGTCTACACTTCCGGCCGTCACTGCCTTATCAAACCAAAGCCGCGCCAACTGGTAGTCCGGCGGCACCCCCTGGCCATGCAGGTAAAGGTATCCCAGGTGCGCCATGCCACTTGCATTCCCAGCTGCTGCTGCTTTCTCATACCACTTCCGTGCTTGCGCGTAGTCTTGAACGACTCCAAGCCCATATTGGTACCGGTTTCCAAGGCTGTCCATCGAATCTGCATTTCCGGCCTCTGCCGCCTGCTGCAGCACCTCAAATGACTCTGATGGAGCGGGGACTGCGTGCACCGGTTGTGGTTGACGTGAGTTTGGGCGCCGGAATGCGCTCCACGCTCCTAAGGACGAAATTAAGGCGAGGACCAGAATCGCGATGCCCACGCGCCATACTCTTCTTTGCTTTCGCATTTTCAGCACGACAATTCTGCTCTCTTCGGCGTCCTCACGGGCCCTTTTCACAGTTTCGGCCGTAGGGCCGTTGTCCAAATTTCGACGCTGCAGGAACGTCAGAGCCGAAGCCCTGCCGACTTTGATCAAGAAGTCTTTTTCAATCGGTTGCAGGTTGAAGTCGACCGTTCCCACCGGACTGGTATCGATTACAACAACGCTGTCGGCGTTTGCGTCGACAATTTTGCGTTCCTCACCATCGATCCAGATGTCGAGGAGTTCAGACCCCATCCACCCTTTTTTTCGATTCTTGTTTGAGCTTAGGTACAGGGCAACAAAGGGCGTTCCGGGGTGGTCAGTCAAAAACCGAGAGACGGGGAAATTGTTTCGAAGACCACCGTCATACACTCGCCTCCCATCAACCTGCGGGGGAATGAAGAACAAAGGAATGGACATGCTGCAACGGGCCGCGAATGTGGCGACGGTGTCCTTTCGCTCGCCGACGGAATCGAAGGGCAGGGTACCGGAACCCGACCGCGTAGCGTAGATTATGGCGCCGTTCAGATCGCTCATGTTGATGTCACTTTGTTTTTCGAACTTCGAACCCAGCAGTTCCGTGATCCACACGCAAAAGTGGTCACCCGGATAGCATCCTCCTTTAAGCAGCAGGTTGATTGGAACTCTCCACATCGGCGCATCCATAAAGTCACGAAAGTCCTTCTCTCGCAGTTCTTTAACGAGTTCGGCGGGAGAATATCCTGCCGCCAGTAATACCGCAGCAATCGCCCCCGCCGAGGCCCCGACGTGACAGTCAAACCAGAAGTATTTTTCGAGTTCAAGTAGTGCCCCGGCGAATGCAAGCCCTTTTACTCCCCCGCCCTTCATAATCAGTGCGTAGGGATAGTTGCCACTCACGACGTCGCGCATCTTCTGAAGCGCCTGTCGCTCGTCATCGCTCAGGCGCTTTGCAACGCTGTTCTGTGGAGGATTATCCAGCTGATCGCGACAGACATCGCAAATGTAGCCTGTATCCATCGAGGCGCGAATGTCCGGCTTGTGCAACTTCTTGTGAAAGTAGCAATTCTTTCTTTTTGGGTCATCGTGTGACTTGATAAGTGGGTTGACGAAGCTTAGGGAATAGCGGGTTAAGTAGTAGCAGCAATATCGTCTAGCCTCCTTGACATACTGCGTGCTCGAATGGATTGTAACTGTGGCCAGACCGTCGCCGGCTTCGTGAGAACCGAAAAGATTTCCCAGCTCCGATGATTTAAGCGGAGCATTAACAAAACCGATGATATAGGGCCGATTGCCCCCGAACTTCTTTCGCTGCTCCTTCAAGAACGCCCAAATATCTGCCGTCGAGTACTCTTCCCGGCGATACGACACCCCCTCCGCGCGTTGTGCCGGTGAGGTCAGGCTGAACCTGAACTGTTGTTGAACTGCGTTTAATAAAGCGGCCGAGTCCTCTAGCAGTGGATAAAGATCGTTACCAATACTCATCAATTCGATGTTGTAGGCCATCGGAAACGCCCACGGCTAAGAGGTCACCACCAGCCGAGGATCATCGTCACTCAGTTTCTTGCCCGTTCCCGCATTCCTGATTAGCACGCCATACTTTCCGTGAAACTCCATCGGGCGTCGATGCTTCTCATGTCATCTGTAGGACCTTCCGATCGGTCGGCGCTCGACCAAAGCGTGAAGAATTCCGACCCCGACACCGATCAAAATAAATCCGCCCAATCGAAACCAGACTAATCTAGGCACCAGCCGAAATGCTTCTGTCAGCTCTTTCGTGCCGGAGATGTCTAGAGTTCGAATCAATAACGCAGCCGGGGGCAGCAATACGAGAATAGCGGCGACAGTCCTCCACCGCCAGTCCTTCGTTTTCCAGCACGCGCCAGCAACAACAACTAGAAACGCTATGAATGCCGTGAGAATCGCTTTCAGAAACTCGTTTTTGATGCTGTATCCCTTTGCGAGGTCTAGCAGTAAGCCCCCGACTATGCCGAGCAACGGGACAGTCCACTCGTAAGGTTCCTTGGTAGCCTCTTTGGCAGCCTTCACGAGCACGACTATGACCGTCCCGGTACCCGCCGCAGCGACTCCAACGCTCAGAACTGGGGCTACCCAGGCGGCTATCGGCGCAGCGGTTATCACACCCGTCGTCGAAGCGACCACAATTAATGCGACCATTTCGGCCAAGGCATGAAGTATCTTCGGCACAGCCCAGCCAAGCGCAAATAACGCTCCGACTACGCCAGCTGCGACCACTGAGACCAACGAAATGGGAGGCCATTCATCAGTAGTTCGTTCCATGTCAACACCTCCCGCACGTTAAGTTTGGGCGCTTACGATAGGAACAGCGGCACACCCACCTCCCAAAGTGCCTCCAGCCTTTTCTCTGAGCGGTCAGACCGCACGCTCCTACGGAATAGACCTGGGCAATCCCAACTTCTGGAAGAAGATCTTGTTTCTCTTTTCTGCATCAGCAACCAATTTCGAATATGAAATCACTTCGAAATAGGCGTTAAACGACCGCTTATACCCGAAAAACCCCAGGCTATCGGGCGTATCCTGCAACTCAAAGAGACGCGCCCACTCTTTGAGAGTTGGCGTGATATCGCAGATTATGTAGCAATAGAAAGGAAGGTTCGGCGGGATGGGCATGGGTCGGCCAGCCGCCGTCGTCGCCTTGCCTCCCCTTATCTCATCAATATATTTTGCCACCTGCGTGAACGGGTTTTCTCTCTCTGAGTAATCGTCTCGTTGTGGTTTCTTGAACTCGATGACTGTGATTGAAGAAAAAGGAACATCGCGGGCTTCCGAAAGTGCAAGCGCCTTGTCGAACACAAGGATGTCCGGTTCTTTCTTGCTCTTATTTTCGAGTACCGCAAGTTGTTTGATGGGCTTGTCAGAGCTAAGGAAAACGTGAAAGACCAGTCTCTCGTCGACTAGCCAAAGGTTGTGATCCTCGAAAAGTACTTCATCCGACGTTTTCCCACGTGGAAAGATGATGCTATGGATTCTGTCTTCCCGACGGTACTTTCCGTCGTCTCGCAGTGTGAGCTGTTTCTGCAAGAACTCTATAATCGCTTTCCGATGGCAGACATATCGAGCGAGGTCAGCCCGGTTCACTTCTGAAATTTCCTCAAAGTACCTTTGCAGACGCTCTTCAAACTGCTCAAGCTCTGTATCGGGTGGAATAGGTGATTGCAACAGCTGTTGTCCCTCATCCCTTAGCTTTATTTGCAATTCCTGGTACCCATCGTATAGACGGCGGTCGATCTCGTCGTCAGTCGCTTCCGGGTCTATATCCGCAATCGCATGCTCGAGTCGCTGCAGTATTGGCCGATACATCAAGCCTTCTCTCTGGACGAACTCCTCGATGCGGGCACGCTTCTTCTCGGCGACCGCCGCCGTATATGGACTCAGGAATGATTTACAAGCTTCGAAAACCCCCGCTCGTATCTCCACAAGGGTCATCTCGAAGAGCGGCAAATCACCCCTGTCTTCGGGCAGATTGAAGCCAGTTCGGTCAGAATTCACCGCGCCATCAAGAATTGACGAATTAACATAGGCCTCGTAAATGAACTCCGCGCCATCGTCGTCTTTCAGATGTCGAGCTAAATCCGGTATTCGACCAACTAGCTTTTCCTTAACTACTGCCCGCCCATGTGCGCAGAGGTATAGACGATGCTCGTTGATATGCGTTGAATATAAGCGCACGTGAAGCACCTGAAAGAGCGTGTTTGCGATGGTGAATTCCTGCCTTGTGATCTTCGAGGCCATCTGCTCTTCGAAGAAGTCATCGAGGGAGATGGTTTCTCCGGTGGGGCCATCGCGCAGGATGATAACCGGAGGAGTTGGGCCGATGAAGTAGTCCAGAAACTCTTCGACAATGAAGGCCGCAATTGTTTCAAGTCGTTTCGGGCACTGCGTTTGGTATTTCTCCTTAAAGCCCACGAGTTGTACAACCGTCGCTAGCTCCCGTTCTGGTTCGTCAGTGCAAGACGCACTCTCAATCCCCGCGCCATTCGCACAAAATGTGAAGCGGCGACATTTGTTGTGTCCGTTCGATCGAAAAACGCTTTCGATTTCAGCCCGGTCAAATGCCGCCAGCCACATGAAACGGCCGATACCTTTGCCGCCTCGGTTAGCCTTGTAAGTCGTATCGGAGGTGCTGAAGGCTTCGAAATTTCGGTCGTCAAAGCCTATGCCATTGTCCTTGACCAAAAAGCCGCTTATCTCGGCGTGGGACCGATCCGAATCCGCGAACAGATTCTCTGTGTTTCGGAAAACCTCGATTTCAATCCGGCCATCCTTCTCGTGCGCGTCCTCGATTGCATGGATGGAATTGATGATCGCCTCAAATAACGGAAGCAGGGGCTTGCTCGTCGGTAGTTGGACATTTTTGACTCGTCCAGCAACATCCGTGTTCATTTGCAGGCCTCGGTAGGCGAATAGACTGGCGCTCGGCTGTGGGTTGAAGGCTTCTTCATTGCAAATCTTTCGGCCTGGAGCGTCCACAACCGAGGTGAGCGTGTCGGACGGCAGTATATACTAGCCCTCTTCGACCCATTCTGCTTTGCAATGCTAGTCGCGATGAATTCGCATCCCTTCAGCGCCGGAGCTGAGAAGCCCACATCGGCCTGCCGCGCCATCAGCCATATGGAAGCATATCATATTCGCTTTTTATTCGCCATAGAGATAACCCTACCTACTCAAAATCAATCCCGTGCAATTGCCTATTCAAATTCCTCACAAGCTGACGGCATTTTTCTCAGCCCTTCCTGCTGAAAACCTGCGCCTGGACCGTCCGCTTCTTCTGTCAAGGCTCTCCCGCTTCGCTCCGATGAACGCGGAAAGCACGCGGCCTTGACAGCGCGGACGGCCAGGCGCCTCGCCCCGCCAGGAAGGGCATTTGCTTTTAATGCACCGCTCTCTGCGGTGCCTCTAAGAAGCAAAAAACGAAACCAACGAAAG
>Ga0137386_10000275_pt1 | contig 26839 bp, 27 predicted proteins | sample SagtaG_4_FD_104910 | JGI IMG/M metagenome (GOLD analysis project Ga0137386, IMG submission 104910) | Vadose zone soil microbial communities from Sagehorn Ranch, Mendocino, California, USA - Sage2_R_100_16 metaG | ecosystem: Environmental > Terrestrial > Soil > Vadose zone | place: USA... | reverse complement strand
GGTGCTCGGCGATACGCGAGTCCTGAAGCTGCTCGAGGCCAGCGTGGGTGAGAACGTGGCCACCGTGCTGCACGTGATCCAGCACGGCATCGACCTTGAGAATGTGCGTGCCCCGGCCGCCGCCCAGGAGTACGCCCGCCGGCTCGCGCAACGCGGGATGCCCGTCGCTGCGCTGTTGCGGGCCTACCGCATCGGCTCGACCCGCTTCCAGGAGTGGTGCCTGGAGGAACTGGCCCGGCGAACCGACGACGCGTCGCTCGTCAGCGCGGCCGGGATGCGGATCGCCGGGATCCTGGCCGCCTACATCGACAAGGTGTCGGAGGAGATGCTGTTCGCCTACGAGACCGAGAAGGACAGCTGGCTCCGTAACCTGAGCGTGGCCAGGGCGGCCCGGGTGCGGGCCTTGCTGAGCGGCGACCGGGTGGACGCGGGCTCCTCCGAGGCCATCCTGGGCTACCGGCTCAGGCAGCACCACGTCGGTGCCGTGGCCTGGATCACCGGGGCGGCAGCAGACAGCAACGCCCTCTCACGGCTGGAGCAGGCGGCCGCGGAGGTAGCGATTCAGGCCCAGTGCAGCGGGCGGCCGATATTCATCCCACAGGATGAATCTAGCGCGTGGGTGTGGTTCCCGCTCGGCGCGGGCGACAGCTTCCCGGTACAAGCCGCGGCAGCCGGAATCGCGGCCGGCGGCGCCGGGATCCGGTTCGCCATCGGTGCCCCGGCCCCCGGAGTGGCAGGTTTCCGCGGCACCCACCGGCAGGCGCTGAGTGCCCAGGCGGTCGCGCTGGCCGCCGGGCCTTCAAGTCAGCTCGTGACCAGTTTCGGCGAGGTTGCCCCGCTGGCCCTCATGTCGGGTTCGGCCGAACTCCTGCAGGCCTGGGTCATCGAGACCCTCGGCGCGCTGGCCGGCGACGACGACCACAACGCCCGGCTGCGCGGCACTTTGGCAGTCTTCTTGCAGGAAAACGGCAGCTACAAAGCCACCGCTGAGCGCCTCACGCTGCACAAGAACACTGTCCAGTACCGGGTACGCAGAGCAGAGGAGAGTCTGGGCCATCCCGCGCGCGAGAACCGCCTGCACGTCGAACTGGCCCTGCTCGCCAGCCAGTGGCTGGGGACAGCGGTGCTCCGCCAAGCTGGAGTTCCCTGGCCATGACCGCGGTAGGCCTGCAAGCCTGATCCTTCGCGGCGGCAGCCCGGACGCCGTCAGGCGGCTGTCTTGGGGACGTATGCCCCGATGTCCTGGCTCATCGAGTGGAGCTTGCCGGCAAGGGGGGCGAGTGCGCCGAGCGGGCCGAGGGCCGCTTGGTTGCCGAAAGAAGCGCAGGTCTGCTCCAGCGCATCGAGCGGCGGGCGCGCCATAGCCGGTGCCGGACGATCAGCGCCACGATGGCCAGCGCGGCGGCGGCCAGCAAGTAGAGGGCGTACCGGTTGGCCTGGGCGTAGATGGCCTGGATGTGGTTGCCGGCCAGGTCGCCGACCGCGGTCCAGGTGCCCACCCACAGGGCCGCGCCCAGCGCGTTGAAGGCAAGGAACCGCGGCCAGCGCATCCGGGTGATCCCGGCGATGATGCCGTTGGCCTGGCGCAGGCCCTCGATGAACCGCGCCACGATGACGATCTTGCCGCCGTGGCGGGTGAAGAAGGATTCGGCCCTGGTCAGGCGCTTCTCAGTGAGAAGGACATAGCGGCCGAAGCGCAGCACCAGGGTGCGGCCGCCGAACCGTCCGATCGCGTAGCCGGCGTTATCGCCGAGCACGGCGGCGGCGAAGCCGATCACTCCCACGGCGACGATGTTCAGGCGCCCGGCCCCGGCGTAGACCGACGCCGCGATCAGGACGGTCTCACCCGGGGAGGGCACCCCGAAGTCCTCGGCGAAAATCAGGAACCCGACCGCGAGGTATCCCCAGTGATCCAGTAGCGGGGCGAGGGTCTCCAGGAATCCTGGCAGCTGCACAGGCTGGCTCATCGGGTTGCGGTCTCCTCGCGGGCGGTGATCGCGGCGGCCATTGTGGCACACTCCGGTTTCCGGCGGCTCTACACAACCGTAGAAGTTCTACAGTAGTGTAGATAGTACGGTCCGGGAAGGACGCACCTGTCCTGCAGGTGAACCCAGCTGGTGGCGCGGCCTCAGCTCGCACGATCGCGGGTCCCAGGGCAGCGCCGTTGATCGAGAGCGGCGCCCCTGCCCTATAAGCGGGGCCGCGCTCCGCGTTGGTGAACGCGGGGTCCCCTGCCCCACGATCGTGCCGTTGCACCTGGGATCGCGGGCGGTGCCTGCCGATTCAGCGGTGAACGACGCGGCGTGCGCGGACTCGGCGTTCCCGCCCCTCGGCCGGTCGCGGCGATCACTAGCGCCGCCTGCGTGGTGCCGACGATGTTTGCCAGCGCCTCTATCGGGGCGGGCCAGCATCGTGACCGACGCGACGATGACCGCGAGGCCCAGCGCCTCGGCGAGTATCGCCAGCTGCCCGCTTGCGGGTTTCTCCCTGAACACCGTCGCTCCGAAGACCATCCCGGCGAGTGGGTTTGCCACACTCATGGCGGGCAGCGACATGCGCAGGGGCGCGTGCGTGTAAGCGCGCTGGTGGACCACAACCGCCCAGGTGCCCAGCACGGCCAGCGTCCACAGTGGCCATCCGGTGACGGCGGCGGCTGGCCGGTGTATCGCGGCATGGACGGCGGCCTTGAGCACCCCGCCGACCAGCCCGTACAGGATCCCGGCGGCGAGACCAAGCGCGAACCCGGCAAGCCGGGCGGATCGGGCCCGTTTCGCGACCACTGAGCAGGCGCCGGCCAGCATCGCGCCTGCCGCGATCACACTGGCAGCTGCACCGGCATCAGGGGCTGGCTGGCCTGCGCTCGGGTGAGCGGCGGACACGAAGATCGCAACGCCGGCGGCGAGAAGCGCCGCCGCGAGCGCCTGCCCGGCCGACGGCCGGGCCTGGTCGAGGAGCGCGCGCAACGGCAGAGCGAAGGCCACGCCCGTCACCAGCAACGGCTGCACGACCGCTAGTGCGCCGCTGTGCAGGGCCGCGGCGTGCAGGGCGAGACCGGCCACGCCGGCTGCCAAGCCTGCCACCCATAGCGGGCGGTGCGCGAGCCGCCACATCAGATGGATGCCGCTGCGGTAGCCCTGCTCGCCCGTTGCGGCATGATGCTGCAGTGCTGACCCGAGCGCAAAGCAGATCGCGGCGGCGAGCGCATAGCCGATCACGCTGCCGCTCACGACGCGCTCCAGGCGGTGCTAGTTGCCCGCCACCGGGGAACGAGCCGGGAGTCAGGCTGGCCACGCCCATGACCGGGCACCGGCCGGGTTCTGGCCGCCCGGCAGGGCTGGCGCCATGCTGCGCCGGGCAGGACATAGCGGTCGAAGCGCGGCACCAGGGTGCGGCCGCCGAACCGTCCGATCGCGTAGCCGGCGCTGTCGCCGAGCACCGCGGCGGCGAAGCCGATCACGCCGACAGCGACGATGCTCAGGCGCCCGGCGCCGGCGTAGACCGAGGCCGCGATCGGGATGGTCTCACCCGGCGAGGGCACCCCGAAGTCCTCCGCGGACAGCAGCCCGACCGCGAGATACCCCGCATGATCCAGCGGCGGCGCGACGACATGCAGGAATCCGGGCAGCTGCACGGGCTGGCTCATAGGGTTTGCGGTCTCCTCGCGGGCGTTCATCGCAGCGGCCGTTGTGACACACTCGTTTCCGGATGGCTCTACTCAACCGTAGAAGTTCTACAGTAGTGTAGATAGTACGGTCCGGGGAGGAGGCACCTGGTGCCGCACGCTGATCCGCAGCCGCGGCGGGGCGCGGGCGAGCTGGAGGCGGCGGTCCTGTCGGTGCTGTGGGAGGCCGGGCGGGAGCTGAGCCCCGGCGAGGTCCACCGGGCGCTGACCGGACGATCCGGCGCGCGGGTGCCGGAGCTCTCCTACAGTACGGTGGTCACCATCTTGTCCCGGCTGCACGCGAAGCAGGCGCTTGAGCGGCGGCGCGACGGCCGGGCGTTTCGGTACGCGCCTGTAGCCGACGAAGCGGGGCTCGCGGCACGGCGGCTGGCCGCGATGCTGGACAAGGAACCGGACCGGCAGGCGGTGCTGTCCCGGTTCGTCGCGGATCTGAGCGGCAGCGACGAGCAGTTGCTGCGCAGTCTGCTCGGCGGCGGCGGGCAGGGGGGCGGCTGACGTGAGCTTGGCCGTCTACCTGCCGTTGGTGCTGCCCGTGCTGTTCGCGCCGTTCGCCGGCCCGCTGTCCGCGCGCCTAGACCCGAGGCATGCAACCTGGCTCCTGGCGGGCGCGGCGGTAGTGCTGGCCGGGTGCAGCACCCTGGCCCTAGGGCTGCTGGCGGCGGCCGCCGTGGTGCGCATCCCGCCCATTGCCGCGCTCGGGCACTGGTCGCTTGCGGTGCTGGGGCGCGATACCGCCGCCGGGCTTGCGGTGGCGGCGCCCCGCGGCGCGGGCGGTTGAGTACACAATGGAACGCTGGGCGGACGAGCGCGCCGCCAAAGTGGTCGGGGACCGGCGCCTGGTCGCGCACACGATCGGGCGGGCGGCGCTGGCCGCCCAAGCGAACCGGCCCCGCCGCGCGATCCCCGCGGCGCTCGGTGCGGTCTTCTCCGGCGCCCGGGTGCGGGCGCAGGCAGGCGTGGGCCCGGTGCCCCGGCGGGTCGCCGCCCTGCTCGCCCCGCCTCCGCCGCGCCGGATGGTGCTGCTGGCGGCCGTGGTCGCCCTGGTCGCCCTCGCGGGGATCTGCGCGCTGGTAGCGGCCAACGACCTGCAGGACCTGCTGTCCCTGGCCAATACCCATCACTTCCACTGACCCGCCGTCACCTCGCCGGCCGCCGGAGTAAAGAGCCAAGGCACCGGTGTCCGCTGGCCGCCCGCCGGCCCCCGGGGGGCGGACGGCGCGGAAGTCTGTCTCAAGCTGTTGTTCGGCGCCCTGCCGAGCGCCCTCGGCGGCAAGCTGGTCCTGATCGGCGGGCTGCTCGCGTTCGCCGCCGCATCCGGCAGATTCCTCCTCGCTGGCAGATCTCCAGCCCTGTAGCCCTGTTCGCGGCCGGCCTCGGGCAGGGCGCAGCTGCCGCGGCCTGCTCCCCGGCCGCCTCCATGCTCGTCGCCCGCCTCGCGCGCCCGCGGGCCGGGGCCGGGCGTTCGGCAGCTACGGCGCGTGGAAGGGCCTCGGCTACACTCTGGGCCCGCTGCTGGGCAGCGCCCAGGTCGCGGCCGGCGGATACGGCCTGCTGTTCGCCGTCCTCGCCGCCATCGGTCTCGCGGTGGCCGGATGGGCGATTCTGGCCGTCCCGGCCGCGCCGCCGCTGCCCAGGCACCGCCAGACCATCGCGGATCTCGACCGCCGCCTGTCAGCGCCCCGCGTTCCTCGGCCCCACCGCCGCGCTGGCCGGATCAACCGCGGCCCTGTCCGCCGGCGTCGGGTTCCTGCCGGTACTTGGCCACAATTCCGGACTCGGCCGGCTCGCCACCGGAGCCGCCGTCTCCCTGCTGGCCGCCACGGCCGCCGTGATCCAGCCGCGCGCCGGGCACGCCCACGACAACGGCCGCCTGGCCGTCCGCACCGGTCTCGGCGCGGGCCTGGCCGCCTGTGCGGCGGGCCTCGCCGTGGCCGCGTTCGTCCCGGGCCTGCCCGGCCTGCTCGGCGCCGCAATCACGATCGGCCTGGGCACCGCGCTGATCACCCCGCTCGGCTTCGCCGCCCTCGCCGCCAGCGCGACCGAGGGCTCGGCTCGGCCAGACGATGGGCGCCGCTGAGGTCGGCCGGGAACCCGGCGGACGTCGGCGGTCTCCTGCTCGTCGGCGTGATCGCCACCGCCACCCTGACCGGCGGCCTGGCCGCGATCGCCGCCCTGCTTGCCCTCGGCGCGAGTGCCACCTTCGCCCGCCGCGACCGCCACAAGGTCCCCATCGTGCTCTGACGCCCTCCGAGTTCACCCAGGGGTCATTCGTCGTTTACACTCCTGTAGAAGTTCTACATTCCTGTAGATGAGATTCAGAGTCGCCAGGCGGCCGTCGCGCGTCCCGATGCTCCCCGCGCGGGTCGCCGGCGGCGTGAGGGAAGACGAGGAGACGCGGTGACCGCAATGCTGCACACGGCCGTGGGACACGTCCTGGCCCTCAACCCCCTGGACTCGACCTCCCTGCTGACCAGCCTCGGCGTGCTGGGCGTGTTTCTGGTGATTTTCGCCGAGACCGGCCTGCTGATCGGTTCTTCCTGCCCGGCGACTCGCTGCTGTTCACCGCCGGGCTGCTATGCACCACCGCGGCCACCAGCACCGTCCACCTGTCTTTGCCGGTCGTGCTGCTCGCCGCCGCCGCGGGCGCGCTGCTCGGCGCGCAGACCGGCTACTGGATCGGGCAGCACGGCGGGCGGCCAATGCTGGCGCGCAGCCGCAGCAAGCACCTCACGGCCGGGGCCGCCCGCGCCGAGGAACTGCTCGCCCGCTACGGGTACGGCAAAGCCATCGTGCTGGCCCGCTTCATCCCGGTCGTGCGCACCATCCTCAACCCCATGGCAGGCGCCCTGGACGTCCCTGCCGCCGTGTTCACCCCCTGGCAGATAATCGGCGGTCTGACCTGGTCACTCGGAATCACCCTTGCCGGCTACGCCCTGGGCTCCTCGATCCCCGGTATCGACCAGTACCTCTTGCCGATCATCGCCCTGATCGTCGTCGTCTCGCTGACTCCGATTGCCTTGGAACTACGGCGCACCCGGCGCGCAGCCGCCACCGCGACCACAACCAACCCAGACGAGGGCACCCGGTGAACAACCCCGGCATCGTGCTGTCCGACGCCCAGCTCGCCGTCGGCTGGTGGACCGCGGGCCGCGCCTGACCGTCAGAACATCTGCTGGCCGAACCCCGCCCCGGCGCTGGCCCACGTCGCCACCATCAAGCCGTGCCCTAGGGCCGACCGGCTACTCCTCACGGCGCGATGGCTCCGATGCTTGGGCAGCGATGGTGTTGGATGCTGCCGCCGTTCTTCGAGGGCGCCTTCTAGCTCGGCTATCCGCGCCCCGACCCGCCGCCGAAGTGCGGGAGTTGCGTCCTCGGCCTCGAGCTTCGAGACCGGGCGCTCGATGCGCCGTTCGACTTCAGTTCAGAAGGCCCCTGGGGCCTCATGCCGAGCGGACGATCTCGGCTAGGGTCGCGGGCACCATCCTCCTGACCTTGTTGCTCAGATGCCGCCATCACGGTCGAGGAGGGTTTCCTCGCTATCAGGGGATGCGACTACGCGGCCTCACGCATGCCTGCGGAGCCGGTGGCTTGCGGCGGTGCCCGCTCGGCGCTCTCGCCCGTGCCGCGAGGAGCGCGGGACCAGGTGACCAGCGCGATCGTGACAAGGACGGCGACCCAGGTCGCCCCCAGCGCGTAACCGCCCAGGACGTCGGTCAGCCAGTGGGCTCCGAGATATACGCGGGAGGCGCCGACAACGAGGACGACGAGGGCCGCGCCGGACCACGCCAGCGCCCGGCGCCCGTGCGACGCCCCCGTGGAAAGGATGAGCGCGAGCGTCGCGTAGAAGGCCACCGCCGCGGTGGCGTGCCCGGACGGGAATGCCGCACCGCCGTAGTGGCCGATCCAGATCGACGATGGCGGGCGTGGCCGACCGACCAGGGGTTTCACGATGTCATACAGGGCGACCGCCCCGCCCAGAGCTGCAGCGAGTAGCGCCAGCGGCCGCCAGTCCCGTCGGCGAAGAAGAAAGAGCCCACCGACCACAACGACGACCGGGATGAGCACGGCGTTCGATCCAAGCCACGTCAGGATCTCCATGGGCGCGTTGAGCCAGCCCACCCGGTGGGCGACCACGAGCGATGTCACTCGCGGGTCTGTCATGACGGTGTCGTCGTGGCCGAGGACGTCCTGCGTCAACCCCCCGAAGACCCAGCCGGCGATCGCCAATGCGCCCACCGACAGGGTGAGCGGGAGCCCCCGGGCGCTGGCCGGATCGAGCCGCCCGCGGCCCCAGGCGAGCAGCCCCGGAAGGCGGGTGCGCACCGAGGCGGGCAGCCGCCCTGGCCAGCGCCCGGAGCCGGTGCCACCCACCGCCGCCGGTCGCCCCGGTGCCGCCTCCATGCCGAGGGCAGCCCGAAGCCCCGCGCGGTCCAACGGCGCCCGCTGCTCCCGGCTTCCTCGGACGAGCCACCAGATGAAGGGAGCGGCCGCTGCCGCGATGACGCCTGCCGCCAGCCACACGATCATCGGCGGCAGCACGAGCGCGAAGAACTCACGCAGGGCCGGGATCGCAAGGACGGCGAGGAATACAGCCCCCATCGCCGCCACGAGCCACCCCCGGAGGGCCGTCAGCGGCGATGCGATGGCCGCCAGGATCACCAAGCCCATCGCGAAGAGCACAACGGCGGCGGTCGTCTGCGCCACGATCAGCGTCGTCCCGAACGGGCCCCGGGCCAAGGCGTAGGCCGTGAATGTCCCCCCGGCGGCCAGGAAACCGGCGGGTACGGCGAAGCGCAGGATCCGCCCGATGAACCCGGACCGGGCCGGGCGGTCGCTCGGAGCAAGCGCCAGGAAGAACCCCGGGACCCCGATCGTGAGCGTGCTGATCAGGGTGAGGTGCCGGGGAAGGAAGGGGAAGGGAACCCCGGCCACCCCGACGGCCAGGGCGAGGAGCATGGCGTACACGGTCTTGGCGAGGAACAGGTTCCCGGTGCGCTCGATGTTGGCGATGACCCGGCGGCCTTCGGCGACGGCGGCGGGCAGGGCGGCAAACGAGGAGTCGAGGAGCACGAGCTGCGCGGCGGCCCTGCTCGCGGCGCTCCCAGAGCCCATGGCCACCCCGACGTCGGCGTCCTTGAGGGCGAGCACGTCGTTCACCCCGTCTCCCGTCATGGCGACCACGTGGCCCCTTCCCTGGAGCGCCGCGATCATTGAGCGCTTCTGGTGAGGAGCGACCCGTCCGAACACGGCATGTGCCTCCACCAGGTCGGCGAGCAGCTCGGGGTCCTCGGGGAGCGAGCGCGCATCGATCGCCTGGGCCGAGCCCTGAACGCCGGCCTCAGCGGCAACCGCGGCGACCGTCTGCGGATCGTCCCCCGAGATCACCTTGACCGCGACTTCCTGCCGCCCGAAGTACGCGAGGGTGGCGGGCGCGTCGGCCCGGACCCGATCCTGGAGAAGCACCAGGGCCATGGGCTCGAGGCTGGCCGGCAGGGCCTCGCCATCGAGCTTCGCCTGCGAGCGGGCGAGGAGCACGACCCGGCGGCCGGTCGCGGCGTGAGCCTCCACACGCGCCGCAATGCGCTTGGCTCCCTCAGCCTGTGATCCAGTGTCCAGCAGCACCGAGGGGGCACCCAGCACCCAGCTCGCACGTTGTCTGAACGATGTCCCGCTCCATCTGCGGGCCGATGAGAAGGGCACCGAGGCCGCCACGTCCCAACGCGTCGAGGGGGAAGGGTAGGCGGCCCCAACGGCGGTCATCGTCGCGTTCGGCACCGGGTCCGCCGCGGCGAGCTCCCCGAGGACCTCGGCCAGCTCCCCCTCAGTTACCCCGGCCGCAAGAACCTCAAGGTCTCGGACCTGCAGGTGTCCCTCGGTGAGGGTCCCGGTCTTGTCGGTGCACAGCACGTCGACCCTGGCCAGGCCCTCGACCGCCGGAAGCTCCTGGACCAGGACCCTCTTCCGGGCAAGGCGCACCACTGCCACGGCGAAGGCCACGCTCGTCAGCAGGACCAGCCCCTCGGGGACCATGCCGACCGTGCCCGCGACCGCGCCCGACACCGCGCCGCGCCAGGAATCATGGATGCGGAACTGCGACACGAACAGCAGCGCCGCGGTGGGAACGATCGCCCACGTCACGTACACGAGGATGCGGTTGATCCCCGCCCTGAGCTCCGAACGCACCGGGGTGAACCGCTTGGCCTGCTCGGCCAGGGAGGTCGCGTAGGCGGCCTGGCCCACCCTGGTGGCCCGATACCGGCCGCTCCCCGCGGCAACGAAACTGCCGGACAGCACCTCGGCGCCGGGCTCCTTCACGAGCGGCTCGGACTCTCCGGACAGCAGCGACTCGTCGACCTCGAGGCCCGTGGAGGCGAGCACCGCGCCGTCTACCACCGCCTGGTCGCCTGGCCGGAGCTCAAGGACGTCGTCCAAGACGACCTCGCCGACCGAGATCTCCCCAATCCTGCCTGCCCGCACCACCCTGGCCCGGGGGGCAGTGAGGACGGCCAGGCGGTCCAGGGTCCGCTTGGCTCGAAGCTCCTGGAAGATGCCGATCGCCGTGTTCGCGACCAGCACGAGGCCGAACAGCGCGTCCTGGAGTGCCCCCACGGCCAGGATCACGACGAACAGGGTTCCAAGCAGGGCGTTGAACCGGGTGAACAGGTTCGCGCGGACGATCTGCCAGACGGTCCGGCTGGCGGCTTGAGGGACCGCATTCACCTCGCCCCGAAGGACCCGGTCGCGGACCGCCGCTTCGTCGAGCCCGGCCAGAGGCTCAGTCATCCGCTCACTTTAGCGGTGCCCAGATCCCCGACCCCTCAGACAGCCTCGGCCGGGAGGCCCTCGGAACCGCGCCTCCATGCCTCGCAGTCCGGGAACAGCCGACCATCCCTCGGTGATCAAGCAGAGGATCTGCAGGTGATCACCCGGGTCCACCGGGCTCGGTCGCGACTGCGCGCCACCCTCATCGATGCCTGCGACTTCGGCGCCGACGATCGCGGCGAGCTGGTCTGCGAACAGCACTGACACTCAGTCATTGCGTAGTGGCTGCCAGGCCCGGCGTCTCTCAGAGCGTACGACCTGAAGGTTTAAAGCGCGACCTCGGCGGACTTTGCGGGCATGAGCTCGACAAGCAACTGATCCCAGCATTAAGTCCCAAGCTGGAAGCCGTCCCAAACGAAGAGCCCGTCGCCAGCTGAGCATGGACATTGAATGATTCCGGACTTAAGCTCCCGACCGGGACCCGCCATACGAGCCGAGCGACATCAAGGGAGATGGCCTCCTCGTGCGCAGTGCAGCTAGCGCCGCCGAACATCCAACCCTCATAACGCCGCTGACGCGGTGTTCGACCGCAGTGGCAGGCACGTCGGGCCCCATACCTGAAGAGCCCCGGTCTCCGCACGCTTTTCGTCGTTCCAGCTTATGTGCCTTCCAGGCGGCCTTCCGCTCGACGGCGGCACGACTCGGCCGATGTGCCAGGAGGGTTGAGGTGCCGTGGCGAACTGGAAGGGGGTGATCGGAGGTACCTGATGGCAGAGAACCACGGGGGCAGATCCCATCGAAGAGGAGAGATCATGCGATCGAAGATTCTGGTCGCCGTGACGGCGGCTGCTGCGCTGCTCGTACCCGCCGGCGCGTACTCCGCTGCCGCTTCCACATCTGGCGTCTCGCCGGCAGCGAGCGTCCCGCCGGCCATCCCGGGCACGTCGAGCAACTTCCAGCTAGTGGGCCACAACCCGCTGTATCACCGGGGCATGAACGCGGCCGCCGCGATCTTCGGGAACTACCTGTACGTCGGCAACCGCAGCGACGGCTCCGACACCTGCCCCGACGGCAGCAACGGGTGCGCCCACCCGCATCCCGGCGTCCTGATCCTCAACATCTCCCACCCCGCGCAGCCGGACATCGTCGGGGAGATCGGGCCGCCGTTCGCCGGCAACGTCGGCATCACCACCCGTGAAGTGCGGGTCTGGCCGCAGCAGAAGCTGCTGATGGTGATGACGTTCCGGTGCAGCCACGTCATTCACGACTGCCCGGCCGGCACCGACAGGCAGTTCCCCTTCAACATCGAGTTCTTCGATCTCAGCGACCCCGTCCACCCCCGGTTCATCGAGAGCTACGTGCCGACCTCGGCGGCCGGAGTGGCGGTCAAGCCGCACGAGATGTACCTGTGGGCAGACCCGGGCAACCCGAGCCGTGCCCTGCTGTGGATCTCCACGCCGGCCATCTCGGCGAACCCGGCCATCCCGAGCATGATGGTCGCCGACATCAGCCAGGTGCCGGCCGGCGGCCCGGTGCGGGAGGTGGCCGAGGGCAACTGGAACGACCTGTACCCGGGAACCAGCCAGGCCAACTACCCCTTCGACCCGTCCAGCCCGACCGGATGCGGGCCGTACAACTGCAACCTGTTCGTCCACTCCATGGCGCCCGCCGCCGACGGGAAGACCACTTACCTGGCGATGGAAGCCGGGCAGTTCCTCGCCCTGGACACCACCGCGGTGGTGAACGCGCCCAGCCCGCCCGCCTCGGTCATCAACCTGCACGGCGACCTGCTGACCAGCCCGGTCAACCGGCCGGTGTGGGAGCAGACGCCGCCCGACCCGGCAGCCGTGCCGGACGAGTGCTTCAAGACCTGCCCCAACGGGCACTCCGCCGTCCCGATCCCTGGCACGCACTACGCCCTGACCACCGACGAGGTCTACGGAACCTTCACCGACCCGAGCTTCGGCTGCCCGTGGGGATGGGCCCGGATCATCAATGTCGCCGACCCCGCCCACCCCGTCATCATCAGCGAGTACAAGATCAGCGAGGACCAGCAGTCGTTCTGCGGCAGCTCACGCGACGACCCGCTCACCGAGCAGGTCACCAGCTACTCCTCGCACAACCCCACGGTGCTCCCGGACCTGGCCCTCGTGGACTGGCACTCCGGCGGCCTGCAGGCCATCAACCTGTCCGACCCAGCGAACCCGGCACAGGCCGGATTCTTCCTGCCCAGACCCCTGAACAAGGTAGCCCTGGAAGACCCGGCCCTGAGCGAAGGACCCAACAAGGTCGTGCTCTGGAGCTACCCCATCATCCGCAACGGCCTGATCTACGCCATCGACATCCGCAACGGCCTGTACGTACTCAAGTACACCGGCCCGCACGCCGACGAGGTGGCCGCGATCAAGTTCCTTGAGGGAAACTCCAACCTCGGCGACGCGGTCAGGCTCGGCTCCTAACCCGCGGCGGGAGATCCTTCCCCTATGGGAGAGGGCGGTGAGCCAGCCGACCGGCACACCGCCCTCCGCCTGCTCTGCATGCCCCGGCAGGGGCCTGGCACGCCTGGCCGGCAGAGAGCCGGGCCTGGGCTGGGGACTGCGCCATGACTCCGCTGCCAAGGGCCTATGGCCATTGCTCCTGTCTTCTCTTCCCCACCCGCGCATGGCCTCCACCGTGCCCGGCTGGCGACGCAGGCGAAGCGAGGGGCCGAAGGTCCCCGCCCCGCTGACCAAGGTCGCTACCCCTAGGGGGTATACCTTGTCATAGTGGAAGTCGTTGAGGGGAGATCGCCATGAGCGTGGCCGATATCGGTGTTCTGCTGGCTGCCGCTGCGGCAATCGGGGGGCTGCGGTGGTTCTTCTTCGGGCCGCGCCGGGCACGTTCCGCGCAGCTGGACGGCGGGGTGCAGCGGGTCGTTGTGACGGTGAAGGGCGGGTACCGCCCGGATGTGATCACCGCCCGGCAGGGCGTGCCGCTGGAGATAGTGTTCGACCGGCAGGAGTCCGGTGACTGCACCTCCCGGGTGGTCTTCCCCGACCTGGCCGCGAGCGCGGCGCTGCCGGCGTTCGGGCGCACCACCGTGCGGCTGGGCCCCGCCAGAACCGGGTCGTTCGGGTTCGCGTGCGGGATGAACATGATCCACGGGACGCTGGTCGTCGAGCCGTCTGGCGTGCCCGCCGCTACCGGGCACGAGCCCCCTGCACGCCAGGCGGGCACGGCGCCCGAAGCTGGCGATGGCGGGCTGGGCCCTGCCAGCGGCACCGCGGCGGCTGACGCGGAGGCGGCGGAGCGGCGTGCGGAGATCACCGACCTGACGCGGCGGGCGGCCGTGGGCGCGGTGCTGACTCTGCCGGTGCTGTTCGCGGTGATGGCCAGCGAGGTGTTCGAGGCGGGCTGGGTGCCGGGCGTGCTGCTGAACCACTGGGTGCAGCTGGCGCTGATCACCCCCGTGATGCTCTACACCGGGTGGCCGGTCCACCGCACCGGCTGGCTCACGCTGTCGCACCGGTCGGCGGACATGAACAGCCTGATCACGCTCGGCACCGTCGCCGCCTACGGCTACAGCGTGGTGGTCACCGTGGTCCCCGGGCTGCTGCCCGCCACCGCGCGCGAGGTGTACTTCGAGACCACCGGGGTGATCTTGACGCTGATCCTGCTCGGCCGGCTGATCGAGACCCGGGCCAAGGCCGGGACCGGGCAGGCCATCCGCGAGCTTCTGGGCTTGCGGGCCCGCACCGCCCGGGTCGTCCGCGGCGGCGCCGAGACCGAGGTCCCGGTCGAGGACGTCGTGGTGGGGGACGAGGTGGTGATCCGGCCCGGGGAGAAGGTCCCGGTCGACGCGGTCGTCCTGTCCGGGTCTTCGGCGGTGGATGAGTCGATGGTCACCGGCGAGCCGATGCCGGCTGTCAAGCGCGCCGGGGACACGGTCGTCGGCGCGGCTATCAACGGCACCGGGTCGCTGCGGGTGCGGGCGGACAAGGTCGGCGCCGACACCATGCTGGCTCAGATCATCACGATGGTGCAGCAGGCGCAGGCGTCCAAGGCCCCCATCCAGCGGCTGGCCGACGCGGTGTCCGGGTTCTTCGTGCCCGCCGTCATCGCCGCCGCGATCGCCACGTTCGCGGTGTGGTTCACCGCGGGTCCGGCGCCGGCGCTGACGCTCGCGCTGGTGTCGGCGATCGCGGTGCTGATCATCGCCTGCCCGTGCGCGCTCGGCCTGGCCACCCCCCTGTCGATCATGGTGGGCACCGGGAAGGGCGCCCGCGCCGGCATCCTGATCCGCTCGGCGGAAGCGCTGGAGACCGCGTGCAAGCTGGACACGATCGTGCTGGACAAGACCGGCACCATCACCGCGGGCAAGCCCGCCCTCACCGACGTACACGCCACCGGGAACATTGCCGAGGACGACCTGCTGGTGCTGGTCGCGGCCGCGGAAGCCGACAGCGAGCATCCCCTGGCAGCGGCGATCGCCGCGGGCGCGCGCGCCCGCGGCCTGGCAGCGGCAGCTGCCACGGCGTTTGACTCGGTCACCGGCAAGGGCGTGCAGGCCATCGTGAACGGCCACGAGGTCCTGGTGGGCAACGCCGCGCTGCTGGCCGGCGCAGGCATCGCCACGGCCGCGCTCGACCCCATCGCCGCAGAGCTGTCCGCCGAGGCGAAGACGCCCGTGCTGGCCGCCGTCGACGGCACGCCCGCCGGTGTCCTGGCCATCGCCGACCTGGTCAAGGACGACTCCGCCGCCGCGATCACTGCCCTGCACCGCCTCGGCGCCGAGGTGGTCATGCTCACCGGCGACAACGCCACCACCGCCGCCGCCATCGCCCGCCGCGGCGGCGTGCGCCGGGTGGTCGCCGAGGTGCTGCCCGAGCACAAGGCCGGCGAAATCCAGCGGCTGCAAGCCGAAGGCCGCACGGTCGGCATGGTCGGCGACGGGATCAACGACGCGCCCGCCCTCGCTGCCGCCGACGTCGGGTTGGCGATCGGCACCGGCACCGATGTGGCGATCGAGGCCGCCGACATCACCTTGATCTCCGGGTCGCTGGCCGGGGTTGCCACCGCGATCGCCCTGTCGAAGGCGACGATGCGTAACATCCGCCAGAACCTGTTCTTCGCCCTGGCCTACAACGGCATCGGCATCCCGGTCGCTGCCGGCGTGCTCTACCCCTTCTTCGGCATCCGGCTGTCACCGATCATCGCAGCAGCCGCGATGTCGCTGTCCTCCCTGTCGGTAGTCGGCAACGCCAACCGGCTCCGCCGTTACCGTCCCGCCCCGCTGCCCGAAGCCCACGTGCCCAGCATCGAGCCGGACGTTTGGGCGGGCGGCGGGCACGACGCCGTGGCCAGCGCCCAGGACGTCGGCGGGCATGGCCATCTCGCCCTGGACACAGCGGCACCCGGCAACCTCACGGAGGGCCAGGCACCGCCTGCCAGGCACCCAGGGTGACAATGACCGACCCGGTCTGCAGCATACAGGTGGCCCCCGCGACCGCCGCTCAGCACCGCCACACCAGCACCGGCACCGAGTCCTTCTGCTCGGCCGGCTGCGCCGCCGCCTTCGACTCCGGGCCGCATCGCACTGCGCCGACCCGGCAGTCACGGCGTCCGGGCGCAGGCAACCTGTGAGCGCACGCGCTCGGAGGCGCACCCGCCAGGTTCCTGATGGTCGTCGTCGGAAAGCGCGGACCCGCTCTTGCCCAGTCCGGCAGATACCTTGCTGGTGATCATCTAGGCAGCTGCGTCACTGTCATCGGGCCGCTTGCCCTCGCAGGTGGCGACGTTCGTCCCTGGTCCTGCCCTGGGGGGTGGTATCACAGTCAGGACATGTTCGCTGTCCAGGAAGCCGTCCTTGACATTGACTTTGGCGCGGCCAGGGCGCGGCTGGTGAACCTGATCGCGGGCGGCACGCTAACCGGCGCGTCGCGCGCGGCCTACGACGAAGGGCTCGGTGTCCTGATGCGGGTCGGGCCTTTCGGGGATCTGCCCGCCGCCTCCAAGCTGGTCAAGGTCCGGTTCCTCGAACCTGCGGACCGCGACGACGGCATGCGGGCCGGGCTGCGCTGGGAGGCCGTCGGCCTCACCGGGGGCCTGTGCCCGGTGCTGGATTCTGATATCACGGTCACCCCTGCCGGTGAGCGGACGCGGCTGGTGCTGGCGGGTGCCTACCGGCCGCCGCTGGGTCGTCTCGGGGCCGGGGTCGATCGCGCGGTGCTGCACCACGTGGCCGACGCGACCATCCGCGCGCTTCTGCATCACGTCGCCGACGCGCTCACAAGCCCGCAACGGCAGCCGAGACCGGAGTCCGCCGCAGCGGCGGCCCGCTGCTACGTCCGGCCAGCGAGACCCGCAAAGCCTAGAAAGCGCGGCGTGGCAGCCGCTGCGCCGCTGGACACAGGGCATCCCGGTGACGCTGCCGCTGCCGGCCCCGGCCCAGCTGCGTGAGGCGTTCTTGTGGTCGGAGTTCCGGACCGTAGCCAAGACCGCCACCGTGTCCCTGCACGGCATTCTCTGAACTTTCAAGATCATGAATGGCGTCAGCCGCGTGGTTGTCGCGGGCGGCCGCCCGCATGCCGCACCGCGGCCGTGACCAGGTCGAGGTTGCGGTCATCCGCGCCGGTGAGCGCGTCTTGCAGGTCGACGGGGATTGCGTCGGCGATGCTCGCGATCAGGCGGAGTAGGCGCCGTTCGACGGAACACGGCAGGTGACCGCTGTCGAGCATGGTGATCGCGGCCGTCCAGTCGACGATGGCCATCCGCCAGCCGTCGACGAGTCCGCGGGTGGCGGGTTAGGGTGACGAGCTTGCCAGTGAAGTCGGCCCGGTGCAGCCAGGTCCCGTGGGCGATGAGGAGTTCGGCGGCGGCTTCAAGGCGTAGGCGCCGCGGGCGTGGTAACGCATCGCGCTGGCCAGGGTGGCTGGTGTCATGCCTGGCCCCCACAGCCGGTGATGGTGCGCCCGGCGATCTCACGGAAGGCGGGGATGCCGAGGTGTACGGTGGCTGCCCGGCGGGCCATCTCATCGAGCTGGGCTAGTTTCTGCCGGGCTCCCTCGAGGCTGACATGGAGGCCTTCGGCTTCACCCGCCCAGCCTTCCTATTCGGCTTCGGCGATGCGGCCGAGCAGGTTGCCGCGGATCTCTTCGATGCGGCCCCGCTGCGCGGGGGCGGGCGCTCCCACACGTCGTTGCGAGATGCCGGGCCGACCCCTGCGGCGCCTGGCCGGTTGTGGTCGCCGGCCAGGGGGTGACCGGCGGCGACCGCGGCATCGGCGAAGGCCCGCTGCAGCGGCGATAGCCCGTCGGCCGAGGGCCGGCGGATCGGGACCGGCCCGTGGCTGCCGTGCCAGTCTCCGCCAAAGTCGGCGTCGGACTCGACGGCACGAAAGACCGGCAGCAGATCGGCGAACGACCAGCCAGGGTTGCCCCTGGCAGCCCACTCGTGTAGTTGACCGGCCAACCCCGCAGCGCGAAACAGGCGTTGGTCGCCGAACAACCGCCGACCAGCCGCCCCCGGGGCAGCGGGATCGAGTGCCCGAATTCGTCTGGATCCGATGCGAAACCCCAGTCATGGCTGGTCGCCGGCATGGATCCGTCCGCGATGTCGGCCGGGAGATCGGTAACCCCCCGGATAGTCCGGCCCCGCCTCGATCAACACCACGCGACGACGCTCATCCGCACTGAGCCGGGTCGCGACCACGCAGCCAGCCGACCCGCCGCCCACACGACGTCGTATCCCACATCAACCCCCCGGCGCCCGCGTCGTGGCCTACCCATCGTCACGCCCCCATCAGCAGTATGCCGGGGCGCGCCGGCGCTGACCGGCGCTCAGCGAGGCGCGTTCAGCAGTTGTTCCACAATGTCACCCGATTCTGCTGCCACGGCGTCGCCGTGCCGGTGGACGACCTTCTACTCGTCTTCCTCGTGCCGGAAGATGGTCGTGACGCGGAGCACGTACGGCTGCGGCGCTGCCCCGTCAATCGACGCGGTGGTGTGCTCCAGCGCGACGATGTAGGCAAGGTCCCCGCTGGCCTCGGCCGCGATGATCTCGTTCCGGTACGAGGAGCACTGGGAGAGGCTCTTCGCGAGCCACTCGAACGTCGGGCCGATCTCGGCCCAGCCACGCGCGGATACGGCCGCGCCGAACAGCGGCAGCGGGTCGGAGCGCGACCACATGCCGATCCGCGGGCCCGGATCGCCGTTGTGAAGCGCAGTCTCCGCTTCGGTCAGCTGCGGCATCATTGCCGCGAGGAAGTCCTCGGTCTCGGTCATGACCCACCCCCAGTTATGTGCGGCATTTGCGTCCTCCGAGTCGCTCGCGGATCCAGCGCCAGGGCGCCGGAGCGAGTTAGACTGTATATCTATCTTAATAGACTGTAGTATTATTCTGGTCGTGGCAAGTGTCAACAGGCGCACCTACCGATCAGGCATCCGCCGCGGCGACGCGCCGCGGCTCGTGTGCGCGGCCGCGCACCGGCTGTTCTCGGCGAAGGGCTACCTGGCCACCTCGATCGACGAGATCGCCGCCGAAGCCGGCGTCGCACGGGCAACAGTCTTCACGGCGGTCGGGCCCAAGCCCGTGATCCTCAAAGCGGTCGTCGACCAGGCGATGGCCGGCGACGACGCGCCTGTGCCGATCGCGGACCGCCCGTGGTTCAAGGAAGCACTCGATGAGCCTGACCCCGCGCGATCAGTCCAGCTTCATGCGAGAAACATGTGCTGGATCACGCAGCGGGTTGCACCGCTGCTGAAGGCTGTCGAGACGGCTGCGGCCGCCGACCCCGATGCCGCAAAACTGTGGGAAGTGATTCAACGACAGCGCCGAACCGGCATGGCCGGTTTCGCGGCGGCCCTCAGCGCCAAGACCACGTTGCGCTGCGACGAGCGCACCGTCGCCGACACCCTCTGGGCCCTGACGCCGGACGCATACCTGCGACTCGTGCACGAGGCAGGGTGGCCGATCGAAAAGTTCCAGGCATGGCTCGCTGACCTGCTACAACGCCTCTTCCTTCCATGACGGTGTCGGTGATGTGAGCCCTGCGACGAGGTTTGCCGCTGCGTCTTGGAATCGCGGGATGCGTCCGGATCGGCGACCGTCACGGCAGCACACTCGAACCGCGATACAGCGAAAGCCGGCCCTGGCGCCGGCGAGGGCCTGCGACAGTCTGCGACAGTTGGCTCGTGCCCGTGGCGCGTTTGGAGGCAAGGAATGGCTATCATGCTCATTGCCCGCTTCGACGGCGATGTGGACCAGTTGCGGCAGGCGTACGACAGGGCGCATGCGCTGATCATGAGCCGCGGGGGCGCGTCGAGCGCAGGGGAACTGCGCCACCACTGCGCGATCGGCGAAGGCGCCTTGTACATCATCGGCGTGTGGGAGTCGGAGGAGCGCGTCCGTGCGCGCTGGGCTAGCGACGAGTTCGAAGACGTGCTGACCTCTGTTGGCTTTCCAGCACCGAAGACTGCCGAAATCACCATCCTTGAGTTGCACGCTACGGAGCCGCCGCTGGAAACGGACAAGACGCCGGCCGCAGCACTCAAGCCCGGGGGTCGACAGACGGCGGACCGAGCCACGGCGTTTCCGGCTGCTGCGCGGGGCTGGCGGCTCGTGGTCAGGTGTTCGGGTCCGGGCCGGGATCGCCACCCCGGATCCGGACATCGAGTCGGCCGAGGTAGAGCTCCCACCCCCTGCGGTGGTGATCGCGCTGCTCCCGATCGGGCAGGTGGTGGGGGCGCAGCACTACGCGCGTTCCGCCATTCTCCGCGCGCAGCGTGATGACGACGCGTGGTGCCGGGCGGGACAGCAAGGTCGTGCGTCCAGTCCACGTGAACACCAGGCGGTTCGGCGGGTCTATCTCGACCAACTCGCCGGCCACCTCGACGCCGCCTCGCATTCGGATGCGGTAAGAGCCGCCTGGTACCGGCTCCAGCGTCGCGTCGCTGCACGCTCACCTCGACTACACCGTCATCGGTCATGAGCCGTCCTTTTCCCGCTGCTCGGCCTCGGCGAGATCCTTGACGCGGCCAAGGCCGCGACGCCAGTGATCTTCGACGGCGGCGCGAAGGGAGCCCAGGACGGCCTTGTCGGCGCGGTAGATACGGCTGGTTCCCTCCCGGCGCTCGACCGCCTCGTAGAAGAGTGACCTGGCGGCCGGGTCAAAGCTCACCAGCCGCTCCGTGATGACCCCGGCGGCGATCGGACCGAACCCTGCGACCTGACATGCCCGCACCTGCCCGACGGCCGGCCGACCATCCATGGCGGACGCGGTGATGGCTGACGCCCACTGGCCTATCTCCCCGAAATGGTCGCCCACGACGGCCCAAGCATCCTCAGCCGGGGCCGCGATTACAATCTCGACTCGCATTTCCATGTGGCCATGTTGACCCGTCAGAGAACCCGGCGCGATTCCCGGCCAGGGAAGGAGTGTTAGCGACCTCGCTATCTGGCCATCCTGCGGCTGGTTTTTGTGAGGACGATTCGGCAAGGCTCCTCGAGCATGTCCGATCACGGAATGTGACTGCATGCGTAGCTACGGCGGCCCCCGATCCGCCTCGGGGCAGCGGTCTAGTCGTACGCATCGAACGTTCGCATCATCGCGACCTCGGCGGGTTCGTCTGCGGGCTCTGCCGGCAACGAAGCCGTGCGGCGGCGGAGGTCGAGGTGCTCAGCTCACCGTCCGCAGCCTGCGGCTCTGCCAGAGCCGGGCGCAAATTCACCCGACGCCTCGCTGAAGCGTTTGGCATGCTTACGTCCATGGAGGAGCGGGAGTTGCACTTTCCAGAGGAGCAGCCGCTCATCGGGTGGCGACTCTTCCGGGTGCGCCGGTCGGAGAGCGGCTTCGTGCTGTCCGCGCCGCTCATCCACAACCCGGACTTCGAACGCTTCCCCTCGCGGATCATTGACGCCCTCTGCTACCAAGCGGAACATCGGGCTCCCGCCCCAGGCTGCCGATGTGGTCTGTATGCGGCGATCGATCGAACGCTCGACTCGCTGTCCGGTTACCTCAGCGACAGCGCGCACGACCGCGATCCCCCGATCTACGCCGAAGTCGCGTGCACCGGCCGTGTGTTCGTCGATTTGCGCGGCGTCCGCGCCCAGCGGATCGAGATACTCCGGCTAGCGACGTCGGCCTCGTTGTGGCCAGATCTCGGCCTGCAGGCGCAAGCTGTGGCGGAACTCAGCGAGCGATACCGCGTCGAGGTCTATGGTCTTGGCGTAGTGCCCCAGTGGGTGGTTGCGAACGTGATGCCACAGGGCGCGCCACCTGAGGACGCCGCCATAGACCTCGACGCGCTACTGGGAAGTCTTGGACGGCGGTGCCGCGCTCTCGGTGATGCCGGCAGATAAGCTAACACGCACGAACCACGAACCGGCTGACGTGTCCGCCCAGACTGATGACCGACATCGAGGCGACGCGAAGTGTCGGCGCTTCCCGGTGAGGGGTTCCCGACCGATCGCGTCGCCGCATAATCGTTCTGCGCGGAATCGCCTGCCGCCAGGCCGGGCGAGCCAATCACGCTCCGTGACAAGCTGGCTGGCCGTGAAAGCAATTCCTAGCCGCCCCTGTCACGAATGAGCGTTGCCGTTGATCATCGATCCGTGGCCAGATAATTAGGCCGATAACAAGGAAGCGAGGCGACCCGGCACGGCTTCTGCCCTCAGCCTGGCGCCGGGTCATGCCAGCCTCCGTGGTCGGCCGCCACCGCCTGCGCCTGCGCCGGCCCCCACGAGCCGCGCGGGTAGCCGTGCACCGGGCCGGGATAGTCGAGGAGGGGCTGGATGACCCGCCAGGCGTGCTCGACTCCGTCCTGCCGGGCGAAACGCGACTGGTTGCCTTCCAGCGCGTCACCCAGCAGTCGCACGTACGCCTCCTGGCGGGCACCGAGGACCCGCTCGAAATCGACATCGAGCTCGACCGGCTCGCTGACCAGGCGCTCTCCCGGCTCCTTCGCCTGCACGCAGAGGGTAACCCCGTCGTTCCGCCCGAGCCGGAAGAGCAGGAAGTTGGGGAGCGGCTGGCCGCCGTGAGGCGAGAACAGCAGGCGCGGCGGGGCGTGCAGCTCGACAACGGCTTCCAGGGCCGTGGCCGCCAGGCACTTGCCGGCCCGGACGTAGAACGGCACTCCCGCCCAACGCCAGGAGTCGATGTCCAGGCGGAGGGCGGCGAACGTCTCCACGGCCGAGCCTGGCGCGACTCCAGATTCGGTGCGGTAGCCCTCGTACTGGCCGCGGACCAGGCGGGCCGGGTCAGCCGGGCGCATCGCTTTCAGGACTTTCACCGTCTCATCGCGCAGCGAGTCCGCCTCGGCATCGACCGGCGGCTCCATCGCCAGCAGCGCCACCACCTGCAGCAGGTGATTCTGGATCACATCGCGGATGGCGCCCACCCCGTCATAAAAGCCGCCCCGGCCCTCCACCCCGAACTCCTCCGCCATGGTGACCTGCACATTCGATACGTACCGACGGTTCCAGATCGGTTCAAGGAACGCGTTGGCGAAGCGGAACACCAGCAGGTTCTCCACCGATTCCTTGCCCAGGTAGTGGTCGATTCGGAAGATCGACTGCTCAGGGAACGCCTCGCGGAGCACCCGGTTGAGCTCCCTGGCCGACGCCAGGTCCCGACCGAATGGCTTCTCCACCACTACCCGGGCACCCGACCCGAGCCCGGTCCTGGCCAGGCCCTGAACCACCACAGGGAACAGCGCGGGAGGGATGGCCAGATAGTGCACGGGCCGCTCAGCTCCGGCCTCCGAGAGGCGCCGCGCCAAGCTGAGGTAGGTGGCCGGATCCCGGTAGTCGCCGCTCACCATCGCCAGGCTGCGCACCAGTTCATCGAGTACCGTGCGGTCCACCTCGCTGACGGCCGCGCGGACTGCCTCGGCCGCCAAGTCACGAAGCCGGGCGTCGTCCCGGTCAGAAAGAGCCACTCCCACCACCGGCACGCCCAGGCGCTTCGCGGCCGCCAGGTGGTAGAGAGCGGGAAAGATCTTCTTGCGGGCCAGGTCACCGGTCGCTCCGAAGAGCACCAGCGCATCGGCGCGCGCTTGCCGGACGCCCATTGCACCTCACTATGCCTATTAGCTCGTTCCAGTCGGCCTTGCACTTATATAGTCACGCACGATTCCGGTTGCGGGGATGCTGCCGGGCTGCCCGCCGAGAACCATCGACATCATCATGTGAACGACAAGCCGGGCCGCACCCTGTTCGTCAGCCGACCGGGTCGGCGTGCGGCGGCGGTGCGGGGTGGTGCAGTTTGGCTGCGCGTAGTGCGAGGTAGCGCTGTTCGGGCAGGTTAGCGGTCATCTTCGCCGCCCGGAGGTAGGAGTCGCGGGCGGCGGCAATGTCGCCGGCGCGTTCGAGCAGGTGCGCCCGCACCGCTTCGAGGCGGTGAGTGTGATCCATCCGGTCGTCGGTGTCGAGCGTGCCGAGCAGGGCGAGCCCGGCCGTGGGTCCGTGGACCATGGCGAGGGCGACGGCGCGGCTGAGCGTGACGAGTGGTCCGGGCGCCGCATGGGATAGGACGTCGTACAGCGCGAGGATCTGCGGCCAGTCGGTCTCCTCAGCGGTCGGGGCCTCGTCGTGCAGCGCGGCGATCGCCGCCTGCAGCTGGTATGGGCCGACCGGGCCGGTGCCGAGGGTGCGGGTGAGTATTGCCCGGCCTTCGGCGATCGCAGCGGCGTCCCACTGTTGGCGGCGTTGCTCGGCGAGGGGGACGATCCGCCCGTCGGCGTCGGTGCGGGCCGACCGGCGCGCGTCGGTGAGCAGCATCAGCGCGAGTAGCCCGGCGACCTCGGCCTCGCCGGGCAGCAGGCGGTCCAGCAGCCGGGTGAGCCGGATCGCCTCGGCGGTGAGATCTGTTCGTTGCAACGCCGGCCCCGAACTGGTGGTGTATCCCTCGTTGAAGACGAGGTAGAGCACGTGCAGGACCACGCCGAGCCGCTCGGTGCGCTCCGGCTCGGTCGGCAGCTCGAACCGGGCCCCGGCGCTGCGGATGCGCTGCTTGGCCCGGCTGATGCGCTTGGCGATCGTGGTTTCGGGAACCAGGAACGCGGCCGCGATCTGCGCGGTGGTCAGGCCGCCGACCGCCCGCAATGTGAGCGCGAGCTGCGACGGCGGCGACAGCGCGGGATGGCAGCACAGGAACAGCAGCACGAGGGTGTCGTCCCGGTCGGTGTCATGGCGGTCGGCGCCGCTGGGGCCGGCGGCCGGTGGGTGGTCGGCCGGGTCGAGCGCCACCACGGTTTCGCGGCGCCGCCGCGCGCTGTCGGCACGCCACCCGTCGACCAGCGACCGGCCGGCCACGGTCAGCAGCCAGGACCGCGGCCGGTCCGGTGCCCCCTCGGCGGGCCACTGCAGCGCCGCCGCGAGCAGTGCCTCCTGCACAGCGTCCTCGCACGCGTCGAACTGCCCGTGCCGGCGTACCAGCGTGCCGAGGACCTGCGGCGCAAGCTGGCGCAGCAGGTCCCCGATCCGGTGGTCGGTGTTCACGGCACCGGCGGCCACGCCGGGCTACGCAAACTGGTCACAGCTGCGGGGCCTCGTCGCCGTGCATGATCCGCCGGACCTCCATGGGGTACTCGGTGTACGCGACGACTTGGGACGCGATTTCGATCGCCCGTTCCTCGCTCGCCTCGACGATCCAGTAGCCAGCGAGGGACTCCTTGACCTCGGCGAACGGCCCGTCGGTCGCCACCGGGGCGCCGTTGTGGAATCGGACCGTCTTTGCCTGGCTCGGATCCACGAGCCCGTGCCCGGCGACCACCTCGCCGGCTTCCTTCAGCTCGGTGTCGAGCTTCATCATGAGCTGTTGCATGCCCGTGATCCATTCGGGTGTCCGGGTCTGCATCGTGTCGCCTAGACCGCCGAACATCATGATCATGTACTTCATCGCGTGGTCCTTCCGTACCGGGCGCCCAGAGCGGCGCTCGCCCCTTGGTCGGGGCCGTCACCCGGTTCTGGACATTCCAGCAGAGATTTCCTGACCAGTTTCCAATGGATCGTCAACCCGGTTCAGGCGGTGTGCGCGAGGGGATCGGGGCCCGGGTCGCGGCCGGCGGCGGCGGCAGTGAGCCGGGCCAGGAAGTGCGGCCAGCCGACGGCGTGCTGGGCGGCCTCGTCGCGCGGCAGGTCGCGGTGCTCGACGGTGACGCGGGTGCCTTCCTGGCTTGCGGTGAGGGTGATCTCGACGGTGCTGCTACCCGGTGGGAGCCGGCCAGAGCCGGCGTGCCCCCAGGAGATCACCAGGCGGTGCGGCGGGTCGAGTTCGAGGTAGCGGCCCCGCACCGGTACACCGTTGATGTCGAGGTGGAACACGCCGCCGGGTACGGCGTCGAGCACGGCATAGTCGCCCATCCACGACACGATCGCCTCGGGTCGGGTGAGGTATGGGTACACCGCCTCGGGCGGGGCGGCGATGTCCACCGACGTCCGATACGGCGCGGCGGTCACGGACCTGCCCTACGGTCGGATTCCACCGCCCGTTTGAGCCGGTCCAGGCCGGCCGGCCACAGGTCGGCGAAGAAGTCGCCCAGCGACGCCATGCCGTCCGGGTCGACCAGGTACAGCCGACGCTGGCCGTCGCGTCGTACCCTGACGAGTCCGGCCTCGCGCAGCACCTTGAGGTGCAGGGAGACGGCCTGCTGGGTGATGTCGAAGTGTTCGGCGATCTCGGTCACCGACCGCGGTTCGTCGCGGACCAGGCGCAGGATCGCACGCCGGTGCGGTTCGGCGAGGGCCTTGAGGGCGCTATCGGTCGACATCATCACCATTATGCTGTGGCCGGCGCAGTTATACAAGCAACCATTTGCACAAGTTATTACTTGTATATAGACTCCGAAGTGCCCTGAACAGCGATCAGTACAGGAGGCCGAGATGCCCTCGTTCCGCCACACCATCGACATCGCCGCCACCCCCGAGCAGGTCTGGCACGTCCTCGGCGACCTCACCTCGGTCGACCGGTGGATCCCCGGCGTGACCGCGGTGACCCGCACCGACACCGGCCGGATGTGCACCTTCGATGACGGACACGTTCAGAACGAGCAGATCCTCGACTACTCGCCACAGACCTACTCGTACCGCTACGTCATCGACGGGGCGCCACTGCCGGTCCGCGACAACACCGGCGCCTTCACCGTCGAAGACGCCGGCGGGCAGGCCCGCGTCGTGTGGGAGTCCAGCTTCACCGCGCTCGACCCGGCCATGGCGGCTCCACTGGCCGAGATGTGGGAGCCCTACCTGCCGATGGTCCTGGCCAACCTCAAGCAGCTGGTAGAAGGCCGATGAGCGGTCTTGAAAGCCGCCGGGGCGGCGTAGGTTGTTAAGGGTCGCGATGGCTGCGCCGGGAAGGGCGCGGTTTCGAGTGCCTGCCCGGCGGCCGGGACGCCGAGTTGCAGCACGAGCCAGATC
>Ga0137386_10000274_pt1 | contig 26871 bp, 20 predicted proteins | sample SagtaG_4_FD_104910 | JGI IMG/M metagenome (GOLD analysis project Ga0137386, IMG submission 104910) | Vadose zone soil microbial communities from Sagehorn Ranch, Mendocino, California, USA - Sage2_R_100_16 metaG | ecosystem: Environmental > Terrestrial > Soil > Vadose zone | place: USA... | reverse complement strand
CGTTGCTGAAAATCCTTCAACGTGAGAAGCCGGTCTGTAAAGAACCCCCGATTGGCAACGAGCAAAAACCGATTAACCCAAGTGCTTGTAAAAGACCCGGCTGGCTTTAGACAAGAATGCTTCTGGAAGACGACAGATTATTTCACGGAGCCCCTGGGATTCCCATGGCGCTGCTTCTGGTCGCACCGTCTCGTTTGTGTGCCTATAATATGTCAGCAATGTCTTCTTCGTTCCGAGCCGGTCCTTAAAAATAATCAAGCCCTCGTGATCCAAGTCGGAACGGCCGAAGTCGATCTTCTGCACCCCCGCCGCTTTGCTTTCCTCAATAAGCCGCCAGAGGAGAAACGGCATACCGCCGAGATTGTGGTGTCTTGCATCGGAGCATCCATATTTGAAAACGAGGCACGAGCCATATCGCATGGTGAGTATGGCTGCAATCGGAGCGCCACTTTTCCGGGCCAGCCTGATCTCAACTTTGTCGCCCATGCATTCGACCAGGTTTCGGAACCAGATTCGAGGCTGGGGGAGCAAATGATGACGCCTCCGGGTCATCTGTAGAAGCCGGTAGAATTCATCCATAAGCTCTTGAGACCCGCCGGCTTCGTAAGAAAGTCGCTCCTTCTCTGCCCTTTGGATCTTGCGTTGAAAGGAATTCTTGTGCAATCGCCGAAAAAGTTGCTCTGAGCTCCATCCTAAATCAAGCTCGTGGAACCAGTAGGAACGAAAAGGCTGCAAACCATATTCCGCAACGCGAACTTCCTGTAAGGGCCGGAGCTCGACGTACCTCTGGTGCTTACTATCACATTCGTTTCTCAGCCACGCCGTGAATACTCTGGACTCCCCGGGGTCAACCAGGAGGGGCTCGCAATGGTCTGCAAAGGGCAGCGATACCAACCGAGTGCCAGTCATCCAGCTCGATATGCGGCACAAAACCACACCGTCGTTCAATCGTTGGCCTGCCGGCGCGGTCGTCAGGACGAAAGGCTCATATCCATACGTGCGAGCGAGGGCTTCCAGCCAACCTCGTTGATGGAATACCGATGCGGAGGGGTGCTGAGCGACCAGTTCATCCCAACGACTGTCCGAGAGCGGATCTACAATGTGAATGTTCACAGTACCTGTCGGCTCGCACGGCTCATGCAGGTCGTCGGAAAGCATGCGAGCGTAACGTGCTAAGCAGCATTCTTAGGCAGAGGGAGCTGGTTTCCGAAAGTCTCATCCTTAACAGTCGTGCCACCTATCATCAACCGATCCCAAAGCCTCATGCATACAGGCCTAAAAGTTGGTGGAAGAGAAGTACGGATCCCTAGCAGGCGACGTACTGTAAAGACCTTCTGCCACTCTCCAAACAAGCTACCGCCATTAATGCAACGGCCACACGTAGCAGGAATGTCGCAATCAGCCTACCAGACTTCTGGCTGCAAGGAGAGTCTTTCTACGCCGATGGTTTGCTAAGTCATTGAAAATAAATATGTTACTGTGATGGAATGCCGTTCTGAGCGAGGTAGCTTCGAATGACGTCCTCAGGCAGAGCGATAAGTGGAAAAATCTTACCACCTAGTGCGAACGCCTTTCCCTGGGCCGAGATTGCCGCCTACGGATCATCGTTCAAGTGCAGCACTTTGTGGACAGCATCGAGCAATGAGCGAGCAAAGACATCTGCTCCGCCGTCCCCGACCTCATCACCTCCCACTATTCGCACCGTTCTGCAGCCCGCGTTTCTGCCAGCTTCGACGTCGATACCGGAATCACCGATCATCCAGGACGTCTTTAGATCGATTTCATGCTCGTCTGCAGCTAGCAATAACATGCCCGCAGCTGGTTTACGGCAGCCGCAAGGAGGTTGCTCCTCGTGCGGGCAATAATAAACTTTAGTTATTACCGCACCTGCAGACGCTAACTCCTGACACATTCGTTTGTGTATCGACTCCAATTCGCTTGCCGTCAACAGCCCCTTCGCCACACACCTTTGATTGCTGACCGTCAAGACGCAGAAGCCCGCTCGTGTGAGCAGGGAGATCGCTTCGGGGACCCCTGGAAGAAACTCCATTTCTTCCCAGCGGGTTACATACCGGCCCTCCGGCGGTTTGCGATTAATTATCCCGTCACGATCCAGAAATGCGGCCCTCCTCATGGAATATTTCCCGCTCCACCAGTTCCGAGATAATGTGGCCGATAAGGATGTGACATTCCTGAATCCGCGGCGTCTCATTCGATGGCACGCATATGCAATGATCCACGCTTCCCTTGAGGCTCCCGCCAGCAAGGCTGGTCAATGCGATGGTTTGCAATCCCATCTTCCTTGCCGTCAACATGGCACGCAGCACGTTCGGTGAATTACCGCTCGTCGAAATGCCGATGGCGATGTCCCCTGGACGAGCTAAAGCTTCGAGCTGCCGGGAGAAGACTAGATCAAATCCGTAATCGTTGCCGATGGCAGTAACGCACGAACTATTTACCGACAAGGCCAGCGCTGGTAAGGCGGGCCTATCAAATGCGAAGCGTCCTACAAGCTCCGCCGCTATGTGCTGCGCATCGGCCGCGCTACCACCGTTACCAAACAATAGCACCTTATTTCCTTGCTTGAACGCAATTACTAGGACTTCGCTCACTTTCGCTATCGTCAGCACTACGTCGGTACTGTCGAGCAGGGATTGCTTTGTCGCGATCGATGCTTCGATCAATTTACTGACGTGATGCTCGAAGTCATTCATTTGTTTCATCCATCCTCCGAGGCAAGCAGCGACTCGAGGCAACTTATCCCGGGTAGTTAGCCTCCGACATTGACCAGCCCGAGTTTTTGTACCAGTTGCGCTGAGAGAGTCTACCTCACTTCATCGGACCAACGGCCTGATTGTGCACCTCCCAAAGCGCAGTCGAAAACACTTGATCCTAAAGCACACTCTGTTTGCAGATCTTAAGGCGAGATGGTTGGCGTTTCGGCGTTTCCAGCTATGTGGTTGCTGAAAAGAGTTGCAGATCCATCACATCGCGGCAAGAAGCCACCTGACTTCGTAACGGAGCAGGCGATCTGGCAAGTGGACAGCCGGCAGGCCAAAGATCGGAATTACTTTGATTGCATCACCGGGGTTCTTGAAATTCGCTGAATTTTCTGCCCAAGGGCAGCAATCATGGCGCCATCTCCGCCGGATGGTTCACGGCGCGCGCTGAGTATTCAAGCGTCGATCGCCAAAAATTCTCTTCGCGGCCTGGGACCACCAATGCCGTGCACGCCCAAAGCCATTAAGCGGATGCAAAAGCTGGACAACCACGTCGCGGAGCACTGATATCGCGACTAAACGTGAGTTTACTTCATAACCGTAGGCTTTCAACGTCTCCCGGTGATACTTCCAGTACCCATCGGACCGTAGGCGAAGCACGTTTCGTGCCAGCGCGCGATAATATTCCCGACGTATTTTTGTCAGCCTCCTTCGGCGCTCAGTCTCATCCAGAAATACTTGGCCGTATTTCAATAAAAGGGCGAACTTTCCCAGAACGATCACGTCGAACCTTTCAGCAAAACTCGATGTCGATTCCTCACGTAGCCGGGTATAACTTAGGACCTGTTGGCAAAAACCGAAATCCGATTCTGCCAACACTTCAAAACAGGCTTCGTGATCTGCGTGCAGGTGCGGCTCGTTGAAGAATACCGAACGCTTCCGGATCAGGTCGGAACGAAGCAACAGTGAGGTCATCGTACCAAAGCACGTGGTACCAAGCACGCAACCGTAACCGCCGTTTCCCAGTAGCTCGGTTCGGCACATCTCCCTGCCTGGTACCAAATAGGTTGGATGGAGGGGCCCCTTCCACACAGCGCTCCGAGAGATGGGAGATGTGGTTAGTACAGCCCGGCCATCCATGGTAAAGGCACCGACCAATCCGACCGTGGGATTCTCCTCGGCGACGCGCACCATTTCTTCAATACAAGTCGGATATAGCCAGTCATCAGCGAATACGAACTTGCAGTATTTTGATTCCGGAGAAATCTGGCGGATGGTGTGGTTGTGGTTTTCAATGATCCGGAGGAATCGCTCATTGTCAATCACACGGATTCGCGGGTCCTTAACTGCATATTCTTTAGCAATTGCAAGCGATTCGTCCTCACTGCAATTGTTCACGATCGTGTAATGCCAATTAGTGTGGGTCTGCCGCAGAACGCTCTCGATGCACTCTCTGAGATGCTCAGCGCCGTTGTATACCGGCGTAAGTATGCTCACCCGCGGCTGCGATTCAGAATTCATATTTGTCCCGTTGACCTTTACTGCGACCGAGTTTAGGAAAACAGCAGGTTTTAATACTGCGTGCTGATTGCATCGTCCCATATTGCGAGTCAATGTCAGAAGAAGAGCTGGAATGTCAGCTCTTACCGCTTGGCCTGTCCATCTGCTGTCGATTGACACACAAGCGTCTTCTGCACAAATACCAAAACCTCAACGGGCCAAAATCGCCCCATTTCAAGGCGGATCGGTCCCCTGAAACGCGGGTCTGCGGCAAGTCGTTCAGCGAATTCACGATTATATTGGTTATCCAAGTTCTGCCGATCCGTAGCTTGCCCCACAAAAGTCGGCGCCGTCAGAACAATATCGTTCTGTTCTGCTGAACTCATCACCTGTTGCCAATCAAGGGGCCCCTGTTCGTAGCGCCACAACCACAATGGTTCGGTGTAGCCGTTCCTTTCTGAAGGGGACGCCCCGGCAACGAACCACGGATATAGGATCTGTGGGGGATTCAAGGGCCGCCCCATTCCCAGGAACGCGATCCTGGGTTTCTCCAAGCCGCAATTTTGGGCGATATCTCGAAGCGGCTTCAAGTCCCACTGTTCAAAGCGCACCATGATTCGCCAGGGAAGCCCGCCATTGTAAAATCCAGGGTCCACCGGTTGATTGTTCGGGAACGCAACAGGAGCCACAATCATAAGTAACTGAACGACGGCGAGCATGCCCGAGATTGCTATTGCAGCTCTGGAACGAATCCAGCCAGTCACATCCGATAGGACACCCACGGCAATCGCGAACGGGATAACCGCCGGGCATAGATACCGAAGCAGGTGGTTCGTGCCGGAAAGTTGTAGGGCGACGAGTGGCAAAACGGCACAAACGCAAGTCACTAGCGCCGCTCGATGGACCGGATCGAGGCTAACCTCTCTCTTCATGATAATTTTGCGAAACGCCACAATAACAATCAAGCCGATCAGAATACTGAGGGCAGGTCCAAGCAGGCTCACAACTACAGTGACGAACCACTTTGCCCAGGTCACGAGCGAAAGCACCCCTAAAGAATTACGGGGCTGTTCTCTTGCGAACTTGCTGTAACTCAAAGCGGTGCCGAGATTCTTGAGCCACCAGGGAGCCGCAACCACAAATGCAATTGCACCTGCTTTGATGAAGGAATATGAGGCTCGAATGGTTGGGTGATGGCGACGAGTAAAGAAAAGGGTAACTGCTGAAACCGGAGCTGCTATCAGTACGAAGGAGCTCTTTGACAAGAGCCCAAGACCTATCGCAAGCCCCAATCCGATCCAGCCGCGCGGGTGTTCTGCTTCTCCGCCCCAGTAGAATGAAACGAAATACAGCATGATCGATGTGGCCAGGAAGAAGGGGCCTTCTGTGCTGAAGAAGATGCTGGCAGAGATAACTTCAGGTGACAAACAAAAGACCAGGACGGCAACTGCTCCTGCGGCTGGGCTGCCAATACGGCGCATGGTCAAGTAAATGAACCAGGCGCTCACGCCCCAACAAGCGAGCGTCACAAACCTTGCTATCGCGGTGTGGAAACCAAACAGAGCGAGGAAAGGTAGAGCGAGTAGAAGGTTCGCAGGAGGACGGCGAATGTCTCCGCCAATGAGAATCGAACCCAGCAGCCGCAGACTCCCGCTATGAAGATTGTGAATGTCTCTCAGGACGTTGTTAAAATACAAAGCTTCATCCCAATGGATACCGTAGGGATGATCGAGTATCCAGCGAGTGGCTGCAATTATGATCGGGAGCAGCAAAAAACAGGTGAGCCATAGCCACGCACGTTCTTCCGAGCTTGCCTGGCGTTGTGACGGGCTGAGTTTCTTCACTTCAGATGTCGTCCCAAAAGAAATAGACACCTCCTCGACAGGTAGGGGCCCGGCAATTGTAGTAAACAGTTGGTTGATCCCGCTAAGCCGGAACTAAGGTTTCCTCTTTAACTGATGAACTCCTCCTCAGTCCTCGAAGGAGGTCCCAGTAGACTGCTTTTTGTCCCATCACATAAAACAGCATGCCAACATATGCACCGAGGAGAACAGCAGTTCCTAGTATGAGTCTTGGTAGAGGAGATAACGATTGGCCGCAAACGAATTGCACTCCGAAAGCAAGTACTGCAGCTACGATGCCCGAAACCAGTGGCCGGCTCGCCGTCCGCAAAATATCGCACAAGGAAATCACTGTGCCATGCACACACCAGGCAATATGCGGAATAGCCCACAACGTCATAACTGCGGAGTAGCCAAACGCAACCCCATTAGGCCCATAAGGCAATCCGATGACGTAACCCCCAATTACCAGCGGGGCGAGGACTAGCACAACTTTAAGGTTTCGGCCAACCATCCCAAGCGAGAAAGTCAGCCATGCCAAGGGATTGATAAGCGCAAAGATCAAAATTGTTGGAGTCAGCAAACGGAAAATATCGACTACACCTTTCCACTTCGGACCAAGGAGAACGAAAATCAAATCAGGGGCAAAAAGAGCGGCGCCAATGGTGATGGGTATGGTCAGCGCCAAAACCAGAGAGTAGCCCTTCAGAAAGTAGCTCTTGAAACGCTTAGGCTCGTTCTGGACTCTTGACAGCCCCGAAAACGCCACCCCCCAGAACGCAGAATTTAGGTTGTCCGTAGGAAGATTGATGAGCTGATAAGCCCGTCCATAAAGGCCTAATGCATCTGCGCCCCAGAACCGCCCCAACAAAACCTTTTCAAGGTTGTATGCGGTATAAACGACAAGATTAACTAGAGTGAACCCGCCGCCAAATCGCATCATGGAGTGAAGTCCAATTTGCAAGCGGGGTCTGCCTGGGATCCAGCCCGTAGTCCGCCATAAGCAAAGAGTACCGACTAGTGGAATAGAAACGGCTGCTGCTACAAGAGCCCAATAACCGAATCCCCCCACGGCCATGCTGATGCCGATAAGAGTGCTGACAATCAGGCAGATAACTTCTATCGCTGCCAACGCCGTAAAGCGCATCTGCCGCTCAAGTAGAGCCGTGTGTTGCACTCCGGCTCCATTGAAAATGAAGGAGCTTCCCAGGATGATCGACACCCAGAAGAGACGGGGCTCGTGATAAAAAACAGCGACGAATGGGGCCATGCCCATCAGCAAAAGCCCGAGGATTACACCCACAAAAATGTTGATCCAAAACAAAGTAGAAATCTGGTCGTCGGTGACATGCCCGCGCTGCACAGTGGCCGACGAGAGTCCAAAATCCCGGAAGAGATTCAGCACACCCGTGAATGCAGCGACCATTCCGACCAAGCCGAAGTCCTTGGGGCCAAGCAATCGTGCCATCACCATTAAGGACCCCATGCGCAGTACCAAACTGGCCCCTTGAGCAAGGGCCTTGGCGAGCCCCCCGCGAATCACTTTTTCCCTTAAATCCTTCATTGCAACTCACGCTTCTCCAAAACCGTGGGGTCATTCGCGATGCTCGCAGACTGCTCATCAATTAACCACATTAATTCAATACACCAGGTTGCGGCAGCAGACAGCTGCGGCGGTGTTCTCTGTTCTAGCAGCAATAAAAATGTGTTCGTATTGTCGTTAAGACACATTGCCAGCTGGGCAGGCTGTGGCAGGACTACTTGCGTGAAGATTGCTGCCGTTAACCGCCGACTTCCAGCGCAGTGAAAGATCCAATTCCCCAGCTTCCAAGAGGCGTCGGATGTGATTGATTCTAAAGTAGCGGCCGCCATTCAGGTCTTCAACGGTCAAGACACTGGCCCGATAGGCATCATACAGTTCCTGAGCGCCTCTGCGGGCAGTCCACTGAGGACGGAACCGCGGTAAAACGCGTCGAACCTTGTCGCAGTTAACGCGATAACAGCGCTTATCCGGCCCTCCGCCGTGGGCATACTCGATGCGGCTGCCAGGGACGGTTTCAGCGACAATGTCAGCCAGTTCGCTGATGCGGTAGTTTTCCTCCGTCTGGCCAACGTTGAAGGTCGCATTGTGAATGGCGTTCTTAGGGGCCTCGAGGACGCAAACCATGGCCGCAACAATGTCGCGAATGTGCACAATCGGACGCCATGGGGTGCCGTCACTCTTGATGTAAATACGGCCAGTGGTTACCGCCGACGCAACAAAGTCATTCAGCACCAAATCCAACCGGAGGCTCGGAGATGCGCCATACGCAGTTGCATTTCTCATAAACGTCGGGCTGAAGTGCTCGTCCGCAAGGCGCGCCACGTCCCGCTCGACCAAAACCTTTGACTCGCCATAAGAAGTCACGGGGTTCAGTGCAGCTGTCTCGTCCAGGAAGCCATCGCCAGCTGCACCATAAGTGCTACAAGAGGATGAGAACACAAAGCGCTGTGCGCCTGCCTGTTTAGCTAATTCCGCCAGCCGGACTGAGGCCCTGTGGTTGATGTCGAAAGTAAGATTGGGATCGAGGTTGCCCAGCGGATCATTGGACAGGGCGGCCAGATGCACCACCGCATCAAAGCCCTCGACATCTGCTCTCGTCAGATCGCGGATATCTTTGCGGATCTCCGGAATCCCCGTGGCCCCATCCCCGAATTCGCAGCCTGCAAACAGGTCCGTGTCGAGGCCAATGACTTCATGGCCGGCGGAGATCAAAATAGGTCCAGCAATTGCGCCGATGTAACCCTTGTGACCAGTAAGAAGTACTCTCATCAACTTTGAACTCCTGTCCGAAGCAGTTTGGATTTGACCGTCGCACTTAAGGCCCCGACTCCTTTGATTAGGTTCCTTAAGTGCTGTTTCAAGAGCGACCTCGGCGACCGAGTGTGATGTCTTGTCGGGAAATTTCAGCCGCGGAAGTTCTTACGCCGCCATCTTCCGAGACGAGTGACAGCAACCCGCTATGGCATAAGAGTTCTGCCGCATCGCCAATAGCGGAAAAAGGGATTCCGGAGCGCTCCGCAATGTCCAGCAAAGAGTGCTCACCATCAGAAAGATTCAGAACCCATAGGCGTGCGTTCATCTCCGCTCCGATCGCGTCGCCACCCGTGGAGCGATACAGGTTTCGCCGTCCCAACTGAGGTTCACAGTAAGGGCTAAGGTTGCGGTACCGTCGATTGTTCTCAAGCACATCGAAAACGGCAGCGCATACCCGGGCCGCTCCGGCAAGTTGCAGCGGATGAATAAACTCAAGATTGTCAGCAGAGGTGTGATACTCCGGAAAGCTGCCCCACACGCTCCGCGTCAGGCAACCAACAGGAAGATTGAATCCCGGAGAGCAATACTGCCGTTCATCGTAACCGTATGGCGAGAATTCCAGAATCTCCGGGGATTCATTGCAGTGGGTGAGAACGTGGCTCACGGCGCGGTCAATCTCGGCATTTGCCCGGCGGCTCTTCTTGTAGTGGAACTGGCCCAGATCTCCGATGCACGTCAAGACTAACCCGTGGCGGATCCGCTCAGCAGCCGCTCGATTTCGCGCGAGCCATGTTATCGCCCCGATCGTTCCAGGAATAAATAGGAACCGATACGAGTAACGAAGATCCCGTCCAGAAAGAAACTGCGCCAGAAACGTGGCGACTGTTAGTCCGGAAAGATTGTCGTTCGCCAGCGACGGATGACAGGCATGACACGAAATCAGAACCTCGTCGCTTGACCCGCCAGGCAAATAGTATTCGCCGTATGTCAAGTGCCCATCTTCGAGGGTGGAGTCGATGCACACTTCGTAGTCGCCGTCCTCCAGTGCGAGCATCTGATTATGGGAGAGACAAAATCCCCAGTGTTCCTTGTAGTACGAAGTTCGGTAGGGAATCCAGTCGGGACTCTCCGGAATCGTGAACAGATGACGCTTGAGTTCGCTCAGCGCCATGGTCGCGTGCACCGGCGTACTGTAATTCAGGATGTGCAGGTTACAATTCCGGAATTCCACAACACGCTTCCCGCCAGGCGCCTTGATGTAAGCATCACGGATGTTCCACTCCTTGGGCACATTCCAGTCGAAGACGGGAGTCCCCGTTGGCACTTCGAAGGTCTGTAGCGGAATTCGTTGCTGGATCATGCCAAGAGTCCTGCGGATTCCTTGACCGGTGATGCTCCGGCAAATCGGGTACAGTTCCCCCGCAAACCGGTGCAATTCCTGACCAATGCTAGCCCGATCCCTCTGATCAAATTCCTTCAGCAGTCCCATGGTTTTATTCAAATTTCGGATAATTTCGGTCCCGTTCAGAAATTACTTCTACCTTTTCCGGCCAAGCAATCCGAAATGCTGGATCATCAAACCGCACTCCCCGGGCCGATTCCACACGTTGGAATTCCGACATTTGATAGAAGACCTCGGTCCCATCTTCTAAGGTCAAAAAGCCGTGCGCGCATCCCTCGGGCACGTAGAGTGTATTCCGGTTTTCAGCCGTGAGAACCACTCCGATCCAGTCCTTGAATGTCGGCGACTGTGGACGGAGGTCGACTACAACGTCGTATATAGCTCCCCTTGTACAGCGAACCAGCTTGGCCTCCGCATATGGCATCAGTTGATAATGCATCCCACGCAGCGTCCCCTTCCGAGCGTTAAAAGACAAGCTGCATTGCACCAGTTTGGTGTTGAGCCCGTGAGTTGCGAATTCCTTTTGGCACCAGGTGCGCGCGAAGAACCCACGCTCATCGGGTTTAGTTTCGAGGCCAATTTTGAAAACTCCGGGTAGTTTAGTTTTACCAAATATCATTCTGGAAGACTAACTGCTCAAAGCGCAGCTTTGCATGAAATTCGTTCTGGCTTAGACCCGAATGCTAAGTGACATGGCCGATGAAGGTTCTGCAGCCGATCTAGATGGTCCCAGGTGCTTGTGCCAATTCATAGACTAAGTTTCCATCTACGTTTTTCGCGAAGGCCAGTACGGCACGCTCAGCCTCGTCACCTTCAATCCGCCATGAATTCCCCTCCTTTACGACGAACATCTTGCTTCGGGCTCTCCACCATGAATCGACCTCAGCCGGAAGGGCAGACCAGATCTGCGTTTTCTCGCGCAACTCTCGCAAGTAGCCCAGCAGATCTTCATAGACCGAAAGTGTATCGCCCTCGATGACGTAGTCAGGATGAACGATGAAACTCAGCAAACCATTTTTTCCTAGAATTAGGTCGATTTGGGCCTTCCACCAATCAATGGACCTTTCACCCAGAACATGGAATAGGGTGTAGTCCTGAATAGTGGTTACAGGGAGTTCGAGGACATCCCCAATAAAATAAGGCATGACCGTGCAGCAGCCACCGTGTTGAGGATCAAGATGGGCGACATTCGGAACCGACATATCGAAGGCAAACTCAAGAGCGTCATACCATTCGGGCTTTCGGTAAAGTATTGCAGCCCGGAACCCCTTGGCACCATATTCGCGCCCATAACGATTGATTATTTTCGCGCGACGCAGGAATTCTTCTTTGTTATCAAAGAGCCGACCGTCATGGTTCAAGTCCTGAATTACAACGTCAAATCCACGGTTACGCATTAACTCAAGCAACTTTAAAGAAACCTCATAACGCTCCTCGGGGACGATCCCGAAGGCCGCTTTGATTCCAAAAGAATCATCAACGTCCATCAGGTTCGCGCAATGGTCCCTTCCAGCCTTGGTTTCCACGTCGTGCGTCATCGCCAGGCAACCGCTCGCACCATCAGGCCAGAACCATACGAATGGAACTTCGTTCACGCCTTTAGCTTCCATGGACATCAATAGGAGTTTTTCGCAGATGTCCTCAACCGTCGTGTCCACAGGCCACTTGGGAAAGGACTGCTTTTTCCAATGACGGGCGTGAAATTTCTGAATCTGCTTTCGCACTGTCAGATTTGTGAGTGGTCGCAAGTAGTAGTACACTCTTCGAAACAATTTCTCGAAGCGGCTCTCCATGTCCCGGGCGTTCGCATAGCGTTCCAGGCGAAGATTATTGATAATCTCCGATGGATCGAAGGGCAAGCCCAGTTTCCCATTGTCGATTATGACGTCTTTGATTGCATCGTAAAGAGAAGACTCAGGCCGAGGTCGGCGCACTCCGGAACAAGAACGACCGTAGCAGATTGTATTCTGGCCGAATCGAAAATAGCCGTCGTCAGAGGATAGCTGCTCGTTGAGGACGAGATCGAAAAAATTCTCGGCGCAGCGATAGCGATCATTCACTTCTTGACTCAGCATGCCTACCTTTTCTGCGGCTAATTCATAGCAGAATACCTCAGATTCCATGTACAATTGGCGCTGTCGCTCCAAGTTGATCCCCAAACTTACCAACAGTTTATACGTTCAGCTTCTGTCAACTCTAGGCGATGCTCCGGATCAAGCTCGCGGAACCAGTACGAACAACTCGGTTGCAGACCATAACCCGAACCGTCATCCAATAACGGCGGAGCTCCACGCACCGCCACTTCTGAAGATCACGTTCGGCTCGCAGCCAGTTCACGAACTCCCCGAGGTCACTAGGCTTGCCGAGTAGGGGCTCACAATGATCAGAAAAAGGGCAGCGATATCAAGCGAGTCCCCGTTATACAACTCGAGGCGCGGCGCTACCGCCATTAATCTCACGGTCGCCCACAATAGGAATGTTGCAATCAGCCTACCAGTCTTCTGAGCGCGCCGTCTCACTTACTTATTGAAAATAAAGGGCTTGGCGGTGTTCTGGGTACTCTAGGCGCAGAACTCTCGAGCGATCTGCTGAGTCTGAACTGGTGAAGGGAAAATCCTTACCACCATTTGAGAACAGGTTTCCTCGAGCAAAAACTCGGCACGGATCGGGTAGGATGCCAGGTTCTGTACGACGTGTCTCACAGCAGTCGTAGTATCCCGTTTTCTCGGGGACCTCGGCGCGTTCAGTACTTCTGGCATTACATTTGAAACCAGTCTCTAACGTTGCTATCGGACATGCTCGCCAACCTGAGGCTCACCAACATTGAGACCTACTACAAGGCCTTCCGGTGCGAAGTGCTGCAGAATTTCAATTTCGAGTCAGACTGGTTTGGATGGGTACGACGCTTAACACTAAAACCCAGTCCTCGCTCCGTCCACCCGTTTCGCCAGGCCCCGCCGCGAGTAGTTTCGTGGACGCCGGCGTTCTAGACAGAATTGACGGCACAGCTCCATCTGAAGCACGTAGCTCACTTCCCACGCTGGGCATCCCTCGGCCTCAAGGGGCGGCGGAGGCTGCAAGATCCTTCTCACCTGTAATTTTGCCCAGTGCTTGAGCCACGCTAAGCGAGGATGCCTTAGGTCCTCATGCTTCCAGTGATAACGAATGTAGGCCGCAGTCCGGCCATGTTTGCGCGCCTCGCCAAGCCAGATCGTGCGTCGCAGTCGCGAGGGGTCGAAATGATGCTGGACTGCCGTTGCCGGAGCATACCCGATCTTGGATCCCGCCTCGACCAACTGCCATCCGAACAGCGTGTCCTCGCCGAGACCCAGCGCTCCGGGGCCGAGTTCCGGGTCGAATGCGGGAACGCGCTCCAGGGCAGAGCGGCGGAAACCCATGCTGGCGCCGATGAACTCGTAAGTCCCATTGTGGGCCTCGGTCTCGTCGTTCGAAGCAATCATCGAACGGTGCGTCGGAGTCAGCCAGGCCCGCAGGAGATGCGGCGCTGGCCTTATCCGCCCGATAACGGCATCGTACCCGCCATTAATAATCGGAAACACCATTTGTTCCACCCAGTCCTCGGGAACGATCACGTCGTCGTCCGTGGTGAGGATGATCTCGCCCCGCGCTTCGGTCAGGCCTGCGTTCAGCGCATTGCTTTTCCCCTTTTGCGGCTGGTACAGATACCGAGCCTTCAGGTTCAGGAGTTTTGTATCGCGGGCCACTGTCGCGGTGGCGTCCGTGGAGCCATTATCCACCACGACGGCTTCGGCCTTCCAGCCGGAAGGAATCCTCACTTTGCCCAAAGCCTCCAGCGTCTGTTGCAACTCCGCGGCGCGGTTACAAGTACAGATAATAATGGACACTGACACGTCAGAAGGCATACTTAAAGACTCCCCCGGGCCGGAACCGATCTCTGGGTTTGTCGCTTCAGTCCGGCGGCTGCCAATCGGCCAAAAGGACCCAGTTTTCCGGAGCGGCCCACGGACATCGCTTTTCTGCTTCATGATAAAGAGGAGCGTGATAGAGATGATCGCTAAACAAGCGCACGTTGTAATCAAAGTTCCGAGTGAGTTCTCAATACGGTATTTCCAAGACAGCCTCACCGTTCCACTGAGTATCCTTATAGGCGGGCATACAAACGGGAAACCGTGACTTATCGGAGACGAATCTCGGATGGTGAATTCTCAAGATGAACGAGGGCTCCGAACGCCCGGCCGGACTACTCAGCGCCACATGCACTCCGTTCTCTTCAAACTCCACGGAATCAAAGCGCAGCGCACGCCTTTCTCGGAACCACCCGACAATTTCCCGCGCTGTCCCGAACAATACGCGAAACGTCTGAATCTCCTTCAGCAGCTTCGCATAGAAGTCTCCCCAGAGTCTCTCAGGAGACAAGCTTCTAGTATGCCAGTTCACCGTAAGTGCGCCACCGGACAAGGACATGGAGTGGATCAACCCGCTGCAAGCATTCAGAGCTTCAGTTTCTGACAACATCATCCGGTCCGAATAAAACATGGCGGAGTCCTGAATATTCAGCGGAAGCTCAAGCAAGCGTTCAGCGCCCAAGGGGCAGAATGGCTGAGTTGTTCCGCCGCGGAAGCCAACTGCGTCGTTGTAACCAAAGGTCGAATCGTACGCGAACCCCGCATCCTCAAGAGTCTTGGGCGAGCTTTCCTTCCAATACAGCCAATGCATACGAGTTCCCACATCCGATTGTCCTGTAACCTCGCGAATCCGGCTCTGCTCTGATTGAGCACTCTGGAGGTTCTGCCAAGCATCAATCCCATGAAGGCCAACTTCACAGCCGTTCTTTACAAGTTCGAGGACCTGCTCCCTTATTCCAGCGACATCATACTTCGCAGCCCGGCTCCTGGGCGCGGGAGCGGACCCCAACGTCCCAGCGACGTTCTTGAATGGAATGAAAAAAAACGTTGACCCGAGCGCTCTCTCAATTTCCATGTACCGCTCGAACTCCAGCCAGAAATCATCTCGGAAACCCAGATACACCAAGGGGAGAGACAAAGCAGCAGTCCAGTTCTGCAGACATTTGGACCACGGAAGCCTGCCTCCTAAAGCATGCAGCAATGAACCGACCAAGCACCGATAAAGAAATCCCCACATGGTGTGGTCACACTTGTGATCGCGTATCCCGACGAAGTCAACATCATGTGTGAGACAGACCATAAAGTCATAGCCGGCCGGTACGGGCGGCACCTCAACGAACGGAACGCCCAGACTCAGCATGATCGCCCGGAGTAGCGAAATGTGAATATCCAACGTCGGAATATGGGCGTTCTTCGCAGGCTGGCCCTGGGACAGCAAAAAGGCAACTTCGTAAAACAAGTCCAGACCGATGCGCACGGTGGGCCGTTCTGAGCCTACGATTACGCTCCCCACCATCTCGGATGTTTGCCTGCGCCTTACCAATGGCCGGCCAAGCGATTGAAACACCGTCAGATCCCCGTACACCGGGAATTCAACACCGTGCCATTCCACCCAGTCGCTTCTTCTTCGTGATTCCATCACCACGCCAATCTGATCGTCGATTCCCGTTTCAACCGAACTGTACACAACAAGCGGCCGGCCATTCAGGTTTTCAGGTATTTCCTCGCCAGTCGTAATGACAACATCATAGCTATGATGGGGAATATAAACCTCCCACGGTGTTTTGAATAACTGAAAGAATTCCTGGGCGATTGTTAGCTCGCCATTCTTTGGAATCACACCAATCACGAGGCTCGCTTTCAAAAACACGGGGCAGCACTTGTGCGGCGTGCGAAGCCCCTCATGCCGCGTAGCTCCGCACAAAGTGCTCTAGGACCACCAAACTAAACAGGATCTTGTGGTTGTCCCGGCGGCCGCTCTTGTGCTCTCGCAGAAGACTTGAGACGACTCCTGGATGCAGGTATCCATAAATGAGTGAGCAGTTATCGAGAAGGATTGTGTCCATCTGCTGCGAGAGAGAATTCCGGAACCAATCATCAACCACATTCACCGCGAAGCCGACCTTGGGTCGTCGAATGACTTCAGAAGGTAACAAACGCTTGCACACCCTCCGATGGATCCACTTTCTGGCGCCATTGTGAACTTTGAAGGATGCGTTAAGGCGTTCGACATACTCCACAATCTGCTGGTCCAGAAAGGGAACCCGTACTTCGAGGCCGTGAGCCATCGACAGTTTGTCAGCATACATTAGCAATTCATCGGGAAGTGAAGACCTGATTTCGAGGAACTGAAAGCCCCCCAATTCATCGGTATGGGACATTAATGGTTCAAGGTCCCTCCACAACTCTGGGATCTGATCGCCTCCGCCATTCGGTAGGACATCGGCGCGAAAAAGTTCACCGATCAAATCATCGGGAATAATAGAAAATACCTTTTGATATCTTTCCATTCTATTCTGGCTACCCAAAGAATAGAGGGCGCGTCTGACCGTTTCGCTGCTGGTATAGGGGTTCATTGCTGATGTCAAGCCTTGCTGGAACCACTTTGGGAGAGCCCGCCAGCACTTCCCATAGTGGACTCCGACGTGACGGATGTATCCCCCGAACAGTTCGTCAGGCCCCTGCCCCATGAACGCCACTTTTATGTCCTCCCGAGCGCGTTTACAAATATGGTACATGGGAACGACAGAGGATGCAGCAATGGGCTCTTCTAAGCTCGTCAGAATCTCCGGAAGAGAAGCGTCGAAGGTATCGCGCCCAATCTCCAGGGACACGTTTGGTGCCTTCAAGATCTCTGCGGTGCGTGCGGCACCGGGGAGCTCGTCCTGTGCGAAACTCGCTCCGTATCCGACACTGTACGTGTTTCGTGTGCTCCCATTCTGATTGATCAGGGCAAGCAGAAGCCCTGAGTCCAAACCGCCACTCAACAATAACCCAAGGGGAACATCGCTTACGAGCTGGCTCTTTACTGCACGTATGTAGAGTTCCAGAATCTGCTCCTCCGCTTCTTCGTTACTGGGCATGGGGTCGAACGGTTCCGGCGCAAAATTCCACCAACGCTCGAGAATGGGCTGCTCGCCCTCTTTGATAATCAATCTCGTTCCCGCGGCGAGTTTTCTGATTCCCTTGAGCACGGTCAAGGGGGATGGGGTGTACCGTAGGCGTAAGAAAAGTTTGACGGCGTAGGGGTCAATCTGAGGCTTTTCCCGATCGCAAGCCAACAAGGGACGGATCTCAGAAGCAAATGTGAGGCGACCGGACGAAAGCTTGTAATAGACCAGCTTAATGCCCATCCGATCTCGTGCCAGCATCAATTGACGCTTCTCTTCATCCCAGATGGCAAGGCCAAACATCCCGTTCAAATGATCAAGGACATCTTTTCCCCACTCCTTATATCCATGCACTAGTACTTCAGTATCGGACCCCGTACGAAATACGTGTCCATGACTCTCCAATTGGGCTCTCACTTCTTGAAAGTTGTAGATTTCCCCATTGAAGACCACCCACACAGAGCCCTTTTGGTCCGACATTGGTTGGTGGCCGCCTCCGAGATCAATGATTGAAAGGCGCCTGAAGCCAAGTCCCAAGGACCCGGAGAAGTAGGAGCCTTCATCATCTGGTCCACGGTGGACCATCCGGCTCATCATTACCTTGATTCCTTCTGAGGTAACGGCCGTACCGTTTCCGAACTCGAATTGGCCGCAGATCCCGCACATGAAGCACCTCTGACTTCGCTAGGTGTGATGTCCCAGAAACGCCGGTGGTTCAGTTTCGCCGACGCTCCCCTGCCAGGCGGCTCTCTTTCTGCTACTCTCGCCCTCGTAGACATTTGGCGAGCCTATGCATCTGCTCCGATCTAAGAAAACGGACAGCCTCACTTGGAAGGGCCCTCTGGTGTCCTCTCACCCATGAGGACCCATATCCAAACAGTGCGAAAATGCTCCCTATCAGATACGGCTTTTGACCGATTCTGCGCAGGCAACTCGCCAACTGAAAAAGGGGATGATAGCCAAGCAAATAGTTCGAGATGCCCTCCCGGTACCTGGTGTGGAGAATCGTGGCACCGCCAGTAAGTACTCGCCGCCGGGCATACGCTGGGACGTCAGGGAGTGTCTGGACCAGCCAGCCATGCATTCGAGCCATAATCTCAGCCGCGGCATCGACTCCTCCCATCCGCATAGGAACGTAACCTCCAAATGCCTCGTAGCATTCCCTGCGGAACAGCTGGACAGCGCCGCAAACGCTGTTCAAGCTGGTTTGCTGCGGTATGAAACCGTTCTTGCCTGGTTCGAGCACTATTCCCCCTACCAATCCGAGCCTGGGGTTGCACTCAAACCTCTCCAGAAGTTGGCCGAAATAACTTGGCCCGAATGTGATGTCAGCGTCCAAGTTTCCCACGAATTGATATCGCGTGCCGTTCAGTTGTTCGTACCCTGCGCGGAACGCCCTTACCTTTGACCCGAAATCTTTTCGTCCTAGTTTCGCTGGTTCTCCGACTCTCAGCAGCCGAATAAAACTGTGCCTACGAGCATGCAAAGCCACAATTGCATCCGTACGGTCGACCGATCCATCACTTACGATCACCCAATTTTGAGGCAGGATTGTCTGGGACACCACGGCCTCGATGGTGTGCTCTATGTAGGCTTCCTCGTTCCTGGCGGGTGTTACGAGGACATATTCAGTCTCTTTCACAGAGCCCCTCTCACGAAGACCTGACGAGACCAAGTGTTGACCTCCCGATGCGGTTGAAGCCCAAACAGCTGCACACGTGCGAACGTCTTCACCGTGAAGTGGTTTCCGGCGTAATTGCAGATTGTGCTGTAACGCGACCGTGTTGCCCGATGCCTAGCACCCATTGCAGGCAGGCGAGGCTCCTCTTTAGCTTGAACCCAGCTTCGTCACGGTTGGCCTTTCGGCACAGCCAAAGGACTGAATAGCCGAAGAGTCGCACAATCTGATGTAGTGACAGGACTGCCAGATAAGCCCCCTGAGACACCCGGCCGTAGTTCTTTTGCCAGTACTGAAAATTTGCCCTTTGCATCTCGACTGAAAAGCGGATCGGGGCTCTGGCAGTCGTCCCTCCACCATAGTGTATCGACTCTGCTTCTGGAAAATAGACAACCTTCCAGCCTGCATCGCGGAAACGCTTGGACCAATCCAGATCATCTGCGTACATAAAAAGGTTCTCGTCCAAAGGCCCAACTTCGTCGAGTGCCTCCCTTCTCGTCATCCAGAACCAACCATTCAGAATATCTACCTCCGCGGTTCTGCTTCGATCGAAGTAGAACATCAGGAAGCCGCCAAACAACTTGCTGTGCGGGAACAAAGCATCGAGGGATAGCGCCCTACAGAGCAGATTCCACAACGTAGGTGCCCCCATATACGAACGACCGGATACCCCATTCGCATCAAGCATTCGCGGACCCAGTAGGCCAACGCCCGGATTCTGTTCCATGTACGCTATCATTCTCTGAATACAACCATCTAGCACCCGCACATCTGGATTGATCAGGCATATGTACTTTCCCGAGCTACTGCGAAGTCCAACGTTAGTCCCTCTGGGGAAGCCGAGATTCTCGCCGTTCTGGATCAGAGTAACCTTTGGATGGTACTCACGCACAAGCTCTGCAGTCCCATCTTGGGAGTCATTGTCGACGACGATGATTTCTGTTGCAGCGTCACATTCGTACTCTGCAAGCGATTCAAGGCACTCCTGGAGAAACTCCTTGCAGTTCCACGTGACTATTACAATTGATAGTTGCTTCATTCGACCCGTCCGAAATAACCGTTCGGCTCTTTCTGGCTCTTTACTTATCATCGTATCCCTCGCACGGCGGAAACCGCTCATGCGGCGCGCTACGGCAACTCAATTTACCTGCGTTTCATCAAAACAGGAGAAGAGGTCGCACCTACTGAGACAGACTTGTGCTCCGCAACTTTAGCGCCGGATCACGGAGTGGATAATCATTCTTTGCCTCTGTGGGCTGAGTATGACTGAGCGCGCGATCTGCTGCCGTAGCTGCAGAGATCATGGCCAGCAACGCAAACCACGCAACCCGAGTCTGATCAAAGTAGCTGATACCAAAAAATGCTACAACATTGGCAAACAGAGCGCTGCCCAGAAGCCATAGAAGCCATTCTGACCGACGATCACTCCCTTCAACGGATTTCCTTACCTTGCCAATTCGTCGGAATGAGTAAGAAATAGTAGCTATGAGGAAGATGAGCGAAAGCAGGCCTCCGGTCACGCCCTGATAGACGTACTGGTTCGATGTATCGAACATGAAGTAGCCCCATGTAGCGTTGGCATCTGTGCCCAAAAGCCACCATTGATCCATATGCCTTAGCAAAGAATCCAGGAGGTCGGCGCGATGATAACCGGACGACCCACCGACTACCCCCGCGTGAGCAACGATGTACCAAACAGGGGCATGCATAACAAAGCTAAAGCAGAGCAAACCGATAACGAGCCCCCACCGAAGCCACCGCATGCGCCTGCGAGCTGGCCATAGAAAAATACCAAGGATTCCTGCTGCGTAGGCGAGCAGGGGTGTACTGCACATGCTCGCGATCACCATGACCGTGGAGGATAGAGCCGCGATAGCCGACAGCACCTTGGATTGTGTCTTTTTCCAAAGTAAGACGAAAAGAGGCAGTAACGTGGCTCCGAACGTGCCAGCCAGAATCGCGTGCTGAAAAACGCCCTCGGAACGAACATGGCCTCCTCGAACCTCCGATATCAGTCTAACTCCACCAAGCCGGCCAAATATGTTCTCACCTGTAAACTGCTCGCGTATCATACAGACGGCAAAGATGAGAGCGAGAAATGCGAAACACCTGATTGTCACGATAATGTCCTCATCGCTCCTAATTGCATATCTGAGGAAAACGTAACCCGCAATGTAGTCCCAGATGAACCCGACCTGGTTAATCAGTGCCATCGTGTCCCAATACAGAAGCGTAAACGCAATAGCGTGGGAAACGGCCGAAAGTAAAAAGACGGTGTCGATGGAGTTCCAATTACCAGCAACACGAGGCGTTTCCTTAAATCGGATGAACCTGAGCAAACCAGCCAGGACGAGGAAGCGATACGCGAAAAGATGGACCCCCGCAAGAACAAGCTGCTGTCCAGCAGGAATCAAGAGTGTGCCACAGAGAAATGCGGGTATCGAATACTTGCGCGGTAGCAGGAGGAGCACAATAGTAACTATCACCATCGCGGCCAATACGATGGGATGCAATATGGTCTCGGTTGCACCGCCGCCGTACTTGTAATGCTCAGGGTTCATGGACTTTAGCTGCTGCAAGGATTACAGATGGAGCGCCCCGATATCATCATAAGGAGTTGTTATTGGCCAAGGAAACCAGGGCGACCTTCTGAACGCTGCACGGAGATAGTGATCCAATCCAATCAAGGCCTGCCCAGTCACCCGCGCACCCCAAGAATTCGCTTCCTTCAGCTTGGCTGCAGTGCGTAGCATGCGAAGTAGTCTCAGTCGGTGTGTTAGAAGTCTTCGAAAACTCGCGTGCCCAACTTTTCCGTCGACCATAGTCAACAAACTTTCAAAAATTCTTACCGCGCATTCCCTCAGGACGATCGTGTCCCTTAGGGCTTGCTGAGAGAAACTTTCAGGCGAGCTCTCGCCATAGATGATGAGCGGTTCTTGGATAAATGCCCAGGGTCCCTCTAGGGATAATCGTAAGGGTAGATCATAGTCTTCCAGGTAGCGTAAATCTTCTCGAAATCCGCCCACTTTTTCGAAGACTTTTCGACGGATGGCGACCGTCTGGTTGAAGAGCACGAACCTAGTCGCTAACACCTCTGACACATTAAGCCACAGACCCTCACTATGAATGGGATGAATCAACGAATCGTCAAATGACGTCCACTCTTTGCCACTCGAAACTCCCATTAGGATATTGCAGAGACAGCAAGTAGCTATATTGTATTTAGATAAAAGCGCCACTTGTCGTGTGAGCTTGGTGGGTCTCCATAAATCATCCGAATCCTGAAAAGCGATGATCTCTCCTCGCGCCGCTGCGGCGCCGCGATTCCTGGCGACAGCGGGTCCAGAGTTGGATTGCGTGATGATTCTGATTCGGTCTGCGAATCCAGAAAGCTTTGCCTGGGTGTCATCTGTTGAGCCGTCGTCGACGACAATCAGCTCGACATTCGAGTAAGTCTGGGCAAAGATATTCTCAATCGTTCGAGTAATTACCGCCGCCCGATTATAGGTCGGGATGACCACGCTCACTAAGGGGTCTATCATACTTCCCATTCTGTTATGATGGATAAAGGTCCTGATTAGGTCGCGCGTTTTCGAAGATTACTCGTGGTGCCAACCTAAGGCGGCTAAATTCGCTGGCCGGCTGCATGCTCCCAGCCTTCGCCACTTTCTCAGTTTACAAGTGCTGTCAGATTTGTCGGAGAGGCAGGAGCCCCCACTTTGCCGCTGCTAAATGCTCCCGCAGCCCAGGCAGGTATTCTGGGCACAACATAAGCATCCATGTTATATGGCGACAGAAGGGTCAACCCGATGTTACGAGCCTGTGAATCAACACCGAGACGGTAATCAGCCCCTGCGTAATTCTGGAAAAGCGTGGAGGTAGGTTCTGAAGAGATGACATCGCCGGTCCCAGAGCCAATACCATTCGTTGTGGAATTCCAATAGTTATTACTTCTCGTAGCCGGAGCACTGCCCGCAAAGACTTGGGCCTGCGAACCGTAGAAAAGATTATTTATAAATTCCGAACCCGTTGAAATTTGCGAAAAATCAACTATGGAATTGACAAACGTGTTGTCATAGAACTTCCAATTCGTAAGAGTAGCGGGAGTGCTGCTGTTGCCCGAACCTAAGCCGTTGTGTCCGGTCAAATTCACGAAAACGTTGCCGTAGACGTAGACTCCGTCATTCGTATCCCCAGTGTTGCCCAAATCAATAATTTGCCCCGTAGTATTGGATGTGCCCGAGTCGTTAATCCAGTTGTAACGAATCGTTGTGTTGGCGGGCATCGTGCCGGTGAACGGACTTTTGAGCATGTTAATCTGTTCGCCGTGGTGATCTGAAAAGTAGGATATGCTGGCGATATAGTTGTACTCAATGACCATGTTCCGCGAACCTAGCATCCGAATGTGGTTTTGGGAACCTATGAAGTAGCAGTGCGCCACACGGGTAGTGGTTGAGTCGTAGAGAGCCATACCAAATTGCAAGAAATCGCAACACTGCCCTGCACCAACAACAGCTACGTGTTGGATAATCTCATTTGTCCCGCGTATGTCCATTAAGGCGCAGTTCGAGCTAGGGTTACTCGATATTAATTCTATCCCATAGCTTGAAGATGTGCTTGGGGGCGGGAAAGTGCTTCCCGGTTGCACTCCATCGATGTCGTAATAACCCGTCGAAACATCGAAGAGGGTGCAAGACGCGCTGATTAAAGCCTGCGTTGTTTGGAAACTCGACTGCCATCCCGCTACAAGGTTGTCATTGTATACTATCCCGTTGTAGGTTCCGGCTTGAGCCTTGCGAATATGAATGTAAGTTGAGCCGCTGACACTATCGTTCAGGCTGGGCCTAGACGAATACGTACCCCCCGCCAGCACATAGGTATCACCGCGTGTCAGAGCGGCAGGCAACCCGGCATAGGCATTATTCCAATCCGAACCGTTCTGTGACCCGGCCCCCGAGGGTGTGATGTAGTGCGTAGTTTGCGCCGAGGCAATCCAGGGAAACCAAAGAAGCGCCAGGAACGTGCAAAGGAATTTCATAATACAGGTACTGCTGTCGCTTGGTTGAGATCTCACCGTACAGAGCCTCATACTTTCCGCCGCCGGACATAACAGTACTTCCTACAACCTTTTGCAGGATACTGATTGGAAGTCCAATTTAAGTACAGGTATTGATCCTGACCATGGGGACCATGCAAGCGCTGCTCTTCGCTCCCCGCGTCCGAACTGCTGCTACTCATGCGTCTGACTCCTCATGATTGGCGGGGTACCCCAAACTTCACTCGTGCGGACCGCGTATCCCGTCAAGCTTCAAGACGGTGCATTGCTTTTCCACTGTCCGGACCGACCCAGAGCACCTCCAGAATGTAGCCGACAGTTGGCACCCCTCGAAATGTCAGCCAGTTATCCCGTAAGCCTTTGGAGGCTCCCCGAAGCTAGAAGTTGCGCCCAGTCCCGCGCCTAAATAAATACCCGACAGACGTTCGGGTTAACTGACGGTCAGAGTATGACTTGCGAACTGTGCTGCCAGTCCAGCTCCGATGCGCGTGAGAGGGCGAGGTACTGGCGAAGTCCTTCTTGCCAGGGGCGAAAACAATTCGCGCCGTGGGTCTTCAATGCCGTATTTTCCAAGACGGAATACCTTGGCCGTGGGACCTTTGAGGGGAATTCCTGCGGATCAGCGATCTCAACCTTTGCAGGCAGGCCAGCGACTGAGAAGATTTCTCGTGCAAAGTCGTACCAGGTGCAACTCCCTTCGGCGGTTGCGTGGAACAGCCCAAAGTTGTCGCTGCGGCTGAGTAATACCATCTGTTGCGCAAGCTCGCAGGTCGACGTTGGAGTAACTTCCTCGCTATCAACTACACGCACTGTGCCGCGTTCTTTTCCGAGCTTGAGCATGAGGTCAATGAAATTGAGACCACCCTTGCCGCGGCAGGGGTTCTTTCCGTAGAGCCCGGAAGTCCGCAATACAAAATGCCTGGGAGTGGTCGAGCGCACGAAGTATTCACCGGACAGCTTCGTATTTCCGTAGACGCTCAACGGCCGCGGAGCATCCTGCTCTTCATAGGGGCTTCCCTTGCTGCCGTCGAAGACGTAGTCCGTGCTCACGTGCATGAAAACCGCGCCGAGGTCACGTGTCACCAGGGCCAGATTTCTGCTGCCGAGGGCGTTGACGGCAAAGGCCTTCTCCGGCTCCTGTTCGCAACGCTCCACGTGGTGCATTGCCGCCGTATTCACAACGAGCTGCGGCTGCAATCCCTTGAGGCATTTCGACACCGAATCGAGATTTGCCAGCTCGATGTCCGCATGGGTGAGCGGACACACAGCGTCGCCATGTTTGACGAACGTGGCGATGACATCGCTGCCGAGCTGGCCGTTGGCCCCGATGACTGCAACCTTCATTTCGAGTGCCCCATGGCGTAAACCTCGATCCTGTTTTCCAGGGACTTGAAGGCCTGGATATTGGAATAGAAGGGATTGTCCCAATCCTGGAATTTGTCCAGATTGTCGATAAGGTTCATCACGATGGACTTCGCATCACCGGCAGGGTGAAAGCTCAGGACGTTTTTTGCCTTTTCAATGCTGACCTTGTAGTTTCGAAAGTCCTGGATGTGCTTGATGCAAAGATTGATTCGTTTGTCTAGGCGCTCTTCAATGGCAGCTTTCACGAGGTCGCCGATTTCCCCCACCGTGTAATTGCCCGAGGCGATGTTGAACACACCCGAAATCTTGTAGTTTGCCTCGATGGCGCGGATGTACGCCGTAGCGGCATCTTCGATGCTCAGGATGGGCCTCCAAATCGAGGGATTATTGACGGTAACGGTGTTGTCCCGGAGCGCCGTCTTGAACATCGTGTTGATGATGAGATCGAGTCGCATGCGCGGGCTGTATCCCGAGATGGTCCCCTTGCGGAGCGAAATGACCGAGAACTTGTCGTCGGCCAGTTGCAAGGCCGCCTGTTCGCCCTGAAGCTTGGAGATGCCATAAGGGTATGTGGAACCGACGGTGCGAGTCTCGTCGTAGAGTTCATTTTCCGTGTAGCCGTACACAGAGCAGGAGGATGCGTAGATGTACCGCTTCACCTTGGCGAGCTTGGCCATGTAGGCCAGGTAGGCCGGGGCGGCGGCGTTGAAGATGAAATTCTTGCTCGGCGAGTATTCAGCCATAGGATCGTTCGAAAGGCCGGCAAGAAAGACGACCTGGTCGTAAGACTCGAGGTCCTCGACGGTGAGCTGGAAGAGGTCCTGATTTAGGACGCCGACCTGGCGGGGAAGGTGGTTGCCGAACCAGAATAGGTCCACTACGTCGACCTTGTACCCGCGGTCGAGCAGTTTGGGGATGAGGACGCAGCCCAGGTATCCAGCTCCACCAGCGATGAGAACTTTCATGATCTTCCTTCCAAAAAGGTAGACTCCAATTTCATTCAAAAGAAAAATTCGCGGATTCGGGCGAGGCCAGCCACTGGGCCAAGGTCTGCGCATTGCGATCCTTATCGGAAAGCTGCACGTCAGTGAGCGGCCATTCAATGCCAATCTGCGGATCGTCCCACAGAATGCCGGATTCCGCTTTGTTGTTGTAGATGCCTGTGCATTTGTACTGGATCTCTGCCACGTCGGAGAGGACGCAGAAGCCGCGGGCAAAGCCAGCAGGGGCCCAGACCTGGCGCCTGTTTTCGTCGGAAGCCACGACCCCGGCCCACTTGCCGAGCGTGGGTGATCCCTTGCGGATGTCCACCGCGACGAGGAACGCACTGCCCAGAGAAACGCGCATCAACTTGCCCATGGGAGGGGCCCACTGAAAATGCAACCCTCTCACGACCCCTTTGGCTGATCGAGAATGGTTGTCTTGGACAAATTCGGTGGGCAGGCCAAGCAGTCTAAATTGATCCGCCCGGAATGTTTCCGAGAAAAATCCACGACCATCCCTGAAGATGTCCGG
>Ga0137386_10000261_pt1 | contig 27435 bp, 22 predicted proteins | sample SagtaG_4_FD_104910 | JGI IMG/M metagenome (GOLD analysis project Ga0137386, IMG submission 104910) | Vadose zone soil microbial communities from Sagehorn Ranch, Mendocino, California, USA - Sage2_R_100_16 metaG | ecosystem: Environmental > Terrestrial > Soil > Vadose zone | place: USA... | reverse complement strand
GGGTGACCTGGCCGCTCCCGGAGGTGGAGGGCGCCGCTCCCCGCTTCACCAGGTCACGGCTGCGCTTTGTCGTGTGAAGGCTACCCATGTCGGTGGTCACGTGTCCCGGCCCGGGCGCGCCGGATCACCTTCTCCCCACCAACGTACGTGATACGTCATGTACGCGGCGAGCGCACACCTGGCCCTGCCCGAGCCCGCGCCCCAGGCACAACCAGGGGACCATCCCCCGGGCGGTCCAGGGGGCGACGGGCGCCAACCTGCGTGACAGTGAGCGCATCAGTGCATCACAGGACCACGTGAAGGAGCAGTGCCATGGGCAGCCCGGAACTCACCAAGATGGCGGACTTCGTTGGGGCCGCCGGGTGCCCGAGATCGACGGAGCGATCGCGGACATGGCTGCGGCTGCGATCCAAGATCGGGCTGGCCCGGCCTGGGCCCCCGGCCTGAACGACCCCGCACTGGGGCCGGTGTAGCGGCGCCCCGGCGGCGAGATACGGCCGCCGCGATCGCCGGGACGCGGTCGTAGCGATCGCCGGGATCGCCCTCACCGACCGCCCCGCTGGCGGAGCAATAGCACGCCTGTCGGCCCCGCACGGCTGACAGGGCCCCCGACAGGCGCCTGGGCGCACTCACGACAGAGGAAGAAGCGTGAATCTCATGTCCGATGCCACCTCTATGAGCAGCGTCTGGGACCGGCGGCGGTGGCTCACCTTGGGCGTGATCGGCATCGCGCAGCTCATGATTGTCTTGGACGTCACGGTGATGAACATCGCGCTGCCGTCCGCGCAGCATGCGCTGCGCTTCACCACGGTGGACCGGCAGTGGGTGATCACCGCCTACACCCTGACGTTCGGCAGCCTGCTGCTGCTCGGCGGCAGGCTCGCCGACCTGCTCGGCCGCAAGACCACCTTCCTGGTCGGCCTGGCCGGGTTCGCCGTTGTCTCGGCGATCGGCGGCGCGTCCGTCAGCTTCGCCATGCTGATCACCGCGCGGGCCTGCCAGGGCGCATTCGCCGCGCTGCTGGTGCCCTCGGCGCTGGCGCTGCTGACCACCACGTTCACCGAGCCCAAGGACCGCGGCAAGGCGTTCGCCGTCTACGGGGCGATCGCCGCCGCCGGCGGCGCACTGGGCCTGCTGCTCGGCGGCGCGCTGACCGAGTACCTGTCCTGGCGGTGGACGCTGTATGTGAACCTGATCTTCGCCGGCGTAGCGTTCACCGGCGGCGCGCTGCTGCTGGCCCGCCAGCCGTCCCCGGTCAAGCCCCGGCTCGACATCCCAGGCGCCCTGCTGGTCTCCAGCGCGGTGTTCTGCCTGGTCTACGGCTTCTCCAACGCGGCCACGCACACCTGGGCCGCGCCGTCCACCTACGGGTTCCTGGCCGCCGGCCTGGTGCTGGGCGTAGCGTTCGCGGCCTGGCAGGGCCGGGCGGCCCACCCGCTGCTGCCACCCCGGGTGGTGCTCGACCGCAACCGCGGCGGCGCCTACCTGTCGATATTCATCGGCACGGCCGGGCTGTTCGGGACCTTCTTGTTCCTGACCTACTACCTGCAGCAGACGCTGGGCTACTCGCCGCTCGTGACCGGCGTCGCCTTCCTGCCGATCAGCGGTGGCCTTGTTGTCATGGCCAACCTGTCCACGATCGTGCTCATGCCCAGATTCGGCCCCAAGCCGCTGGTCGCATTGGGGATGCTAGCCGCATCGGGCGGGGCGGCCTGGCTGGCGCAGCTGGGCCCGCACACCGTCTATGCCACGGGCGTGCTCGGGCCGCTCATCCTGGCCGGGATCGGCATGGGCATGGTGATCGCGCCAATGATCAACACCGGCACCTTCGGTGTGGCCCCCCAAGACGCGGGAGAGGCCTCCGCGACCGTCACAGTCGGCCAGATGCTCGGCGGCTCGGTCGGCACGTCGCTGCTGAACACCATCTTCGCCGCCGCGGTCACTTCCTATATCGCCGCGCATCTCGCCGCGGCCCGGATCATCGGCCGCCAGGCCCTGGCCGGGCTGGCGCTGGCGCACGGCTATGACACCGCATTCTGGTCGATCGCCGGTATCTTCGCCGGCGGCGCGGTCATCGGCGGCGTCCTGCTCCGCCGCGGGCCGCTGGGCCAGAAGCGCACGCCGTCCCCGGCATCTGGCTCGGTGACCATGGCACAAGCCGGGGCGAGCCCGGGGCGGGTCCGGTGACCGGGGATTCTGGTCGCGCGGTGTGGCTGGAGCAGGCGCGTTCGTACCTGCGCGGCGCCGACCCGGTGCTGGCCCGGCTGATCGACGCCAGGCCGGACCTCAACCCGCGGGCGTGGCTGGCCCGGCTGCCGCCGATGGACCTGTTCGGCGCGCTGCTGTTCCAAGTCATCGGGCAGCAGCTGTCGGTCGCAGCGACCCGCCGTACCCTTGCCCGCATCGGGGCCCTCTTTGACGGGCATCTCCCCGCGCCCGCCGGACTGCTGGCCGTCGATCCCGCCAAACTCCGGGAGGCCGGGCTCTCGTGGCGGAAGATCGGCATGCTCCGCGGCGTGGCGGAGCGGTTGTCGGACGGCCGGCTGGACCAGGCCGCGCTGATTTGGGATCTTCGTAGGCCGTGCGATTATGGCGGACTTGGTTTAGCGGACGGAATCAAAGGGCTGAACCGTACGCTGGTGTATGAAGGCGCCGACAGTGCCCAGCCAGCCATGACAGGTTGCTGGCGTGCCCAGTCGCAGATGCTGTCGCTGATCTCGGGCAGCCTTGCGCAGCGTGCAGCCCAGTCGGCGGCCTCCGGTCGAGGCCAGTACGGCTGGACGAGCCGGTCGAACTTGGCATGGCGTTGCGCGGTGGTCCATGCCCGCCCCGGCCCGCCTCGCGCATCGTCGACGGTGACGCTGGCCGGATCGGAGCCGAACAGCTCCACCCGTGCCCCCCATTGGGCTGGGTAGCGCGCGTCGAGGTCGGGGTCGGCGACCAGTTCCACATCGGGTGCCTCGACCGGGCCCACCGCGCGGAAGAAGGCCGGGTCGTCTGCCCGACCAGCTAGGAACGCGGTGAGCACATAGGCGGCGCTGGTCGCGGCCTCCATCGGCCCGGCGGGACGCCGCTCGTCGGTCACGAACCGCAGCGTGGCCGATGGCAGCCCGATGCGAACCAGGTCGGCGCCGGTGGCATCGTGACCGCGCTGCCCTAGCTCGGCGAGGGCCTCGATCACGGCGTGGAGCGGCCGCGCGCAGGCGAACATCTTGATGGTGCTGTTCAGCAGGTGGGGGATGTCGCGGCTTGTGGCTGGTCCGGCCGGGCGGCGCAGGGCAGCTGCGGCGGGGGCGTCGAGAACGGTGCTGCTGGCCCGCAGTCCCGCTCCGGCGCCGATCGCGGCGTCGAGTCCGTCGGCGGCTGCTCGGCCGACCAGCCGGTAGTGGCCGGCGGCCAGTTCGTCGGCCGACAATAGGCCGCCCAGCCCGCTGGCGGCGAGGGCGAGCGCGTGCACCGTGGCGGCCTCGTCGTGGCCGAGCAGTGTCGAGGCGGCCATGGCCGCCCCGAGCCCCCCGAACAGGGCGGTGGGCCACCACCCGGCGGTGTAGAGAGCGGCGGCGTCGAACCGAACCGCAGCCTCGACGATGACTTCGGCGCCTGCGGCGACTGCGCCTAGTAGCTGCGGGCCGGTGACCTCGTGGTGCCGCGCCAGTTCGAGGGCGACGGGCACGACGGTCGCGCACGGCAGAACCGCCGCTCGAGTGTGGAAGGCGTCCAGTTCGTCGACGTGGGCGAGGGTCGCTTCGGTCGCGACGCGGTCACGCATCGACGGTGTCGAGCCCTCGCGGAGGCCAGCCACGGACGCGGCCAATGCCGCAGCTAGGGGGTGGCCTGCACCGGCGACGGCGCAGCCGACCGTGTCGAGGACGAACCCGGCCGTAGCGGCGGCAGCGGCCGCGGACAGGCGTACGGCGCGGCGGCCCCGGTCGGCCAATTCCAGCACGACGGTCATCGTGACGCGCTTGCTCGGGGGACCGGGCCCGTCGACGGGTCGGCCGGAGCCACTGTGTTCTGGCCCTCGGCTGCGGCGGCAAGTGACGGCAGCACCTGTTCCGCCACGTCCCGCATCACCTCGCTCGGGGCGTCGTAGGAACCTACGTGCTGCAGAAGCACGCTGGTTGCGCCGTGACTTCGAGCGTCGAGGAGCCGGGCGACGATGTCCTCCGCCGTACCGAACAGGCAGAACGCGTCGGCGAACCGCGCCGCGTCGGCGTCACTGACCCACTGACCGGCGATGCGCACGGCGGCGGGCCAGTCCTCGGCATGGACGAAGTCGGGGTACACTTCGGGCACATGCACGGGGACCTGGAGGTCGATTCCGGCCGAGCGCAGAAACTCCCCGCCGCCGTTCTGCGCGATGGCCGCGCAGATCGGTTTGAGCCGGACGGCATCTCGCTCGACGTCGTCGCTGACGTGGCAGTACGCCGACACCGTCAACGCGACCTGCTCCGTCGTCCGGCCCGACGCGGCCACACCGGCGCGGACGAGGCCCGTCGCCCGGTCGAGGCCAGCAGGAGCGACACCGCTGAGCAGGATCACCCCGTCCGCGATCTCCCCGGCAAGTCGCAGATTGCGTGGTCCGGTCGCCGCCATGTGCAGCCGCACATCCGAGACCGGATCCCGCAGCCTGGCCGTCAGGTCGCCGAACGCCAGCTCCTCCCCGGCGAGCAGCCCGCGGATCATGCGCACCGCATCGCGCATCTGCTGCTGCGTGCTCGGCCGCAGCCCAATCGGTACCAGCGAACTGTTGCCCACCCCGAGCCCTAGCCGTATCCGGCCCGTAGCAAGCTCGGCGACGGTCCGGATTGCCGAGGCGATCACTGTCGGGTGGCGGGTCACCACGTTGGTGACAGCGGTGCCGAGCGCGATGCGTTCGGTACGCATCGCCGCCACGGTGAGCACGCAGAATACGTCGCGCCACAGCAGTTGGGAGTCGGGGAACCATACCTCGTCGAAGCCGGCGCGTTCTGCCTCGACGGCAACGTCAACGAGCCGGTCGACGCGCTGGAACGGAGGGATACGCACGCCGACCCGCAGCGCCGTCACCGGCTCCGGCGCAGCCGGGCTGGGCGCGGTCGTCGCGGCGCTCATGCAGGCAGGAACTGCAACGCCAGCGCGTTAAAACGGTCTGCATGCTCGTGCTGGGGCCAGTGCCCGCACTCGCCGAAGATCTCCAGCCGCGAGCCCGGAATCGACTCGTTCACGCGCTGCGCTTCCGGGACGTCGCCGAACGGATTCTGCGCTCCCCACACGATGAGCGTCTCGGCCTTGATCGCGGCCATCTGGTCGGCGGTGAGCAGGTCCTCGGCCCGGTTCTCCATCTCCTGGAGGCACAGCAGGTTGTTTACGCGGGCGACGAACTGGGGGCGGTGGTAGATGGCGTGACGCACCCGGACCAGTTCGTCGGTGACGTTGGCTTTGTGGAACATCAGCAGCTGTAGCCGCTCACGCGTCAGCGCGATGTCGTCGCTTCCGACGGCAGCCCGGGTGCTGGTCTTGATCCGGTCCATGACCGCCGGGTTGGCGACCGTGCCGCCGGGTGCGACGAGGATCAGCTTGCCGACACGGTCGGGATGGTCGGCCGCGAGGCGGGCAGCGACCCAGCCGCCGAGGGACTCGCCGATGAAGTGGGCCCGCTGGATAGCTTCCGCGTCCAGGTAGTCGATGAGGTGGGTGACGTACCCGGGAATGCGGTATGGCTGGTCTGGCCCCTCGGTGTATCCGTGGCCCATCATGTCCAGGGCGTGGCACTCGTACTGCTGCGAAAGTGCCGGGATGTTGCGGACGAACGCCTCCAGATGCCCGCTGGTGCCGTGCAGCATGATCACCGGCTGGCCCTGCCCGGCCACCAGGGCCCGGGTGCGTAGCCCGCCCGCGTCCAAGAAACGCATCGCGTGGCCCGTAGTCATGAGTTCAGTCCAGATGGTCATGTCAGGCTCCGTGTCGGGTGTAGGCGCCGGCGCGTCGGCCGCGTCGTCGGTTCCGGCACTGGGCATCGGTTCGGCTGGGTCGGCCGCGCGGCCGTGTCCGGAGAGCGTCATGAGCCGACCTCTTCCCCTGCGGCGGTGGGTTCGGCGACGAGCACGCCCATGCCGGTCAGCCACGCCTCGATCGGCGCGTACGCGAGCGTTGTGCCGCGGAATGGGCCAAGGCTGGCGGCCATCGCCACCCAGGACCGGATCTCCTGGGCCCCGTTACCGGCCTGCTCGTCGATGTCGTTGCTGCTGAGTTCAAGGCTCATCTCGCGCAGCGCGTGCGTGTCCCCAGCTTCCAGCAGGGACAGGAACCGGTGGTCGAAGTCGGGGTTTATGTCCGGCTCTCCGGCGCGGATGAGCTGCCGCCGCCGGACCTCGTACCGCGGCCAGGCGTTGCGGCCGTTGAGCCACGCGTCGACAAGAAACCGGTCGTCTTCGCTGAGCGTGTCGAACCATTTGGGCCACGGCAGTCGGTGGGACAGGCCGCCCGAGGCGATGACGACGACCCGTTTGTCGCCGTCACTTCCGCGGACGTATTCGCCGATCGCGGTGCCGAGGTCGTGCACTCGCCGCAGCGTCGGCAGCGGCGGCGCGAACATGTTGATCACGATCGGCACGATCGAGACGTGCAGGTCGGGGACCAGATACTGCAGGCTGTGCGTGATGCCGTGATCGACGGTGAGCCGCAGTGAGAACGCCGGGTCGAAACCGCGGTCGACCAGGGCGAACGCGAGACCGCGGGCCAGGTCAGTGTCGACCGGCAACGGCCCGCCGGGGGTGCCGGCCTCGCCAGCACCGAGGCACTCGCCAACGCCGAGGGTGATCGCGGGCATCAGGTCGAGGAAGAAGCCGCGGAAATGGTTCGACCCGATGATGATGATCGCGTCCGGCTTCGCGTCGGCGATGCGCCTGGCGGCCTTGCGGAGCGCTGCCCGGAACTCGTGCGCCTCCGGAAGGTGGTCGACGTCGTCCCAATGGGTGTTCATCAGGGTGCTGTGCGAGGCAGCCACGCCCAACACGATGGAGCTCATACGTTCGCTTCCTTCTGCCGGTCGGCCATGACGGCGGGGTTGGTTCTGGGCGTAGTGGTGCCGGTCGTCCGGGTGCAGGTGTTGACGATGACGCGGACCAGGTGGCGGGTCAGGCGCGTCATCTCCCGCAGGTCGACGACATTCATCCCGGACGGGAAGTCGAGCGGGAGGGGCGCGTCGGAACCGATGCGGTCCATGCCGATGCGGGCGGTGGGTATGCCGCGTCCGCGCAGGATGTTGGCGTCGGTCGCGCCGCTGTTGTGCGTGATCGGCTGGTGGGGCGTGCCCATCTCCTGCTCCCACGCGTCGATCGCGGCTCCGACGATCCAACTCTCGGTCGGGGTGGATGTTCCCGGGATCGACAGCACCATTTCCCAGTCCAGGTCCAGGCCGGGATGGGTGGCCCGTAGTTCGCGCATGAACTCGGCGAACTCTGAGCGGGCCTGCGCGGGGGTCGTTCGAGGGCTGATACGCAGGTCGAGGATCAGACGACAGGCGGCCGGCGAGACGGACGCCATCCGCGGCCAGCCGCCTTCGATCGAACCGATGTTTCCTTGCGGGGCGACGAGCCCGTCGGTGTGGCGGGCGGTGTATTCGGGCAGCCAGTCCTCGATGGCATCGATGACAGCGGCAGCAGTGACGATCGGGTTGGTGTAGGGCATCCGGTGGCGGCTGCCGACGTAGCTGAACGTGCCGTGGACCGTGATCTGGAACCAGCAAAGCCCGACCTCTTCCCAGGCGACTGCCCACCCGGGTTTGGAGATAAGGGCGTAGTCGGGCCAGTCGCCTTGTTCGAGCAGGAACGAGCAGCCGTTGCCTTGTCCGGCGTTATAGCGGCGCAGCCGGTCGACCTCGCGGCGGTTGGTGGGCATGCCGCCGGCACCAAGGCCGAGGATCACGTCGCCAGTGAGCGGCAGTTTAGCCTGGGCTACCGCAGAGACCGCGGCGATGAGGCAGGCGCCGTGCCCTTTCGGGTTGCTGGCGCCGAGCCCCAGGATGAAGTTGCCGTCTTCGATGGCGGCCGGCAGCATGTCCGGGCGGAGCTGCGGGCCGATCCATGGGACATCTTCGTCGGGGTCACCGACGGTGAGTGTGTCGATCGGGGCGTAGAGCAGCAGCCGCGGCCCGGTCCCGTTGCCGGGGACGGTGGCGCGGGCGTTGCCTTGCAAGTCGTCGATCGGCTGGTAGGTGGCGTGCAGCCCGAGGTCGCTCATCTGCTCGGTGAGCCATCGAGCGAGATGAGCCTCTTCCCCGGTCGGGCTGGGGATGTCGACCATGCCGACGATGAGGCGGCGCAGCAGGCCGGTGTGGACGGCGGCGCAGGCGGACTGGATCCAGGCGGCTTGCCGGGCGTCGGGAGCGCGGGTCGGCAGGTCGTCGAGGACGCTCATCGGTGCCGCTCCATCCGAACGACGGTCGCCCAGCGTGTACGCAGCTTCGCCCCGAGCGGTGTCCACCGGAGGGCTGCGGCGAGGCTGGCGCCGACGAGGGTGATGACGATGGCGATCTTCAAGGCTGCTCCGTCGGGCCGAGAGTGGACAGGAACTCGCCGACCAGGCCGGCGTAGAGCTGTGGGTGTTCGCTTTGGGGGTGGTGGGCGGCGTTCGCGATGACGCGTACCTGGGCATGCGGTAGCCGGCGGGCGAGGTCGTGGGCGTAGCCCGGGTCGGAGAATGGGTCGTGCTCGCCCCAGATCAGCAGGACGTCGGCGGCAACGTCGGGCAGGACCGCGGACAGGTCCTGCGGTTCGCCGCGTCCGTGGTGGTCGAGCCCGAACGTGTGCGGGCCGCGCAGCATGCTGGCCGCGTACCGACGACTGACCAGGTGCTGCGGCACCGCGGACGCATCATGCCATTCCAGGGTGCCAATCAGCTCCCGCATCTTCGCCGGGCTCGGCCCGTCCCCGCCGTAGTACCGTTCCCGGACCCAGACACCGAGCCCGATGCGCGGGTCGTCGGCTCGGGCGAACGGGATCGGTTGACTGCCGGTGGCGACGATCCGGCGGATCAGTCCAGGCTGCTCGGCGGCGAGGCAAAGGGCGACTCCTCCGCCAAAGGACTGGGCGACGACGTCCACGTCCACCAGCCCGAGGGAGTCGAGAAGATCGGCGAGTCGGGCGGCGTGGAAGCTGAGGACCGGGCGGTCGATGCGCGGCGCGTCCGCGTGACCGAATTGCGGCAGGTCGACGAGCAGGAGTTCCCGCCCGGCGACGAGGCAGCCGGTGACCTGGGCGAAGTCGTCGCAGCTGGTGCAGCCGGGTCCTCCACCGTGTAGCAGCAGGGTCGGGCGGCCTTCCCCGAGCCGGGTGACCACGACGGCGGGGTCGCCGACGAGCTGCGGGCTGGGCTGCCCGTGCTCGCTCGACGCGGCGCCGGCCGACGGCGCATGGCCGTTGGTCGTCGTCGTGCCGGACTCAGCGGGCACCGATCGGTCCGGTCGTGGCGGGCTGCACGGTGGGGGCGACGTCTTCGACATGGCGGCGCCATGCGGTCAAGGACAAGTCGGGCCGGTAGAGCCGTTCCGGCGGCGCGTCCATGACGTCGACCATCCACGCATCCTGCGCGGTGAATTGACCGTGGAACAGCCAGCGGATCGCGATGAGGTACTTGGCCTGGAACAGCCGGGCTTTCACGCCGCGTTCGAAGCGCACCATGATCTGCACATACCGGACGTGGTCGGCGTCGACCGGCACGTACCATTCGTAATGAATGAACTGCGGATAGGCGACCCGCAGAATGCCGGGCAGCCGGATCGACACGAACCCCGGCAGTTTCATGCTGCCGATGACTGGGTTGATCTTGCTTGCCTTGCCAGGCGCGTCCGGCAGCGGCATCCGCTTCCACCACCGCTTATTGCTGAACGTTCCGACGTTGGGGAACTCGGCTTCCCAGTGCACCTGGTCCTGCACCCGCATCAACCATTTGCCTTCTTCCACGACCCGGGTCACGTTCCAGGTCGGCATGACTTTGAACAGCCGCCACAGTGCGGTGTTGTGCAGGTACTTGGCGTGGCCCTCGTCGAACCCGTTCTCAGCGGCGAACCGCCAGTTGCCGTCGCGAATGTCGCTGCGGCCGCCCATCACAAACGGGTTGTCAACCAGTTCATCGGGCAGGTCGGCTTCCACAGGATGCGGCGTGCCATCACCGATCCACACAAAGACGAGCCCGAGCCGTTCGGCCACCGGGTAGGTGGCGACGCTGACCCGGCCGTTAATCGGCGAGTTCGGGCCGTCAGTGATCACCGCGCACAGCCGGCCGTCACCGAGGTTGTACGTCCACCCGTGGTACGGGCAGCTCAGCGTGCCCGGGAACTGGCGACGTCCCAGCGACAGCGGCACGCCCCGGTGCGGGCACCTGTCCTGCAGCCCGTGGACCCTGCCGGAGTCCCTGACGAGGGCGATCCGTTCGCCGAGGACGGTCACCGCAACGGGCTTCCTGCCGACCTGGCTCGACCACTGGACCGGGTACCAGTAGTTGCGGAACCCGAGTTCGGCGGCCTCGTAGGCGGGCCAAGTCTTCCAGTCCTGCCCGGTCTGCCGTGGCGGACCACCGACGGGCTCCGCCTCCCCGGTGCGCCGGGTCGCGGGGCGGCGACGGGCCATCGGCGCTTCGGGTCGGGCCGGGCCCGGCGCTTGTGGTGCTTGGGAATCTGTCATCAGTCGGGTTCTCCATACCGCGCTCGGCACCCGTCGGCGCAATCGGGATGACACAAGATCGCTGTTCCGTACATTGTACCGTGCATCGCATAGATTGACTATGGGCGGGAACGGTCCGCGGAGCGCCGCCTCTGCACGGCGGATCCGCCGCCAGGGCTCAAACGTCTACGGTGATCCGCAGGCGGGCCGCCCGGGACACACACGCCATCATTCGGTCGTTCTCCTCTCGTTCGCGGTCAGACAGCACCGAGTCGCGGTGCTCAACGGGCCCGGCGAGCACCGCGATCTCGCAGCTGCCACATACGCCGTCCCGGCAGGCGCTCGGCAGCCGTATACCGGCTCGCTCCAGCGCGTCGAGCAGCGACTCCCCCGCCGACACGGTGACCTCGCAGTCGCTGCGGCGGCATTCAGCGACGAAGTCGGCGTTGATCTCGAAGTCCGGTCGCGGGCTCGCCTTGAAGCGCTCGACGTGCAGCGCGTCCTTCGGCCACGTGGCGCAACCGGTCTCCACCGCCTGCAGCAAACCCTCGGGGCCGCAGACGTAGATACCGACACCGGGGCGGGGCCGGGCAAGGATCGTGGTGAGATCGAGCAGACCGTGTTCATCCTCTGGCAGAACGTCCACCTTGTTGCCGTACATCTGCAGGTCGCGGCAGAACGCCATCGACGAGCGGGTCCGGCCGCCGTAAAACGAGCGCCACGGCGCGCCTCTGCGGTTCACCTCGGCAATCATCGGCAGGATTGGGGTGATTCCGATGCCACCGGCGAGGAACAGGTATTCGTTGTGCGCGCCGAGTTCGAAGTGGTTGCGCGGCCCGCCGACTTCGAGAAACTGACCCGGACGAAGAGCGTCGTGCACATATGCGGAGCCGCCGCGCGACACTTCCTCGCGCAGCACCGCGACCCGGTAGATGAACCGGTCGGCCGGGTCGCCGCACAACGAGTACTGGCGCACCACATCGCCGAGCAGCAGGTCGATGTGCGCGCCGGGAGTCCAGGACGGCAGCATGCCGCCAAACGGGTCGGCCAATTCGATCGAGATGACGCGGTCGGCCTCGACGCGGAGTTGGACGACGCGCAGGTCGAGCACACCGGTTTCGGTGTCGTCCGGCTCGTCCCGCGTCAGGTCAACAGAAGTTGAACAACTCACCTTCGTACTATGTACCGTGCATTGTACGGTGTCAATACTCCTGCCCGCCCGGGAGGTCTGACCGGAATGCAGCGGCGAGCCAAGGCGTGACCGGGTCCGACAAAGCGCAGGCCCAGCCAGGCCGAAGGGGTACAGCGCGCTGAAGCCGTCCGCCGTGAACACCCCTTTTGACCGGCAGCAGAGAGCAGCAGGGCGACGAAGTCTTGGCCAGCATGGCTTCTTGGAGTCCTTCAGCACCGAGATCGGGTACCTGGTCTTGACGTTCAGCCGTGGATCTCGATGCCGTTGACCTTCGCCCCGCTGCGCACACGTCAGTCACGCAGACGTTGCCCGCCTCGTCCTCACCAGACTCGACCGACGCTAGGGTCGTCTTTACGACGGGCGGCGGCGGCGCTGACAAGGTTGAGCGCGACGTCGGCGATCATGTCTTCCTGGCCGCCGACGAGGCCGCGCCGGCCGGCTTCGACGAGGATGCGGCGGGTGTTGAGCCCGTAGGCCTGGGCAGCTCGCTCGGCGTGGCAGAGGAAGCTGGAATAGACCCCTGCGTAGCCGAGGGTGAGGGTTTCGCGGTCGACGCGAACGGGACGGTTCTGCAGAGGTCGGACGATGTCATCTGCGGCGTCCATGAGCGCGAAAAGATCGCAGCCGTGTCTCCAACCGGTCAGATCGGCAACTGCGACGAACGCCTCGATCGGGCAGTTGCCCGCCCCTGCCCCCTGCCCGGCCAGCGACGCGTCGACGCGCCGGACGCCCTCTTCAACGGCGACCACGGAGTTCGCGACGCCCAGCCCGAGGTTGTGGTGGGCGTGGATGCCCAGCTCGGTCTGGCCCTCGAGGACGTCGCGATACGCGCGGAGCCGATCCCGGATCCCGGTCATGGTGAGGCGGCCGCCGGAATCGACGACATAGACGCAGTGCGCCCCAGCCTGCTCCATAATCTTGGCTTGCTGGGCCAGTGCAGAGGGCTCGGCCATGTGCGACATCATCAGGAAGCCGGAGACGTCCATGCCGAGCTCGCGGGCGGTGGCGATGTGCTGGGGCGCGATGTCCGCCTCGGTGCAGTGCGTCGCCACCCGGACCGACGTGGCGCCAGCGTCGTAGGCGCGTTTGAGGTCGCCGATCGTGCCGATGCCTGGCAGCAGCAGAGTGGTGAGACGGGCGTGCTGGACGACATCTGCCGCGGCGCTGATCCAATCCACGTCCGTATGCGCACCCGGCCCGTAGGTCAAGCTGCTGCCCGCCAGTCCGTCGCCGTGGGTGACCTCGATGGCGTCCACCCCGGCGGCGTCGAGCGCGGCCGCGATCTCGCGGACCTCGTCGAGCCGGTAGCGGTGCCGGATGGCGTGCATGCCGTCGCGGAGTGTGACGTCCTGGATGTAAAGCTCGCTCATATCGACACTCCCGCCGCCGGCTGCGACGCCGAGCCAGTCACCGGAGTGGACGCGGCCAGCCGTTCTCCGACCTGCAGGGCTGCCGAGGTCATGATGTCCAGGTTCCCGGCGTAGGCAGGCAGGTAGTGGCCTGCGCCTTCGACTTCGAGGAACACGGACACGACCGTGCGTTGCGACCGCCGAGGCGCGGACGGGATGAGATCGTTCTCCGGGTCGTCCGGGCCTATCGACCGGAACTGAACCTCCTGCATCAGCCGGTAGCCCGGGACGTACTGCTTCACCTTGTCTGCCATCTCGTTCACCGAGGCGATGACCGCGTCGCGGTCGCACTGGTCGACCAGGCAAAGCACGGTGTCGCGCATAATGAGCGGCGGCTCGGCCGGGTTGAGCACGATGATTGCTTTGCCACGGTCGGCACCGCCGACGGCTTCGATCGCCTTCGAGGTCGTCTCGGTGAACTCATCGATGTTCGCGCGGGTCCCGGGGCCGGCCGAGCGGGACGCGATCGAGGCAACGATTTCGGCGTAGCGGACCCGGGCAACGGCCGCGACCGCGGCGACCATCGGGATGGTGGCCTGTCCACCGCAGGTCACCATGCTGACATTGCGTACGTCCAGGCGGGCGTCGAGGTTCACCGGGGGTATCACGTAAGGGCCGATGGCGGCTGGTGTGAGGTCGACGAGCCGGACGTGGGTGTCGGACAGCCGGGCTGCGTTGTGCATGTGGGCAGCCGCGGAGGTCGCGTCGAAGACAATTGAGATTTGCGGGAACTCCGGGTGCGCGATGAGCCCATCCACTCCGGTGTCGATTGCTTCGACGCCGAGGCGTCGTGCTCTGGCCAGTCCGTCGGATGCGGGATCGATCCCAACCAGCGCGGCCGCTTCCAGGTGTTCGGACCTCCGGATAATCTTGATCATCAGGTCGGTACCGATGTTGCCCGAGCCGATGATCGCGACCTTCACTGTCACAGATGTCCTTTCTCGAAGCTCACCGCAATATCGCCGAGGCCGTCGATCTCCGCGATGAACGTGTCCGCCGGCTGGACCGGCACCATGGGCCCGAGCGCTCCGCTCAAGACGATGTCTCCGGCTCGGAGCGGGTCACCGTAAGCGGCCGCGGTCGACGCGAGCCACGCCAGCGCATTGAGTGGGTGGCCGAGGCAGGCACTGCCCGCACCTGTGGAGACGACTGTGTCATTGCGCAGCATCTGCATGCCGACGGAGGCGAGGTCGAGACCGTCAAGCGGCACCTCGCGGTCGGAGATCACGAACAGACCGCTGGAGGCGTTGTCGGCGACGGTATCCACGATGGTGATGTCCCATCCGGCGATTCGGCTGTCGACGACCTCCAGGGCGGCGTACGAAGCTGCAACGGCGCCGCGGAGGCGTTCGGGGGTGAGGTCGCCGTCGAGGTCGGTTGCGAGGCGGAACGCGATTTCGGCTTCGATGCGGGGCTGCAGCAGAAGACCGGCGGGTACGAGGCCGCCGTCGGGGATCCACATGCGGTCGAGGAGCACCCCGAAGTCGGGCTGGTCAACGCCGAGTTGCCGCTGCACCGCTTCGGAGGTCAGGCCGATCTTGCGTCCGACTCGCACGTGTCCTTCGGCCGCTCGGCGGGCGATCAACGTTGACTGGACCAGGTAAGCGGCGGAGATGTCCATGTCGCCGAGCAGGTCCCGGATCGGGGCGCAGGGTCTACCTTGCGCCGTTGCTTGGTCGAGCCGTTCTGCCGCCTGCAAGACGGCCATCGTCTGTGTCATGGGCACGGCGTACCGTTCACTGAACGACCTCTGGTGGGCGGTCGCTTTGGTATTAGTACTGGATAGACTTGGTTTCGAGGAACTCCTCGAACCCGGCACGCCCGAACTCGCGGCCGATGCCGGACTGGCGGTAGCCGCCGAACGGGGCGTCGAGGTTGTTCTGAGCGCCGTTGATGTCCACGCGGCCGGTGCGCAGTCGGCGGGCGACGGTGGTGGCGTGCTCTACGTCGCCGGAGAACACTCCGCCGTGCAGACCGTAGTCGGTGTCGTTCGCGATTCGGATCGCTTCTTCCTCGGTGTCGTAGGGCATCAGGCACACGACGGGGCCGAAGATCTCTTCTTTCGCCACGGTCATCAACGGATTCACATTCGACAGGACCGTACCGGCGATGTAGTAGCCCTCGGGCGTCTCGGTGGGCTGCTGCGGCCCGCCGGCGGCGACCCTGGCGCCCTCGTCGATCGCGGATTGGATGTAGTGCCGGACCCTCTCCTGCTGGACCTTGGACACGACCGGGCCGAGTGTGGTTGCCGGGTCGGTGGGTGACCCAAGGACGTAGCTCTCGGCGGTCTCGCGAGCGATCTTCTCGGCCTCGGCGAGCCGGCCGCGGGGCACCAGCATCCGGCTCCACGCGAAGCATGCCTGCCCACTGGCGAAAAACACCTGGCGGACACCGGCGTAGACGGCCTGCTTGAGGTCGGCGTCCGGGAGGATGAGATTGGCGCTCTTACCGCCGAGTTCGAGGTTGATCTTCTTCACCGTGCCGGAGGCGAGTTCGTAGACCCGCCGGCCCGCACGGGTGGATCCGGTGAAGGCGACCATGTCGACGTCCGGGTGGGTGACCAGCGGTTCGCCGATGGCCGGCCCGCTGCCAATGAGCACGTTGTAGACGCCTGCCGGCACACCGGCCGTTGCAGTGATCTCAGCGAAGAGCAATGTGTTGAGCGGGGTCACCTCGCTGGGCTTGTGAACGAGGGTGCATCCGGCGGCTAGCGCGGGCGCGATCTTCGTCATGGACAGCAATAGCGGGTAGTTCCACGGCGAGATGCCTGCCACGACGCCGACTGGCTCGCGGAACACGTGGGAGTTCGCAATCTGCGTGTAAGCGTCCGCGTCGAAGTTCTCCAGGACGTCGATGTTCGTCTGCAACGACAGTTGGGCGAGACCGACCTGGAGCTGACGGGCTTCACCGATTGGGGTGCCGACTTCCTCACAGATGACCGCAGCGAGGTCGTCTGCGCGCCGCTCGATCTCACCGGCAAGCGCCTTGAGCACGTCGAGGCGCTCGGCACGCGGGGTGACCGACCAGGTTTCGAACGCTGCATTGGCTGCGGCGACTGCGGTCTCGACGTCGGAGAGGGTCGCCGAGGTCACGCGGCCGATGACCTTCTCGGTGGCTGGGTTGACGACCTCGAAAGTGGTGTCGCCATTGGTTGCCGAGAACTGGCCGTTGATGAATTGGGTTTCGTACGAGCGCATGAGCGGCCTCCGTGGAAGCTATCGGGTGGTGAGGATGTCGGCGGCCCGCCAGCCGATCATCATCGTGGCGAGGTTGGGCGTAGCGCGCGGCAGCTTTGGCATGACCGACGCGTCGGCGACGTACAGCCCGTCGAAGCCGTGGACCTTCAGGTTGGCGTCGACGACGGCGGCGGCGTCTATTCCCATACGGCACGTGCCGGCGGGGTGGTGGTAGGTGACGGCGACCTCGCGCAGTCGCGAGCCGACGTCGTCGCTGGTCCACCAGGCGCCGTCGGGAATCTTGATGAGCCCGGTGGCGGCGACGCGGTCGATCACCTCGCGTGCGCGACCGGTGATCTCGACGCCGCAGCGCACGTCGTCCGGGTGGGTGTAGTGGGCGAGGTGGACGGCGGCGCGGGGGCCTGCCCCGAGGTCGAGGTGGCCGCGGCTGGCCGGGCTCATCAGGGCGGCGGTGACCGACGCCTGCGTGATGTCGGCGGTCGGGTCAAAGAATGCTGTCTGATAGGCGAACAGGTGGGCAAGGTGGTTGCCGGGCTCGTCGAGTTCGAACGTGAGCAGGTTTCCCTTCCCGGCGCCGAGGGCGTAGCGGGACGGGTCGGTGGCATGCACGACCATCTGTAGGAACGCGTGGTCGTGGAGGTTCTGCCCGACGGCGGCGACGTCTGCTCGCACGGTGATGCCGGAACGGCGAAGGTCGTCGGCGTTTCCGATACCGGAGGTGAACAACAGTTCCGGTGAACCGAACGCGCCTGCGGACAGGACAACGAGGTCGCCTTCGACGACCTCGTTGCTGTCGGGGCCAATGTCCTGGGCTTCCGCGACCTCGACGCCGGCGGCCCTAGTGCCGTCAAACAAGACTCTGCGCACCTCGCTATTCGGTCGCAGCTGGACGTTGCTGCGGGTGCGGAGGTCAGGCAGCAGCTGCAGCAGAGTGCTGGCGCGGTCGTGACCTGTCCTGTTGGTCGGCCACGGCGCGAACCCGACACTGCCCGGCGCGTTGTGGTCCTGGATCTCCTGGTAGCCGAGGGCTGCGTACTGCTCGCCGAAGGCGGCGTCGAACCCTTCCGGTGTGTAGCGGGTGATGGGAATCGGCCCGCTGTCACCGTGATAGTCGGCGGCGCCGAATTGTTCGTCGCGTTCAAGCGCGACGAACGCTGGCAGGCACTTGTCCCACGTCCACTGGTCGAGATGCCAGGAGTCAAAGCACCATGGTGTCCCGCGTACCGCGGCGGCGGCGTTGGCGGCAGAGCTGCCGCCCATCACCTTGCCTCGCGGCAGGAACGCGCCGGTGTCGGCTTCGGTGTAAGGCCAGTAGTACTCCAGCGGCAGCAGCATCTCGCGGCGCAACGCGTCCGGGACGTCCTGCCCCGGGTCGGTGCCGGCCTCGATGAGGATGACTCTGGTGCCGGGATCCTGCGACAACCGCCAAGCGAGTGTCATGCCCGCTGACCCGGCCCCGACGATGATAACCGTGCTCATGGAATGCCTTTCGGTGTGGTTGCCGCGGCCCGTCGGCGGCGGCCGGGTCTCTGCCGCTGCTCGTGGAAAGTAACGGCTTTGAGCTAGGTGGATACGGTGTCCGCTGCCGTCGCTCCGACGTCCACAGGCACAGTGGGACGGGTTTCCGGCTCGGCGGACCCCCGCCACCGGGCGTCGGCGCCGAGCTCCTGCTCGGCCTGGGTCAACCGCAACGTTCTGGTCGCGCCTGCGACGAGGCAGAACAGCAGCGCGGCAGCGACGCCGAGAGCGACCGATAGTGCCGCTCCGCCGATCTGCATGCCCGGGGTGATACGAGCGTGCTGCAACGCGTAACCCGGCCCTGCGCCGAAGAAGCCGCCAGTCGGCGTGTGCCAGCCGACGAACCCCGACGTGAGGGCTGCGTACAGGCCGGCACCGAGAGCGAGCGGCCCAATCTTCGGGTCATCAACCCCCAGCCGGTTGAGGATGCGGTGGGTGAGGAACGCGGCAACCGGACCGCCGAGCGACAAGAGCAGCGTCTCCCACGGCCTGGCGATTTCGAGCACCGCGCCGCACGATATATACCCGGCGATCGGGCCGAACAGCACCCAACTCGGGTCACGCCGGGCGTAGGAGATCGTGGCGCCGGAGACGATACCGCCGAGGAAGGCGAACAGCGTGTTCAGCAGGACGATGCCGAAGCCGCTGGTAGTCATGGAGATGCCGAAATAACCCGCTCCGGGGGTGAGGTAGCCGGACCCGAGAACGATGATGGGCAGCGCGAACATCAGCATGAAGATGCCGAGGCCGGGTTGCCATGGTTCGCCCATGTCGGCGGGTCGGATGGCAGCACGCTTGCCGAGTCGCCAGGACAGGATGACCGAGAAGCTTCCGAGGAAGAGATACACGCTGTAGACGCCGACGTAGTCGCTGAGCCCGCGGTTGGTGAGCGGGCTGGCGGAGCCCCAGAACAGCCAGGAGATCAGGGGGAACACGATCACGCCGGACACGAACGACAGCGGGATCAGGCTTGACGGCCGGAGACGGCCGGCGCCGGCGCTGTGCAGGAGGGCGCCGAAGAAGAAAGCGAATACCAGGAAGAAGCCGCCGAATACCTGGTAGATGTCGGCGCCCGGGATGATCTTCGGGTCGAGGTTCTGCGCGAAATGGGTCATGCCGGATCCGCCGAGCCACCAGGTGTCGATAGCGGCGCGGAACGCGTTCGGTACGTGGTACGCGGACTCGAACTGCCATTCCCAGATGCCGTAGCCGACGATCGAGAACCCGATCGCGCAGGCCGCGCCCGACGCGAGTTTCGAGATCCATATGTCGAGCATGTCGGACTTCCGGGAGAGGCCGGAGTCGACGAGCGCCAGGCCCGCTGTCGCGACGAGCACGAGCGCGGCGGCGATGGTGAAGAAGATCGCCTGGAGGTAGTTGCCCTGCGTGAGCTGGTCTTTGACGAACACGGTCACTCCATCCCGTATGTTGTACGGTACTTTGACACATCAGGACTGCCTGCGCAAGACCGAGAGCCGCGGAATTTGTGCTCATGCAAGCCGGCCGGGTATCGGTTACGCAGGCGGATCAGCCATGGCGTCGCGAGGTCGCGGATAACGTCACATGTACGAGCCGCGCGTGTGGCGGCAACGACCGGCCGGCCATGCTGAGCCTGGCCTCGCGGGCCGCGCAAGCTGGCCCGGGGCCGTCTGTCTCGGGAGCAGGTCCACTCGCCGACGTGCCGCGCCGTGCCGTTCGGTGCAAGACGCGGATACATTGCCGCCGAGCCGCATCAGCCGGCAGTCCGAGCGCTCACACACGGGCAAGAGTCAACGCAGCACAAAGCTTCCCCTCTCGATGCCAGGTCGACTTGCTCGCCGTGCCAAGCCGTCTGGTCAAGACAGCTTGGCGACCAGCCGTTCATAGGCCGTCTGAACGAGGCCAGTAGCGGCGTCGAGCTTCCACTCGTTACGTGGCAGCGGGTGCGCGATCCTGTTCAGTTCGGCGTCGACGAGGACGCGGACGCGATCGGTGCCGGCACCGGCAGTGAGCTGTTGCTCGACACGAGTCAGGCGCAGCGGCCGAGGCGCAAGTGCGCCGAGGACCAGCCGGACGTCCTCCCACTGCTGTCCGCGATCGGCTTCTCCGCCGTCCGGCAGGACGGACAGTGTTGCCGACGCGATGGCGAAGTCGCCCCCTGTGAGCGCGAGCTTCTCGAAGACTGCGACTCGGTGGCGTGCAGCTGCAGGTATGACGATCGCGGCGACCACGTCGCCGTTGCGCAGGATGGTCTCACCGGGTCCGGTGTAGAAGTCGCTGATCGCGACGGCGCGTAGAGTGTCGTCCCGGGCGATCACGACGTTGGCGTCGTAGCCGTGCAGCACGGTGCCGAGGTCGGACGGTGTGACGGCCTGGCACCGGTGCCCGCCGATGGCGGCATGCTGGAAGCGATGGTCCCCCATCACGGCGTAGCAGGGGTTAGTGATGCCGCTGCGCTTGTAGCAGGCAAAGCCGCTGCGGAAGAACCAGCATCGCTTCGCCTGCGCGAGATTCCCTGCGACGGTCGCTGCGTTACGGATCTGAGGAGAGGCAATGGCCTGAATCGCCTCGACGACCGCCGTCATCTGCCCGAGACCGGTCAGCGCGTCGCTCAGTTCGCTCAGGGTGACCGCGGCCCCAATCCGCAGCGATCCGTCGGACTGCTCGGTGATCTCGCCTAGCCCCGCGATACCGCTGACCGCGACGAACTCGGTCGGTGGCCGCGGATGCAAACGGGACTCGGTGATTACGTCGGTAGCTCCACCGAGAAGGACCGCTCCGGCGCGGGCTTGCCTGCTCGCTTCGGCAAGCGTGTCAGGGCTACGCAGCGCTAGCGGTGGGGATACCTGTGGTCCGGGCCCGACACGACGGCCGAGCCTGGTGCCGAGGTGGTGCAGTACCCAGTGCAGGCCGAGGGGATAGAGAGCGCGGATTGCGGTGACCCACCAGGTAGACGGTCGGCGCCAGATGTGGAAGCGACGGGTGCGTCCCTCTCTCCGGGCGAGCGCTGTGAGCACCTTGTCGGGCGTGATAGGCAGCTCCCGGATCCGTACCCCGACAGCGTCGTAGACGGCGTTGGCCACCGCGGCGCCGGGCGGGATGATCGACATCTCGCCGACGCTCTTAGCGCCGTACGGTCCGGCCGAGTCGTATGACTCTACGATGATCGGCCGCACTGACGGCAGGTCAGCCGCCCCGGGCAGCGCGTAGTTGACGTAGGCCGGGTTGACGACCCGCCCGCCTTCGCGGATGAGCTCCTCCCCCAGGGCGGCACCGAGTCCCATGACCGCACCGCCAACAATCTGTCCGTTGACCATCACCGGGTTGATCGCGCGGCCGACGTCGTGGGCGGCCACGTAGTCGCTGACCGTGATCTTGCCTGTGCGCACGTCGACGTCGACCTGCGCACCATGGGCGGCAAACGCGTAGGTAGGTGACAAGTTCGCGGTGTCCACGCCAGGGGTGATCGGTTCCGTCCCCGCAAGCAGGTACATGGTCTCGTGGCTCAGCACCCCGTCGGCGGCGCCGCCGCTCAACCGCACCAGGTCGCCGAGCGCGACGGACTCCTCGCCTGCCACAGCTGCGCCGCCGGTCAGTGTGACATCGTCGCGGCCGAGTTTCTGCGTTGCCAGCCCCTTCAGCTTGTCCGCCATTTCCCGCGACGCCTTGCCGACCGACATCCCGGTCATGTGGGTGCCGCGAGAGGACCAGGCGCCCAGCTCGAACGGGGTTTCGTCGCCGTCCATGGACAACACGTGGATGTCGCTCATGTCCAGGCCGAGTTCGCCGGCAACGATCTGAGCCAAGATCGTCCGCTGCCCGGTTCCGGCGTCCGCGCCGCCGAAACGAACCCGGACATGACCGTCGTGGTACACGTCGATCGCCGCGTCGCTACGGGTTGCCTGCTCGTAGGCATAGGCGCCGCTGCCGTGCACCCCGGCGGCCACGCCCCATCCGCGCCCTGGGACGCGCCGCTGTTCGCGGCTTTCCCAGCCCAGCCCGTCGCGGACCGCGATCAGGCAGTCCGCGAGCCGGGATGTCGTGATCCGGTATCCGCACAACGACGTCGTGTACGGGTCGGCCAGGTTACGTAGCCGCAGATCGATCGGGTCCATGCCGAGCTTCTCGGCGATCTCATCGATCTGGCTTTCTGCGGCCAGCGACACCTGAGGGGTGCCGTAACCGCGGAACTGCCCGCCAGGCTGGGTAGCGGTGTCCACGAGCCGTGCGTCGAAGCGGACGCCGTCGGGGTGGTAGAGCGAGCCGAGCGTGATCAGACCGACCCGCATTACCGACGTGCCCATGTGGTTGTATGCGCCGTTGTCGATCACGATTTCGGCGTCGAAGAGGGTCAGGCGGCCGGTCGAGTCGGCGTAGGTGGTCAGCGTCGTCTCAAACCGGTGTCGCGGTTTGTTCGACGCGAACTCTTCGGCCCGGCTCAACACCACCAGCACCGGCCGACGTGCTTTACGGGACAAGGCGGCGGCGATGATCTCGTGCTCGGAAGCCTTCGACTTCGACCCGAACCCGCCGCCGACCGCGACCTCGCGGCACACGACATCGTGGTGCGGGATACCGAGAAGGTGAGACACCTCTTTGGCGATGAACCAAGGCGCCTGCGTGGAGGTCCAGAGCTCGGCTCGCTGCCTGGACTCGTCCCACGCGGCCAGCGTCGCGTTCGGTTCCATACAGGCGTGCGCCACGCTCGGGTACACGAATTGGCCCGTCACCGAAATAGTCGCGGCGGAGCTCCCGGCGCCGACGTCGCCCCAGGCAGAGTTCCACCGCATCGAGACGTTGCGTTCCCCGGAGATCCGTTCATGCAGGGCGCGCGCGTGATGGCGCGATTCGGTCGGTGTGAGCGGTGCGGATGCGACTCGGTACCGGACGCGGATCGCCCGGCAGGCTGCCTTGGCCTGGCCCATGGTGTCGGCGGCGACCGCTGCGACCTCTTGCCCGATGTAGCGGACGACCCCGTCGGCCAGCGGCGGCCGGTCGGACAGCGGTCCGCCGCGGTGGATGTAGCGGATGCCAGCCGGGAAGTCGGCGATAGTGATGACCGCGCGGACGCCGCTCATCCGCTCCGCCCGGCTGGTGTCGATGGACAGGATACGGGCGTACGGGTGGGGCGAGCGGAGGATTGCGCCGTACAGGTGCTCGGGCTGGCAAAGGTCTGCCGTGTAGAGTACGCGACCCGCAGTCCGATCGTCCCAGTCGAGTGCGCGGGCGGACTGTCCTACGGTCATGACGCCGCTCCGGCAGCGGGCGCCGGCCCGGCGCTCCTGTCAGCAGCGCGGCGCTCCGCGGTCACGCACACTGCCTCGACGATCGCCTGGTAGCCGGTGCAGCGGCAGACGTTGCCGTTCAAGCTGTGCCGAACGGCGGCGCGTCTTTCGCCGGGGTCGTCGGGCAGCCCGCGCCGTAGCAGCGCTGTCGCGTGAACCACGAGACCTGGTGTGCAGAACCCGCATTGGAACGCACCGCGGTCGGCGAACTCGCCGCGCAGGTCGCTGCTTTCTTCGGCGAGTCCTTCCAGCGTGACGACGTCGCCGGCCACGCCGGCCGGGGTTATGCAGCTCATCCGCGGTCGGTCGTTGATCAGGACAGTGCAGGCTCCGCATTCGCCTCGCCCGCAGGCCAGCTTCGCCGCGGTCAGTCCCAGTTGGTCTCGCAGTACTCCCAGCAGCGGGTCCATGGGGTTGCAGGGAACCTCGTGGACTTCGCCGTTGACCGTGAGCCGCAATGCGACACCTCATTCCTCACCGACGCTGCTCCAATTACGGCAATTGGGCAGGTCAGCCGACGGCGTCTGTGCAGCCGGGCCCTGCACCCAAGGACACAGCGGATACATCGTACAGTACATTGTACGGAGCTTGAAGGTTGGCGCCAGTGTCCCCCGATGCGGCTATTCAGCCGTGGCTACGAGCCGCGGGCGACCGCGGCTTGGTCTTCCGGACGATCCCGTCAATCAGGCAGCCCAGCCCGAGTTCGAACTGCTCGTCCGACGCCATCATCGTGACGGCCTCGCTCAGCTCGACCAGATTCGTGAACGCCGGCAGCGGCAGCGATGAATAGAAATGGACCCGCTGCCTGCGCAGCTCTCCCACGTCCGCCGAGTCGTCCCGTCCCCAGGGCCGCGGGAGCTGGTAGGTGGCGAACCCCAGGCAGTAGGTGATGAGCAGTGCATATGCCTGCGCGGCGGTCTCGTCCCGGAATCCGGCATCGCGCAGGACGCCGATGACCTCTTCCATCGCAGCCTTAAGGGACTGCTGACTGACCGTCGCCCGGCTGGAAAGCAGATAGACGACACTCGGGTGTTCCCGCATCATGCGCAGGATCGCATGGGCGACTTCGTGAGCGACCGCTGACGGCGTCGGATCATCGATGGAGGGAACTTCGAACCGACCCAGCACGTAGTCCGCGACCGCGTCGAGGATCTCCTCCTTGCTGCGGAAGTAGCCGTAGAGGGTCATGCTGCCGATTCCCAGATCGGACGCCAGCCGCCGGATGGTCAGCGCGTCGATACCACCGTCATCACAGATCCGCACGGCAGCAAGCACGATCTGCTGAGCAGTGACCCCGGTGCCTTTGCCCGCCGAGCTCTTGCTCGAGCTCCCGTTTCGCCTGGCCACTGAACCTCCGTTGGTCCCATGCATCTCTGGCCTAACATCAGCGGGCTCAGACCCGGATTCGTGCCCGATCCCGCATGACGCCGCCGAGCTTAGTACGCCCGGCCGTACAATGTCCGGTGCGGACGGCACACCAGCCGCCTGACCCGGATCTCAAGGGCGGGTCGGCGAGCGGGTCACGTTGGAGGCCAGCTGCTACTGCACAGGCAAGGCGACGTTCTGCGACGTGATCGATGAGACGGTCCAGGCTGGTCCTCGGCGCTGGGTACTCGGCCAGCAGCACGACAGCAGTGATTACTGCACAATCCCGGCGCTGTGCCGTCACGATGCGTGCAGGGCCTTCTTGCGGGCTCAGCCTGACGACGGCCGCCCGCGAGGCCAGCGACGCCGCCGCGGCCTACAAGATGGAAACCGTCGCCGCCACCGCCGACCTCACCACGGCCACCGTGTCCGCCATGCGCGGCGACCACGACCAGGTGGCGCCGCTGCTGGCCAGCACGCTCGCCACCGTCGACGCGGCAGACTACCGCGCGTTCACGGCGCGGGCCCTGCACGCCGCCGGCCTCGCGGCGCTGGCCGAAGGCAGCTACCTGGCCGCCTACGCGCAGCTCAGCCAGCTCTTCGACGCCGACGGCAGGCCGCTGCACCACCACGTCTCCTACCTCGGGATCGCCGACCTCGCCGCCGCCGCGGTGCGCGCGGAACGCCAGCTCGAGGCCCGGGCGCTCGTGACCCGCGCTTGCCCTCCTTGACAAGGCGCCCGGCCCGCGGCTGGAGCAGCTCGCCGCCCGCGCCCGCGGGCTGCTCGCCGAACCCGCAGACGCCGAGGGTCACTTCGGCAAGGGCATGTCCGATCCCGCCGGAGACTGCTGGCCGTTGAGCCAAGAGCCAGCACGCGCACCAGCCTGGCAGGAAGGCTGCCGACGTCATTCCTAATGAGCGAGCAAGTCGGCGTGGCTCGCGGTCACCAGCCCTCTGGCGTCGTCGGGCCGACCCCGCACGGGCGATGGATGATCGGGTTGGCCGGGCTCCAGTTTCCGATCGTGTAGGTGCCCGGCGCCGGCCCATGATCGCCTCAGGCCCACTGCTGATGATCTTGTTGTGTGCTCGGTGTTTGCTCGTCTGCCCCGGTACTGCCCGTCAGCACCCGGCACTCGCCGGCATTCGATCACGCTGGGAGGTGCATGAACCAGCAGTGTGCGATATTCTCCGTCATAGACTGGCAGAATCGAACACTTGTTGCAGCGGACTCTTAATCCGTGGGTCACCAACCGCAGGTCATAGGGCCGCACTGGCCGCACGGGCCGCCCTGCTCCTATCCGGCCAGCCACCCGATGTCCTTGATCAGGATGCCCTCGGTAACGGCTGCCGCTGGGCACCGCCGACGTGACGCCTTCTCGCTGCCCTTCCCCGACCGGCTCGTGGTTCTCGCTACCGATAAGAACGACCGCGCCAGATCCCGTTTCGACGGCGCCCACGAACTCGGTCATCTCGTCATGCACGGCGAGCACGTCTGGGGGCTGAAGCAAGTGGAGAGCCAGGCCCACGCCTTCGCCGCGGCGTTCCTCATGCCCGACCGCGACATCCGCCACGAGCTGCCCAGCTATGCCGACTGGCCGACCCTGTTTGACCTCAAGCGCCGGTGGCAGGTCTCGCTCGCCGCGCTCCTCCTGCGAGCGAAGAACCTCGGCCGGATGACCGATGCCAGCTACCTCACAGCCGTCAAAGCTCTCTCCGCGCGCGGCTGGCGGCGCCAGGAGCCGATCCCCATCGGCCCCCCCGAGAAGCCCGCCCGCCTGCGGCAGATCGTCGGAGTCAACGGCGGCAACGGCGTCAGCAAGGCCATGCCGCGCCACATCGTAGACGCGATCGCCGGAGCCAATCTGCCGTGACCGAACAGCCCGGCCGCTAGCCGGTACCCGCCCCGTTCGGCGGCGCCAGGGGTCAGCACGGATCCAGCACCGCGTCGGGAAACGACGGGAACCAACCGGGAACAACGGGCATAGCGCCGCGCCATCCGGCCTGCCCCAGCCGACCCGCAGACCGACCTACACGGTCGAGGCCCCGCCTGAGAGATAGCCGCTGACCAGCGAAAATACCGGCCGTCGCGCTACTTCAGCAGCTGCCGGGCCATGACCACGCGCTGGATCTGGTTGGTGCCCTCGTAGATCTGGGTGATCTTGGCGTCGCGCATCATCCGCTCGACCGGATACTCGCGGGTGTACCCGTAGCCGCCGAGCAACTGCACGGCGTCGGTCGTGACCTCCATCGCGACGTCGGAGGCGAAGCACTTGCAGGCAGAAGAGATGAAGGTCAGGTCGGGGACCTTCGCACCCGCCATCGCGCGCTCGGACCTGGCCGCGGCCGCGTAGGTCAGCTGCCTGGCCGCCTCGACCTTCATCGCCATGTCGGCGAGCATGAACTGGATGCCCTGGAACTCCGCGATCGCCTGTCCGAACTGCTTGCGCTCCCGCACGTAACCGGCCGCGTAGTCGAGCGCGCCCTGCGCGATGCCGAGCGCCTGCGCGGCGATCGTGATCCTCGTGTGGTCGAGCGTCGCGAGCGCGGTGCGGAACCCGCTGCCCTCCTCGCCGATCATCCGGTCAGCCGGGATCACGCAGTTGTCGAAGTACAGCTCGCGGGTCGGCGATCCCTTGATCCCGAGCTTGTGCTCGAGCGCGCCGAACGAGAAGCCAGGGTCGTCCCGTTCCACCACGAAGGCGGAGACTCCCCGTTGGCCGGCCTCGGGCTCGGTCACGGCCATGACCGTGTAGAACCGGGAGATGCCGGCGTTGGTGATCCACCGCTTGGTCCCGTTGAGGATAAAGGAATCACCGTCGCTGACCGCCCGGGTACGCATGGCCGCGG
>Ga0137386_10000245_pt1 | contig 28090 bp, 24 predicted proteins | sample SagtaG_4_FD_104910 | JGI IMG/M metagenome (GOLD analysis project Ga0137386, IMG submission 104910) | Vadose zone soil microbial communities from Sagehorn Ranch, Mendocino, California, USA - Sage2_R_100_16 metaG | ecosystem: Environmental > Terrestrial > Soil > Vadose zone | place: USA... | reverse complement strand
CAGCCCGGCGGAACGACTGCAGGCAATTGAGGCATTCATGAAGCGGAAATTGACAACATGTTTTTTGGTCGTTTGTGGAATGGGGCTGTTGACGTTGCCAAAATGCGCGGAAGCGGATGCCCCGGCATGGATGCACGTGGCCGCCAACTCCCCGCTTCCCACCTACGACTCCAAGACAAGTGCCGTGCTGTTGTATTCGGAAGATGTGACCACTGTCTCGTCGGACGGAAAAATGAAAGGTATCGAGCGCAGGGTGTACAAGATCCTGCGTCCGGAGGGACGCGAGTACGCAGTAGCTTACGCTTATGTCGGGAGTGATACTCGCGTTGGTAGCATGCGTGGGTGGTGCATTCCTAAAGAAGGCAAAGATTACGAGGTAAAAGATAAGGACGCGATTGAGAGAACGGTCGGTGGGGCTGGTGAGCTTGTAACGGATCTTAAACTTCGGAGTTTGGCAATTCCTGCAGGAGAACCCGGAAACATCGTCGGATACGAAATTCAGTATGACGCCCGACCGTATGTGCTGGAGGACTATTGGCAATTTCAGCGAGAGATTCCGGTCAAGGAGGCTCGGTACACACTCCAGATGCCCTCAGGCTGGGAATACAAGGCAGCATGGTTGAATCACCCCAAGACTGAGCCGAATGCAACGGGTGGGAATCAATGGCAGTGGATCGTTACGGACTTGCCTGCCATTCGCTCGGAAAAAGCGATGCCGCCAGTTCGTGGATTTGCGGGGCGCATGGTGGTGTCCTTCCTTGGGCCCGGCGCCACACAGCGCAAGGGATTTCTGACCTGGGATGACATGGGTAAATGGCAGGCAGGGCTGGCAAGTGGACGTCGAGACGCAACACCGGAAATCAGTGAGAAAGTTTCCAGGCTCACGACGGGGAGAACCACACCACAGCAGAAAATGCAGGGCATCGCGGAATTCATGCAGAAAGACATTCGTTACGTTGCCATCGAACTCGGCATCGGCGGATTTCAGCCCCACTCAGCTTCGGATGTCTTCTCGCACCGTTACGGCGACTGCAAGGACAAAGCGACGCTTATGAGCGCGATGCTGAAGCAGTCAGGGATCGACTCGTACTACGTCATTATCAACACGTCTCGTGGAGCGGTGGGACCAGAAACGCCACCGATGGTATTCCTGTTCAATCATGTCATTCTGGCGATCAAGTTGCCGGAAGACGTGCAAGATTCCCGCTATCAAGCGGTATTGAACCATTCAAAACTGGGCCGATTACTGATTTTTGATCCTACAAATGAAAAAACTCCTATCGGGCAATTGAGCGGTTATCTCCAGGGAAATTACGCCTTATTGGTCACGCCGGAAGGCGGGGAACTCGTAGAGACACCTCAGCTGCCAACAAAGTCAAACGGGTTGGTGCGCATGGCCAAACTGCAGCTTGAGCCGCATGGCTCGTTATCCGGCGAAGTGCAAGAGACGCGGTTCGGAGATTTTGCCGTTTACGAGCGATACGCCCAGCTGGCCGTGAAGTCGAGCAAGGATCGTGTGAAACGCATCGAGCAAGAGGTCTCTCACTCGATCGGCATGTTTGATATCACTGGGGCCACAATGTCGAATCTGGACGCCACAGATTCGCCTTTTGGATACGCGTATACGTTTGTGGCTCCGGGGTACGCCAAACAGATCGGAAATCTACTCGCCGTGCGGCCACGGGTCATGGGAAACCGCTCGAGCGATGTATTGGAAACTAGGGAGCCGCGGCAATTCCCGGTGATATTTGAAGGACCGGAAAAGGACAGTGACACTTTCGAGATCACCATGCCTGCAGGTTATGAGGTGGATGATTTGCCTCCGCCGATAGACGTCGACTATGGCTTTGCGAGTTATCACAGCAAGACGGAAGCCGCGGGAAATGTACTGAAGTATGCGAGGACGTTTGAAATCAAGGAACTGAGCGTGCCGCTAAACAAAATGGACGACTTGAAAAAATTCTATCGGATCATTGCGAGTGACGAGCGGAACACGGCAGTCTTGAAGCCGATCGCGCACTGAGAATGGATCGATGATCTGCAAGAGCTAAGCCGGGGAACGATCTTCATTACAGCTTTCCGCCGCCAATCACATGGAACTTCATGAAGTTTGTCGTGCCGCGTACACCCATCGGTGTGCCGGCAACAATCGCTATGACGTCGCCTTTGCGCACCAGTTTTTCTTCGAGCAATCGCTTTTCGGAAATCTCCGCCAGCTGGTCGACCTTGCGCAAATCCGGAATCTCAAGTGGCACGACGCCCCACAGCAACGCCAGCCGCCTCCGCGTTTCCGCTTCCGGAGAAAATGCAGCGATTGGCACCAGCGGCCGGTATCGCGAAATCAACCGCGCAGTAAATCCGCTATGCGTGAATACAACGATCCACTTCATGTGCAGCTCGCGCGATGCGTGGCACACCAGTTCCGCCACCGTTTCCGCCACTTTTAACTTTTCCTGCGTCGCGGGCCGCGAAAACTCCTTGATGCTTGCTTCCGCTTCTTCGATGATCCGCGCCATCATGCTGACCGCTTCCACCGGATACTTGCCGCTTGCAGTTTCGGCGGAAAGCATTACCGCGCCCGAGCCGTCGAAAATCGCATTCGCCACGTCCGAGGCCTCCGCGCGCGTCGGCCGCGGATTTTCGGTCATGGACTCCAGCATCTGCGTCGCGGTAATCACCGGCCGCCGGAACTCGCGCGCTCGCGCAATTATATTTTTTTGTACCACCGGCACGCGCTCTGGATTCATCTCCACGCCCAGGTCCCCGCGTGCCACCATTACGCCATCCGAAACTCGCAAAATGCCCTCGAGATTTTCGATGGCTTCCGGCTTTTCCAGCTTGGCGATCACCGGCGTCTCCTTGCCCGCACGCCGGATCAGGCTCTTCGCCAACAACACATCTTCAGGACGCCGCACAAAACTAACCGCGATGTAGTCCGCTCCCTGCGCAAGCGCGAATTTCAAATCCGTTTTGTCCTTGGGCGTGAGCGCAGGAACGCGCAACTGCACTCCCGGCAAATTGATTCCCTTGTGTTCACCGAGGGCGCCACCGTTCACCACCCGGCAGTTCACATCTCTCGCGCGCACCGATTCCACGTGTAACTCGATCAGACCATCCGACAGAAGAATCCGATCGCCGCGATGCACTTCCTTGGGCAGCGGCAGAAAAGTCGTGCTCACGCGCGTCGAGTCTCCCAAAATCCTTGCCGTTGTGATCGTAAACTTCTGCCCCGCTCGCAACGCGACAGGGCGGCCACCGGCAAGCGGGCCCGTGCGGATTTTCGGTCCTTGCAAGTCCGCCAGCACCGCGATCGTTTTCCCGAGCTTATTGGCCGTAGCGCGCAGCGACTGAATACACGCGAGATGTTCTGAGTGGCTGCCGTGGGAAAAATTTAGCCGCGCAACATCCATTCCGGCTTCGAGGAGCCGCTTCAAAATGCGTGGATCACGCGATGCCGGACCGATCGTGCAAACAATTTTGGAGTGTCGAAAACTCATCCGCATTGCACCGCCACTATTCTGCGCTCAACACTCGCAGCGACGTATCGTCTTTTTCTTTCTGCTTGAAATGGAAAGGAATGATGGGCAATCTCCGCGGACGGCTTCATCACACGGAAAGTTTCCCGCTCAATGCGAAACCGCGAATTCGTTCGCCAGCCGCACCATCAGGTTCACGCCTTTTGCAAACGCCGCCGCCGGAATTCGCTCGTCATCGCCGTGCATGCGCTTGATGTCGTCGTCCGACAAGGGAAACGGAACCAGCCCGTAGGCTTGCACGTTGTGCAGCCTGAGCTGCGCCGAATCCGTCGCCCAGGTGGACTGAAACGGCAGCACCGGCACTCCGCCAAATTCTTCCGCGGAGGCTTTGACAATCGCGGCGTAAAATTCCGATTCCAGCGAAGAATCCGGCGCCGCCAATCCCCCATCCGGCTGCATTTCCAGTTTCACCTGCGGATCGTTCACCAGTTTGTTTAGCTCCGCCAAAAGCTCCGTGATTGTGTTTCCCGGAAGCAATCGAACATTGAGAGTGGCCCGCGCTTCCGACGGAATCACGTTTGCACGCACTCCGGCTGCAAGCAGGGTAGGCGAAATCGTGTCGCGCAGCATTGCGTTCCACATCGGATTGGTATCGGAAATCACTCGCGCTGCGTGCTCGCCGCGGTCGGAAGTATCCAGCGAACGAATCCACTTCGCAATTCCGTCGTCCTGGAGAACCGGAGCAATTCCTTCAAAATACCTGCGAACAATCGTCGTGAAATGTACCGGCGCCGTATAGTTGGCGATTTTCGTCACTGCGGCCGCTAGGTGGGTCACCGCATTGTCCTTCAGCGGTATGGATGCGTGGCCGGAAGTCCCCTTTGCAATCACGGTGACATTCACCGACACTTTTTCGCTTGCCTGCACTGCCACGTACTGCACTTTCCCGTTTTTGACAAAAACGTTTCCGCCTTCGTTGATGGAATATTTGGCCGCGATCTTGTCCCAATATTTCGCGATGAGTATTCGGATGCTCGCATCGCCCGAGCCTTCTTCATCGTCCGTGGCCAGAAAAATCACGTCGCGGTTCAGGCGCGCATTTGCACGCTTCAGAGCGATGAACGCGGCCAGGTTCGCTGCCAGCATTCCTTTGTCGTCCACGGCGCCACGGCCATAAATGTACCCGTCCTTTGTCACTGCGCCGAACGGATCGACCGTCCATTTCGCGCGTTCCACGCCTACAACATCCATGTGCGCAACCAGCAGCAGTGCCTTCGATGGATCGGGGAAGGCCGAGCTGGTCAGCCGCGCCACCAGAGCGCTCCGCCCAGGCTCTAGTGGCAGCAGTTCCGCCTTAATTCCCTCTTTCTGCAAAATCCCCGCAAGATATTTCGCGGCGGCTTCTTCATTCCCTGGTGGATTTGTCGTGTTGATTTTGATCAGATCGGTCAGCCACCCTGTTGCTTCCCTTGCAAGTGCGGACGTATCGGCGAGTTGCCCACTTGTTTGCGCCGCAGCCGGAGGCGCCATGCCCGGAACCTGAGCGCGTGCCGAGGTGGCGAAAATGGTCAGCGACAGCGTACACAGCACCAATTTCTTCATACTTCGCATGTACGTCACGGTTTTGTCTCCACTATTTGTCTCCTAGGGGACCGGAATCGCGCGCTAGGCGGTCGATTAGCAAACGTTTTTCATCGAATCTGCTTCATACTAACATGCGATCAGAGAGCGCCCAGCCGCTGCAAGCACTGTGCGTTCCTAAGTTCCACCGTCGGCTACTGGCGTGCCGCACGCGTAGTATATTGGGGGATGGAATGAACGGAATATTCGCGTACGCTTTTCGTCGATTGATTTTGTGCGGAGTGCTTGCCGCGCTCTGCGTTACGTTCGCTTTGGCGCAGGCGCCCACGGGACCTCAGTCCGGCGGGCAACCGCAGCCAACGCCTCCTCCGGCGCAGACGCCGCCCGCGCAAAAGCCGCAAGAGGGCGGACTCTCGATCGCTGTTGAGGTTCCCGTCGTCACCATGGACGTCGTCGCCACCACAAATCACGGCGACATCATCAGCGGCCTTAAGCGCGAAAATTTTCGCCTGTTTGAAGATGGCGTTCCACAAACCGTCACTAACTTCGGTCCCACGGAAGCGCCCATCACCATGGTGATTGTGATGGAGTTCAGCGCCCGTTATTACGGTCAATTTTCCTATCTGGCGAAATACTGGACCGACGCGCTCTTCCCGAATCTGAAGCCCCAGGACTACGTCGCCCTCGTTACCTTTGACATGAAGCCAAAAACGGAAGTCGACTTCACTCAAAATAAGGATGAAGTCCGGAACGCTCTTTATCACTTGTATTTTCCGGGCTTCAGCGAGTCGAATGTCTACGATGCACTGCTCGATACCGTAGATCGCTTGAAAGACGTCCCTGGCAAAAAATCCATCCTATTGGTCGCAACCGGCCGCGACACATTTTCAAAACACACTTACGACCAGACTATGAAGGCCTTACACCAGACCGATGTGCCAATTTTCATCGTCGGAATGAGCAAAGTCATTACAAATACGGCGGAGATGCGTGGCTATCACGGAAGCGAAATTGATTTTCTGCAGGATGAAAACCAGATGAAGACGTTCGCCAAAGAAACGGGCGGCTTTGCGTGGTTTCCGCAATTCACTGGCGAAATCCCCGGAATTTTTCGGGAAGTCGCGGCGTTCCTGCGAAACCAGTACAGTCTCACCTACAGCCCGACCAATCGCAATCGCGACGGAAAATTCCGCAAAGTGAAAATTGATCTTGTCGCTCCGGACGGCTCTCCCCTCACGGTCACGGATCAAAAGGGAAAGAAGCAGAAATACGTCGTATACGCGCGGGAAGGTTATGTCGCTCCCAAGGGCGTGGACTAGATCAGGCGCAAAGCCGTCGCTGTTTTGCATTGCTGCGCTACTTGGCCTCAATATCCCCGGGACAAATCGACTCGGTTGGAAAGTTCTTTTCCGCTAAACCACTCGTCGAGCAATTTCAAAAACAGTTCGGTCTCACGCTGCCATAATCTTTCGCTGATCGCGCTCGTGTGCGGGGTAATAAAAAGATTGGGCGCGCGCCATAACAAAGAATCCGGAGGCAAGGGCTCCGGATTCGTGACGTCCAGCGCTGCGCCGCCCAAAGCACCGTTGTGCAACGCGTTCAACAGTGCGGCCTCATCGAGCAACGAGCCGCGGGCCACGTTGATCAACCGTGCCGTTCGCTTCATCCGCGCGATCTCGTGCGCGCCAATCAGATGCCTGGTTTCGATAGTCTCCGGTGCGGCGATTACAACGTAATCCGCGTTCGGCAATGCTTCATCTAATTCCGCCGCGGGTAAAATTTTCTCCGCGAACGTTGTGTCGCCTTGGCCTGACCGCGTTACTCCCCATACGCGCATGTTGAATGCTTTCGCTCGTCGCGCCAGTTCGCGTCCGATTGATCCATAGCCGACGATCAGCAACACGCTGCCGTTGAGCTCCGTCAAATGCTGCGGCTTGTCCCACAAATCCTGCATCGACCATTTCGCCTGGTCCTGGTAGCGCACCGAGTCCGGAAAATTTCGCGCAAGCGCCAGCAACAGGCCCATCGTATGTTCGGCCATGGGTTCAGAAAAAATTCCCCTGGCGTTCGTCACTACAATGCCCGACTGCCGCAATTCCAGATACATTAGCTGGGACACACCCGCCGCGGTCGAATGAATCCATTGCAGCGCCCGTGCATGCGCAAGCTGTTCCGCGCGCAACGAATAGCCCACGAAGATATGCGTGTCCGGCAACTCCTGAGGTAGCGTGTCGTAGTTCGGCAAGTGCAGCACACGCATTTCTGGGTAGCGTGCGCGGATCGATTCCGCGAGCACCGGCTTTGGCCGCCACTCCGTGAACGGGTGCCACACACAAATCACCAGTTTTGTTTCTGCAGGGGTCGCACGAGTCGTGGGGAGCGCGAATGACATTTACGACATGACGCGCAAATCAGTGCCGGTCATATCGGCCGGCTGCTTTTGACCGAGCACCCCGAGCAGCGTTGGCGCGATGTCGCGCAGCGCTCCACCAGGCTTGAGGCGCAGCTTCTCGTCTTCTGTCACCAAAATAAATGGAACAGGATTCGTCGTGTGATACGTGTGCGGGCCGCCGGTGGCCGGATCGATCATCGTTTCGGCGTTGCCGTGATCCGCGGTTATGATCCACGCGCCGCCACGCGGCTTCAGAGTCTGGAAAATCTGCGCGAGTCCCGCATCCACCGCTTCGACAGCCTTGATCGCCGCTTCCAAGTTACCGGAATGCCCCACCATGTCGGCGTTTGCGTAGTTCATGATGATCGCGTCGAATTCATTCTTCTCAATCGCATTCACGACCGTGTCCGTAATTCCTTGCGCGGACATTTCAGGCTTCAGGTCATAGGTCGCAACTTTAGGGGACGGCACCAGAATGCGCTCTTCGCCGAAGAACGGTTTTTCGACTCCACCGTTGAAAAAATAGGTCACGTGAGCGTACTTCTCCGTTTCCGCGGTGCGCAAATTCTTGAAATTCAAATCCGCAAACACTTGCGCAAGGATCTGCTCGAGCTTGTCCGGTTTGATCACGGATTGCAGCCACGGCCACTTTTTGTCGTACTGTGTCATGGCTACGTAGAAAAGATTTTTCGGCCGTTTCGCATCCACGAACTTGTCGAAATCTGGCGCGGCCAGCGCATAGGTCATCTGACGCGCACGATCGGCGCGAAAATTGTAGAAAATCACAGCGTCGTCATCGCGAATCGGTCCAGCCGGCTTCGCGGCAGAGTCCTCTTCATTCATGACGACAACGGGCTTGACGAACTCATCGGTGACGCCGGCTTCGTAGCTGGCTTTCAGAGCAGCGACGGGATCGGAAGTACGCGTTTCTGCTTCGCCATGCACCATCGCGCGGTAAGCGAGTTCGATACGCTCCCAGCGATTGTCGCGATCCATCGCGTAATAGCGTCCAATCAGCGTCGCGATTTTTCCTACTCCAAGCTCGCGCATCTTCTGCTGAAGTTGCTGCACAAAGTCGCGTCCGCTGTGCGGCGGGGTGTCGCGTCCGTCCATGAAGCAGTGCACGAAAACATTTTCCACTTTTTGCTGCTTGGCCATTTCGAGCAACGCAAAAAGATGTTGAATGTGCGAATGCACACCGCCATCGCTCAGCAATCCGAGAAAATGAAGCTGTCGCAACCGCCCGCGCTCCATCGCTTTTTGAAACAACGGCACTTGGTCCAGTTGCTTATTCGCCACTATAAGATCAATTTTTGTGATGTCCATGTGCACGATGCGCCCGGCGCCAATGTTCAGGTGGCCCACTTCGCTGTTTCCCATCTGCCCCTCAGGAAGCCCCACCGCAGGCCCCGAAGTCTGAATCAGCGTGTTTGGAAAATCCTTGATCAACCGGTCGTAGGCGGGCTTGCGCGCAAGCGCAATCGCGTTTCCCCGCGTTTCCGGTCTGTAGCCCCAGCCATCAAGCACAGTCAACACAATCGGTTTCGGTCGTTTGGTCATTTTTCCTCAAAACTTAAGCTTAGATCCGTCAGCAGTATTCCTATGCTATGGGCCAGAATTGTGGGTGATTTCGGCGGTACAGACTGCGCTCCTTGGATTGGTTCTCAATCTCAAAATGACTGGAGCAAGAATTCGTGATCGATCGTTTGCTCATATTCGCCTTAGTCCTTCACGAGCCAAATACAATCCGACCCGTCCTGCCAGCTGTAATAGCCGATCCGAAAACGTCGCCCGCGGCGTAATGCACCGCGCGACCTTTTCACCAGCACCACCGAGCAAGGCGGAACCGGAGTGCGAAACGGATAGTTCTTTCTGGGACGAAGCGTAAATGGAATGAGTGCTCCATTTATTCGTTTGCGTTTTATGGCTTTCATCTTGCCCTCGGCAACCCAGTCAAAAGAAACTAGGACGTTGAAAAATCTCTCAAGCCAGCCAGTAATCGGTCGACTTCGTCGACGGTGTTGTAGTGCACGAGACCAACGCGAAGAACGCCACCTAACTTTTCAACCCCGAGACGTTCGGTAAGATTCAGCGCATAGAAATTGCCGTCCCACGTGAATATGCCGCGGTCGCCAAGAAATGTCGCAGCATCTGTCGGCGTTCCCTTCGCTAGCCGGAACGAAACTGTTGAGCACCGCTCTTCGAAACGTCTTGGATCGGTGATTCCGAAAAACTTGAGGCCGGGAATCGCGAGCAAGCCTTCGATCAATCGCGTCACAAGAGTGCGTTCGTATGCCACGGTCGAACGATACGCAGCAAGCAGCGCTGCTCGCCGGTCCTTCGCCGAAGGATCGCAGCGCCGCCCCAGCTCGGCGACGTATTCGACCGCCCCTTGAATCCCCGCGATCAACTCCTGCACTTGCGTTCCGGTTTCCCAGCACTCCGGAGCGGCGTCCGTCGCAGGACGCACTTTGTATGGCTTGAAACGTTCGAGGTGCTTCTTCTTTCCGTACAGCGTCCCCATATGCGGACCGAAAAATTTATAGGGCGAGCAAACTAGAAAGTCGCAATCCAACGCTTTCACATCAATGGCGCCATGGGGCGCGTAATGGACCGCATCGATGAAACTCATCGCACCAGCGGCGTGCGCCAGCCTTGTAATCTCCGCAACGGGATTGATTGTGCCGACGGCGTTCGACGCATAGCCAACCGCCACCAGCTTCGTCTTCGCGCTGAGCTTGTTCTTCAGGTCGTCAAGATCGAGAGTGCAATCCGATTCGCGAATGTCCACGGTACGAATCACCACGCCCTTTTCTTCAAGTGCTTTCCACGGAGAATAATTTGCGTCGTGATCGAGCACCGTAAGCAGGATTTCGTCACCCGGCTTGAGCTCTCTCCCGATCGCCCGCGCCAGTCCCAGCGTGATCGTGGTCATGTTCTGGCCGAAGACCACTTCTTCGGGCGAACAGTTGACCAAATCCGCCATCGCGGCGCGCGCCCCGGAAATCGTGTCGTTTGTGCGACGGCTTGTGAGGAACGCACCGTAGGTATTCGCATTCGCTTCGAGAAAATATTTTTGCACGGCGTCCATCACCTGCCGCGGAACCTGTGTTCCGGCCGGTCCATCGAGAAACGCAGCTTGCTGCCCGTTCACCTTCAACTGTAAGGATGGAAATTGTTCGCGGACCCAGGCGACGTCGAACGTTTTGGAAATCGCTTCATGCAAGGCGGGTGTGCTCATCTTTTTCCCTCGGGCGCCCAGACGGCCCTTCGCAAAATTCGAGACGTTAGTTTCTCACAGTCGCGCGAAACGGGAAAACAGCCGCCGTGCTAGCATCACAGGAGTAACGTTCACACATGCCGCGTCGGCGCCGGCTAAAAATCAAACAAGCGGTCCTGCTGGGACTTGCTTCGCGCCACGTTTCATCCCAGGAATACCATGCCAGAACATGTAGCAACGTCTGACCGGACGCGCATCGTGCGCGAAGCGCAGCGCGCAGTCTATGATCGCGAGCTTATTTACAAAATCTTGGACGAAGGCTTCGTGTGTCACGTCGGTTTCACCGCGGATGGGCAAACTTTCGTGATTCCCACGATGTACGCACGCGTCGGCGACGCGCTCTATTTTCACGGTTCCGCGGCAAGCCGCATGCTGCGTGGAGTTAGCACAGGGTTGAACGTCTGCATCACTGTCACGCTGGCGGATGGGCTGGTGCTCGCTCGATCCGTCTTCAATCATTCCATGAATTACAGGTCGGCCGTCGCTCTTGGCAATGCGTCCATTGTGGACGAGCCTGAGGAAAAACTGGATGCATTGCGGGCATTCACGGAAAAAATATTGCCAGGAAGATGGAGTGACGCGCGCCAACCTAACGAAAAGGAATTGAAAGCCACGAGCATCTTACGATTGCCGCTTACAGAAATTTCCGCAAAGGTTCGAACGGGCGGCGTGGAAGACGATGCCGAAGATTACGCTTTGCCAGTCTGGGCGGGAGTCGTTCCATTGCGTCTGGTAGCGGACGCTCCCCTCCGCGATGAACGCTGCGACCCTGCGCTTCCTACTCCGGCCTATGCTGTGAATTTCCGCAGCGGCGGAAGCTAAGCCGCCGGCCGCACGGCGCGCAGAAAATCCGCCAGCAGTCCGTAGGCAGTCGCCTCGATTCCGGGATTGTGTTCCACCAGTGATAGGCCGAACACGTCCAGGTCAAAATGAATTGCCGAGCTTGTTCCCTCGAGATTCGCCAGCGGATCGCTTGCCAGGAGAAGCTCTGGCCGCACCAGGCAATCCACGCCCGCGCCTCGACGTTCCGCGCGGCACACAAGTTTGTACCGCATGCCCGCCGAGCGCACGCTGCGGATTTTCTCTTCGCTCAGTTCGCGAATCCCGGTCCGCTGTACCTGTTCAAGCTTGAGCGGAATTCCCATCAGAACAATCGTCAGCGCCACCACTTTCACCGCAGCATCCCATCCATCCAGGTCATTCGAAGGATCAGTCTCTGCAATCCCCAAGGCTTGCGCGCGGCGAATCGCTTCTTCAAACGACAAGCCCTTTTCCACTTCCGTCAGCACCACATTTGTCGTGGAATTCAGTACACCTGAAAACCCGCGCAATTCAGTCGCGGGCAATGCCGACGGAAAGAGCGAAAAAATCGGAACTCCATCCATCACCGTCGATTCACAGAGAAACTTTTTGCCGCGTTCGCGGGCCAGCGTTGAGAGCGCTTCATATGCGTGAATGACGGGGCCTTTGTTCGCGGAAACTGCATGTGCGCCATGATTCAGCGCCGCCGTCAGATGGTCAATGGCCGGCTGCCCGCTCTGCGGATCAAGTGAACTCGTCTCGAAGAAAACATCCGCGCGTGCTTGCTCGAGCCACTCCGCAACATTTTGCGGAACCGCGGACGAACCGCGTGGCACCGGCCAGTGTCCATTCAACAGCGCAATCGGATTGAAGCCTTCGGCGTCGGCGACCCAACCCGCGCGTCGAGTCGCGACGCCAGTCAGCCGCCAGCGGACGTCGTAGCGGCGCCGCATCTCCGTCTCCTTGGCAATCAGCAGCCGAAGGAACGCGCGTCCAACATTTCCGAAACCGACGATGGCGAGATTGTAGAGGGGAATGTGAACCTCTTTGATCTACAGCAAAATTATCGGACAGCTGCGTCGAGCTTCTGTACGACAGAAAGAATGTGCGCCGCTTCGGTTTCCAGCACGCGCGCCGTAACCACGATTCCCGCATCGGCTTCTTTCCATTGTTTCTGCTCGATCGCTTCGCGTACCACCGGCAGCGTTTTCGCTTCGTAGCCGGTGTATTGTCCTGGTGCGTCCACAAAATGTTTGAACCACGGCCTGCCCGGGAGTCCTTCCTCCAAGGTCAATTTGTGTTCGCTTTCCGCCAAAGCCCGGTTCGCTTCGGTCAGCGAGGCCTTTGCAATCGCCGCTCCGCCATTAGCGGTCACCTTTTCGAGTACCTTTTTATATTCCGCGCTCGCACGCACCAGCGACTCCGTCGCATTGTCGAGTGGCGCAAAATTCAGAAATGGCGGCACCGCTTCCTTTGTCGGCGGGACGGACTTCACACGCGGATCGATCATTGCCGCAAACACTCCCTCTTCGAGTTCGCGGTTGCGCTCGATAATCTCGTCCCGTGATTTCTGCGCCAGCGTCTTGAGCTCCTTCACATACGTCTGCATGGTGTCCGAAAAATTTCCGTATTCGAACGGCAACAAATCCGCATCAGCCAGCCGCATGACCGCGGTTCCCGCCGTCTGCGCCAGCGCGCGACCGTACACAAAATCCGTGTCGCTGAAGTGCGTGAACCAGTAAAAATCATCATAAATCGAATGATAGATGCCGCCGCCATCTTCTCCGCCAAAACCAAGGTTCAGCGCGGCAACGCCATCGTGCTGCAGAAAAGCTCCATAGTCCGAGCCCGAGCCGAGCGCACCAATCCGTAGATCCGCGCGCGAACGTGCTTCCTGTCGTCCTGCATTTTCATCTGACCGTCCGATTTGCCTCAGTTGTGCGCGCTTCCACACGGAAAGCTTGGTCTCGGGATCCTGAACATCCCGCGCGACATCGTTGATAAACTTTTCAAGCGTGTGCGAGCCTTCCGCGCCGAAAAATCCGCGCGCATTCACGTCCGAATTGATGTACACCACCGCATGCGCCTTCAATTCATCGGCGTGTTCCTCCGCAAATTCTGTTGAGCCGATCAGGCCAGGCTCTTCCGCATCCCACGCGCAGAACATTATCGTGCGCTTCGGTTTCCATCCTGCTTTCACCAGTTCGCCCATGGCGCGTGCTTCTTCCATGACTGCGATCAGCCCGGAAATCGGATCCTCTGCACCGTTCACCCAAGCGTCGTGATGATTTCCACGAATGATCCATTGATCTGCATTCGTTGTTCCGGGAATTTTTCCAATGACGTCATAAATTGTTTTCAAATCCCAGTTGGATTTCACCTTCAAGTGCACTTTCGCCGGGCCAGGCCCAATATGATAGGTAAGGCCAAGCCCCCCGCGCCACGTGCGGGGCGCGACCGCGCCGGTGATCGCTCTAAGCAGCGGCTCCGCGTCGCCGTAGGAAATCGGTAGCACGGGAATTCTGGTAATCACTTGCGCATCTTTGAGCTCAAGCCGTTTCGCATTTTTCGTCGCACCGACGCCCGGCGTCAGCGGATCGCCCGGATAAATCGGATCGTCCGCGACACTCCCCCGCTGCACTCCATCGCGCGGACGCCACGCTCCAGCCGGAAAAGTTTCGCCCTGCTTGAATCCATCTTCATTCGGGTCCGAATAAATCAGGCAGCCGACCGCACCATGCTCGGCCGCCACTTTCGGCTTAATCCCGCGCCACGAATGCCCGTACTTCGCAATCACGATCGCGCCTTTCACTGAAACGCCCAGCCGCTCGAGCTGCTCGTAGTCTTCAGGAATTCCATAATTCACAAAGACCAGCGGCGCTGTAACGTCGCCGTCAATCGAATATGCGTTGTAGGTCGGCAGCTGCTCGCTTTGCTGGCTGGAAGTCGGATCCTGCGCAACCGCCGGCTCCTGCAACTTCGCGACAAATTTCGGCCCGCCTTCGATCAGTTCGACGGCCCGCTCTTTCGGCGTGGGGAACAAAATGTCAAACGTCTCGATGTGCGTATCGAGGCCGAACTCCGTGAACTTCGCTGCCAGCCATTCCGCGTTCGCCCGGTCGTATGCCGTTCCCACATTGTGCGGCCGCGCCGAAAGCCGCTGCATGTAGTCGCGCATCAGCTGAGGATTCGGAATCGCCTTGAACTTTTCCTCCCATTGCCGCTCCGCACGCGAAGACTCAGAGGAGAATCCAAACAGCACCGGCTCATCCGCGGTGGTCGTGTTTCTGAACGGAACGAATGGTAGAGAAAGTAGGAGAAGAATCGAAACGAGTGCGACGTTCTTCATGAGGCCCCCGGAGGAAAATATGGAAACGGTATTCTGCCTGAAGCGCTACGAATGCAAAAGGCCGAAATTTCTATATGGAAAAAAGTCAAGATTCTTTGCTTGATTTTTTGTGTGTCGTGTTCAGAATTTCGTCCGGGATGCGCAAGCGCTCCACCGGGCGGTCATTCAAGATATGCGACTCAATGATTTCGTCCACGTCCTCCGGGCGCACCCCGCCATAGAAAACGCCTTCCGGATAAACCACCACCGTGGGACCAAGCTCACATTGATCGAGGCACCCGGATTTGTTTGCGCGTACCAGTTCAATCCCGCGCTGCGCTAGTTTCGTCTTGAACAGACGTTGCAATTCGCCCTGTCCAGTCGGGTCGCAGCATCCGCGGGGATGACCCTCTTCTCGCTGGTTCAGACAGATGAAAATGTGTTTTTTGAATCTAGGCATTGCATTGCTTCGCGTCTCCCAAGATACCGGGACGCAAACGCAAGTACAAATGGCGCGGAGAGGTCTGCAAGCTCACAGGTCCGGCTGGCCGCGCGCTTTCATCATCCGGGGACCGAATTCAACTCGAAATGACAGCGAATTTTCCCGGTTTTGCATTTTCTTTTTCGCGTTCGCGCGACAGTGGAAAATCACTCGCTCCGATTCTGGATCGATGGTCGGCTCGCCGTTCAACATTCGCGCAAAATGCATCTCGCTGCGGACGGTATCGCTGTCTTCGACAAACTTTACGGCCGTCAGGTCTAAGGTTCCGCCGTTCTCAAGTTCCAGAAAAACGGTGTCGTGCAGGTCTTCTTTCGCGTCGCGCAAAATCCGCAGCGGCTCATCGCCTTCTACGGTCAACACATAATCGGTCATGGGTTCTGTGTCCATAGGAGCCGTAGCGCTCATCGCACCGCCTCGCGCTTCCAGCCGCTTCGCTTCCGCCAGCCGGATGGTCTTGGAAGACCACCACAGCACCGTCACCTGCGGCAATGGATGACTGCGCGTAAATGTCACGCCCGGCACAACTCCAGTGTTCTGCGCACTCACAGGCGAATCGCTTACAACCTTACTTTGGGCATCCGTGTGTCGCTGCGTGTAATTTGCTTCCAGTGAAAATTTCGAAGGACTCCACGGAGAATTCTGAAGAATGCGGAAAACGTCGGCGAGCGTCCACTGCTCCGGAGCTTTGTCCCACGGAGCGATCGCGGGAACCGCTGCTGTAATTCCAGCGGCAGCGACAGCGGTCATCGTAATCAAAAGCAAAAATGGAATTTGACGCTTCGGCATGGCTGGGGCCCACCTAATTCTATTGCGAGTGGATGCACCCCGTCCTAAAAGAGTTGTTGCGACGGGCGCCGAAGAATCGGCTCGCTTGCCTTACGCCACTTCCTGCGCGTCCTCTACTTCTTTGGGAACACGCCCGGCACGCAGATCTTCTTCGTACCAAATCCCTGCCAGTCGGTCGAGGTGCTCCAATACGGGCCGCATCTCGTCCATCCTGCTCGTCAAACCATAGGTAACCGCTGGCGGAATCGTCGCCTCATATTTCCGGTATACGAATCCGCGCGCTTCCAACATTCGCAGCCGCTCCGCCAACACCCGCGACGATATCCCCGTGGTTTTCCGCCGCAGCATTCCAAACCGGGTAGGGCCATCATGACCAAGCACCCACAGGATGTGCATCGTCCACGGGCGCGTCAAAATCGCCAACAAACCGCCGGTCGCACAGGGAATGGGTGTTTCGGGGCAGCCAGTCGGCGCAGTTTTTTTTCCCTTTGGCATAGCCGTTCTCTTAAACCTGGTCAGTTACACTAGAATAACTAACATACTATAGCGTATTCAATTTGAAACAAATAGTAGTTATTTATTGTAACCACAGGCTCGCTCTGCTCATCTCATCAGCCTCAGCGCTTACTTCTGGAGAAAAACATGAAACTCTTACAAATCGACGCAAGTCCCAGGCAAGACTCTGTCTCACGTCAGTTGACCTCTCTTTTCGCCGCGAACTGGAAGCAACAAGTACCCGCAGGCCAGATCGTTCACCGCGATCTAGCAAATTCGCCGCTCGGTCTGGTCACAGACGACTGGATTGCAGGAGCGTTTTCAAATCCTGATCAGCGCACGTCGGCGCACCGCTCGGCGCTCCAATATTCGGACAAACTAATCGAGGAACTGCAGGCGGCTGACGTCGTCGTCATCGGCGACCCGATGCACAACTTTACAATCTCCACGCGCCTCAAGGCCTGGCTTGACCAGGTTGTGCGTTTTGGCAAGACGGTTTCTTACGGAGAATCCGGACCAAAAGGACTCGTGTCGGGCAAGAAGGTTTATGTGATCACTTCGCGAGGCGGCGCCTATCCTTCCGGCACGCCGTATGCACAGTTCGATTTTCAAGAGCCGTACTTGCGTCACATTCTCGGGTTTATCGGGTTGACCGACATCACTTTCATACACGCCGAAAATCAGGGAAAACCGGATTTGGCGATAGCTGCCAAGGCAGCCGCAATCCAAAGGATCGAAGCTGCGGTTGCGGTCTAACCAGGCTCGAGGCGACCTCAAGGTTTTATTTAGGCGCAACTTAAATACGGAAAAGGAGTGTTGAACCGTTGATTTTTATTGCTGGCGGCCTCGGCCACTTTTCTCATCAGGAGATCGCCTATGCCGCCTCGCAAGGGGTGCCGATCGCCAACATTTTGGTGCCGGTTTCGGGCATCATCGCCATCGTCGGCGGCCTGAGCATTCTTCTCGGCTTTCTGGAAAAGTCGGCGCATGGCTACTCGTGTTCTTTCTCCTGCCGGTGACTTTCATGATGCACAACTTTTGGGCAGTGAAAGATCCCATGGCGCAGGGGATACAGATGGCTATGGTCCTGAAGAATATTTCCATGCTGGGCGCTGCACTTTTCTTCACGCAAGTCGGAACCGGCCCGTTGAGCCTCGATTCCCGCGGTGGGCCGGCTCGCTGATTTGGAATTCCCGGCGTGGTGCCGGGCCATTTCAGCGTTTTGCGTTTGATTTCGTCGGAACAGCCCATAGATCGGCGGTGGGCACAAATTCCACGGGCACGCCGGTCACAAATGTTCGCAGCCAACGCGCGCACTCCTCCATGCCCGCCTGCTCCGACGGAACATGCCCAAGCAGTATCAGCGCTTTCGCGCGGCCTTCGGTGTACGCGTCTGTGACGTACTCTACCGTTTCCCACTCATGCGTTTCGCCGGCAATCAACACCTGCACGTCCAGTATTTCAAGCGCACCCGTTTCCCGGTGAAATCCAGCAGAACCTGGACTAAAGGCAACGCGCGTCACTTTCATCTGCCTGTCGCCTGCTATGCGCGGCACTGCGGCATGCAGCTTAACGCGCAGCTCTTCCGCTAATTTCTCCACAGTCGTTTCAGGAATGGTGAACAAATACTGATTCGCCGGGTCCTGAAATTTTTCCCATCCGAGCGCGCGTACATTCCCCGCTTCAATCCCGTCCGGACTGCGCCGGTGCCAATGATCGTGGAATCGCCACACCACAAGATGATGTTCGGTAATGAAGGCGCGCTTCTGCGCTAATACTGGGTCCTGCTCGCCCTGTGGCAACTGCGCAGGATTGTCCTGATGATCGTAAAACGTCGGTTCATGCGTGATGATCAGGTTTTGTCCATTCGCCGCCGCGCGTTGCAACACGTCAAGCGTCGCCATCATCGTCACGGCGATTCCAGTCACCAGCGTTTGTGGATCACCCGCTTTGAACGTATCTACCGTCTTCTCCTGCCATGGAACGCCAACATGCGCCTTGATCTGTTGAATCACTTCGTTTGCGGTCGGCTTTTGAGCTGGACTCGAAGATGTCGCGTTTTGCGCGAGCGCGGACGTCGCTAGCAACGGGATCACGAACAGGCAGTAACTGGGTTTCATTGGCCCTCGCAAATATGTCGAGAGCAGTTTACATCGAGTAATCATGTGGGCGCGTCGAAGAAGGTTATTTAAGCGTTTTGGACATCACCGTAAAGTGGCTGGGTACTTTGAGCAGAATAGTGTCAGGAATTGGCGCGATGCCGGTAACCGAATAGCCGAGGCGTTCATAGATTGGCTGAAGTTCAGCCCGTACGTTAACGACGCGGAGGTCGGCGAACTCGCAGCCAGCTTGTCTCAGAAAGTTCTCGGCGGCTTCGACGGTGCGGCGCCCAACTCCGCTCTTTTGGCGGTTCGGATCGACCGCCAGCAGGCCGAGATAGCCTCGGCGCGAATCCTTGATCTCCACATAAATGCAGCTGACGAGCTGGGGGCCTTCTTCGAGCAGCAGGAATTCCCCGCTTTCGAAGAACGCGTTCACTTTTTCCGCGTTTATGCGATCGCCGTCAATGATGGGTTTTTCGACGATGAACGCTGTGTTGATCAGACGCACTAGCGCATCAGTGTCGGCGCTGTTTGCTAGCCGCACGCGATATTCTGCTGACGATTCCGGTAAGGAGGTCGCGCTTGCCATAATGATTGGTGCCGTATCCTCAAAAAAGTCAGGAAAAAATTGCCTTCCCCGGAAATCGCGCTGCGGAGCCAAGTTGTTCTTCGATGCGTAGCAGTTGGTTATATTTCGCAATGCGGTCCGTGCGCGAAGCCGATCCCGTTTTGATCTGCCCCGCCGCCGTCGCTACCGCAAGATCGGCAATGAACGTATCCTCTGTTTCGCCCGACCGGTGCGAAATAATCGAGTTATAGCCCGCCTTGCGCGCCAGTTCGATTGCGTCGATCGTTTCCGTCACGCTGCCAATCTGGTTCAGCTTGATCAGAATCGCGTTCGCGATTCCATCGTTAATTCCGCGCGACAGCCTCTCGGTATTGGTTACAAACAAATCGTCGCCGACCAGCTGAATCTTTTTCTTGGAAGTTTTCGCGCCCACGGATTGCGTCAGTGATTTCCATCCTGCCCAATCGTCTTCCGCCATGCCGTCTTCAATCGACACGATCGGATATTTTTCAGTCCAACCGGTCCAATAGGCAGCCATCTCGTCCGAAGAGTGCGCGCTCTTGTCCGATTTCTTGAAGATATATTTCCCGCTCGCTTTGTCATAAAACTCGCTCGACGCGGGATCGAGCGCGATGCTCACCTGTTCACCCGGTTTGTAGCCCGCCGCGGAAATCGCTTCCAGCACAATTTGAATTGCTTCTTCGTTCGACTTGCAGTTTGGCGCGAATCCGCCTTCATCGCCCACCGCCGTCGAGTAGCCGTGCTTTTTCAACGCCGCCTTCAGCGCGTGAAAAACTTCCACGCCCCAGCGCAATGCTTCAGAAAAATTCGCAGCGCCAATCGGCATCACCATGAATTCCTGGAAGTCCACGGAATTGTCCGCGTGCGCTCCGCCATTCAAAATATTCATCATGGGAACCGGCAGGAGATTCGCACTGCGGTCACTCGAATACTTCGCCAGATATTTGTACAGAGGTTGTTTGCTGGCAGCCGCCGCCGCGCGCGCAGCCGCCATCGAGACCGCCAGGATCGCGTTCGCTCCCAGCCGCGATTTCGTCGGCGTGTTGTCCAGCATGATCATCTTGTGATCGAGTCCGCGCTGGTCTGAAGCATCAAATCCAGCCACTGCCTTGGCGATTTCACCGTTCACGTTGGCGACCGCTCTCAGCACGCCCTTGCCAAGAAATTTGCTCTTATCCGCGTCACGCAATTCCAATGCTTCATGCTCGCCTGTCGAAGCGCCGCTCGGGACCGCCGCTCGGCCCAGAACATCGCCTTCTAAAATCACATCCGCCTCAACCGTCGGATTCCCCCGCGAATCAATCACTTGCCTCGCGTGGACCTTTGCAATCTTCGTCGACATTTCTATTCGTCTCCTGGAGCTCACCGCGAATCCAATATTGTACAGGAGTGTCGCGGCCATCTATCAAGTGCGGAAAAAAGACCGCAGTGTGGCAACGGCCGGGATCGCGCTAAAGTAAACTAAGCTGATATGATTCCTGCAGGCTATCTTGCAAAGCGCGTCTGTAAGAAGCCCGACTGGCTTCGGGCGAGCCGGGTCATCGACGTATATTCAGTTAGCGGCTGTATCTGTGAAGACTTCACAGACTACATTGACTACTGGAAACACAATGGCTTTTGGCTGTTCGATTCTCCGGAAGTGATACGAGCTGTGGCAAAAGAAAACTCAGTCGACCTTGCAGGAACACGTTTGTTCTATTACGAGGTGCACAAATTGGAGTTTGATGGCAAGGACTGGCATGCCGTCATACCCGAGCCGTCAATCCCGATGAACGTGGTTCTGCCGCCGAATAAACAACATGAGGGATTCGATGTAGTGACATTCTCATGCAGAAATGCACCGGAGTGCTCCCCTCTCTCCTGTAATCACTTGGCCGAAGAGCTGGTAACGAATGCACACTGCTTGTTCGCCTCGTTTGAAGAGGCCGAAGTGAATCTCAAGGATGGCGTCTTTAACAACTCCGAGCCCGGTCCATACAGGATATTCTCGGTGTTTTCTGTTGACTGGCCAGATAAATTCCAGTAACAACGGATTGCTTTCTTTTACTCGTATTGCGCATTTATGACTCTTTGGTCAGGCACTTTTTGCAGGCAGCGCTTTACGCCCGGACACCACATCCACCTGCAGCGTAGGATCGGCAGCGGGCACATATGTAGTCGGCAGCCCCAACTCCGCCCGTACAATATTGCACCCCTGAGCAATCGCGCTCGCTTTGTAAAACGCAATCTCTCGGTTGCAGCCCTGCCGCCCAAATCCGCAATCATTGGACACAATTAGCTTCTCCACGGGGATGTACTTCAGCGCATTGCGAATTTCTCCGGCCACCTCTTCCGGTCGGTCTGCTTGCAGCATGCGATGGCTGACGGCGCCGATGGCGATCTTCTTCTTTAAATCATTCTTGAACGGAGCAAACAGCTCCAGATCCTTCTGGCCCCGGTCCTTCATTTCGAGCGTCCACACGTCACCACGGCAGCGTTCCAGATAAATCTCGATCGAGTTCGCATAGCTGGTATCTTCCATCACCCGTTGCATGTTCGGATTGCCCCAGCAGGTGTGAATCCACAGCTCCACATCGTCAAGGCCTTGCACCTCGCGGTTGAAGGCGTCAATCATGAACGCCACTTCTTCATGATCCTTGCCGTACGTATTCGCCATGAAGTGGAACGTCGGCTCCTCAATCTGGATGCACCGGCAACCCGCATTCCGCAACGCCAGCAGCTCCTTGTTCATGGCGACGGCCATGTCCCAGATCACCTGGCGCTTGTCTTTGTATTTACGGGTGTGAATGTCTAAAAAGAGCGCCATCACCTGGGAACAGCAGGTGCCGAATTTGACCGGCTTGCGCGTCCGTGCCTGCGCAAGTCGCCACAGCTTCGGATAGTCGAGCGGACGGTGCTCAACTTTGTCGACCACATGCGGCCAGCGCCAGCCGGTATAAATTTCGTTCAGCAGTGTGCCAGGTGGATAGTGCAGCCAGGGCGCCGTGGTTTCTTCCGGCTGCAGATGATCTCCCTCGAAGCCCGCCCACCGCTGCAGCGGATAGTGATGCCACGCACGCCCCGCCAGATCCTCATCGACATGCAAGTCTCCGTGGGAGAGTACATCGAGACCCGCACGCTCCTGGTCGCTCATGACCACCGCCATGGCATCCTGAAATTTTTCGCGGAAGCGAATGTCCAGCATGCAGGTATCGAGCGGACGGCCCCACATGCCGACGTCGTACCAGCGCGGCCGCGGAAAAGATCCCGTAGTCGTGCTGGGCAGAGTGAGATCGGCGGTAGCGGTAAACATGTAATTCCTCCAACGGCATTGTACTGCCGCTGCGCGTTCGGAGATCTTCGAGGAGCCGTAGTTGAGTCCGATCGCCGCCTTTTACCGGTCGAGCGAAACCGGCCCACTGGTTCGGGCTTACGCCGTTTCCGGCTCCTCGATCAGCGATTCTTGGCGGACCACGATAACAATTCCGGAATCCGACACATGGAACCGGCGCTTGTCGGCTTCGAGGTCGTACCCGATCTCCGTATGCTCAGGCAAATTCACATGTCGGTCGATGATGGCTCGCCGAATTTTCGAATGTCGTCCGATGTTCACGTGGTTATACAAAATACTGTCGCTCACGTCGCAGTAGCTGTTCACGCGCACGTTGTATCCCACCACGCACTTTGATGCGCGTCCGCCGGAAATGACCGAGCCTCCCGCGACAATCGAATCGACGGCCACGCCCATACGGTCGGGATCACCAAACACGAATTTCGCAGGTGGATATTGATGCTGCCAGGTGCGCAGCGGCCACGCCTCGTCATACAAGTTAAACACCGGCGACACACCCACCAGGTCCATGTTCGCTTCGTAGTACGCGTCAATCGTCCCGACATCGCGCCAGTACAACGAAGTTTTGCTGTTTTCGTCCACGAAGTTGTAGGCAAACACGCGGTGTCTCGTGATAATTCGCGGCAGAATATCTTTTCCGAAATCGTGATGCGATTTCGGATCTTCCGCATCGGCCAGCAAAATCGGAATCAGCAATTGCGTGTTGAAAATGTAGATGCCCATCGACGCGTTGCATTGGCCAGGGCTGTGCGGTGATTCCTTCGGGTGTAGCGGCTTCTCTTCAAACCCAACAATGCGCCAGTCCTGATCAACTTCAATCACGCCAAATTGCCGCGACGCTTCCTGCGTAGGGATCTGGATCGTTCCAACGGTAACGTCTGCGCCTGAATCGATATGCTGCTGCAGCATCTTGGCGTAGTTCATCTTGTAAATGTGGTCGCCGGAAAGAATAAAGACGAACTTCGAGCGTTCGCTGCCAATCGAATAAATATTCTGGTACACCGCGTCCGCGGTCCCCTGATACCACTCTTTCGAAACGCGCATTTGCGGCGGCAAAATTTCGATATATTCGCCGAGACCGGCCAGTCCGGACCAACCGGCGCGGACGTGCCGGCTCAAACTGAGTGCTTTGTATTGTGTAAGAACGAAAACGCGGCGCAGTCCGGAGTTGACGCAGTTGGACAGCGTAATGTCGATGATCCGGTAGAGCGCACCAAAGGGAACCGCGGGTTTTGCGCGATCCCGCGTCAAAGGCCACAGTCGCTCGCCCTGGCCTCCTGCCAACAGCACCACAATGGCATCGCGCATATCTTGCATGGCTTGGCTCTCCCGCGGCGGCGCATCTTCCTATGGCCGCGCCATTCTAGCAGCACTTGGCCCCAATTCAAGACGGCTTGGAATGTACGCTTTGACACCAAAGGTTCGGCTGCGGTACTGCGAAGGTACTGAGTAATGATTTAGTTAGCACTGGGAGTCCTGGAAACCGCTTCCTTCGCGCATCCGTAAAGATTGCTTGACACGCCAACCTGAATTGATTAGAAGAATGCCAGAGATTACCCCTCGTTAAAGGTGTATTCGTCTAAAAACTTGGAGCAGCACCGAACCCGGCGTTAGGCCCGGGCTATTCGGCGTGCGATAATGAAAAAGGTGGAAACCGGCACGTGCCCAGGTTTCCGTACAATACCAATCCGAACCGGATTGGGGGTGAAGAACTAAGTGGCTGAAGTCATTATCCAAGAGAGTGAGTCACTGGAAAATGCCCTGCGCCGTTTCAAGCGCAAGGTGCAACAGGAAGACATCATCAAGGAAATCAAGAAGCATAGCTTCTACATGAAACCCGGCGAAAAGCGCCGGGCGAAGGAAGCGCTTTCGCGGAAGCGTCTGCGCAAGAAGCAGCGGCGCGAACAGGATTAATTTCTTGTTCGCCCAAAGCTCGGCGCCCCGCTCCGTGATTTAGGCCCCGGTCAGGTAGTGAACGGTAGTTAGGAAATCGCAGATTCGCTCGCAGGCCCCAGGAGCCCCAGCTCGGTTCCCAGGTCCACAGGATTTTCTGTGCGTCCAGTCCTTCGTGCAAAGTTCTGCGCGTTCCCTTTCCTATTGGGGTTTCAGGGGGGAACGCTTCCATGGAATACCATGACAAGGTTCTGAAGTGCTCGGAGTGTGGCGCCGAGTTTGTATTTACCGCCGGCGAACAGATGTTTTTCGCCGACAAAGGCTTCAAGAACGAGCCGAAACGTTGCAAGGCCTGCAAGGCTAAGCGCGCGGAGGCCTCGGGCGGCAATGGAAGCCCGATGCGTTCTGAAACCAAGACCAGCTGTTCGCAGTGCGGAAAGGAAACCACGGTTCCCTTCCGGCCAACGCAGGGACGTCCAGTGTTCTGCCGCGAATGCTTCCAACAGCGGCGGGCAATGGGCGCGGCCTAACGCAAGCGCTTCGATCGGAGTGATGTTTCAATCTTCTCTGGCAACCGCTCGCAGACGAACTTGTTGCAGTTTTTCTTAACGCCATTTTATCTTTCTTTCGGAACCAGAAAGAGCGCCTCAGATCGAGGCGCTCTTTCTTTTTAGTCCGGGAGACGTGCGCCCACTTTCTCTAGCCTAAAAATCCACCCATCGCATCGAGACTCACGTCGTTTGGCTGCCGCTGAACGACGACCTTTGGAATGAAGGTCACAGTCAAAAATCTCGCCGGTGCACCGGTCGACATCACAAGAGCCGACGCATCCTTCGCCCACAAAAGAGGAACTATAGTTGCTCTTTGATTGAGCCCAAACGACTTACCTCTCACGATTTAAGGCTGCAGGTGGTCGCGAGATCGCCTGCGCGACAAACGCGCAGGTTGGGGTATGATACGGGCGAAGTCCCCTTTCTAGGCGACCGCGAAGCGGCCGACTAAGCCAAGCGAACGGGAGGGCCAGGCCATGGCTCACCGCTTCACCATCGGTGTCGAGGAAGAATTCCAAATCATCGATCCAGCGACGTGCGAGCTGCGCTCGCATGTGATGCAGCTGGTGAACGAGGTTTCACCTTCGATTCAGGATCAGGTGAAACACGAGATGCATCAATCGATCGTGGAGACGGGAACGAAGATCTGCGAGAACGTGGGCGAGCTGCGGATCGAAATGCACCGGACGCGCGGCGAGCTGATTGCCGCCGCGGAACGAGCCGGGCTGCAGGTGGCGGCGGCGGGGACGCATCCTTTTTCAAGCTGGATTGACCAGGTGATTTCTCCCGGCGAGCGCTACGAAAATATCGTGGAAGAGCTGCAACAACTGGCGCGGTCGCTGCTGATTTTCGGGATGCACATCCACGTGGCGATGCCGGACAAGCAAACGACGATCGACATGATGAACATGGTGCGCTACTTTTTGCCGCACCTCCTTTCGCTTTCGACAAGTTCGCCATTCTGGATGGGGCGGAACACCGGACTGAAATCCTTCCGGACGACGGTGTTCCGGAGATTCCCGCGCACGGGCGTGCCCGAGTTGTTCCAATCGTGGAGCGAGTACGAAAATTTTGTGAATCTGCTGGTACAACTCAACTGCATCGACAATCCAAAAAAAATCTGGTGGGACGTGCGGCCGCATCCGGTGTTTGGAACGCTGGAATTCCGGATGTGCGACGTGACGACGAAAGTGGAAGAAGCGTGCGCCATCGCTGCGCTGACGCAGGCCATCGTGGTGAAACTGCATCGGCTCTACACGAGCAACCAGAGCTGGCGTATTTACCGGAGGGCGCTGATCGAGGAAAACAAGTGGCGCGCGGCAAGATACGGGATTGAAGGGAAGCTAGTCGATTTTGGCAAAGAGTTGGAAGTGCCGACGAAGATATTGATTCCGGAACTGCTGGAGCTCGTAGACGACGTGGTGGACGATTTGGGCAGCCGGAGCGCGGTGAACTACGTGCATACGATTTTGAATGAAGGAACGAGCGCGGAACGGCAACTGCGAGTGTTCGAGCAAACCGGCGACCTGCGCGCGGTGGTGCAGCACGTGGTAGCGGAGACGCGAGCGGGAACAATCGAGCCGAGATCGACTTCGGTGCACGCGGTGAATTGAGATTGCGGATGTTCGCGCGCACATTCCACGCGCAAATTCCATAGGAGCACGGACATGAAGATTGTTGGATTGCTTTGCGGGCGTGAATATTCGTTTCCCCCCGCGTTTATTGCGCGCGTCAATCAATTGGGCGCGAAAGATGGAGTGGCGGCGGAGTTCGCGAAGCTGGCGGGCACGAAAATGGGCGAGCCGGCGCGATACAAAGTGATCGTCGACCGGATTTCGCACGAAGTGGAATATTACCGTGGGTACCTGAAGCATGCGGCACTCGAAGGGACGTACGTGATCAACAATCCCTTCTGGTGGACCGCGGACGACAAATTTTTCAATTATGCGGTGGCCGCTAAATTGGGAATTGCGATTCCAAAGACGGTGCTGCTGCCGCAAAAGGGTTATCCGGCAAGTGTGGACATCACGGCGGAATCGCTGCACAACCTGGATTACCCGATCGACTGGGATGGGTTGCTCGATTTCGTCGGGCGGCCGGCAATTTTGAAACCATTTTCCGGCGGCGGCTGGAAACATGTTTACAAAGTCCATAATAAAAAAGATTTGATCGAGGCGTTTGACACCACGTCACCGTATTGCATGACGCTGCAGGAATTTATCGATTTCGATAAATATGTGCGGTGTTTCACGTTTGGAAAGTCGGACATCGTGCCGGTGCACTACGACCCGAAAGAGCGGCGATACCTGGTGGACCATAAATACTTGTCGCCGGAGCTCGGCGCGCGCGTGGTGAAAGACGCGCAGACGATCAATCAGGCGCTCGGCTACGAGATGAATACCATTGAGTTTGCTGTTAAGGGCGATGTCCCGTACGCGATTGATTTTCTGAATCCGGCGCCGGATTTTGAGCGCGACCGGATCACGGAATTTTATTTCGACATGGTAGTAGAAAAAATGGCGCGCCTGGTGATCGATCGCGCGCTGAATGGAGCGCCGTCGAATCCTTGGCCGAAGTGGGAAGAGATGCTGGGCGTGGGAGCGGCGGCGGGATTTACGGGCGCGCCGAAATCGACCGCGCAGACGGCTGCGGCGAGCGTGACGGCGACGATTTCTGCAAGCGGGTCCACGAGCAGCTCTGGGAGTGGCGGAGCAAGAACGAAATGAGTATGGGAGCGGCGCCGACTTCGCCGGTGGGTCCGATTCCGAGCGCAGCAGCCGAACAGTGGCACAGACTGCTGAAGGCGGAGCTGCATACCTCGGCAAAATTCACGGAAATTTTTTACGAACGGCTGCGTAAGGCAAAATTGACTTTTGGCGACCGGGTACACTGTCCTTTCCTGCGGCCGTTTTTTCTTTCGCCGGAAGATGAGCAGCGGGTGCGGAACGTCGCCGAGACCATGGCGGAATTCGGGGAGCGAGTG
>Ga0137386_10000237_pt1 | contig 28506 bp, 27 predicted proteins | sample SagtaG_4_FD_104910 | JGI IMG/M metagenome (GOLD analysis project Ga0137386, IMG submission 104910) | Vadose zone soil microbial communities from Sagehorn Ranch, Mendocino, California, USA - Sage2_R_100_16 metaG | ecosystem: Environmental > Terrestrial > Soil > Vadose zone | place: USA... | reverse complement strand
CCACTGGGCCTGGATGAACGAGTTCTGACCAGATCAGGGATGAGACGAGCGGAGTGATGGGAGACTGTCACGCTCCGTTCTGTGGGAGCCCGGGGGTGAGATCCCCCCGGGCCACCCGGCGAGGCTAGCCGTGCTCGGCTGGCTGGCCACCAGGGGGACCTCCTGGGTGCTGCGCAGGTCGACCGACCTGGTGCCGCACCTGCTGGCGATGGCCGCCAGGGACATGCTCGGGTCAGTTGTCTGGCATCGAGGTCCCGGCCCAGGGCGGCCAGCCGGACACCTCCGCGCCGGCGTTCTCGGCGAGCCTGGCGAGCAGGCCGCGCAGGCCGGCGACCTCCTCCTCGCTGACGCCACGCCGCAGCCGCTGGTCGAAGGCCGCCGCGGCGTCGCGGAGCCTGCCGAACATCTCCTCGCCGGCCTGAGTGAGCTCCACGACGTGGATGCGGCGGTTCGCCGGATCGCGCTGCCGGGTGATCAGGCCAGCGACCTCCATCGCGTTGAGGTGGTGGGTCAGCGTCGCCTCCCTGATTCCCACCGCCTCGGCTAGCTGGCGCTGGCTGCCGCTGCGCGTCTTCATCGCGAGCAGCACGAGCCAGGCCGGCAGCGATCCGCCCGCCTCGGCCAGGGTTTCGTCGAACGCCCGGCCGATCGTGCGGGCGGCCCGGGTCAGCGCCAGGCCGACCGGGGGCTGCGTGGGACGCATGCGAGCAGGCTAGCACAATGCATTGATGTCTAATTCTTAGAGAACTAAGCCTAGCCGGGCCTGGCCGGCGCCTTCGCTGCTGCGGGCTTGCCGCACCACTGGTCGAGCGCCAGGCGCAGGGCGCTGTCGCGGCGGGCGTCGTTGGCCTCGTCACTGACCCAAGCGAAATAGCCGTCGGGGCGGATCAGCGCGAGGCGGGCCTGCGCGGCAAGCGGAACCGCGACCGCCAGCCGGTCGTGCGACCCCGGCAGTGCCGGCCGCCGCTCGCCATGGTGTCCGTGCTCGGACCCTGCGAGCGCAGCATTTGCATCGCGATCCGCACGTGGGTGAGCAGCACGAACTTGCCCTCGCGCAGTAGCTCGTACAGGCGGGTGGCGCCCTCGCCGGCCAGCGGGGTATCGGGAGCCCGGCGGCCAGCCAGCGGATGCGCGCCTGGCCCGCCGCGGTAGCCGATGCCGATGCCGGAGATGGCGCGTGCGACGTAGCTGGTGACCGGGCCGATCCCGGTGACCGGCCCGGCAACCGCGCTGAGCGCCTGCCTGACCGGGTCGGATTTGACCAGCGTGAGGCGCAGCAAGTTGTGTGACATGCGCACCACGAACCTGCCGACCGGATACCGCTCGTCGTGGTAGGTATCCAGCAGGCTCAGGTGCGCGCCGTGCCGCGCCACGGCGGCGAGCTTCCAGCTCAGGTTGGCCGCGTCCTGCAGGCCCGTGTTCATGCCCTGCCCGCCGGCCGGCGAGTGCACATTCGCCGCGTCGCCGGCCAGGAACACCGGCCCTGACCGGTAGTGAGGTACCTGCCGCTCGTCGCTGTGGAACCTGGACATCCACCTGGCATCGTGCATGCCGAAGTCAGAGCCGAGCGCCTGGCGGGTGATATGGCGGATCTCGTCCAGGTCGGCGGATTCGCTGTCGGGCACCTGGCGGTGCCTGTTCCAGGCGATGACCCGGAACCAGCCGTCGCCGAACGGGGCAATGAACGCGAAACCGGCCCGTGTCGCGTTGACCGTCAGGATGTCCGGCGGCGGCTCGGCCAGCCGGACATCGGCGAGCATCACCGACCGCATCACCGACCGGCCGGGGAAGGGGATGCTCATCACGTCGCGGACGGTGCTATGGACACCGTCGGCGCCTACCACGAACGACGGCGCGAACGTGCGGACCTCCCCCGAGGCTCCGCCCGCCTGCAGGTGCGCGCCACCGTTGGTCGGGTGCAAGCCGGTCACCTCCATGCCCTCGATGATCTGCGCGCCCGCATTTCTGGCCCGCTCGGCGAGCAGCCGCTCGGTCTCGTACTGGGGCGTGATGAGCACGAAGGGGAACCTGCTCGGCAGCCTGGACAGGTCCACGTCTACCCGGCCGAACAGGCCGACCCGGTCGATCGTATGACCGCGGGAGCTACCGTTCAGACCAGAGGTCAAACGGGAAGATGCTCCCGCGCCCCGCGCCGCCGCCCGGACCATCGACGAGGGGCCGCCAGGCGGTGGCTCGCGAGTTATTCAGAGCCGTCCCAGGCCGGCCCGCCCTAGCCGACACGATCGAGGTCGGGTCCCGGCCGCTCGTGGCTCGCGGCGAGTTCGTGGGTGATGTCGCTGAGCAGCTCAAGCATTCTGGGGTGCTGGTGGGGGGTGCCAGCCGTCGAGCAGCGCGGCGATCCTGCCCTGCCTGGCGGCGAAGATCCGCGCGTACGCCGACCGGCCCGACTCGGTCAACTCGTCGGCCAGGTCCGCGCCGTCCGATGAAGGCTCCACGTAGCCGGCCAGGACCAGCTCGCCCATCCGGTCGCGCAGGTCGGCCACGCTGATCGACAGGCGGCGCGCCAGCGCCGCGCGCGACTCGCCGCTGTGCTCGCCGAGCCTGAGCAGCAGCCACCCGGCCCGCGGCGACACGGCGATCCCCGACCTGGCGACGAGGTCGGAGTAGACCTCGCGGCGGCGCTGCCGGACGAACAGGGCGCTGAGCGCCCGCCGCATCTCCTCGTCCGAGGTCCTGACCGTGGGCCTGGACGTCGGTGCCAGCCGGTCGGCCTGATCCACGGCCCGCGCCGTTCGGCGCAGCGGCAGTTCCTTCAGGGTCCAGGTCAGCGCGAACGCCACCGCTCCGACCGGGACCGCCGCCAGGAATACGGTGCGGATCGAGGCCGAGTAGCCGGCCACGAGGCCGGCGTGGACGGCCGACGGGAGCTTGGCCAGCTGGGCGGGGCTGGCGCCGCTGGTGATGCCGACCCCGGGAGGCAGCGTGAGCCCGTGCAGCGCGTCCGCGACGTTGCCGGGAAGCACGTGATCGAATATCGCACCGAAGACGGCGGTGCCGAACGAGCCTCCGATCGACCTGAAGAACGTCGTGCCCGAGGTGCCGGCGCCCAGGTCCGTGTAGTCGACGGCGTTCTGCACCGCGATCACGAGCACCTGCATGGTGGCGCCGATCCCGACGCCGAGGAGGAACATGCCGACCGAGGCGAACAGCGTGCCGGTCGACGGGCTCAGATGCGAGAGCAGGTAAAGCCCCACGGTCATCGTTGCCGTGCCGACGACCGGGAACACTTTGTACCGGCCCCACCTGGAGATTGTCTGGCCGGTGCCGATCGACGTGAGCAGCAGCCCGGCCATCAGGGGCAGCAGCTGCAGTCCAGATACGGTCGGGCTCACTCCCTTGACAATCTGAAAGTACTGAGGCAGGTAGGTGAGCGCGCCGAACATCGCGAACCCGACCACGAAGCCGATCGCGCCAGCCGCCGAGAACACTCGCTTCCTGAACAGGTGCAGCGGCAGCACCGGCTCGGCGGCCCGTCGCTCGGCGACCACGAAGCCGGCGGCGAACCCGACAGCGAGCACGCCAAGCGTGAAGATGGGACCCGATCCCCATGGGTAGGTCACGCCGCCGAGCGAGGTCAGCAGTACCAGGCTCGACGCGGCGCCGCCGATCATGATCGTGCCGAGGTAGTCGACGGTGTGCCGCTCCCGGCTCCGCCGGGCAGGAAGCACGGCCGCCACGACGATCAGCGCGATGACCCCGACCGGCAGGTTGACGTAGAAAACCCAGCGCCAGGACAGCGTGTCCACGAAGAAGCCGCCGATCAGCGGCCCGATGACGCTGGTCACCCCGAATACCGCGCCGAAGAAGCCCTGGTAGCGGCCCCGTTCCCGGGGCGGCACCACGTCACCGACGATGGTCTGCGCGCCGACCATGAGGCCGCCGCCGCCGATGCCCTGGATGGCGCGGAAGATGATCAGCTCGGTCATGGTCTGGGACAGCCCGGCCAGCGCCGAGCCGATCAGGAAGATCACGATCGCGGCCTGGAAGAAGATCTTGCGGCCGTACTGGTCGCCGAGCTTGCCCCACAGCGGCGTGGACACCGTCGAAGCCAGCAGGTAGGCGGTGACCACCCAGGACAGCCGGGACAGGCTGTGCAGATCACCGGCGATGGTCGGCAGCGCCGTCGCGACGATGGTCTGGTCGAGGGCAGCGAGGAACATCCCGAGGAGCAGCCCGGTCATGACGACGAGAATCTGGCGCCGGCTCAGCTGTGGCGGAGCTGCCGGTTCGGCAAGGTCTGCGGTCTGGCGCACGACTGTCAGTTCCCCCTCGGCACGGATTCCACGGATTCAACGGACTCGACCGGCGGGCAGTCGCTGGCGACGTGGTCGAGCCAGTCACGGAGCGCGAGCGTGGCCTGCGTGTCGTTCCTGTTGTAGGCGAGCAGCCAGTCGCGGGCTTGCTCGTCGCCGGCGGCCGCAGCGTCGTAGCGGACCAGCGACTCGTCACCGCCCGGATGGGCCACCTCCCAGCCGAACCCGGCAAGCGGCGCGACCTGCTTCAGGCCGGTTGCGTTCCCGGTGACCAGCTGGCGGTCGAATACGCGGTACAGGTCGACCCACTGATCGGAGTCGGTGAAGGCGGAGACCTCCTCGGCCAGCCCCAGGCCGGACGCGATCCTGCGCAGCTGGGAGTTCTCCGCGGACGCGTTGTAGCAGTAGGCGCGCAAGCACAGCCCCGCGGCCGCCGTGGCGGAGCGCAACTCGCCGAACCAGCGCCAGAACTCGGCGAACAGGTCGGACTCGACCTGGCCGGTCATCGGCTTCCAGGTGCGGAAACTGTGATACCCGGCCGGTGCGCCCGCCCAGCCGGACCTCGGCGTGACCAGGGCGCCCCACAGGTAGACGCCGTCCTGCGTGTTCTCCATGTCGATGTCGACCTCGACGTCGCCGCGCGGCACCCGCACCCGGCCGACGCCCCTGCGCCGGTAGGCAGGCTGGTCGCCGAGCGCGGCCCTGGCCAGGTCGATCTGCTGAGGCAGATCGCGCATCGGCTGGTCGCAGTACGAGGCGGTGCGCGGGCACAGGGAGCGCGCGTCGCCGAGCACGGTGACGCCGGCCGCCGCCAGCCGACGGGCCTGTGCCCGCTTGCCCGCGCCGAGCACAGCCGGCACTGGCGTGTTGTCTGGCCTGACCCCAACGGCGCGGATGATCGGACGCAGGTCGACCCGCGAGGCGACCAACGTCGCCGTGCGGTAGTCGAGCGCGGCGAGCGAGGCCCGGTCGGTGACGCCGTGCTCGCGGTGCACGCGCCACTCCCGCCAGCCGATCCCGGGAACCAGGCTCACGTCCCCCGCGCCCGCCTCGAGCCTCGGGCCGCACGCCGACCACCAGGGGCACTGCGCGCACTCGCCGATCCTGACCGGCACCACGAGGGGCGCCACGCCGGGATCGGCCAGGGAGCGCCCGGCGACGGCAATAATGTCGAGGCGGAAGTCGAACTCGAAGTCGTATACCTCCATCGTGGAACGAAGCGTGCGCTTCCCGCCGGACGATCGAGTCCGCCACACTGGCTCGTCCAGGTCGTACCAGACGACCCCTTCCTCGATGCCGATGATGCCGCCATGCCGGCCGCCCGGCGCGGCCAGGCCCGCCGCCTCCAGCATTCGCTGGTAGTGGGCAAGCTGGAGCAGATCGCCCCTGTGCCTGCGCGGCACGCTGGCCGGGTCGGCAGCGGCGGCTTCCAGCCAGGGAGCATCGAGCGCCGAGCAGAGTGCCGGCCGGCCCCGGCCCGGTGCTGCGTCGCGTGCGCGGTGATGCTTGATGTCCACGGCTCGGTAACCAGACCCGGCCGCCGCGAGCAGCAGGTCGGGCTCCCCGACTCGCCGGGCCGAACGGTCGGCGGGCAGGCGGCCAGCGATGACGATCGGCGCCGCAGCCGTCATCGCAGCGACCGTGGCCGCCTCCCGTTCCGCCCGCTCGCTCTGGTCACGGCCGGCCACCGCGCACGCGTCCTGATGCAGGTCGAGCAGCCTGGCCAGTACGCGGGCCTCGAAGCCGATCCCGCGCGCGAACATGCTCTCGAGCGCGGCCGAGGGCCGCAGCGGCTCGCACGGCTCGATGACATCCCACTGAGCCCGCACCGGACACTGCTTCGCGACATATCCGCCCTGCGGCGGCACCGCAGAGACGTCGTAGCGAGTGGCCACGTCCCGAATCGTACGCAGTGGCTGCGTCAGAGCGGCACGTAAGGCACCGGCGACTCGTCCGCGACAGCCGCGATCACCGCGACCACCGCGGCCGGCAACGCGGTCGCCAGCATCGGCGGCAGCAGCAAGGCGGCGACCGGCACCATGCCAGGGACAGGGACAGCTGGCTGTGCCGCGGGTTCGCTGGCCGGCTGTGCCGCGGGTTCGCTGGCCGGCTGTGCCGCGGGTTCGCTGGCCGGCTGTGCCGCGGGCTCGATCGGCTCGGCCTCCGCGGTGGAACTGGCCAGCCGGGTGATCCCCCAGGTCGCGGCCAGCACGGCCACCGCCTCGACGGCGATCCGGACCGGGCCGCCTCCCAGGTGCTCGCGGTAGAGAAGCAGGCCGAGCAGCGAACCGACCGCCGGGTCAATCACCGAGAACACCGGCAGGAACGCCGCGAGGCCCGCGGCCCGGTAGCCGTTCTGCTGCATGGTGTAGGTAAGCAGGCCGACGACGACCAGGAGGTAGAGCCGCACGTCGGCGAGGGCACCGAGCTGGTGCGAGCCGACCAGCGCCGCCACCGTCTTGGTCAGCGCGTCGGTCACCCCCGCCGCGATGCCGCCGCCGACGCCGAGGGTCAGAGCGCGGCGCAGCGGTGACATCCGCACGGCGAGCACACCGGACAGCACGGCTATCACGACCGCGGCGATCGCGGCCAGGCCGAGCTGGCTGGGCCCGGTAGTGGCGTGACCACCGGACGGCTGCGCTACGGACAGGAATACCACGAGTCCCGCGAACGTGGCCAGGGCGGCCAGCCACTCGACCGGTCGCATCCGGCGGTGATCCGCCCACGCGGCCAGAGCCAGGGCGACCAGCAGGCTGCTGGCTAGCACCGGCTCGATGACGACCAGGCGGCCAAGACCGAGCGCTGTCGCCTGCAGCGACAGGCTGACGATCACCAGCGCCAGGCCGGCCAGCCACAACGGGCGGCGGATCAGGCGGATGAGCACGGCAGTGTCGAACGCCGCATCGGTCTTGAGCTTGGCCGCCACACGCTGCTGCACGACATTGGCCACTGCGAAGGTGGCGGCTGCGGTCATTGCCAGCGCGATCGCGACCGGCTGAATGGCGCCGCCGGTCATGAGGCGGTTGCGGGGAAAATCCAATCCATGCCCGACATCATGACGTTCAAACGGCTCGCTCGGCTACCGTTACCAGGGCAGTCGCCGACGCGGTGCGCTCCCGGCCACCATCACCAGGGCAGTTGGCCGTAGGATTCCTCGCCGTCAGCGCTCCAGAGGTATCCCACAGGGATCCGCTCAGACCGTCCTGCGGCAGGGTGGCGAGGTGCACGCTGACCTCCGCGCCCTGCTCCGGCGACCGGAACCCGCTGCGGCCGTTGAGGTCGGTGGCGCAGTACCCCGGGTTCGCGGCATTGACCTTCATCCGGCTATTACGCAATTCCTTGGCGTACATCGCCGTCACCATGTTCAGCGCCGCCTTCGACGACGGGTAAGGCACCGCCGCCGTCGGCCGGCCGCTGCGGTGCCCGGAAGCCGCGAAGCCGATTCCCTTGCTGGCCCCGGTGATCAGGGCGATCGTCGTCATATTGGCTCACGCACCCCAGCGGGCGTTTCGCGCCCTGGCGGGCGTACCCGCGGCCGGCTAGGTCGAGATGTCCGGGTAGGGCACCGTCCAGTGACCGAGCCGGGCGGCGAACTCGCGCTGGAAGCCCAGGGGCTCGGAGTAGTCCCGCTCGAACAGGGCGATGAACAGGGTCAGCAGCAGGAAGTTGTGGCTGCCCAGCTCGAACAGCGTGACGTAGTCGTGCGTTGCCAGCGCCTCGCGCTCGGCATGGGTGAAGGCCAGCCAGGTGCTGCACTCCAACCCTGGGCAGTTCAGGATCACGTTCGCCCGCTCCGCTTCCCACCACTGCACCGTGCCGCGTGGGTCGTTGCGATACCGCTCCAGCAGGTCGGGGTCGCGGTCGACGGTGTACAGGAACTTGTCGAGCAGGTACCTGCTCACTCGATCTCCCCCGCTTCCTTCGGATACCAGGTGAAGTAGGCCTCCATGGTGTGGAACAGGTCGAGCGAGTCCACGTGATCCGCCTTGGCGTTCTCCCCCGCCACCCCCATCATCAGCATGAAGTCCATGAAGCCGTGGGTGGCGTTGCCCGGCAGCCACAGGCTGTCCAGGCTTACCTCGGCCAGCGCGGAGGTCAGGTCGCCGGATGCGATCCACTCGACCGCCTGGCGGTCGAACTCGGGGTCGGGACCGTGCGGGCCGAACTGGCGGGGACCGCCGAGCTCGAGCGACAGGTGCCCGGTTCCGATGATCGCCACCCGCGCCTGCGACGGCCAGGACTCGACGAGCTGCCTGATCGTCTTGCCGAGCTGGACGAATCGCCTGGGCTGCGGCAGCGGCGGAGCGAAGATGTTCGTGTAGATGGGGACGATCGGCAGGTCGGCCTGGGGCCGCAGGGTCATCAGCGGGCAGGTGATGCTGTGGTCGATCCGCAACTCGTTGCTGAACGCCAGGTCGAAGCCGGCGTCCAGCCCCTGGCGCAGCAGGTAGGCCGACAGGTCCTCCTGCCCGCGCACGAACATGCGGGGCAGGCCGAACTCGCGTTCCTCGTTGTAGAAGTTGGCGTCGTAGCACGGCGCCTTGCCGACCAGGAACTGCGGCATGTTGTCCAGCCAGAGCTGGTGGAAGTGGTCGCTGCCGACCATCACGAGCACGTCGGGCCTGGCCCTGGTCAGGGTCTCGCGGAACGCCTCGATCTTGGCCACCCACTCGTCGGCGAAGGGCGGACGGTCCTCGCCGGCCGAGGTGCTCGCGCGGTAGTAGAACGGGTGATGCGTCGATGCGATGACCGCGGCGACGGTCGCCATGGCGGCTCCCCTCAGAGGTCAGGGTTGGGGGGCAGATAGTCGGCGTTGCGCTCGACCGTCAGGTAGATGTCCATGCCGACCGGCCTGCGCTTCTCCTCCGCGAGGTGCCCGAGCAGCCCGGCGGTGCGGGCCAGCAGCGCGAACCCGCGGAGCAGGTCGGCGGGCAGGCCGAGGTCGGCGAGGGCGGCGCCGCAGGTGCCGGCTCCGTTGAGCGGCAGCGTGCGGCCGAGTACCTGCGGGTGGACCCGGCCGATCGCCTCGAACAGCCGCAGGTGCGGCCCGCGCAGCCCCTCGGCCTCGGCGATCCCCAGCAGTACCGGGGTGCGGGGGTCGGTGACCTTGTGCACCGGGTGCCCCAGTCCTGGCACGAGCCTGCCCGCGGCGCGGGTGCGGCGGACCACGTCCAGCGCCAGCGCGTCGAAGCCGGCGTCATCGGACGGCACCGGCTGGTCGGCCAGCGCCTCGGACAGGAACCGGCCCGCGTCCTCCGTCACGCCGAGGAAGCGCGAGCCGCCGCCGAGCAGGCCGGCCGCGATCGCGCCCTGGACCGAGTCCGGCGCGCTGAGGTAGGTGAGCCTGGCCGCGATCGCCGTCGGCGTGAAGCCGTGGTCGGCCAGCGCGACCAGCACTGCCTCGAACACCCTGACCTGCGACGGTGTCGGGCGCCGCAGGATCACCAGCCACAGCGCAAGCTCGCCGAAGCCGACCTTGCCCATCAGGTCGGCGGCGAGGTCCTGCCCGAGCAAGGTGATCGTGTCGGCGTCCGAGCTGCCGAGCGAGGTCGGGAAGGCGGGGGTGTCCTGCGTCATGAGGCGGCTCCTGTCTGCTGGCCGCCGCGCTGCTGGCCGCCGCCGGCCGGCTCGGCCAGCCAGGCCCTGATCTGGTCGCCGTGCTCGTCCAGGCCAGGCGGCGGCAGGTCGTAGCGCGGCGGCGTTGCCGAGTAACTGACCGGGTGCCTGATCGTCGGCAGGCCGGCCGGGCCGGCGCCCGCGGTGACGACCGGGTCGAGGCCGATCTGGCCGGCGAACTCGATCCCCTGGTCGATGGTGTTGATCGGCCCGCAGGGCACCCCCGCGGCGATCAGCTCGCCGAACCATTCAGTCGCCGGGCGCCTGGCGAGTTGCCCGACCAGCAGTTCGCGCAGCTGGTCACGGTTGGCCGTGCGGTCTTCGTTGCGGGCAAATCTTGGGTCGTCGGCCAGGTGCGGCGCGCCGAGCACCTCGCACACCCGGCGGAACTGCGCGTCGTTCCCCGCGATCACGATGAGGTCTCCGTCGGCGGTCGGCAGCGGCTCGTAAGGAAACAGGCTCGGGTGCGAGTTGCCCATCCGGAACGGGACCATGCCGCCGGCCACGTAGGCGGCTGACTGGTTCACCATCCCGGACAGCGCGGAGGCCAGCAGGCTGGCCTGCACGTGCTGACCGGCTCCGGTGGCGGCGCGATGGTGCAGCGCCGCCAGTATGCCGATGGCCGTGTGCAGCCCGGCCATCACGTCGAAGACGGCGACGCCGGCCCGGTACGGCGGCCCCGCCGGGTCACCGGTCAGGCTCATCAGGCCGGACATCGCCTGCACCATCAGGTCGTAGCCGGGCAGGTGCCGGCCGCCACCCGAGCCGAATCCGCTGATCGAGGCGTACACGATGCCGGCGTTGCCGGCCTGCACCGACTCGTAGTCCAGGCCGAACCTGGCCAGGCCGCCCGGCTTGAAGTTCTCCACCATGATGTCGGCGCGGCGGGCAAGCTCGCGCGCGGCCGCCAGGTCCCGAACGTCGTTCAGGTCCAGGGCCACGGATCGCTTGTTCCTGTTGATCGACAGGTAGTAGGTCGATACCCCGTCGCTCGTGACCGGCGGCGCCCACCGCCTGGTGTCGTCCCCGGCCAGGCTCTCGACCTTGATCACGTCTGCGCCGAGGTCGGCGAGGAGCATGGTGCAGTACGGGCCGGCCAGCACTCGGGAGAAGTCGGCCACCAGGAGCCCGGAAAGCGGTCCCGGACTGGACGCGGGTCGACTCATAGACGACACTAAGCCTTTCTGTCCGCCTAACGGACACCTAGTCCGGATCCGCAGTGTGGGTGCCGGCCAGTGTCGATGTCAAGACGCCGGCACGGCGAGCGGAACGGTGACCGCGGGCACCGACTGGTAGGCCGCCCAGTCGGCGCCGATCGCGCCCGCCGTCTGCAGCAGCATAGGCAAGTACTCGCCGGTGAGCACCTCCACCGGGGTCTCCGCCGCGTGCACGGTGACGTTCATCGCTGCGATGACCCGGCCGTCGCCGTCGCGCAGCGGAGCCGCCACCGACCTGATGCCGAGGGCGAGCTGCTCGTCGGTCAGCGACCAGCCGCGCGCCCTGACCTCGCGCAGCGCCGCCGCGCGCTCTTCGGGGCCAGGCTGCCACCGCGCGGTGACCGGTGACCTGCTCGGTTCGGCCAGTACCCGCTCGGCTTCGGTCGGCGGCAGCCCGGCGAGCAGTACCTTGCCGAGCGAGGTCTGCATCGCGGGGAACCTGGTCCCGATCGTCACCGCGAGCGCGATGATCTTCGGGACGGCCACCCTGGCCACGTAGACGATGTCCGAGCCGTCGAGCTGGGCGATCGACGACGACTCGCGGGTCCGCGCCACGAGGGCCTCCATATGGGGGCGGGCGACGTCCCACAGGTTGCGCGAGAGCACGTAGGACATGCCGAGTTCGAGCACGCGCGGCGTGAGCTCGAAACCCCCGTCGACGGCGCGGACGTAGCCGAGCTCGGTCAGGGTCAGCAGGATCCGCCGGGCGGTGGGCCTGGCGAGGTCGGCCGCGGCCGCGACGCCGGCGAGCGACATGACCGGCCGGCGCGGCTGGAACGCCCGGATCACGTCGAGTCCTCGCGCGAGCGCCTCGATAAAATCGGGGCCGGTGTCGCGGCGTGCCATCATGTCTCCTGTGCCCGGTCAATGCGTCACTGTAGCGGTCGTCATTCCCGACGATTGTGCCACTTGACAGCCGTCCGCAGACCGGTCACGCTTCCGGTCAAGCCGGATGCGGCCGTGGTACGGACAAATGTCCGGCCCGTGTCACTGTCCCGCCATGCAACGGAGGTCTGACATGACAGCTCTATCTGACCTGACACTGGGCCGGCCGCTGGTGTTCCGCAACGCCACCGTGCTGACCATGGACGACGCGCACCGGGTCGAGCACGGCGCGGATGTCCTGGTGTCCGGCGACCGGATCAGCGCGGTGGGCCAGAGTCTGCAGGTGCCCGAGGGCACGGCCGAGATCGACGGCACCGGCGGCATCGTGATGCCGGGGATGATCGACACCCACCGGCACATGTGGCAGACGGCGATGCGCGGCTACGGCGCCGACTGGACGCTGACCCAGTACTTCGTGTGGAACTACCTGCAGTGGGGCAAGTCGTTCCGGCCGCAGGACATCTACGCGGGCAACCTGCTGAGCGGGATCGAGGCGATCGACGCCGGGGTGACCACGACGGTCGACTGGTCGCACAACCTGCAGACCATCGACCACGCGGAAGCGGCCGCGGACGCCCTGCAGGAAGTGCCCGGGCGGTTCGTGCTCGCCTACGGCAACATCCAGGCCGCGCCGTGGGAGTGGTCGGCCGCGCCGGAGTTCCGCGACTTCGTCGCCAGGCGATTCAGCGGGGGCAACGACATGCTCGGCTTCCAGATGGCCTTCGACGTGCCCGGCAACCCCGAGTTCCCAGAGAAGGCCGCGTTCGAGGTGGCGCGCGACCTGAACGTGCCTGTGACCACCCACGCGGGCGTCTGGAAGGTGACCACCGACGACGGCATCAGGCTGATGCACGAGCACGGCTTCATGACGCCCTCCTCGATCTACGTGCACGCCGCGAGCCTGTCGGCCGACTCGTACCACCGGATCGCGGCCACCGGCGGGTCGGCGTCGCTGTCCACCGAGAGCGAGCAGAGCGCCGGCCAGGGTTACCCGCCCACCTGGAAGCTGCGCGAGCACGGCATCGGCGTCTCGCTGTCCATGGATACCAGCGTGTGGTGGAGCGCCGACCTGTTCTCGGCCATGCGGGCCACGCTGAGCGCGGACCGCGCCAGGGAGCACCTGGAGGCGCACGCCAGCGACGAGACCGTCACCCACCACAAGCTGAGGGCGGAGCAGGTGGTGGACTGGGCCACCCGCGGCGGCGCCAGCGCACTCGGCCTTGACTCCCTGACCGGAAGCCTGGAACCCGGCAAGAAGGCCGACGTCGTGCTGATCAAGAACGACGCCTCGCCGGTCATGTTCCCGCTGCTGAACCCGTACGGTCACGTCGTGTTCCAGGCCCAGCGCGGCGACGTGCACACGGTGGTGGTCAACGGCCGGGCGGTCAAGTACGACCACCGCCTGGTGGGGACGGACCTGGCGAGGGCCAGGCAGGTGGTCAGCGAGACGGTGGAGTACCTGAAGGGCGAGCTCGGGCCGCAGGCGTGGCACGAGGGCATGCACCCGGAGATCCCGGAGACCCGGGTACTCGACAACCCCTACACCTACACCTACACGCAGGAGTGAGGCGGGGGTCACGATGGCGGCGATGACCGCCGCGGCCGGCGCCGGCCAGGGCCCGGGTGGCTCGCGGACCATGCGGGCGGCGGTCCTGCATGGCCACGGCCAGCCGCCCGCGTACGGGTGGCACCCGGCGCCGCGCCGCGGGCCAGGGCAGGCCGCCGTCCGGGTGACCGCGGCCCCGATCAACCCGCTCGACCTGCTCTGCGCCACCGGCACCTCCTACTTCGGCGCGCCGACGCTCCCCTACGTGCCCGGCGCTCAGGGCGCGGGGGTGATCGAGGAGGCCGACGGCCTGCCCGCCGGGCAGCGCGTCTGGTTCAGCGGCAGCGCGGGCATGGCACCGGGTGACGGGTCGATGGCGGAGCTGTGCGTCGTCGCCGAGGACGCGGTGCTGCCGCTGCCCGACGGGGTGAGCGACGACCTCGCCGCCGCGCTCGGTCTGTCCGCGATCGCCGCCTGGATGGCGCTCAGCTGGCGCGGCGGCCTGCAGCCAGGTGAGCACGTGCTGGTGCTCGGCGCGAGCGGCACCGTCGGGCAGGTCGGGGTCCAGGCCGCCAGGCTGCTCGGCGCGGGCCGGGTGGTGGCCGCGTGCCGGGACGCGCACGGTCGGCGCCGGGCGGCCGAACTGGGCGCCGACGCCGTGGCCGACCTGACCGGCGACGACCCGGACGTGCTGGCCGGCCGGATCGCCGGGGCCTGCGCGGGTCGGCTCGACCTGGTGCTCGACCCGCTCTGGGGACTACCCGCGCGGGCCGCGCTGCGGGTGCTGTCAGCCGGGGGGCGCCTGGTCAACCTCGGCTCGTCGGCGGGCCAGAGCGCCAGCCTCGCGTCGGCCACGCTGCGCAGCGGGATGCACGCGGTCCTCGGCTACACCAACAACGCGCTGTCCGGCGCGCAGAAGGCGAGCGCGCTGGCGGAGGTGCTGGAGCATGCCGCCGCGCGGCGGCTCGACACCGACCGGGAGGTGGTGCCGCTCTCCGACGTCGCGACCGCCTGGTCGCGCTGCGGCAAGGCTCCGCACCGGCGCGCGGTCATGATCCCGCCCTGACGTGGGCCGGCGCGGCGACAGGCCGGGAGCTACTTACCGCTGCGGTCCTGCAGTAGAACACGTTACAGTTTGTTGGGGCACGATGCAGCGGCCGGTGGCGTGGCTGGTGCGCCGCTACGCCAGGCCGCTGCGGATCGGAGCCAGAAGCGCGGTGGTACTCGCGGCCGGCGGCTTCGTGGCGAACCGGGCGCTGATGCGTCAGCATGCACCCGCCTACCGGGGCGGACTCGCCCTGGGCACGGTGGCCGACGACGGCAGCGGCCCGCGGCTCGGCGCCGCCGCCGGCGGGGCGACGAGGTTCCTGGACCGGGTCTCGTGCTGGCGCTTCATCACGCCGTCCAGGCGGCCTACCTGCTGACCAGGGCACGAGTCAGCGGCCCCACCCTGGCCGGGGCCGCGGCCGAGGCCGGCGTGGACGCCGCCGGCGTGACCGCCACCGTCGCGGCGTGCAACGCAGCCGTCGCGGCCGGAGAGCCTGATCCGGCCGGGAAGCCGGCCGAGGTCACGGCGGTGCTCGACCGGCCGCCGTTCTCCCTGATCGACCTGTCCGTCCGGCCGCGTCCCGCGTACCCGGCGCCGATGCTGACCCTGGGCGGCCTGGTCGTCGCCGAGGACGCCGGCCAGGTCCTGCGCGCCGACGGGACTCCCATCGACGGGCTCTACGCGACCGGCCGCAGCGCGGTCGGCCTGTGCTCGAACTCCTACGTCAGCGGGCTGTCACTCGCGGACCGCGCGTACTCGGGCCGGCGCGCGGGGCGGCACGCGTCGGTCACCAGAACTGAGTCGTCGCGCCTGAGTTCTTGACGATCGACCCGCAGAGTTCCTGCTGCTCGAACACCGACTTGATCGCCACCCGGCCAGGACCTTGCAGCGTGAGCCAGATCGACTTCGCCTGCCACCTGGACGAGCTGAACCAGTACTGGCCCCTGGGGTACTCGAAGTGCAGGTACATCTGGACCGAGGGGTCCTTCCAGATCAGCCCGTTGGGCTGGACCAGAATCCGCTCGCCGTGTCCCAGGTCGCGCACGAACGAGTTGCCGGGAGCATGCAGCATGAGCAGGCCAGGGCTGCCGTGGGCCACGAACCGGTCGATGTTCCTGCCGACCGGGTAGTGCCACTCCGTCTCATCGCCGTCCCGGGTGGTGAACCAGACGTTCGAGTTCAGCCAGTCGTAGCCGATGTTGCCGGTCGCGACCAGGAACCGGTGCTCGACCACGTCGACGCCCTGGTTCGGTTCGAGCGGGACGGCCAGGATCTCGCCAGGATGGTTGTCGCTGAAGGCGACGAAGCCAGGACCCTGCGCCCGCATCATGATCAGCGGCATCCCGGCCATGACCCGGTTCCAGCCGCCCTTCATCCGCAGCGACTCGAGCCTGACCCGCGGCTCGGTGTGCAGCAGCACGTGATGGGAGAAGTAGACCCAGTCGTCGTCGTGCAGCTCCATCTCGGCGACCGGGACGTAGTTGCCGCTGATCTGGCAGGTCGACCGGCCGAACCGGATCCTGGCCATGTCGCGGATCGGCGGCTGCTTGCACCACCCGGAGTTCGACACGCGGAGCCGGATATCGACTGGCGCCCCGCACCGCGGGCAGGTCGCGGTGCCGTCGTCGTTGTTCACCATCCGGCAGTACGGGCAGGTATACGTGGACGGGCCGTACGTAGTCATGCCAATTCCCCTACTCAGACCCGTGGTGAATGTACATGGACTGGATGCCGACCCGGCCGGGCCCGGTCATCTCGGCCAGGTACATGCCGCGCCGCATCATGCCGGTCTTGATGTCCATCTGGACCGTGTTCATCGCGACCGTGGAGTCCTTGTACAAGAACCCGCCCGGCTCGATCAGCATCTTCTCGCCCGGCTGGAGCGTCTTCTGGAAGACATTCCCGTTCCCGTGCAGCAGCAGCAGGCCGGGGTAGTTCTGCGTGATGAACCGGTCCATGTACATGCCGCTGCCGCCGTGCAGCAGGTTGGTCAGGCCCTTGATCCGCACGAACGAGTAGTTCAGCGAGTGCGTGCCGATCAGGAAGCCATGCTCGCGGACGTCGATCTCCATGCCGGGATGCAGCGGCAGCACCACGATCTCGCCAGCGGCGTCGCGGGAAAACGCGATCCGGCCAGGTCCCTGCGAGATGCTCAGGATGTGCGGCATGCCGCCGAGGGTGCGCTTCATGCCGCCGCCGGTATTCATCGCGGCCATCGGCACGCCGGGCTCCTTCCACAGCATGACGTGGTGCTCGAAGAAGACCGCGTCGCCCGGCGCCAGCGCGAGCTCGGCGACCGGGACGATCTCGCCCTCGACCTGGCAGGTGGAGTTCGAGAACCGGAACTCCGTCATGTCACGCAGGCGAGGCGCCTCGCTCCAGCCGGAGTCCGAGACGAGGTTCTTCTTGTCGAGCGGGGCACCGCAGGTCGAACAACTCGTCCGCTCGGGCTCGTTCTGAGCCTTGCACCACTGGCACTCGATCCGATCCATCCGGGCAGGCCTTTCTCGCACGGTGCCCTTTGGCAGACACACCGGGAATATGGGACGAGATCGTAGCGGAGCCCGGCGGATCGGCGCACGCGGTTGCGCGGTTGCGCGGACGACCGTGCGCGTACTGCCTGGCTCAGAGTTATCCGGCCGGAGTGCCGCACTCGGCACAGAACTTGGACGTCGCGCCCATCGCGGCGTTGCAGTTCGTGCAGTGCCTGGACATGGGGTTGCCGCACGAGTCGCAGAACTTCGCGCCCTCGCGGACCTGGCTCTGGCAGTTGCCGCACTGCACGGTCCCGGCCGGCGGCGGCGCCTGTGCCGGCTGAATAGGGGCCTGCTGGGGCGCCGGCTGCGCGGGAGGCGCGTAGCCCTGGCCGCCGCCGGCGAAGCTAGGCGCGGGCGGCGGCGGATAGGCCGGAGCCTGCTGGGGAACGCCCATGTTCTGGCCCAGGCCGAGGCCTGCTCCCAGGAAGATCGGGCTCACCGCCGCTCCGCCCTGGGCCATGCCCTGGCCCGCGCCCTGCATCATCTCTGCCTGGGCTGCCTGCATGAAGCCGCCGGCCAGCCTGCTGTAGGCGGTGTCGCCGGCCAGCTTCTTGAGCCTGGTGTTGTCGTCGTCGTCGAGGTTGATGTCGAGGTTGCCCAGCCGCGTGACGGCGATGCCATAGCCGGCCAGCTCAGTGTTGGCCTCTTCCAGGGTCCCCTGCTCGATCTCGGCCCTGTGCATCGACAGGCCCAGGATCTGCCACGCCCCGGACATCAGCTGGGAGGTGACTCCCGACCTGGTGCACTTCAGCAGTTGCTGGGTGACCCAGGAAGTCACGGCTTCGTTGTTGGTCACGTCGACCGTGCCGACCAGGTTCAGGATCAGCCTGGCCGGGTCGACCACGCGCAGCGCGTACTCGCCGAACGTGCGGAGCGTCACGATCAGGCCAGTCTGCGGATCCTGAACCTCGTCCAGGCGGCCGCCGAAACGGATGTTAGGGAACTCCCGCGCGCCGACGAAGAAGATCTCGGCCTTGAAGGCGCTGCTGTTGGACGCCCAGTCGATGAACAGTCCGAGGAACGGCAACTCGGCCGCGTCCAGGGTGTGCTGCCCGGGTCCGAGTATGCCCATCACCCGGCCCTGGCTGATGAACACCGCTGCGGCATCGGGCTCGACGATGGCCCTAGAGAACTTGCGGATGTTGTGGTCGGGCCACTTGAAGACGATCTGGCCCTTCGAGCTGTCGGGTGCCGCGATGAACTCACGGCGGGTCTCGTTCAGAATGCCCATCAAATCGCTCCCTCGCGCCTGGGACGGCCCTCGCCCGACCCAACGGCCACTGCTAGGCGGATCATACTTCGGCGGGGCGATCATTGCGTTCCACGAAGAGGATGACGTATTGAGTTCGGTGCCAGCAATGCCCGGCCCGCCTGCCCGGTGGCGGCCGTGCAGCGGTGCCTGCGCATGGTCCGCTCCGTGTGCTCCGTGTGCTCCGTGCCGCCGAGCTGTAAGACCCCGGCGAGCAGCGGGCTCCCGGACGGCCGCCGTCCCCTTGGCATCGGGAAAGCGATTCGCCCGCTTCGGCCCGGTATTCGGGCGCCCGGCGCCCACGGCCGGTGTTCTCTGGGCCGCGGCAATTCGACATGTCACGAGTTGTGGCTCCGCAAAGCTCTCAATTCGGACACCGAATTGACGCAAAGCAGTGATATGACGATTCGACCCGTAGCGGACCGGTCGCGCGGCGTCATGACACTGGCAACTAAGTCCCGTATTTCCTGGTCTGTGCCGTATGGGTACGGCCAGTAGCCGCGGAAACCGGCGCTACTGGCCGACTCTGCCGTCGATCCGCTCGCGCAGGAAGTCGGCGTGGCCGGGTGTGCCCGGCGTATTCCTCGATCACGTGCACGAGCACCTCGCGGAGCGAGATGACGCCGTGATCCTCGCCCTGGCCGGACTCCTCGGCGGTGATGTCGAGACTCGGCGACTGCGCGACGAGCCGCTCGGCGAACCTGACCTCCGCTCGCCACGTATCCCAGGCCTCCGCGACCACGTCGGGGTCGGGCACGGCGCCGTCGAAGTCGCCGCCCCGATCGTCGTCCGTGCGGTGGTGCCGTCGCACGTCCTGCCCGGTCATCACCTTCCTGAACCAGCTCCACCGCGGCCAGATGGCGGACCAGCCCCAGCAGCGACAGATTCGACGGCTCGACCGAGCGGCGGGCCATCCCGGCGGCGTCCAGGCCCGAGCATTTCAGCTGGAGCGTCAGGCGCCGGTCGCGCAGATGCCGCACCAGCGTGTCGCGCTCGCCTTGAACCGGACCGCCCTGCTCCCTGGGGTCGCTGGCGGGGTCGACGAACATGTCCCACCAGCCGAAGGTCCTCGCGGCCTGGTCCGGTGACGTATCCTCCGCCGACCGGGACGGTCGTCATGGTCTGCGCCGGAAGCGGTCATTGCGCTAGCATCGACCCGCGGGAACGCCGTCTGCCAGTGGTTTTCTGCTGCCGGCCGGGCGGGTCAGCCCAGCGGATCTTGCCGCCCGGCGATCGACGGCGATGGCGCTAGCTCCGCGCGCGCCTGGTCGTAGACCTGACGGTAGCGGCCCGCGCCTGCCCGGCTCCCGCCGAGGTCGCCGGCGCGGCATCACCCGCCTGCAGGCTGCCGGTCAGCTCATCGAGCCGCTGGCGCATCCGGCCAAGGCCGGACTCCGTCAGATTCGGCATCCCGCCTCGCTGCGAGTAAGCGGAACGGAGTAGGTCATCAGGCTCCTCCACCTGGGTGAATGCCCGCCTGGCGGCTATCCCGGGTGCCGCTGCACGGCAGCGGATGCCGTCTCGTGCCTGGTCAGCCTCAGGCCCTGGTAGCGTTAGTCGGCGACTTGGCTGCAGATCATGCGGTGCGTGGCCACGCCGCCCACGTAGGGATAGAGCGTGCGCGGCTTGCCTGGGATGTTCGCCCCCACCCACCAGGAGTCCGTGCCGAGCAGCAGCGTGGCCACCGCGACCTCGTCATGGTGCGCCACCCAGCCGTGCTCGGCTTCCGGTACGGGCTCGGCCGCGGCGATGTCGTTGTCCCGCATGTAGGCGATGAGCTCGGCGATCCACTCCACGTTCTGCTCGATCGCGACCGGCATGTTGGAAAGGACCGGCGGGCTCTGCGGGCCGGTGGTCATAACAGGTTCGGGAAGCCGTGGGTAGTCAGGCCGAGGTAGGTCCGCGGTCCTTCCGCCCACTTGTCGGCGAGCGCCTGGTGGTCCCGCCCGGTGATACCCAGGTCGTACTTCCGCACCGACAGGCCGAGCCGGCGCAGCGCGTCCGGCGCTCGGCGATCGCCGGCTTATGCCCTCGGGCCGAGCGTGAGATACATCATGCAGCGTGGTCAATAGACGCTAATAGGGGATATCAGCGGGCAACTCACCCTGACCACGCTCGTACACCGGGCAGATGCACGGATCCCTCACCGTGGTCAACGTGCTGCCGGGGGGCCGGCCTGGACTATGTTGCCAGTCATATCGACCGTCACGTCGCCGAGGCGACGCCGCTCTCCTGGGAGGCACCGACGAGCGAGCCCTGGGATCCCGCCCGTCCTGGCGTTCTCCGCCTCCCGTCCGGCAGGCTGGTTCGGGGCCGTGGCGTGCGCTACCCGCTGCCCGACGGCGCTGTCCCGGACTTCGGCCTCTACCTGCTCCGAAGGAAGCCGCCGCCCGTTGCGTGGGAGTCGCGATGGCTGTGCTGGCCGGACTTCGGCCTGCCCGCCGACGGCGAGGTCACGGCGCGTGTTCTCGCCGAGGCGTGGCATCGGGCCGCCGCCGAGCGGGTGGAGGTCGCCTGCGCGGGCGGTCGCGGACGCACCGGCACGGCGCTAGCCTGCCTGGCGGTGCTCGACGGCGTTCCCGGCCCGCAAGCGGTCGCCTTCGTGCGCGAGTACTACGACCGCCATGCCGTGGAAACATTCCGGCAACGCCGCTTCGTCGCACACTTCGGTCAGTGACGCGGCCCGGGTCGTGATCCCGCCGCGGGCCTCGGTCGGTCGCGTTGGGCGCGAACGCGGACGCCGAGTGCGCTTGGACGACGCCTTACGAGTCGTTCGCTGCCTCCCGGCCATCGGATGCCGGCTGTAGTCAAGTGAATACTTGAGCATCCACGGCGGAGCAGATATGACGGCCGTGCTCGCCCGACTGCTCGGCGGCCAGTGGTAACCTGCGTTGCTTGGGCTATCCGGTGCGTAAGACGAGACGCGCGCTGATCGCGGCAGTCGGCGCTGCGATCGCGTTGGCCCTCCTGGCGGGTGTTGCCTTTGTCCTGATCAGCCGCAACACACCGTCGTCGGCGCGGTCGCTGCCGAAGGTCACGCCGTCACCATCGCCGACGCCCACGCCGACGCACCGCGCCAAGAGGCCGCTGACCTCGCCGTTTACCGGGGAACGGATCAAGTACCTGCGCCGGGAGCTGATCTTCAAGATCGACAACGTCCCGCAGGCGCGGCCGCCCACCGGGCTGACCAGGGCCGACATCGTCTACCTGCTTCCCGTCGAGGGCGGGCTGAGCCGGATCATGGCCGTGTTCTCCTCTCACTTCCCTCCCGTGGTCGGCCCGGTCAGGAGCTCCCGCGAGGAGGACGTCAAGCTGATCAGGCAGTTCGGCAGGCCGGCGTTCGCGTTCTCCGGCGCGCAGCCGGCATTGCTGCCGGTCGTCGAGCACGCCAGGATCGCTGATCTGTACGCCGGAAAGGTCGGCGGGTACTTCCGCAGCGGAAACCGGATCGCCCCCTATAACCTGTATGCCCGCACCAGGACGCTCCTCCGCGAGGCGCCGCATGCGAGCCTGGCCCGGGACATCGGCTTCAGGTTCGGCTCGGCACCGGCAGGCGGCAAGCGCATCCACTCCTACCGCGTGTCGTACCAGGCTGCGCACTTCGTCTTCTGGTGGTCGCCCAAGCAGCACCGCTGGCTGGTATCGATGGACGGCAGGCTGGCCCGCGCGTACGACGGCCACCTCCTCGGCGGACGCACCGTCGTAATCCAGTACACCCGGGTCCGCACCTCGGTGTTCCGCGAGCTCGGGATCAGACCCCCGTACGCGGTCACGGTCGGCCACGGCCGGGCCGACGTGCTCCGCAACGGCCGCGTCTACCACGTGCGCTGGCGGCGGCACACGAAGAACGGCGGCACCAAGTTCATCCTGCCTGACGGCCACCGGATGCCGTTCGCGCGCGGCCAGGTCTGGGTCATCTACGGGCTCGGCCCGGGTTCCACCGGCTGACCGAGATGGCCCGGATTCGCGACGTGGTGTTCGACTGCCGTCATCCGGCATCGCTGGCGCGGTTCTGGGCGGCGGCGCTGGCGGGCTATGCGGTCGCTCCGTACGACGATGCTGAGCGTGGCCGGCTGCGGGCAGCAGGGATTGACGACCCGGAGGACGACCCGAACGTCCTGGTCGAGCCGTCCTCGGGCGGCGAGCCGCGGCTGTGGTTTCAGCTCGTGCCGGAGACCAAGGTCGTCAAGAACCGCGTTCACCTGGACCTGGCGTGCGCCGACGTCGGCGCCGACGTCGCGCGCCTGACCGGGCTGGGCGCGCACGTGCTTGCCGATCGGACGGGTGGGTGACGCTGGCCGATCCTGAGGGCAACGAGTTCGACGTGACGCGGGACTAACGGGACTGGGCGGCCGGCCAAAGCCGGCCAACCTCGGCCAGCAGCCGATCGGGCTGGAGCAGGTTCAGGTCACCTCGTCCGGCGGCATTACCCACCTGCGATACCGGGTGCGGCAGCCCCCACAATGGCAATATCTGCGGCGCGACAATATCTGCGGCCCGCCAATATGGCCATATCTACGGCCTCCGCTATCACAATATGAAGTCACAAAGAACGAATCCAGCCCTCAGGCTGATCTGGCGGCGCGATCCTTCGGCCAGCCTGGACGGCCAGAGCCTGGGCTACGGCGCGCTGTCGGTGGCCAACGGCATGGTTCTGGTCGGCGAGTACGGCTGCGGCTCGGTGAGCTACCCGAATGGCTACGTTCAGGCGTTCAACCCCTCGACGGGCGTGCGCGTCTGGTCGAAGCCGATGTCTCCGCTTGGCGGTCCGCTCGACCAGATGGTGGCGTCCGGTGGCTATGTGGTCGCTGCCGGGAGTTCGGCCAGATTCGGCCAGGTGGTGACGGTTCGCCTGCGCCGCCGAGTCACTGGTAGCCAACCACCTCACTACCGGCCCCGGCGTGCAGCCTGCCCGGTGGGTGGCAGCTCCAGCGCGGCCAGCTCGGCGGCACGGCGGGCAGCCACCTGTACGCGGCAGATCCGTCCGGCACCGTGGTTGACCTGGATCCGGCGACGGGAAAGACGCAGTACCCGCTGGACGGGGCAACCAAGGTATTCGCCGTCGACAGCAACCGGGCCTATGCCGACTGCGGCAGCCTGGGCAGCTGCGCCTACGGCCTCGTCAACGGCAGCCGGCGTGGCACGCGCTGCCTGGGTCGTCCCCGAACCTGGCTGCCGAGGCCGGCGGGGGACCTGCATCTGGACCAGGGATCCGCGCTGAACACCGGGACCGGCCAGGCCATCGTGTCCCTCTGGGACTGCGCCGCGACCGGCACGGCGGAGTCGACGAGCACGAGGCCGGCGATGTCCGACCACGATGCACGGCCCGTTGCCGGCCTGCTGGAGCACCGCGGTGAGGTCACCGATCTGGGTCTCCAGGGTCAGCGGCGAAACCGGATCGCTCGCGCCCAGGCCGGCCCGGTCGTAGGCCACGACCCGAGCGCGCGCCGCGACGATCGGCAGCACTCCCGCCCAGGACAGCGACCCGGGTTCGCCGAGAGACGCGTCGAACACAATCGTCGGGCCGCCCGGGCCAGCCTCCTCCCAGCGCAGTGTGCGGTGATCTCGCCGTAGCTCCCCGCGCCGCACGCCGTCGGGCATCAGCTTGCCGAGCACTTGAATGACAAGGTCATCGACGGGTGGCCGTCCTAGAGTGGGCTGGCGGCTGCGGTCAGTCGAGTATAAGGAGGTGGCCGTGCTCGCTGGCTTCCCTAACCCTGCGCTGTCCGCGGCCGGCATCGTGCTCCGCCGCGTGCAGGCGGCGGACATCACGTGGATTCACGTGGCGTGCAGTGATCGAGAGACCAGCCGCTACAGGTCCCTGACGGCTCGACTCCGAACTGGGCGCAGACGGCAGCTTGCTCAGGCGTCACCGAGATAGTCATCCAGACGCTCACTCTTCGCAACTGATCTCCGGCGGTGTCCCTGCGGGCTAGGCAGCGCCGTCGTGATCTCCGTTGCGGCGTCATTTCTTGAGCAACTCGGCTGCGTTGTCGTGCATGACCGCTTCCAGCTCCGCCGCGTTGAAGCCAAGCTGTTCGACCGCCTGGATCGCTTGCAGCGGGTCGTCGAGCGGGTAGTCGCTCCCGAAAATGATCCGGTCAGTGCCAACCTTGCGCAGCACCCAGGTGAATTGCTCGGCGAACGGGCCGTTGGCGAGTATGGACGCCACCGCCGAGGTGTCTACCCACACCTGCCGTGGCCACCAGGGATAGCGGGCCAGTACTTCGTAGACGAGGAGCTGCGCGAATGAGGGCCCGTGCGCGTGCGCGAGGATCAGCCGGGCCGTCGGTATTGCCATCGCGAGCCTGACGAACTTTCCCGGCTGACTCGCGTCCCATGGAGAGTAAGCATCGAAGAGCACCGGCAGCCGGAGCTCGGCAGCACGCGAGACGAGATCGGTCACAGCAGGATCGGCGACGTCGAAATCCTGCGTGTTCGGGTGCAGTTTCAGCCAGGCGCATCCGGCCGCGGCAACTCGGTCGAGCTCAGCCCGCGCGGCCGACCCGTCTGCCGGGTGGACCGAGCACACCGGGAAGAAGAATCCGTCGGAGTCGTCAGCCAGCTTCAGCACCGCGTCATTGCGCGCCCGAGTCCGCTTGAGGTCGCCCGCGGGCGCCATCGTGAGCGCGGCGGCCCGCGCGATGCCGCTTTCGTTCACGAGCTTCCGGTACGCCTCTGGCGGGTGCGGCTGCTTGCCCATTTTGTCGTCGGCATCGAGCATCGGATGGGTGTGCGCGTCAATGATCGGGCCGGCATACACGCTTCATCAGTCTCCTGCTCCGCAGTATTCTGCTCCGCCACGCCAGGGTCGACATGGTTCATTGCCAGACCCTGCCATACCTGGCTACCTTCTGACCCGTAAGTGACCACTTCTAAATCATTGCCGATATCGACGCGACCGAGGCCGCGACCGAGGCCTAGGCCGAGGCGCTAGCCGAGTCCGGGGCGATGGCTCGTCGGCGAGGGGTGTCATCATGTCTGATCCCACCGAGTGTGTTCTCGGCGCCGATTCGGTCATCGCACGCCTGGGCGACGATCGAGCCTTGGGCGGATTTCTTACCTTGCGGGCTAATGGCGTTGCGACGAGCACAGGTCGGCAGGTGTTTCATCCCGGCCAGGGTGAACTCAGGGTGAACTCGGCGCGGTGACGTAATCGCGTTACGGCCATAATGTCCTAACGCGCACCGTTCAGCTGCACGCCGAACTGACGATGCTGCCGGTCATCGACGACCTAGCCGCTCGACTCGACCAGGAAACCATCGATGATCAGCGGATCTGCGTCGGCTGGTTGCTCCGCCAGCCTGTCGCCGCGCTGGCACGGCAGATCACCGCCAGCCGCTGGGCCCTGTACATCATCGGCGAGACCTTCAGCGGTCCCGGCACACAATCGGGTTGACCAGCCACTGGGCCACGGACGACTGGCTGCTAGACGGCAGTTACGTCGTAGACCATGAGCGTCACTGTGCGCCCGGAGCGGTTGCCAGCGGCAACCCCGCGATCGCGCGAGGGCTCCCGTTCGCGCGATCGGCCGGTAAGGCGAAGACTTTTGGGTAAGCCGAAGGGTTTGTGGCCCTATCTGACGCAGACCTTACGTCTTGGCGCGCTGGACGGCCCGCCGGGCGCTGGAACTCAGAGCGTGAACACGACTTTCCGAATAATTCGCCGTCGATCATGGCGGCGAATCTGTCCGGCGCCTGGCTTAGCGGCAGGACCCTGTCGATCACCGACCGGGTGCCGGTTGCCGGTGCCGCAGGCGGGAGTCGAACCCGGTATGCGCCGCTTTAGGCAGCAGCGCGCCAGATGGGTGGCCGGACTGAATGATGCGCCTCCACCTTGTACACCGATGCTGCTCAACCGCGATGACATTGGCGAGATAGTCGACCGCCGCGCGCGGGTTGTTCTCGCGCGGCACCATCGAGTCGAGCACAAGCCGCTCCTCGTCCCATTCGTTCAAACCTGCCCGACGCTCCCGCACCGATTCCACGACGGCTCAGGCAAACCTTCGATACCGCGTTCCCGAGTCTCCAGACGGCGCCGATGCTCGCGCTCGTGCGAACAGCGCACCTCGATGAACCGCAACAATGATCCGGTCTGTTCGGCAAGCCGGCGCCACCGATCGCGCGCAGGCTCGACGGCATTAGCCGCGTCGCATCGTGTCCCAGCGCCAGCTGTTCAGCCGCAAGCACCTCGACGACCGATTACGCAGCCAGGCCGTGGGCAACACGGCACAGCTCAGCTCCCTGGCGAGGCCCTCGGCCACGGCGCTTTTCCCCGACCCCTGGCAGACCGGCCACCACGACAAGCACGCCACCACCATCGCAGTACCGCCAAGCCCTGTTCGGGCGGGGCGCTCTTCATCGCAGGAACGTCGCGGTCGTCGCCACGAAGCGGTCGGCATCATCGAGCCACGGAAAGTGGCCCGCTGCTGGCTGGACGACGAGCTCGGCGTTCGGGAACAGCTCGGCGAACTCGGCCACAACGCCCGGAATCGTGTTCAGGTCGACCTCTCCGGCAAGCAGCAGCACCGGCGCGTCGAACGCGGCGAGCGCCGCCCGCGTGGCATCCGGGTCGTAAGCGCCCTCAGCGCCGAAGGCGGCTGCGGCTTCCTCGTTCCGGTGGCCGTCCTGGGCCGCCTGGTGGGCTTGCGCCGCCGCATCCCACCGCCCGTAGAAGAAGGGGTCGATCGCCTTCCGGCTGTCGGCGGTCGCGTTGCCGGCCACGATTGCCTCAAGAGCTGCGAAGGCCGGTGCGAACCAGGGCTCGTCCCGGCGAAGCCGCGCGATCTCCAGCCGGGACGGCCCGGTGGCCGCGATGCCGACGGCGAAGGTGCTCGGAGTGATCAGGGCGAGCTTGCCGATGCGTTCCCGGTACCGGGCCGCATACAGTGCCGCGAGGTTCGCGCCGGCGCAGTGCGCGAGCAGGTCCAGCCGGTCAAGGCCAAGGTGCTCGCGCAGAGCCTCGACGTCATCGACAAGCCGGTCACAGCGGTAGGAGGCGGCATCGGCCGGTGTCGCCGACTGGCCGGTGCCCCGAGGATCCACCATGATCAACTGCCGATGGGCTGACATACCGCCGAGTTCACCGAGGTAAACGGAGTCCTGCATCGGGCCGCCCGGCAGGCAGATCACCGGGGTGCCCGCTCCGAACACGTGGTAAGCGAGGACGATTCCATCGTGTGCAGAGAAGGCAGGCATGACGAAGATCCTGTCAACGGCCTCCCCGCCAACGCAACCGGCTATCACGACGTGTTGCACAGGAACCCACCAGGCGATGGCGAGGGGATGTCGACTCTGCTGAGCGCCGAGGCGTGGGAGAACCTTGTATCGGCCGAGCGCGTTCCGTCTCCGTTGCAGCATCTGGCTGATGATCTGATGCGCGCCGCGGGAGTTGAGGTCTGGCTGAAGCGGGATGACCTGATTCACCCCGAGGTGCCTGGCAACAAGTGGCGCAAGCTCAAGTACAACCTGGCCGAGGCCGCGAAGCGCGGTGACCGGACTCTGCTGACCTGCGCCGGAGCGTACTCCAATCACATCCGGGCGGTGGCGGCCGCCGGCTGCTGGCGCGGTTTTGCCACGATCGGGATCATCCGCGGCGAGGAGCATCTGCCGCTTAACCCGTCGCTGGCGTATGCGACGCGGCAGGGGACGCGGCTGGGCTACCTGAGCCGCGAGGCGTACCGGCGCAAGGCTGATCCCGAGGTGGCCGACGCGCTGCGCCGCGAGTTCGGGTCGTTCTACCTGCTGCCCGAGGGCGGCAGCAACGACCTGGCGGCCCGGGGCTGCGCGGAACTCCCTGCGGAGATCGGCATGGGCTTCGACGTCATCTGCTGCCCGTGCGGGACTGGGGGGACGCTGGCCGGTATCGCCGCGGGCCTGCGGCCGGGGCAGCGAGCGGTCGGGTTCTCCGTCCTCAAGGGGGCCGGTTTCCTGGATGGCGACGTGGCCGGCCTTATTGCACAGGCGAGCATGAACATTCGCTGCCAGTAATTCGGCCGAGGCGTCCGGCCAGCCGCTTGATCCACCCCGCGATGGCCCAAATCGCCGAAGTCGGCGCGGGCGCCAGCGCCTGGCAGCTCGCTGATCGTTATGTGCTGCGTGCCGTGCGCTGGGAGGATGCCTTCAGCTCGACGCT
>Ga0137386_10000222_pt1 | contig 28961 bp, 37 predicted proteins | sample SagtaG_4_FD_104910 | JGI IMG/M metagenome (GOLD analysis project Ga0137386, IMG submission 104910) | Vadose zone soil microbial communities from Sagehorn Ranch, Mendocino, California, USA - Sage2_R_100_16 metaG | ecosystem: Environmental > Terrestrial > Soil > Vadose zone | place: USA... | reverse complement strand
TGTGAACAGTGTGAGCACGAAGAGCAGCAGGAACGCCACCCAACCGGGAGTGCTCGTCTTGGCTGCCATTATGGTCAAAAGAATGGTCATGCCCATCAGCATACCCAGCGTAACAAGGGCCAGAGCCAGACGCTGAACGGCTGTGGGAGGCTGACCAGAGGCATCTCCTGAGAGCTTCTGTCCAGCTCTACTATAAGAGGAAGCCTCTTCACATCTCGCATCGCCTGCATAGCTGAGAGCCTCGCCTTTCCACGCGTCTCTCATTTCTTCTTGTTGAAACATCCCGCTTCTCCTTTCGGGGTTGTTGAGCGCCGCCATCTGACAGGGTACTCCATGCGCATTCACCTGTTTGTCTGCATCTCTTCGAGCCAGGAGGCAATCCATTCATATTCGTCGCGGATGCGCCGGGTATGAAATGCAAGGACACGTTGGGCATTGGACATCGAGATGCCTGTGCCGGGAGTACAGTCCTCCTCATTGGCCATCTGCTGCATGGTGTGCAGATAGTCCAGGCATCCCTGAAGATAGGCCAGGCGCTTCTTCAGGATCGCCTCTCGTTCCTGTGGTTCAAGATACTCGAAGAACGCGACGCGCGTAAAAAACTCCGCTTCATTGGCGGCTTGCTCGGGCGGAAAATCGCACAGCGAGGCGTGCAGCAACTCGATGCCGTGCTCGGTCAGGTGGTAGATATGGCGATTCGGTTTGCCTTCTTGTTGCACCACCTGCCTCACCACCGCTCCCACCTCCTCAAAGCGCCTGAGGGTTGGGTACAGGATCGTATTATTCAGTGCGACCGTTCCGCCAAACACTTGTTCGATGCCTTTTTTGATCTCGTAGCCATGCTGTGGTCGTTGTCGCAGCATAGCCAAAATCACGATCTCGGCGTACATATGTTGTAGTATCCTATGTTATTTTTACCTATAGAGAAGAGTACCATACGAGAGGGACCGGTGTCAAGTGGTGCGCGTCATTTTCACTGAACATTGACAGTGATGCGCGTCATTTGCTCCTCCGGCAGCTGATCTTGCGCTTGAAGAGCAAGTGGCCGCGTACCGTCGTCACCTTGACATCCTGGTGCGAGATCAGGACGAAGCTGTTGCTTCCCAACCTCCTCAAGATGGTTCCACAACGAAAGTGAGGCATCTAGTGGACCGCGTGAGCATGAAGAGAGGCTCCCGAGCAGGATTTAGTCTCTCGCTGCCTCTCTACGGCTAGATTGAAGATCAGTTGGAAGCTGTGTGAGTTCCGCGCTGATCTGCCAGAGTCGCCGGGCGATGCTCTCACCGTAGGAGAGCTTAGATGATTTCGTTGCCACTCCTTTGTGGCTGAAATACTTCCCACTCACACCCTCGACGTCTGGAGAGGAGGCGAGGTAGATGGTCGGCTGCGCCCCTTGCTCTGCTGAGACTCTCATTGCTGAGAAGAGGCTAAATGGGATTGGCAAACAAAGATTCTATTGTCAGAACAACGCCATCTCTATGTTCAGCTCGGGAGAGCATATGAGTTGAACGATGAACTGGAGAAGGCGCGCGCGACGTATTCCGAGATGCTTGCTTGCGCGAAGGCGCACAGCGAACCAGAAATGGAGTTCGAAGCCCTCAATCGACTGGGCACTGTCACCGCTCATGATGCGGTGAACGTGGCGCAAGTACAGCGGGTAGTAGAACAGGGTTCTCCCGAGCAGTGAAAGCCTACAGCCGAGACTCCATGAACATGCAAAAGCAGCAAGAAGGGATCAAAATTCAAGCTCATGGTTATGTCAATCTCCTTGTACTTTTGTGCTACATGTGCTACACTTTAACCAGTTAGAAGAAGTACAGAAGGATGGGCGCCATAGAGATAGTGCTCCAGATCTTTGTGGCTTAGAAGATGGTGTAGTGCGTCAAGCAAACGTGTGAGTGCATATAGAAATGTTGCTCAGGTAGCTTAGAAAGGTTCTCAAAGAGGAGAACAACAATGCGTCTTTCAAGAGTACTGATCTCCACATCCATTATTGTCATTTTAGGTGGAATTTGGGTTGCAATTGTTCCCTTTGTCGGGCCATACGTCATGGGCACCGCCATGATGATGAATTCGATGACTGCTGTCACGGCTTCGACATACGTCTACCACATCGTGCCGGGGGCGATAATCGGTCTCGTGGGCATTTTCCAGTTGGTCGCTGGCCTCCAACGGAGAGAGCGACCGGCATCAACCACAACAACTGAACAAAGTGTCCAGCGAGCGTAGAACCCTGCCACAGTTGTTGCGAATGGCATATTTGACAGTGGTGGGCTGTCACAACTCATTTGAAAAGATGAACGTAAGTCATTGCTCACAGATGACATGTACCGACTTTTCAAATGACGATTGACGGCCCACTGGAAAGCCCACCTAAAAGAGGCCCACCGATGTATTTAGAAGGAGAAGACGATGGCCTCACGCAAGAAGCTCCTCTTTGGTACCGCGCTGTTCCTGATGTTGCTCCTGACCGCATGCAATGGTCAGCCAACAACTCCGAATAGCACCAACAACCCCAAGTCTGGGGGCACCCTGGTCGTCGCCATGGCTAACGATCCCGGTACTCTCAATCCAGATATCACGACGGCCTTCTTCACCCATTACGTCACAGACCAGGTCTTTAACGGACTGGTTGCGCTGGACGATCATCTGAACCCAGTGCCGGATCTGGCCACAAGCTGGTCGATCAGCGGGGACGGCAAAGCCTACACATTCCATTTGAGATCTGGCGTACAGTGGCAGGACGGCCAGCCTTTCTCTTCGGCGGATGTCAAGTTCACGTTCGAGCATGGGCTGCTCAAGTACCACTCGCGTACCAAAGCGGGGCTGACGCCGGTGTTGTCCAGCATCGACACGCCGGATGCCCTTACGGTGATCTTCCGCTTTAAGCGACCGTATGGCCCGCTGCTGCAGCGTCTCGACGTAGTGGAGGCTTCCATCATCCCCATGCACATCTACGAAGGCAAAAATCTGCTAAAGGATCCGGCCAATCTCATGCCAATCGGCACCGGGCCGTTCAAATTCGTGGAATATGTCAAAGGTGACCACATCACTCTACAGCGTAACCCGCACTATTTCAAAGCCGGCTTGCCCTACCTCGACAAGCTCATCTTCCGCATCATCCCCAATGCCACTACGGCGACGCAAGCACTAGAACGGGGTGAGGTGGACTATGTGGATAGCGTACCCGGCCCCGATATCTCGCGCCTGCGAAACAACTCCCAGGTGACGCTCGTCCAGGGCTTTGGTGGCTCCGGCGGATCCTTGTGCCAGGACACCCTGATTCCCAACTTGACCAAAGCGCCATTCAACAAGCTTGATGTGCGCCGCGCTTTTTACCAGGCCCTGGATCGAAAGTTTCTCCTTGATCACGTGTATTTCGACCAGGGACAGGTCTCCACCGGACCAATTAGCCGGCAGATGACCTGGGCCTACTCGCCGGATGTCAGATCCTATTCATACAGTACGGCATCCGCCAACCAGCTACTCGACCAGGCAGGCTATCCACGCGGTCCCGATGGCAACCGCTTCACGGTGACCTTTACGTCTGCTTCATCCTTTGCCCAATTAGGCCAGGCTATGCGCGAACAACTCAAGCAAGTAGGTATCAATCTCGTCCTTGAGAGTTTGGACTTTAACGCCGCGGTGCAAAAGGTTTTCGTCCAGAAGAACTTCGACCTCGGCATTGCGTCCTACTGCAACGGCAACGACCCTGAAATCGGGGTTCGGCGCCTCTACGTCTCCACCAACATCGGCCCGATTCCGTTTTCCAACGGTGCAGGCTACGTAAATCCACAGATCGATCAACTCTTTAACCAGGCGGCCGCCTCGACGGATCGAACGCAGCGCGCCCAGGTCTACGCCGCCATCCAGAAGACGCTGACAGATGATCTGCCCTACTTCTGGATCGTTGATACGCAAGGGTATCACGCCTACCGCTCAACGTTCAAAGGCTTCCACCTTTCGAACAACTTATTTGAACAGGCGTGGTCGACAGGGGGGTAGTGACATCCAGGGCGTTTCTCTTGTACGATATTCCGCCCGGCGCCTTGCTCAAGCGGTGCCGCTGGTACTTGCAGTGCTGGTGCTCACCTTCATCTTGATCCACCTGGCGCCGGGCGATCCGATCTACATCCTGGCCGGTGACGGCGGCGATAAGGCATATTACACCGAGATGCGGGCGTATTACGGCCTCGACCGACCGCTGCCCGAGCAATTGGTGCGCTATCTCCTGGCGGTCATACACGGTGACTTTGGCTACTCGTTCACCTATCAACAGCCCGTCCTCCAGGTGATCTTAGGCCGCATTCCGGCGACGTTGTTGCTCATGGGGACCGCGCTGGCGCTCTCGACGATTCTAGGACTCCTGCTGGGGACGCTCACCGGTTCCCGTCCGCATACCAAACTCGACCGTGTGATTACGGCCCTTACCTTGACGGTCTATGGCATTCCCGTCTTCTGGTTAGGGCAACTGTTGATCATCGTGTTCGCAATATGGCTCAAGTGGTTCCCTATTGAGGGGATGGTGTCAGTGCGGGATGATTACACGGGCATATTCTATGGGCTCGACGTGTTGCATCACCTTGCGCTGCCGGCTATCAGTCTCACTTTGTCACAGCTCGCGCTGACAGTGCGCCTGACTCGCACTACTGTGCGTGAGGTGCTGGGAGAAGACTTTGTCCGCACGGCACGTGCAAAAGGCCTGCCGGAACGAGTGGTAGTGCTTCGTCATGCGTTGCGGAATGCGCTCTTGCCCATCGTAACCGTGATTGGTAACGAGATCGGCTTGCTGCTCACCGGAGCGGCTCTGACCGAGACGGTCTTCGCCTGGCCCGGGCTAGGGCGGCTACTGTTGAGCGCGACACTCAATCGTGATTACCCACTGTTGATGGCCATCTTCATTCTGGTTGCCGTCACTGTCATCATAGCGAACCTGTTCACCGATTTACTATACACGTGGCTCGATCCACGGGTGAGGTACAAGTGAGATGGAGACGCACGAAAGAAGCGAGCGGTGGTCTATTGATGCCAGCACGTCCACGTCGCTAGTCGGGCACCACAAGTGGCAGCCCGGCTTCTGGTGGCGCTTCCGCCGTCAACCGACCGTACTCCTCGGCTTGACATTCATGCTGGCACTCGTGCTGATTGCCTTGGGGGCCGATCTTATTGCACCCCATGATCCGTTCGCTATCTCGAATATGGTACTGAGCCCGCCTTCAGTTGCGCACCTGTTTGGCACCGACGATCTGGGCCGTGATGTTTTCAGCGGTGTTATGCATGGAGCACGTGTCTCGTTGCTTGTAGGGTTTGTCTCCGCCTTCGTCGCGACCCTCATTGGCGTAGTGATCGGTGGACTGGCGGGCTATTTCGGTGGATTGGTCGACGACGGATTGATGCGACTCACGGAAGTGTTCCTGGTTGTGCCGCGCTTCTTTCTCGCGTTGATCGTCGTAGTTTTGCTGGGGAGCAACATCTGGTTAATCGTGCTCGTGCTGAGCCTGACCTACTGGCCGTTTACCGCTCGCGTGCTGCGCGCACAGATACTTACAATGCGAACGCGGGACTACGTGCTGGCCGCTCGGGCGGTGGGGACCCCCGAGATTCGCATTTTACTGCGCCACGTCCTGCCAGGCGCGCTACCGCCGGTCATCACCCAGGCATCTCTTCAAGTTGGCAGTGCGATCCTGGTCGAGGCGGGGCTTAGCTTTCTCGGGCTAGGTGATCCTAATGTGGTGAGCTGGGGCGCGATGCTCAATGATGCCCAGCAGTTCGTATTCGTGGCCTGGTGGATGTCGGTCTTTCCCGGCCTTGCGATTACCCTTACTGTACTCGGCGTAAACCTCGTGGCCGATGCCCTGACCGAAGCCTGGAATCCTCGCCTCGCCTCGTGAGTGAGTGAGCCGCTCAAGAAAAGAGGTCTTCACGAGGATGAGGACCTTCTCACACCCAGGGATTTTTGTATGATAGAAGAACATCAGCGATGCAAGGCAGTAAGACATAACTCCATTATAATATAACATGATTGACATTGTTGCATTGTCTATTAGCGACTGCAAGGGAAAAGCAGATCATGTGGGCTGTATTAGCACTCTCGGCGACCGTCCTCACATCGTTCCTTCCCATCCTCAATAAACAACTGCTGCGCGATGCCCGCCCGGCGCTGGTGGCATGGGCCATCAATGCAGCTTCGCTTCCACTCCTGGCGGCGGGCACACTGCTCCTCACGCAATGTAAGATCGAAGGACTACTCGATGGTGTATCTTTCGCCTGCACAGCGCGCTTACCACAGATAGACGTGATCTTTGTCGTTGGTGTCCTGGGATCGGCCGTATTGAACTGGGCAGCTACGTTACTCTCTACACATGCACTGTCCAGAGCGGATGCCTCGCTCGTTACCCCGTTGCTCACCTTTAATCCGGCATTTACTCTCCTCGTAGCTTTAGTTATGCTTGGCGAAATCCCTGGTCTGCAACAGGTTCTCGGTGTCGCTATCATCCTGTTCGGGGCATATTTGCTGGAAGTGCGGGAAGCGCGAACTGGACTGCTGACTCCCCTCCTCATTCTGGTGCGAAGACCCGGAGCTGCACTTGCAATCGTCGCTAGCATGCTTTGGGGAACTACCACAGTCCTGGAGAAACTCGCTATTGAACATGTGAGGCCCCCAAGCGGTCCCCTTGTAGCGTTAGTGGGAACTACGATTACTGTTGTTCTGCTCACTCCGAACGCACTTGCACCGCTTTTTCGCTCAGACAACTCTGCGACCCGCGCTGATACCTCGAAGCAACCAGGGCTCTTTGGAGGACTGGGCGTGCATCGCCCCGCATTGCTTGCCGCTGCCATTATTGCCGGAATAGCACCTCTCTTCGGGTTCACCGCCATTGCCCTGGGCCTGGTGGGCTATGTGACGGCGCTCTTCAAGCTCAGCGCCGTCTTCACTGTCCTCTGGGCGTGGCTCTTCCTGGGCGAAGGAAATCTGCGTTCACGCCTGCTCGGGGCTCTTGTCATGATCCTCGGTAGCGCGCTTGTCGCAAGCTGAGTGTCCGTGTCTTGACACCTCACCAAGTAGTCAGTACAATATTGTGTGGGTAGATGTAAAATACATATAGAGATAACACATATAGAGATGGAGGCGCTGCTGATGGACCCGATGAAGGCAGATGAGCAACCTCGCACACCTGATAAGAAGACGCGACCCAAGCGGACACGAGTGCATCGCAGCATTTATTTGGAGCAGGGAGTATATGACCAGCTTGGCGAGGCATATAAAACGACCAGCCACGAATTGTATCCACAAGAATTCCGTAAGTCCGCTTTCGTAGAAGCCTGCATTGCCTACGCCCTCGAGCACCTTCCCGATATCAAAACCGTCTTGCGTAAGAACAAGTAACACAATTCGTAAGAGGTCGGAAGCAGCAGAAGATTTCTTCCCGCGTATTTTCTGCTGAAACCATTGCGCTTATCCCTTATAATAGAATTGGTTTGTGTTGTTATTTTGTAGGCGTAGAAAAGGATGTATGCTGATGAAAATTGCGATTGTTGGCAAGGGTGGTTCAGGCAAGACGACTCTCGCCGCCACGCTGGCTCGCCTTTTCGCCCGGCATGGTTTCTCGGTCCTGGCGATCGATGGCGATCCTAATCCGAACCTGGGGATGGCCCTGGGTGTGGCAACCCCAAAGTTGACCGCGTTACATAGTCTGCCGCGCTCGATTCTTGAGGAGCGCACCGAAGCATCGGGTGAGACCCAGATTGTGGGTCTCGCCGCACCGATTGAGACGATCACTGCAGAACACGGTGTGCCTGCACCCGATGGCGTTACCTTGTTGATGAACGTCCAACTCGAGCATGGTGGAGGAGGCTGCCTCTGTGGTGAACATATCACCGTGCGTGATATGGTGGGTTACCTGGTTGAGTCGCCCGAGCACATCACGATCCTTGATATGGAGGCCTCGGTCGAGCACATGGGCCGTGGTACGCCTCGCTACGCCGATGTTCTACTTATCGTCACTGAGCCATACTACCGCTCTCTGGAGACGACCGGCCGACTGGCACCGCTGGCGCGAGAAATCGGAGTCAAACGGCTGTATGTCGTGGCGAATAAAGTGCGCGGACCACGCGACGAAGAGGCGATTAGACGCTACTGCGCTGAGCACGAACTGGAGACCATGGTCGTACTTCCCTTCGATGAAGCGGTGCTTGAGGCAGAGCAGGCCGGAACCCCCATTCTGGACGCCGATCCAGAATCGGCCTACGTCAAAACGGTCGAACAGTTGCTGGAAAGATTGCCGAGTGTACTGAGTACCGTATCCTGACGAAGTTCAAGGGCCGTATTAAAGCCGATTTTTGGCAGACTGCGGTTCCCTACTCACTTGTCTCACCGCGGCTTGTGTGTGAAAGTAGGCGTAGGCCGCGGTTTCCTTGACACCCCGCGAGACGATGCCCTATACTACGAAGTAGTAAGTGTAAAATACATATAGAGGTTGTGCTAATAGGACAGGAGGTATCTCCTTTGGACCTGAACGATGCAGTTGAATCAATGCTCGCCCAGGGCAATTCAGCCGCGTGCCAGTGCAATGGGGGGCAACCTAAAAATTTCCTGCAACCCTGCCTCTTGTTGCTGCTCTTCCAGCACCCGTCGCATGGATATGATCTCCTGGATCGACTGGCACAGGCCGGACTAAGTATTGGCGCGCCCGACCCTGCAGCCGTCTATCGCACGCTGCGCCAGATGGAGCGCGATGGCCTGGTTATCTCCCGCTGGGACCCGAGTACTCACGGCCCGCCCCGGCGCACCTACGAGTTGAGTTCCGAAGGTGAAGATCTCCTACACACCTGGGCTCAAAGTATCCGTCAGAATCGCAGAGTGCTCGATCGCTATCTCACACTCTACGCAGCCAGAATTGGGAACGCTGTGGAAGAACAGACCCGGGGCGAGGAAGCGCCAACGAGTCAATTGCACGATGCAAAAGGAGTAGAGATCTAGTGCAAAGTCAAGGGACATGTTAGGGAAGGGGGTGCAGGGGTCCTCCCCTGCCGGGGTTCAAGGGGTGCCCCCTTGGTTTCCCCTTTTCCCAAAAAGGTTCGTTGAAAATGCACTAGGGAATAGCTCTATTGTTATTAGCTTAGTGTATTTTCTCTACGAGGTATGAAGATGCGTATTGCAGTAGCCGGAAAAGGGGGATCAGGTAAGACCACCACAGCGGCGACGTTAGCACGTTTATTTGCCAGGCGTGGCTACAGGGTCGCCGCAATTGACGACGATCCCAACCCAAATCTGAGCACGGCCATCGGCCTCACTCCTGAGCAAAGAGCCGCTCTGAGCCGAGTGCCACGTGAAGAGATCCTTGAAGAAGTAAAGGATGATCAGGGCACCGCGACCTTGCACTTGAAACGCCCGTTTGTGGAGGTATTGCGGCAGTATGGGGCAAGCGGACCCGATGGAGTTGATGTGCTGGTGATGACAGGCTTGCTTGGCGCAGGTCGTGGCTGACTATGCGGGCAACACGCCACAGTTCGTGGCCTGATAGGCGAGCTTGGCAATGTGGAAGAAAATGACGTCACGGTGCTCGACATGGAAGCTTCGATAGAGCATCTCAGCTCGATGAGGATGTCCTCGATGCAGATCAGTCCGGAACGCCAATCCTGGATCGTTATCCGGATTCAGCCTATGTCAAACAGGTTGAGCAGTTGCAAAAAAAGTTGTTGGTCGAGCCTGGCACGGGGGCTCATGAAACAAGATCTGCTCGATGATACCTTGATATGATTATTAGTGCATGCGACGAGATGCTACGAAAGGAGCAATCTGATGGCAGAAGAACTGACTATCCCGCCTTCTCCCCTCGAGATGGAGACCGTAGCGAAGCGTCTAGAGCCGCTCGATTGGCTGTCTTCTAGCGCTGAACGGGAGTTGCACAAAGACCCCCTGGTAGGTCGCGAGGGCGCCTTGCTCGGGCCGATCAAGGTGGTACATGCCCTCTGGCTGGCTGGCATGAGTTGCGACGGATGCAGCGTTGCCGTCACTGGCGCTACTTCCCCCAGCGTCGAGGACCTGCTGATCGGTCGCTTGCCCGGAGTACCGCGTCTCGTCCTCCACCACCCGGTTCTTTCGGTCGAGGCGGGTGATGCCTTCATGGAAAATTACGAGCTTGCAGCCGAGGGGAAGCTCAACGCTCCCTACGTGGTAATTTATGAAGGGTCAATTGCTAATGAGGATCTGGCCGCCGAAACCGGTGGTTACTGGTCTGCTATGGGTACAGATGCCGATCACAAAATGATCCCGACGGCAACCTGGCTCAAGCGACTGGCTCCTGGCGCGGCGGCTGTCATCGCAATTGGCACCTGCGCCACCTGGGGCGGCATCCCATCCGCATACGGCAATCCCACGGGAGCCATGAGTATCATGGACTTTCTTGGCAAAGACTACCTCAGCGCGCTCGGTGTCCCCGTCGTGAATATCCCCGGCTGCTCACCCATCGGTGACAACTTCAGCGAGACGGTCGCCGCTATCCTGCTCTTCTTAAATGGCTACGGCCCACTACCGGAGTTCGATGAACTGGGTCGACCGGCCTGGCTCTTCAGCGAGACGGTCCACCGCCGCTGCGTGCGTGCCGGTTACTATGAAGAGGGCGTCTTCGCCCACGAGTACGGCGACAAGGAGTGTCTGGTGGAGATCGGTTGCTGGGGCCCCGTCGTGCAATGCAACATCACCTCGCGCGGTGCCATCAACCATATGGGCGGCTGCATGAATACTGGCGGTATCTGTATTGGCTGCACCATGCCGGGCTTCCCTGACAAGTTCTCACCATTCTACAAGCGCCCACCGGGGTCGTTGATCTCTACTGGCGCCTCCCGGACCGTAGGATCGTTCATACGGCCGCTCCGTAGGATGACCATGCAGTTCCAGAACCGCGAGACGCTCTGGGACAAGCGGCAGCAGGTGCCGAGTGGATGGGGCAATGTTCCGGAGCCGGGACTGTTGAAGAAGGGCATACACTTTTTCTACGACAAGCTGCAGTTCTTGGGCGGCGAAAGACCTGGCCGCACCAGGCCTGAAGAAAAGTATCTCGGGGGCTACGAGGTGCCGGGTGTGCGGGACGAAGACAATCAGTCTTCTTAGCCACAGTAGCCAGGTGTATATAAGGAAGAGCGCCTTATCGGGGTGCTAATCGTCATGATGGGCTGGTCCGGGAGTATGCTTGAAACCTCAAGGAGGGGATATGACCAAAAAGCGCTTTCTCACCTACTGGTACACTGGTATGGGTATCGCAACGGCGGTGGTTGCTGTCGTTGCTGCCCTCGTGCTGACAATCATTGCTACCGCACAGAGCATCCTCTCTCTCGCTAAACATGCTCTGAAGACTGCGGATGAGATCGTCACAACTACGCAACCAATCTGGGAACTGGAGCATACCAACTCAACTGCGGATCAGCTTCTGACAGAAGCCCAGGCAATCGAGCGACATGCTACCCTTGTAGCCGAAACTCTTGAGAAGCCGAGCACTGCACAATGATAGGGGCAATTGGTCGTTCCCGTGTTTGCAGGACCATCAGGTCTGGAGAGCCCCGGTATTGAACCGGCGGCCAGCAATAGTGTCCGATGGGAGAACCTTTGATGAAAACTATTTTGCAGCAACAGCAACGGGTCCCGAAAGATACCGTTAAAACGTACTGGCAGATCAGCTTATCGATCGGAGGTGTGGTGATTGCCGTCGTCGCGTTCTTGCTGACTATTCTTGCGCGTACAGCGGAGCAAATCGAGGCGGGGGTTGGGCAAATCTGGCAAGTTGGCCAGCGGATTGCCAATAATACTATTCACATCCCGCTCCTCATTCGCACTAACCAGATTGTCGCCCAAATTCGTCAGGCAGCTGATGGCATAGAGCGCTCGACGGGGCGCATTGAGCGGGCCGTTGTAGACGATGCGAAGAAGTGAGGGTGTGAAACTATGATGAAGACCGTCCGGCTTACCATCCTTTCGGCCTTAGAGGTGTTGACCTTCGCAGGCGCACTGGTCTACTTCCTCAATCGGATTGCCTCCACGCTGGAGCGTATCGGAGGCTCGCCCGACAGCTACCTGGCCAAGCTCAGCTTCGGGCTGCGCGCCATCGAGAAGGAGACGAGCCATCTGGCACCACAGGTCACCCAGCTCAACCAGGGTTTGGAAGCGCTCGCCGGTGAACTGGGCGCCAGCGACGAGCACCTCAAGTCGGTCAGCGAAGCACTAGCGGGGGAAAAGGAGGTGTCCCTATGAATCGGGGTGTCGCTACCATCTGGTGGAGCATGCTTATCGCCACCTGTCTGGGAGTCGTGCCGGTTACCGTGCTGCTCCTGAGGCGCACGTTGACCGCAGCCCAAAATATCGAGCGCTACACTGCAGAAATGCTGGAAAGCGGCGTTGGCATCGCCAACAACACGGCCAATGTGGCTGCTCTCAAAGATACTATTTCGGTTGCGCCACAACTGTTGGGTGGTGCCGAGTCTCTCGTAAGCCATATCGCCACCATCGAGAAGGCCCTTGCGGCTAACGCCTCAGACAATGGTCAGGGCAAAGACAAGGGGGTTGAGTCATGAAAATGCTCTTGACCCGGCTAACGCTGGTGGTCGTCGCGGCTGTCGTCGCTGTCCTGGCCGTCCACCTGATTCTGATCGCCGCCTCTCTGTTGCGGGCCAATCGCAATCTGGCCAAATTGGTTGAAGGCCTTGAGGCTATCCGCGACAACACAACGCCTCTCGATCAGGACCTCTCGACCATTAACGGCGCGGCTGGCACACTGAAGAATCGGCTCGTAACTGTGGACGAGCATTTGCGTGGCATCATCCAACTCGTCCGTGGATAACGTTAGGAGAAAAATGTCATGTGCTTCAAGAATCTGCCTATTGAGTTCGATGAAGAGGGACGGGCACATCTGAAGGAAGGTGTGCGCGACCCGTACACGTACCAGACGCGGTCGATTGATGAACAGGCTGACAAGATTCAGGATTTACTGGCCCGCAACGGGCATATCAAATCGGTCGATTTTGACCCGGTGACGCGAGTAGCGGGAGCGCTGGCCTTCCACAGTGTGGTTGATCTGAAGGAGCGTCGTGTCCTGGAAACAAACTCGATGGCCACGTTGTTCCGCGGCTACGAGATCATCCTCAAGGGCCGTGATCCGCGCGACGCGGCCTTCATCAGCAGTCGAGCGTGTGGTGTGTGCGGCGGCGTTCACTCCACTACGTCGGCGTTGACGCTGGAGATGGCCTTCCCCGTCGTCCCGCCACCGCTAGGCATTGCGGTGCGCAACCTGCTGCTGGCGCTGGAGTTCTGGTACGACAACCCACTGCACCTGTTCCTGCTGGCCGGGCCGGACTACTCGCAGGCCATCGTCGAGACGACCAACCCGGAGATCTGGGAGAAGGCCAAGAAGACCGCCGCTCCCCATGCCGACGTCCACGGTTACAGGACCATCGGCGATATGATGACCGATCTTAACCCCCTGACCGGGACATTGTACCTGGAGGGCTTGCAGATGACGCGCACGGCGCGCGAGGCGTACGTGCTCGTCGGCGCCAAGTACCCGCACCCGGAGACGGTCATCCCGGGCGGCATGAGCACAACGGTCAGCATCTCCACCTTCAACGAGATTTTCAGCAGGCTGAGCCAGTTGTTCGACTACTGTAAGAAGACGGTGGGCATCTGGGACGACCTGTGCGATTTCTTCTACGACGTCAACCCTGAGTACAGGAAGGTCGGCTCACGTCCGGCCAACCTGATCGATACCGGCATCTGGGATGACCCGTTCGCCTATGACGCCTCATACGAACACTGCAACGAGTGGGGTGAGCGGCGCTGGGCCACACCGGGCGTGATCGTGGACGGAGAACTGGTCACCACCAAGCTCCAGGCACTCAACATCGGCATCGAGGAGTTCATCGAGCACTCTTACTACCAAACCTGGGATGGCCCGCGCTTCAGGACTGATCCGGCGGGCAACCCGATCAGCCCATATCATATGTGGAACAAGGAGACCAGGCCCCAGCCCACCGGCCAGAACTGGCGCGAAAAGTACTCCTGGGCGACGGCGCCGCGCTGGGACCGCAAGGCCATGGAAGCCGAGTGCTCGGTGCGGTTATGGAACATAGCCGCCGGAGGTGTTATGCCACATAGGCGCTTCCTTGAGCCAACTGGAAAGAGCGTGAAGATACATGTACCGGAGAGCACACTGCCCGCTATGGATCTGGAGTGGAAGATCCCGCCTGTGTGGAACGCCTTCGAGCGAAACCGTGGCCGCGCCTACCATCTCGCCCTCACCACGGTCGTCGCCTTCGACAACTGGCTCATCGGGCTGGATCTATTGAAGCAGGGCAAGGACAAAATCCACACGGCATTTGAGGTGCCACGCAAGGGCATGCAGATCGGCGCTGGCTTCTGGGGTGCCGGGCGCGGCTACCTGACGCATCACGCCGTCATCGACGATGGAGCGCTCTCCAATTATCAGATCCTGACGCCCTCAACGTGGAACGCCTGCCCAAGGGACCCCTGGGGCAATCCAGGACCGTACGAGGAGGCGGTGCTCAACACGCCGATTTTAGAGAACTTCTCCAGCCCGGATAAATACAAGGGCATCGATATCTTGCGCACCATCCGCAGCTTCGATCCCTGCATGCCCTGTACCACCCATATTCACGTGGATGGAACGGACTATGTGATCTCGCGGGAAGTCAATACTTGCGCCTGTGGCATTGATGAGTGAGGCGAAGCGCATTTTTATCGGCGGCGTCGGCTACACCAACTTGCGCGACCTGTCGGTAGGGCCGATAGTGCTACCGCAACTGCAGCAACTTGATTGGCCTGAGGGAGTTGAGATCGACGACCTCAGCCTCGGTGGGCCTATCGCAGCCGTCCACCGCTTTCGCGAGGCCTCGCCATATGACAGGGTCGTCCTGTTCGGTGCGGTGGCGCGCTGGCGCCAACCAGGACAGATCTACCTCTACCGTTGGGACCGGAGTCTACCCGACCGCGATGAGATTCAGATGCGGGTCTCCGAGGCGGTCACCGGCGTCATTAGCCTGGACAACCTGCTGATTGTCGGCGGCTACTTCGGCATATGGCCGCCTGATGTAGTAATAGTGGAAGTCGAGCCATGCGATGAAAATTGGGGGCCGGAGTTCAGCGAACCCGTACGCGCTGCCATTAACCCGCTGATCAAAGCGATTCACGAGGCAGTGTTGGCGTCATCGGACAGGTTTCCAACCAGTCCAGCAAAGGCCTGGGAATCTCAGCCCTGACCTTTCCCAGGGAAGAAAAAGACGAGCAGCGAGGAGCAATTCCCTTGCACCGTGAAATCTGTTACAATCTAAGTAATCGAGAGGGATTAGTCCTATAACTTGGAGGTACAATCATGCAGCAGACGAACGATCAGGTAGACTCTGGTCAACCAGTGCAGCCGCTCGATGAGCTTTACTGGCGCGACGAGATCTTGCAAGTCATGTATTGGTACCGGGGGGAGGGCTTTGGCGAGAGCGTCAGTGTCCGCGATCTCAAGACTTTCCTGCCCGCCGATGAGCACCTGCTGGCGACACAAATGGACGGGCTGGTCGATGACGGCTACCTGGCGCGCCAGGATGACGCTCTCCCTCCACGTTACACCTTCACGCCATATGGCGCCAGGGAGGGAGCAAGGCGTTTCGCCGACGAGTTCGCCGGTCTCACAGGGCAGGCGCATGGCGAATGTGGCCCAGACTGTCCGCATTGCAAGGGCGTCTCTCGCGATCAGTGTGTGCATTGCAGCCCTGCGTAGTCCCTGGTATGTAGACGTTGGATGGTAGCTCGCGAAGAGTCTTGAAGGAAGAGGTTGTGACAGATCAATCGTCAACCGAGCAAGAGCCCCTCGACCAGATCGCTCAGCGGTTGGATGGCCTGGTTCAGACCTTCGAGCAGCACCCGATTGTCCAGGTGCGCGAAGAGGCGATGGAGATGTTGGGCCTGATAGACATACTACACAGGGAGGGCCTCCAGCACCTGGTCGAGTCGCTGCAGGCACAGGAGCCAGCGCTCCTCAACCAGTTAGTGGAAGACCCCGCTGTTGCTATGCTGCTGACGCTCTACGATCTGATGCCGCCTGGACCTTGCGAGCAGGTGGAAGCGACGCTTGAGACGCTCGGCCCATATATTGCTTCCTTCGGCTGCTCGATCGAGGTGTTAGACGTCAAGAGCGGCGTGGTGCACCTGTCCATCAGTTGTCCAGGCAACGGCACTGCCGACGCGAAGCGGAAGCTTATGTATGATGTTGAGGCTGTGCTGCGCGAGGGCTTTTCCGGCTTCCGCTCCATAGAGTTGCACGAGCCGACCGCAACTCCTGCCCCGATACAGCCTGGGAAGTTTATCCCGCTGCAACAGATTCGCGCGATTACACGACCGGTCTTCACCCCGGTTGCGCCGTTTGAGTCCTTCCCTCCCGGCACCCTCAAAGGTATCGAAGCTGAAGGGGTGCGCATCCTGCTCTGTAAGCTGGGCGGTGAGGTCTATGCCTACCGCAACGCCTGCCCCGGCTCGATCCTGCCGCTTGATGCAGCCCAGTTGAAGGGTTATACTCTCCTCTGCCCCTGGCACAACTGCGTCTACGATATACGAACCGGCAAGCGCCTGGATGGAGGAAGCGGTCGCCTGCAAGTGATACCGGTGGCGATTCGCGACGGAATAATCCAGCTTGCGCTCAATGTCGAGCCGGTAGCCCCTGGAAAGCCAGGTGTTGGGAGGTTGAGTTGATGGCCATAAAGAAGCAAGAAATGAAACCAGGCGATGGGCGGCGCATACTGGTCGCAGGTATCGGCAACGTGCTCCGAGGTGATGATGGCTTTGGCAATGCAGTCGCCCAGCAACTGGCCCAGCAACCTGACCTTCCTCCCACCGTCACTGTGGTGGAGGTAGGCATCGGTGGCATCAGCCTGGTTCACGAAATGCTCGGGGGCTACGATGTGCTGCTAATTGTGGATGCCCTGGATCGAGGCGGTGCACCTGGGACGATCTATCTGCTGGAACCACAGGTGCCGGACCTGAAACAGTGGCCTTTCGAGCAACGGCAGGATTTCCTGGCCGATATGCATATGACGACGCCCTCGCGAGCGCTCATTCTGGCCAAGGCTCTGGGTGTGCTTCCGCCATCTGTGTACCTGCTTGGTTGCCAGCCAACGACATGTGACGATCTCGTCATCGGCTTGAGCGAGCCCGTTGAGCGTGCTGTAGTACCCAGCGTTGAACGTCTGGTCAGTGAGATTCACCGGCTCACTGGCGTACCCGCGTGTGACCACTGAACGGATCGTACCGGGTTGAATGTCCTATTATGATGAGGAACTGGTGAATCCTCGTAAAACCAAGGAGGTGTAAAGATGAATCGTTTTCCAAAGGGGTTCTTGGTCGGCATCGCTGTCGGCCTGGTCGTAGTTCTGGGAGCGCTGATAGTGCTGGCGAGAGATGAAAATATGCGCCGTCTCGCGCGTGAGCGCCTGGAGAGACTGCGCAGCTCTCTCCCTGAGAGTGAGCAACTGAAGCGATCTGGACAACAGGTTGCTGCTCGTGTCTCAGAAACGGCCAGCCAGTTGAAAGACACCGCACAACAGGCCGCAGCAAAGGTGCGTGAAACAGGAAGTGCTCTAGGTGATCTCGTACAGCAATCTGCCAGTCAGGTGAAGCAATCAGGAGAGGATGTTGCCAGTACCATAAAGCAGACGGCAACGACGGCAGAGCAAAGCGATCAAACAGGCACGACCTCTTGATGAAGGGCTGGTAGATCTGATTTCGGAGGAAGCGATAGCTGCTGAACATTTACAACGACCATGCATATGTATACCAAAAGGAAGGCTGGCTACGATGGAGTTCATTGAAGATGCAGTTCGGCAGCAGAAGGGTGTCGGGGCGACGGCGGAGGCGCGCCTGGTTCCCCTGAAACCGTTGATCGAGTACTACGAGCGCGAAATGGGTGAGCTACCAGGACGCCTGATGATCGCAACGTCCTTTCTGGGTGATGTTCAGCTCATGCCCAGCTGGTCAGGGCTTTCGCCCGAAATCCGCCAGGCAGTTGAGCAAGCACAGGCGCTGGTAATCTCTGTGATGATTCGCACACTGAACATGGAGGAGGGAGCGGGATGTGGCTGTGGAGGTGGAGATGACAGCGGCCCGGCTACCGAAGTGCAGCGCCTCCTCGATCAACTATAAACTAGGAAGCAGGAGAGGCATGCTGGCTGTCACAACGCGCAACAAACTCCATCACTGGCGCTTCTGCCTGCCAATGTTGCGGGCGCGGCGATACGTCAGAGAGCAACTGGCGACGACGCCTGGCCTCATCCGCTACGTCAGCGCAATCGCCAGCCCGACCGAGTTTCTAACCATGACTGTCTGGGAGAACCGGCAGGCGATGTTCAACTTTATGAGTTCGGGCGCTCACGAGAAGTTTATGTGGATGTTCACGCGCTGGTCTGCATCGTTCTGGAGTATGCGCTGGGTGCCGACCTCAATAGAGGAGGGGGCATGGGAGGGGCTGTCGCTCGCCAACCTGGTGGAGCCAGACAGCCAGCTCTTACGTGACACACGGCCCCAGGCTCCCCAATTGCCGCTGCCGGAACAACTGACAAAGACATCGCCTGGCAGGCGTGGCGGCGACCCGAGTGGTAGCGGCGTCTATGCTATCACTGCGCTAGTTGAGGCGGACAGTCCCGGGCACTTATGGGACCTGCTGAGTGCAGCGCGGGAGTTCCGCCACGAGACCGGCCAGTCCCAGCTCCTGCGCTGGAATATCGGCACCATCGAGCCTCGACGCTTCTGGGTACTGACATTGTGGAAAGACGTTTCTGAGAGGGGGACTAATGCAGTTTGCCTCCTGCGACAGCGCCTGGGGGCGAGTTGGACGATGTGCTGGGCCGCCGGCGAGTACGAGATCGGTAATTGGAACGGCCTGCGCCTGCGCCAACTGGCATCAGCACGCGCTCGAGAGCTCCGTATGAAGTCCGAGACAGATGAACGTGTTGGCTCTGATCTGCAGTAAGACAGGCTATAGGCTCTAAACGAGAGCAGACTAGAGGGTGTTATGGTGAATCTTGGCTAGCACAACTGTTGAACGACGGCGCATTATCATCCAGGGCATAGTTCAGGGCGTGGGCTTTCGACCCTTCGTCTATGGACAGGCGCTGCAACGAGAGTTAGCTGGCTTTGTGCTGAATGATAGCAGCGGTGTGACCATCGAGGTCGAAGGTACCACCGGGGCGCTCGATGACTTCCAACGCGCACTACACGAGGAGGCCCCGCCCCTGGCACGTATCGATTCCGTTTCCAGCGAAGTGCTGGCTCCGCTGCATGAGAGTGCCTTCATCATAGCCCATAGCGAGGCTGGCGCCGAACGGCATGCACTTATTTCTTCCGATACTGCCACCTGTGACGACTGTCTACGTGAGCTCTTCGACCCTTTGGACCGGCGCTATGGCTATCCTTTTATCAACTGCACCAACTGTGGCCCACGCTTTACGATTGTCCAGGATGTGCCTTATGACCGGAACAAGACGACTATGCGCGTCTTTCCTATGTGCCCTGCATGCCAGGCAGAATACGATGACCCCCTTAACCGGCGCTTTCATGCCCAGCCTAACGCCTGCCCTGTCTGTGGTCCGTATGTGCGCCTCATCCCCTGGGCAAACCTGCATGATCGCCCTCTTGCTGAAGGCGCTAACCCTATCACTACAGCGGCGCAATGGCTCGCTTCAGGCGCGATACTTGCCATCAAAGGATTAGGAGGCTATCACCTGGCATGCGATGCGTTGAACGTGGAAGCCGTGCAGCGGCTGCGCCAGCAGAAGCACCGCGAGGCCAAGCCTTTCGCGCTTATGGTGCCCAATATTGAGACGGCCCGGTGGCTCTGTCAGGTAAACGATGCCGAGGCAGCACTTCTCCAGTCGCGCCGGCGCCCCATTGTGCTGTTGAACTCACATGCTAGCAATCCGGTGGCGCCAGGCGTCGCGCCAGCCTACAACACGCTGGGAGTGATGTTGCCCTATACACCTTTGCACCACTTGCTGCTGCATGCCTTCGCTGCCATTGAGCCAGGTCGGCCTCTCCTTACAGACCGGCTGACCGAAGGTAGAAGCGCCAGCTTCGTTGCCGGTCTGGATTTAGGCCGAGCGGTACTGGTGATGACCAGCGGCAACCTGAGCGAAGAACCGATTGCTTACCAGGACGAGGATGCCTGGGAACGGCTGGCCTCAATTGCAGATGGAATGCTGGCACACAACCGGGACATCCACATGCGCTGCGATGACCCGGTACTGCGAATCACCGCTGGCGGCGAGCAATTTTTCCGTCGTTCACGCGGCTATGCCCCTGAGCCGGTACCCCTGGCGTTTGATCTCCCCGTGCCCCTCCTGGCCTGCGGCGGGCATCTCAAGAACACCTTTTGCCTGGGCAAAGGACGACAGGCTTTTGTCAGCCACCATATTGGCGACTTGGAGAACCTGGAGACGCTGACCTCCTTTCGTGAGGGGATTGAGCACTTTGAGCGCCTGTTTGATATTTACCCCCAGGCGCTCGCCTACGATCTGCATCCTGAATACCTGGCAACAAAATATGCTCTCGATTGGGAGGCTGGAGGGGTGGATACCCCAAAGAAAATTGGTGTCCAGCATCACCATGCGCATATTGCCAGTGTGTTAGCTGAGCATGGGCTCCAGGGACCGGTAATCGGAGTCGCTGCAGATGGGACGGGCTATGGCAGCGACGGTGCAGTATGGGGCTGCGAGATCATGGCTGCCGATTTGTTGAATTTTGAACGGCTGGCACACCTGAGTTATGTACCGCTCCCTGGGGGCGAGCAGGCGGTGCGACAGCCCTGGCGCATGGCGGCAGCCTACCTGTACCAGGCCTATGGTGATGCCTTCCTGGAATTGGATATTCCATTTGTACGCCAGCTGGACCGCTCAAAATGGCGCACACTGGCGCAGATGATCATACGAAAGATCAATAGTCCGCCAACGTCTAGCCTGGGGCGACTGTTTGATGCTGTCGCCGCGCTGATCGGTCTACGCAGCGAGGTGGTCTACGAGGGGCAGGCGGCTATCGAGTTGGAGACACTGGTGGCCAGAAAGGATCTCCCTGATATTTACCCATTCGCCACGGGAGACACATTGGACGTGTTACCGATGATGCGGGCCATTGTGAGCGATATCCAGCAGGGTGTACCAACGGACTATATCGCAGGGCGCTTTCATCGCTCAATGGCCGAATTACTGGCAGCGGCTTGCTGCGAAGCACGCGAGCAGACGGGGCTGAATATCGTCGCTCTTAGCGGTGGCGTATTCCAAAACCAACTGTTGCTTGAGCGCCTCCTGGCACTCCTGGAGGAATTGGCTTTCCAGGTTTATATAAATCGACGTGTGCCGCCCAATGATGGCGGTCTAAGTCTTGGACAATTAGCGATTGCTGCAGCGCGGTTGCAAGCGAAGTGAAATAAGGAGGTCAATATGTGTCTTGGTATACCGGGCCAGATCATAGACATCGTGGACGATGAAAATTCCATTGCCAAAGTGAATGTCTCTGGCGTTAAGCGCAACGTGAACGTTTTCCTGGTACGACCCGAGGGGATCGGCCCGGGCGATTGGGTATTGATCCATGTCGGCTTTGCCATGAGCAAGATCGACGAGAAAGAGGCCTTCGAAACGATGCAAGGCCTGAACTCTATGGGCGACGTTTTTACCGATGAACTTAAAATGCTCCATGACAGTCAGATTGAATGACGAGGTGAACCAATGATGGCGGGGATGGAGGGAAAGGGAAAAGAGCAGCCAGACCTGGCTGCATTGGTTATGGCGCGCTTTGAGCAAAGCATGTCCGTGCCCGAGGCCTTCTTCGCCAGCGAGGCAGGACGGATTGCCGAGGCTTGCTGGGCCATGGCACGTCGCTTTCACCAGGGAGGGCGGCTACTCACTTTCGGCAACGGAGCCTGGGCGACCGATGCCCAGCACGTGTCAGTCGAGTTCGTGCACCCGGTAATTGTCGGCAAGCGAGCACTACCGGCCCTGGCGCTGACCAACGACAGCGCTACACTCAGCGGCCTGATGGCCGGAGGAGCGGCGGATATGCCTTTTGTGCGCCAGCTCAAAGTTTTGGCCCGGCCGCAAGATATCGCCATGGGCTTCTCAGTAGATGGGAACGATACTAATGTGGTGGCAGCACTGAGAGCTGCCAGGCAATTGGGTTTGCTCACCCTAGGATTGACAGGCTGCAACGGTGGACTGCTAAAACAGGCCGAGATCGATTTCTGTTTCACCGTCCAGGCATATGATCCATTAGTGATACAGGAGACTCACGAGACACTTTATCACGTTTTATGGGAGCTGGTGCATATTTTCTTTGAACACGAAGGGTTACTGGAATGAGCGATGAGCGACAAGAACCTGCGAGGAAGGGCCTTGTGGAAATTAATACACATCAACAAACGCTTGACGAGCATGGCGACGCTTCGCCTCTCAGCTCTTTGTGTGAGCTTGACGCGGATGGACACTGTGTGACATGTTCGGATGAGGCCCTGCCCGTCAGGGTAATTCGTGTCGATGCGGAGAGTGGGGTAGCGCTGGTGGAAGTAAAGGATACCACGGAAGAGATCGATGTTACTCTGGTAGATGAGGTTGTCCCGGGCGATGTGTTACTGGTCCACGGCGGTGTGGCTATAGGTCACCTGGGGGTGCAGGGGGCGAAGCTTCCTGCCGGGGGAATGGGGGTGCCCCCCGAATCTCTCCCTTTTTCTGGACTAAGCGAGGCGAGTGTTAAAGAATGATGAATGATTCCGAAGGATCAGAGTACGACCGGCTGTTTTATCCCTTTCTCTTTGAGGGAGGCAAAGCCAGTATAGAGGATGTACTCGCGCAGGTGCGCCACTCGACGCTCGAAAAGTGCCGCGAGGTGATAGAGCTGCGCCGGGCAACGCTCGAACATTCTGGAGAACGAATCGTTGCTGCTGGCCAGGCAATGGCACAGGCCTTTGCTGCAGGAGCTACTCTGCTGGCCTTTGGCAACGGTGGAAGCACCACTGATGCACAGGATATAGTAACCGAACTGCTTAATCCACCCTTTGCAGGCTGGTTGCCCCTGCCAGCGATTGCGCTGACCAACGACATCGCGGTGGTAACGGCTGTAGGGAACGACGTCGGTTTCGATAATGTCTTTGCGCGCCAGGTCATCGCCTACGGTCGACGAGGAGATATTGCCCTGGGTATTTCGACCAGCGGCAACTCAACCAATGTGCTGGTGGCTCTTGAACAGGCAAAGAAGCAGGGACTGCTCACAATAGGGCTGAGCGGTTACGATGGTGGAAAGATGATGCACTCTAGAGCAGTGGATTTTTGCATCAACTCTCCAAGTGATCACATCCCGCGTATACAAGAAGCGCAGGCAACGGCCTATCACGCACTATTAGAGGTCATTCATACTATCCTGGAGAGAGCTCTGACAGATTCTGAAAATAGGTACATAAAGGAGAAGGGCAATGAGCATGAAATATGTTGACGAGTACCGCGATCCAGACCTGGCCAGACGCATCGCCAGCGAGATTGGGAAACTGAGCGCCGACCAGCCACTCAAGCTGATGGAGGTCTGCGGCGGGCATACCCATACTATTTATAAGCACGGCATCGAAGACGTGCTGCCGCGCAACATTGATCTTATTCATGGGCCGGGCTGCCCTGTCTGCGTCCTGCCGATGGGACGCATCGACGACGCCATTGCCATTGCCCGTATGGATGGAGTAATCTTCACCACCTTTGGTGACATGATGCGCGTGCCGGGCTCCAAGGGTAGTCTCCTCGACGCCAAGGCCGATGGCGCCGACGTGCGCTTCGTCTATTCGCCGCTCGATGCCTACAAACTTGCCCGCCAGCATCCCGACCGGCAGGTGGTCTTCTTTGCCATCGGGTTTGAGACGACTGCCCCCTCTACGGCCGTCACCCTCCTGCGGGCAAAGGCCGAAGGAACGCGGAATTTCTCGGTCTTCTGCAATCATGTGACCATTATACCGGCGATGAAAGCTATTCTCGACTCGCCCGACCTGCGACTGGATGGTTTTATCGGTGCAGGACACGTGAGTATGGTGATCGGCATGCGGCCTTACAATTTCGTTGCACGCCAACATCACAAGCCTGTCGTGATTGCCGGTTTCGAGCCGCTCGATATTATGCAGTCCATCTACATGATTGTAAAGCAGCTTCATGAAGGCCGGGCAGAGGTCGAAAACCAGTACTCGCGAGTGGTGCGGCCAGAGGGCAACGTCAAGGCGCTCGAGGCGATGGCGCGTACTATGGAATTGCGGCCCTTCTTCGAGTGGCGCGGCCTTGGCTTCATTACCCATAGTGCTTTAAAGCTGCGCCCAGAGTTTGCCGACTGGGATGCCGAGCTGCGCTACGAGGTACCGGGACTGCGTGTGGCAGACCCCAAGGCATGCCAGTGCGGCGAGGTGCTCAAAGGGGTCATCAAGCCCTGGGAGTGCAAAGTATTCGGGACTGCCTGTACGCCTGAGACACCCATCGGGACCTGCATGGTTTCACCAGAAGGTGCCTGCGCCGCCTACTACAGTTATGGCCGCTTCTCTATGGCCTCCGAGCGCAGCCGCCTGAATATCCTGCCCATGACAAATGTTAAATCGTAACAGAGGAGGTGTCCATGATGGATACACCTGACCATGCGGGACGTATTGACGACGTTCTGAAGAAAATCGAGCGCACGAGGCAGGCGCGGCGCCATAAGTTCTACCTGCGCGACGAGAAGATTACACTCAGCCATGGCAGCGGTGGCAAGGCTACTCACAACCTGATTGAGGGGGTCTTTGCCCCTGCCTTCTCGAACCCGCTGCTCGATGCTATGGATGACGCGGCGACCTTTAGCATCAATGGGACGGCACAGCGCCTGGCTTTTACAACTGATACCTACGTGGTGAGCCCACTTTTCTTTCCTGGTGGAGACATTGGGAAACTGGCCATCCACGGCACAATCAACGACCTGGCAATGGCAGGCGCGGAACCTCTCTATCTCTCGGCAGGCTTTATCCTGGAGGAGGGCTTCCCTATCGCTGACCTGCGCCGCATCGTCGCGTCGATGGCGGCAGCGGCGAACGAAGCAGGCGTCTCCATCGTTACCGGGGACACCAAGGTGGTTCAGCGTGGCAAGGCCGATGGGCTGTTTATTAACACGGCTGGCGTGGGAGTTCTTCGTGCTACCTGGCCACTTGGGCAGACCCAGTTACAGCCGGGAGACAAAGTCTTGCTGAGCGGCCCCATTGGAGATCACGGCATCGCCATTATGCTCGCTCGCGAGGCGCTCGATATCGAAACCGACGTAGAGAGCGACACCGCGCCGCTTCATTCCCTGGTAGCTGCCTTGTTTGCAGCGGTAGGCGAAGCTGTCCACTGCCTGAAAGACCCCACACGCGGCGGTGTAGCAACAGCATTGAACGAAATGGCCCTGGGATCGGAGGTTTCGGTGGCGCTCGATGAGCACGCGATCCCTGTGCATGCCGAAGTGCGGGGAGCGTGCGAGATCCTGGGCCTCGATCCCCTGACGATAGCCAACGAGGGCAAGCTCCTGGCAATCGTCGCTCCTGATAAAGCAGAGATCGCATTGGAAGCCATGCGTGCCCACCCACTGGGACATGAGGCTCGCATCATCGGCGCGGTCCAGGCTGAGCCAGCGGGGATGGTCTTCTTGCGCACCGATATTGGAGGGATGCGCGTGCTGGATATGCTCGTTGGAGATCCTCTCCCGCGTATATGTTGAGCGGGATAACACCTCGGGACACGTCGGGTTCGGCATGGGCATCCACCGCTGTGTTGGGCAAACCGTTGCCCGCTTTGAGGCTGAAATCGTGCTGACAGCCCTTGCCCGGCGAGTGGACCAGATGGAGCTCACGGGCCAGCCGCAGCGCAAGCCGAACAACACGTTGCGTGCGTGGAGCAGCCTTCCAGTGACCGTTCACCCCGCTCCTTCTTGAGGAAATCCTGCTCTGCTATACATCTGAATCAGATCAATCAGCATCCCTTCGGGAAGTGCAATCAGCGGGGTCAAACCTGACCGATGCGGATCTGAGTGAGGCCGACCTCAGCGAGGCTCTCCTGAGTGGATTGACGGCCTCTGACCAGGTGCACGAACAGTGACGTGAGTGCTCACCTGCACTACAATGACGCTTACATTGTCTACTCCTCCCCCTGCCAATGCTGCCTGGACAAGCGCATGGGCCTCACGTGAAGGATCCTGCATAGGTGTGGTCAAGATGGCGGCAATCTGCCGGTCGCGGACCATTTCCCACAGCCCATCGGAGCATAGCAGCAGGATGTCACCGGCAGCAAGCGGCAAAGTAGATGCGTCCACTTCCACGGTGGATTTCTCACCCAGAAAGCGATAGATGAGATTGCGCATGGGATGGGTATAGATGTCTTCGGGCTGGTTGACTCCTGCTGCCACGAGAGCGGCAACCATCGAGTGATCTTGTGTGATCTGGGACAATCCTTTGGCTGGGCGATAGAGGTAGAGCCGGCTATCGCCGACATGCGCCACGTAGGCGGTCGTATCAACCACCAGGGTCGCAGTCATCGTCGTTCCCATTTCGGTTCTCTGCTCCTGGTTGCGCTGGTGCACCACCCGATTGGCATACTGGACGCCTTCGATGAGCAGAGGAAGCAATGCCTCTGACGTCACCCGCTTTGAGCAAAGGGAACCGCATACATACTCAACCAGGGACTGAACAGCGAGCTGACTGGCTTCTTGACCATGCCCCTGTCCTCCCATACCGTCTGCCACCATGAAAAGAGCAAACGGTTTTGGCGAGGTAGAGGCAGAGGTAGAAGGCATGACGCCGTGGGTGACGAAGAGAGCATCCTCGTTCGGCCTTTGCCTGCGTTCTATGCCTGGATCAAGGTCGGATCCTACTTGCAGTACCAGCGCCGGCTGTCTTGTATCAACTACTTCTACTGCTTTTGCAACCGTTGGCAAAAGTGCGTGGTGAGAGGTTACACGAGGGTTGGTATCTTGTTGTATAACCATGATGGTGTCTCCTTTTGAACAAGGGAGAAGTTGCAGAAGAGGCCGTGTCTATTCAGCAACTTTTCCCTGGAAGCATTTAGCTCTATGCATAAAGTGTATCGCCTTAACCACACAATCTCATCACATAACAGCGCTTTACTCTCACGAAAGCATCCCAATAGGCTGGACGGAACTGAGGATACTAATCGGACGGATGGTCACTTCGATAGTTCCTTTACGTCACGAAAGCTCCGGCCAGGTACTCACCGAGCAGGAGGGAGCCGGTAATAGCGAGAAGAGCGATGAGATCGACGCTGAACTCCCGGTGCAGGAACTGTTGCACTGTTTCCCATAAAAGCGGGAGGCCTCCCAAAAGGACAACGATGAGCAGCACCCATTGAGCGAGTTCGGGACGTCCGGCCAGCCACAACAGCAGGCTCACCAGCAAAAGCGTGAGGGCTCCCAACGGCAATGGATAGCTCTTCACGGAGCTTCAGAGCCGCTGTAACCAGGAGCTGGGAGGAGTGATTCTCGCTACTTCTTGCTCTTCGATTTTGTTGGAAATAGATTCACCGGGAGCGGTCAGTTTGTGATCGCGATGCGTATCTATCATCTTGAAGTACCTGCATTTCTCAGTCGTCTTCCGCCTCTGTTACCCGGTTATCCCGCGAGGAGACAGGAAGGCTATATATATTTCGTAAAGTGCCCTGCTTACCTCTCTAAGTATAGCTGAGGGAGATCACAATCAACTCACTATAGCCGGGGGATACGTCACAAATGGAACACACATCATATATGGCTTTGAGATAGAGATAAGAAGACGTGAACCAGGCTACCGTACGCGGTAGCCTGGCTCTCTGCACACATGAGTGTTATATTGCAGGTATAGATTCTTTTGCCGGTGGTGTTTTCTGTGCAACCATACGCCGCGCCATCGTGCGGTTGGCGGAAATCCACGCTCGTACAAACAGCCATGCCCCTACAGCTACCACGCCAGCCATTGATATCCACATGATCGCCAGCGCCACCGTGACGTTGGTGTTGCTCGTGAAGAACTGAGCAAACCCGGCCAGGTAACTCTGGCTTGCCGCCTCGACGGCAAAGACCAGCGGCCCATAGTAGAGGGTCGCACCCAGCACCATGAACGCGGTGGCCCAGCGGTAGGCGCCGATATCATCGTCGGCTCTGCGCGAGAGCTTGACCGCTAGTGCCAGCAGCAGCAAGAGGGCTGACAGCGGTCCCGTGATGGGAAAGGCGGCGCTGGCCACCAGGTTGGGCTGGAAAAAGATCCAGCTCAGTGCAAAGGTCATCAGTATAAGCGCATCCCGCATGAGCAGGTACGACATCCACCAGATATCCGCGCCCAGGCGCAGTCCGCAGCGACGCAGGATGCGCAAGACGTAGGGTCTCCCCAGGTGCAAGATGAGCGTCATCGTCCACAGGACCGGTAAGAAGGCTGTAATTGTGCTCACGATCCATTGTGAGCCGCCCTGTACGAGGGCTTGGGTGATCGCAGTGGCAACATCATCAGGTTTCATTGTCTCATTCCTCGCTTTTCTTGTGGCTGCCATCCCTCTTCAGAACGGCAGCACAGCTGTTCATTTCTCCTCATTACAACCAGCATCTGGTCTCCTTTAGATTGCACCAGGGCTGTCGGCGGAGGCGGTTTCCGTTACCTCGGGTTGGCCTCCCGTCCTGAGGGCATAGCCCGCGGCGATAGCACCCATGATGGCCAGCAAGGCGATCGAGACATAGGCGATGCCTATGGCCCAGCTGGGATTGCTGCTCGTGACCAGGAAATTGCTGATCGTCAAAAGCTGGCCCGTGGCGACACTGTTGAACTGGACGCCAAAGATGTAGGGCACAAAGTAGAAGATGGCTCCCAGCCCCAACAAGCCACTGACCAGGCGAAAGTCACGCAGGTTGTGGTCGGGATCTCCCA
>Ga0137386_10000215_pt1 | contig 29401 bp, 24 predicted proteins | sample SagtaG_4_FD_104910 | JGI IMG/M metagenome (GOLD analysis project Ga0137386, IMG submission 104910) | Vadose zone soil microbial communities from Sagehorn Ranch, Mendocino, California, USA - Sage2_R_100_16 metaG | ecosystem: Environmental > Terrestrial > Soil > Vadose zone | place: USA... | reverse complement strand
TTGATGAATGTCGATGCGTCGAAGTCGGCGGGTACGGTCGACGACTGGTCGAACGTCAGCGTGCCGGTCTGCGTGGGTACCAGCCACGTCGGGCCGAGCTTCGTCACGTCGAAGGGGATCGATGCGGTCGGCGCCGTGCCGAGCTGGGTCACCAGGTCGTAGTCGACCAGCTCGATGCGGCGCGGGTCGGCGAAGAACGCCGCCGGGGCGACCCCGGTGTTCCGTACCGTCACCGTGACCGCGATCGGCTTACCGGCCGCGACCGTGCCGGACGGTATCCCGGCGGCCTTCACGTCGACCGAGTTGAACCGCAGGTGCCCGGTGAACTTCTCGCTGAGCGAGGTACCGGCGGCCGGGTTGTTGAGGTTGAGGAACAGCAACCACCGGCCGGCCGCGGGAGCCCGCACGTACCCCTGCAACGAGGTGGTGCCGTTGTTGGTCTGCAACGAGAGCACCTGGTGGTCGGGGGCGAGCAGCGTGGCGTAGAGCTGCTGGTTCGGGTCGCCCTGCAGACTCAGGTCGATCCCGAGGTCCTTCTTGCCCTTCGGCACGTCGAACGCGTACGAGAGGGTCTGCTCGCCGATCGTGCCGCGCCCGTTCCCGCCGGTGATCCGGCCGCTGAAGGCGCCACCGTCGGTACCGGTCGACAGCAGCGTCCGCAGGGTCAGCGGGATGCTGGTCTTCCCGCGGAACTGGTTGTCGATCTCAACGGCGGCCGACAGGTCCCCGGCGTCGTCGGGCATCCGGGTCCGGACGTGGAACGTACCGGTCTCGCCCGGCCGCAGCGTCAGCGACCGCGGGCTCACGTCACCGAAGTTGGTGTACCTCGTCGCGGTGAACCGGTACAGCACGGTGCCGTGGAAGCCGGCCGGGCTGGCCGAGGCGAAGAACACCGCGGTCCAGGTACCCGGGGCGGGGAACCGCACGTCGACCTGGCCGTGGTTGCCGGCGCCCTGCGGCAGCGAGTGCGACTCGTACTCGCCGTTCGGCCCGATCAGCGCGAGCCGGACGAGCGACTGGCCGTTGGCGCCACCACCCGGCCAGGACAGCACGCCGGTGAGATGGTCCGCGCCGACCGGTACGTTGAACGTGGTCGTGTTGAACCGCCGGGTGACCGGCCCGGCGGGCCCGCCGACGCCGTCGAGGAAGCTCGGCGTGTTCGGCGAACTGACGTCCAGCGGGATGCTCGCCTGCAGGTCCGACAGCGTGGTGTCCAGGATCCGGCCGTGTGCCGACAGTACCTCGGTGATGGCGCCGTCGTTGGTGACCTTCACCGGGATGTCCTGACGGGCACCGGCGCCAGCGGTCGCGGTGAGCTGGGTGTCGCCGTTCGCCGCGGTGACCATCAGGCCGTCGCCGCGCGGCGCGGGCCTGCCGTTGGTGTCCTTGATGGACATCGCGAGCTGGACCGCCCGGTAGGTGTTCATCTCACCGGCGCCCTGCTGGGTGGCCGGCAGGCCGAGGTCGGTCGCCGAACTGGTGAGGATCTGCTTCACCAGCGCGGGCGCGGGCTTCGCCCCGTTGTGGCTGTTCTTGTACGCCTCGATCACCAGGGCGGCGCCGCCGGCGATGAACGGGGCGGCCTCGCTGGTCCCGCCGAAGTTCTCGATCGGCGAGGGCTTGCCGTTGAAGTCGGTACAACTGGCGAACTTCACCGGATCCGCGGTGCAGATCGCCCAGCCGTCCTCGCCGGGCGCCACCAGGTCGGGTACCCGGCCGCGGGCGGTCACGCCGTCGGACGAGATGGCCGAGGCGTTGTCGCTCGCCCAGGAGGCGGCGAAGTTGCGGGTACCGGCATAGCCGGTCTGCGCCATCGTCCGGTAATTGGTGACCGCGCCGGCCGAGATGACCGCGGGGTCGACGGCGGGGCTGCCGACCGTGTTGAACGGCCCGGCGTCCCCGGTGGACGCGACGACCGTGACACCGGCGGCGACGGCCGCCTCGTCCGCGAGCGCGGTAGGGTCGACGCCGTCGGTCGGGTACGCGTTGCCGCCGAACGACTCGTTGATGACGTCGACGTTGTCCACAGTCACCGCGTAGTCGATGGCTTGGATGATCAGCGAGTTGATCACGAAGTCGGCCGAGCCGAAGACGTTGATGCCGACCAGCGAGGCATCCGGCGCGATGCCCTTGACCCGGATGGCGCAGCCCGCCGGCAGCGGGTGCGCGGGATCGACGAACTTCGACAGGTCGTACACCTGCCGGCCCTGCGCGGCGATCGAGCTGGCGTCCCCGAACGCCTCGGCGCCGCCGCCACCGAGGTTCGGGTCGGTACCTGAGAAGTCCTGGTAGTCGGTGAAGACCGGGGTACCGTCCGAGCGGATGAAGTCGGGGTTGGTCGGGTCGAGACCGTCGGCGATCCAGGCCACCTTGACGCCCTTGCCGGTGGCCAGCTTGTGGCCCTGCGGCCGGTTCTGGTCGACGAACTCGGTCTGCGTGGTCTGCAGCGCCTCGGGCTCCAGCAGCGGCTTGCCGGGGTCGGTGGGGCAGGTGCCGGGGATCGTGTGGTCCGGCGGTGCGGTCGCCGCAGCCTGCGCCGTGATGGCGGTCCTTTCCTTGGTACCGAGTGGGTGGATCCGGACCAGCCGGTCGGGTACCACGGCGGCGACGCTCGGGTCGGCCCGCAACTGGGCGGCCTGCGCGTCGGTCATGGTGGCGGAGAACCCGTTCACCACCGAGAAGCGTTTCACGTTCGTGGCGCCGCCGGCCGTGGCCCGATCCACCAGCGGAGCCTGTTCGCTCTGGGTCGTCACGCGGCGCTGCGCGGTGGCCGACTTGGCGGCCAGTTCCGAGTGCTGGTTGCGCAGCACGACGATGACCGGCTTGCGGTCACCGGTGGCCGGTGGTGTGCCAGGCGCCGCCCCGGCCGCGGTCGTGCTGGCCATCACCAGCCCGACCAGGCCCAGGACGGCGAGCGCCTGGTATCTGCGATTGACGTTCACGCTGCCCCTCGGTGCGATCATGAAGATGACCGCGCCCCAGCAGCGCGGTCCGGTCGTCTGGTGGCAGGGTAACGGCGGCCTGGGCCGCTGTCATGGCGCCGTACCGCGCGGCGGCAGATCGAGGGTAGCGCTAGCTAGGGTTCGCGGCGGAACGGGCACGGCCGCCGGTACATCCGGAAAAGCGTTGTCCACAGCCGTTGGGTGGGGTGCGGGCGCCGCGGGGTGGCGGCCGGCCGCCGGACCCCCGGGCAGGGCGGCCCTGCGCCGGGGTTCGGGGACGGTCGGTCGCTGGCAGGCACCACCGGAGTCTCGTCGCCCGGCGCCCCGAAAAGCAGCCGCCCGATCCGGCCGAATGCGCGTAGCCCTCGGGCGATGCCAAGCCGGACACCGCGCGACGGCCGGGCACGAAAGCGGCGCATGAAAGGAGCCAACCGCCCACGGGGGGAAGACGGTCGGCTCCCGGACTTTCCAGGCTACTTGAGAACGCAACTACACGTCCACCCCGTGAGACACACATGTTTCTCAGTTACCGAGAATCACCTTGAAGCTAAGCCGCCGCCTCACGTGCCGCTGGACAGGTCAGCGTCAGGTGCCGATCTCGACCCGGTCGATGGCCGGGTCGGGCCGCTCGCCGAGGAACTCGATCCAGGCCTTCTTGGCGCACGGGTAGTGCTTGGCCGCCTCGACCAGATCCATGAACGCCACGATGGTCTGCTCGAACCGGATGCGCAGGGCGTCGTCGCCCAGCTCGCCGTTGACCGTGAGCGCCTGGTGGGCGTTCGCGAGGGAGAACATGTCCGGGTACACCCGCGCGCCCAGATGCTCCAGCGGTACCCGCAGCGCCCACAGTCCCCGGTTGCCGCCGACCATCGACGGCGAGGCGGACATCAGCAGGCAGTGCCGGCCGTTGAACGGCTGTGGACTGAACCGGGACACCCAGTCGATGGCGTTCTTCAACCCACCCGGCATCGAGGCCTTGTACTCCGGCGAGCACACCAGGAACGCGTCGCTGGCCTCCAGCCGCTGGCGCAGCCGGGTCGGTCCGGGCGGGATCCCGGCGCTGTCCTGGATGTCCTGGTCGAACGTTGGCGCGTCGAAGTCCCCCATGGTCGCGAGGTCCACCTCGCCGCCGTGGCGGCGGATCATCTCGCCGGCGTACCGGGCCAACCTGCTGTTGATCGACTGCTCCCGCAGCGCGCCGGAGAAGACGAGGAACCGGATGGCCTCACGCTGGTGGTACCCGTCAGTCGCCATGTGATCACGCTACCCCGGCTGGGTCGGGCGGAACTGGCCTATCGAAACAGGTCGCGGTGCCCGGATGGGACACTGGCCGGATGGAGCAGCTGGAGGTCACCCGGGCGGTGTCGATCCCGCGCCCGGAGCTGACCTGGCGCTTCTCCCGCTCCAGCGGACCGGGCGGCCAGTCGGTCAACACGGCTGACTCGCGCGTGGAGCTGCGGTTCGACGTCGCCGGTACCGGCGCGCTGTCCCCGCCGTTGAAGCAGCGTGCGCTGGAGCGGTTGGCCGGCCGGCTCGTCGACGGCGTGCTCGTGGTGACCGCTTCCGAGCACCGCTCGCAGTTGCAGAACCGCCGGGCGGCGGAGGCCCGCCTCGCAGCGCTGCTGGCCGCCGCGATCGCCCCGCCCGGTCCGGCGCGCCGGGCCACCCGACCGACCCGGACGGCGGTGGAACGGCGCCTGGACAGCAAGCGCCGCCGCGGCCAGACCAAGCGGCTGCGCCGCCCTCCCGTGGAGTGAAAGGCGAACCACCGCGATCCGGCCCGGATCCTCGCGACCGGAGCGAGCAGCGCCCGCGACGCGTCGACCGCCGACGGCGACGTCTACGTCGCGGGCTTCGGCGCGGACCGGTAGCGGCGTCACACTCCCGGATTCGCCGGGGGACGGCGATTGCCGGTCCGATCGCCTCGGAACGTTCAGCCATAGGGCCGCCCGAGCCGGACCCGTTTCACGACGCCTGATCGGCGGGTACGCACAGCCACAGCGCGCCGGGGCGGATGGTGACGTCCAGGCTCCGGGCCGGTTCGATGAGGTCGCCGTCGAGCTCGCGGGGCTGCGCCCGGTTGCTGTACACCTCGACGTGGCGGGCCCGGAACGTCTCCATGCGCCGCACGGCGCGCCGGCGCCGTAGTACGCCCCACGCCATCGCGAGCCAGTGCCCGAGGGTATGCGGTGTGAGCACGGCGACATCGAGCCAGCCGTCGTCGGGCTGCGCGTCGGGTAGCAGTGGGATGCCGCCCTGCAGCTTGCCGACGTTGCCGACCAGTACGGTACGGGCGCGGCGGCGCAGCGGCTTGCCGCCGTCGAGCCGGATCCGTACCCGCATCGGCCGGCGCCGCAGGTGCCGTACCCCGGCGATGACGTAGGCCGGCCAGCCGATGTGCTTCTTGAGCAGTTCCGACGTGCCGTCGATCATCTGGGCGTCGAAGCCCATCCCGGCCATGACCGTGAAGTAGGTGTTCCCGCAGGAGCCGAGGTCGATCCGGCGCCGGGCGCCGGCGATGGCGACCCGGACGCCGTCGGCCACGCGGGACGGCAGCGCCAGGTTCGTCGCCAGCAGGTTCCCGGTACCGGAGGGGAGGACCGCGAGCGCCACGTCGGTTCCCGCGAGGGTACCGGCGCAGGCCATGACGGTACCGTCGCCGCCGCAGGCGAAAACCACCTCGGCGCCCTGCTCGACCGCCTCGGCGGTCTGCCCGCAGCCGGGATCCTCCGGGGTCGTCGAGAGCCACAGCGGCTCGGGCCAACCGGCCTCGGCGAGCACGGCGCAGATCTCCCGCCGCCGGCCCTCCAGGTCGGTGACCTTCGACGGGTTGACCACCACCGCCGACCGCGGCCCGGCCGCCTCCCGCGCCGCCTCCGACGCGGAAGCAGCCTGGGTCATGTGGTGACCTTCCGGTAGCGCGCCTGGAAGAAACAGTAGATCCCGAAGGCGGCGAAGCCGATCGCGACGAGGATCAGCAGGTAATTGCCCAACGGCTGGGCGATGAGGGTACGCAGAGCGGCGTCCAGGCCGCGTGACTTGGCCGGGTTGTGGGTCAGCGCCGCATCGGCGAGCAGCAGGCCGACGATCGCGAACGCGACGCCCTTCGCGATGTACCCGAACTGGCCCAGCCGGCGTGGGGTCTGCCGGGTGGCCGGGCTCATCCGGTACGTCATCAGGCGTCTCTCGAACTGGCGCTTCGCACCGTAGACGGCCAGGCCGATGCCCAGCGCGAGCACCGCGAGGCCCGCGACGGCCACCAGGAACTGGCCGAACGAGTGCGCCATGACGCCCGCGGTCGCCTGCTGTTGCTGCTGGGCGCTGGAGGCCGGAACGCCCGCGACGACCTTGTAGGAGGTCCAGGCCAGGGCGGCGTAGATGATGGTACGGCCGAGGGAGGCGAGGCGCTCCAGGGTCCGGTGCCGCTCGGCCTGGTGGCCGGCCGCGGCGAGCAGGAACTGCCAGATCGCCATGGCCGCCAGGCCGATGGTGACGACGATGAGCAGGAACCGACCAAATGGCTGGCCGGCCAGGGTGCGGAAGGCGCCGGCCTGGTCGCTTTCGCCGGTCGGCTTGCCGAGCGCGAGCTGGATGGCGAGCCATGCGACGGCGAGATGCAGCAGACCGTACCCGACGAACCCGATCCGGGTGAGGGTCTCCAGCGGCCGGCTGGTCGCGACGCGCCGGGCGCTGCTGCGGGCACTGTTCGCTACGGTCATGGCTATTGATGCCCGCAGGGGCCGGGTACCCAAACACGGGTGTGGATCCCGGGGAGACCGGGTACGGATCGATCCATGACTTCTGCCGCGGTCCGCCTGCGGAGTCCGGAGCTGCTGCGGATCGCCGCCGTGGCCGGGGGCGCGCTGGTGTTCGGCATGCTGCTCGTCCTGGTCCGGCTCCAGTGGCTGCCCCTGGAGTCCGTCGACCACGGGCTGGCCAGCGAACTCAACGACGCGGTCGCCGGGCACCGGCCGGTGGTCCTCGCGCTCGGGTTCATCACCCGGCTGGGCAGCCTCGCCGTCCTGCTCTGGCTGGTCGCGATAGCGACGGTGCTACTGATCGTGCGCCGCCGGTACCGTCTGGCGGTCTTCCTCCTGGTGTCCGGCGCCGGCGCGATCATCCTCGACCCGGCCCTGAAGGCCGCGGTCGGCCGGCTGCGCCCGGTCGTGGCGCATCCGGTCGCGACCGGCGGCGGCGACAGTTTCCCCAGCGGGCACTCGCTCGGCTCGATCATCGTGTACGGCGCCCTGTTGCTGGTCTTCGTCCCCGCGCTGCCGCAGCGCTGGCGCCGGCTTGTCATCGCCGGGGTCGCCGTCCTCGTGGTGGCGATCGGCTTCACCCGCCTCGCCCTGGGCGTGCACTTCGTGTCCGACGTGCTCGGCGCGTGGGCGCTCGGCGTCGCGTGGTTGGGGATCACCGCCTACGCCACCGAACTGTGGCGGGTCGAGGAAGGGCTGCGGCCGACGCACCCGCTCGCCGAGGGGCTGGAGCCGGAGGCGGCCCGCGACCTCAAGCCCACCAGGCCAGCGACGCACTCCGTCGCCGTCCGCACCCGCTGGGCGGTGGCCGGCGCCGTGGTGTCGTGGGTACTGGTCTTCGGCGCGCTCTACGCGCTCGGTACCCCGCTGGCGCGGTACCACAAGGGCAACGGCAACATCCTCGGCGACACGGCCATCCCGCACTGGCTCGCGGCGCACCGCACCCCGCTGCTCGACAAGGTGAGCTTCATCGGCAGCGAGGCCGGCAACACCCATGCGATCCTCGCCGTCGGGCTGGTCGCCGGTGCCGTCGCGCTGGCCTGGATCCGGCAGTGGCGGCCGGTGGTGTTCCTGGTGGCGACCATGTTCGGCGAGCTGACCCTGTTCCTCGCCTCGGCGGCGCTGGTGGACCGGGCCCGGCCGGACGTACCGCACCTGGACGGGCGGTTGCCCACGTCCAGCTACCCGTCCGGCCACATCGCCGCGACGCTGTGCCTCTACACCGGGATCGTCGTCATCTTCTTCCCGCGTACCCGGGCCTGGTGGCGCTGGCTGCTGGTGGCCGCGGCGGTGCTCATGCCGCTCTGGGTCACCTGGGCCCGGATGTACCGCGGCATGCACCACCCCACCGACGTGCTCGGTGCCTTGCTGCTCACCGCGGGCTGGCTGACCGCGATGGTGTATCTGGTCCGGCCCAACTGCGATCTGGAGCAGCGCGACTCCGGCGCGACCGCCCGCCCGGCCCCGGTCACCGAACCAGCCCGGCGTTAGTCCGGGGGTTCGACGCTGCCGGGGTCGGTGGTGACGTCGGTATCCGGTACTTCCCGGTCCTCGGTGTCCTCCCGGTCGTTGGTGTCTTCGCCCTCCGGCGGTTCTGGCGTCGTCATCGTTGCACCCCCTCCCGGTCCACATGCGCCCGCTCCGGCGCGCGGCAAACGATAGGCGCTTTCCATGGGCTGGAGGAAGCCGTTGACGCTCCGGCCCCGCGTGCCGTGTCCCTCGTGCGGCAGCTCAAGTCGTGTTCAACAATGGGCCTTCGACGCACACACCGGACAGCAGATCTGGCTGGTGAACCTGAACAACGGCTGTACCGGCTGCTTCGACAACCGATCGGCCGGGACGGGTCCCGCTGAAGGGGTTCGTGCGGCACCGAGCGGATTCGTAGGCCGGGGACAGGCTCACCACAGGTTGGCGCCGGACGCTGGCCAGATGCCCACCTTGGGCGCAGCGAACCGAACGGAGGAATCCGTGAAACGAATGGTGATCGCCACGATCGTCGCCGCCTCCGCGCTGGCCGGCGGCGCGGCCGGAGTGATCCTGCTGTCCCCGGCGCTCGCGAACGCGGGCAGCCGGGTGGCCCAGGCACCCGCGGCCGATCCATCGGGCTCGGCGGGCGGGTACGGAGCGCCCGGTCGCGGCGGGCCGGGCGGCGGCCGGCACGAGCTGGTCAGTGACGAGTCGGTGGTGGCGAAGGCGATCGGGATCAGCGAAACGGACCTCACCGCCGCGGTTGCCAAGGGCCAGACCTGGGCCCAGGTCGCCCAGGCGCACGGGGTCGCCGTCCAGAAGGTGATCGACGCGCTGGTCGCCGACGGGAAGAGCGAGTTGGCCGACGAGGTGAAGACCGGCCAGCTCACCCAGGCCCAGGCCGACGCCGAGCAGGCCAACCTCGTCCAGCGGGTGACCGACCAGGTCAACGGCGTACACCCGAACGGCGGTGGACCCGGCCGGCCGAACGACAACGACGCCGACGACGCGGGCGGCAGCGGCGCGACCCCGGCACCGAGCAGCAGCTGACCCGGTAGCCCCGGACGTGGTGCCGCCCCGCCGTCCCCAACCAGGGCGGCACCACCACGGGACCGCTACGGCTGCGCGGCTAATAGGACCTCTGGCTGGTAGGACCTCTGGCTGGTAGCCGCTTCGACAAGCTGCGCGGCTAGCGTGACGTCGACCGTGGCCGCCCGCGCGCCGGCGGTCATCGGTACCGGCGTGAAGACCACCCGGGCCCGTCCCGAGCAGGGCAGCATGGGCCAGGTTGGCAGGCGGCGCGTCGCCGAGAGCACCGGCCGGGTCTGGTCCAGCCGGCGGATGCGGGCGATCCGGACGCCGGTACCGGGGCCGGTGACGATCGAGACGACGATCGCGCGCGCCGGGTTGCCGGTACGTCCGAGGAACGGTCCGGTCATCGCCTCGGGGACGAACAGGCCAACGGTCTGGCCGGCGATCGGGTGGCCGGTGCGACCGGGCCGGTCGGGGCCGAAGCAGGCCATCCGGATCGTGGCGCCGGGGCGGACGCCGTTGACAGTACCGCCGAAGGTCTCGTGGGCGGCCAGCGGAACCGTGGCGGCAGAGGCGGGGGCGGCCGCGAAAGCGGCAAGTGCACCGGATAAGGCAATAAGGGTAGGAAGTATCATTGCCCTATTATCGACAAATATCGTCCCCGGCAACGCAGTGACGCGCTTGACGTTATATATCGGTACCCGTAGCATAGGCGGCCGTGCCGAGTCCCCTCCAGGAGCCGACCTTCCTGATCCTGACCGCCCTGGCCGGCGAGCCGTTGCACGGGTACGGAATGATCCAGGAGGTCAACCGGCTGTCGTCCGGCCGGGTCGCCCTCCGGCCCGGTACCCTTTACGGCGCCCTCGACCGGCTCGGCGACCAGGGCCTCGTGGCGGCCGACCGGGAGGAGATCGTCGACGGGCGGCTGCGCCGGTACTACCGGCTCACCGAGGAGGGCGCCGCGCTCCTGCACGCCGAGGCGCAACGGTTGGCGGACAACGCCGCCGTGGCGCGCCGCCGGCTCGGTGCGCGACGGGCGCCGCGGCGCACCGGCCGCCAGGCGCACGCCGGCTGAGCGTCCACAATGGACGGACTTGAGCGCCGGTACCGGCGTCTGCTCGTCGCCTACCCCGCCGGGTACCGGGAGCGGCGCGCGGATGAGATCGTGGGTGCCTTCCTCGACGCGGCCGCCCGGGGCGCTGCTCGCGGTCCGGGCCGCAGCGCACCGGGTTTGCCAGGCAGGGCCGCCGTGAGCGCGCCGAGCGGCCGCCGCGCCGCACGGCGTCGATCGCGAGATGGAACGCGGCCAGCCGGTCCGCGCCGGCCTTCTATCGTCGCTCCCTTCCCTCATCGGGGCCTATCCGTCATCAATGGGGCGAAACGCGCCGCCGGTTTATCCAGCGCCGACGATCGGGTACCGGATGTCGTGACGCTGGACCGGTGGTTCCTCACCAGCGATGAGCGGGGCAACCCGCACACCGGCCTGGACCGCCGCCGTCCCGACGGCCGGCCCTGGAGTACCGGCAACGAGGTGCGCGCTCTGCGGCACGGGCGGACCTACTTCGCCGAGCTGCTCGCCGCGCTGCGCGAAACCCGGGCCGGCGACGTCGTGCTCTACACCGACTGGCGGGGCGATCCGGACGAGCGGCTGGCCGGCCCCGGTACCGAGGTGTCCCGGGTACTGCGCGAGGCGGCCGAGCGGGGCGTGGTCGTCAAGGGCCTGATCTGGCGTTCGCACCTGGACCGCTTCTACTTCAGCGAGGCGGAGAACCGGCATCTCGGCGAGGAGGTCGAGGCGGCCGGCGGCGAGTGCATCCGGGACATGCGGGTCCGGGCCGGGGGTTCGCACCACCAGAAGCTCGTGGTGATCCGGTACCCCGGCCGGCCCGAGCGGGACGTCGCCTTCGTCGGCGGCATCGACCTGTGCCATGGCCGCAACGACGACGCCCGCCACGAGGGCGACCCGCAGGCGGTCGCGATGTCGCCCCGGTACGGTACCCGCCCGCCATGGCACGACGTGCAACTGGCAATCCGCGGGCCGGCGGTCGGCGATGTCGAGTACTCCTTCCGCGAGCGCTGGTCCGACCCGACCCCGGTGACCCGCAACCCCTTCTACCGCCTGGCCGACCTGGTGCGGCACGACGACGACCGGCCGGATCCGCTGCCGGCCCAGCTTCCCGACCCGCCCGCGTGCGGTGCCCACGCCATCCAGCTCCTGCGGACCTACCCGTACCGCCGCCGGGGGTACCCGTTCGCGCCGCACGGGGAGCGCAGCGTCGCCCGCGGGTACCGCAAGGCGCTGGGCCGGGCACAGCAGCTCATCTACGTCGAGGACCAGTACCTCTGGTCGTGGCGGGTGGCGCAGTCCTTCGCCCGCGCCCTTGAAGCGAGCCCCGAAATGCGGCTCATCGCGGTCGTCCCCCTGCACCCCGACCAGCCGGGCACGCTGGCCGACGCGACCCAGTTGCGCGGGCGTGGACAGGCGCTGGCCACCCTGCGCCGGGCCGGCGGCGACCGGGTCGCCGTGTTCGGGCTGGAGAACCCGGCCGGTACGCCGGTGTACGTGCACGCGAAGGTCTGCGTCATCGACGACACCTGGCTCGCGGTGGGTTCGGACAACTTCAACATGCGCTCCTGGACGCACGACTCCGAGCTGGGCTGCGCGGTCCTCGACGGGGCCGGCGATCTCGCGCAGTCGGTGCGGCTCGAGCTGGCCCGGGAGCACCTCGACCGGGCGGAGGGCGACGACGCGGACCTCGCCGACCCGGACAAGACGTTCGCGGCGTTTGCGCGCGCGGCCGACGAGCTGGAGGCGTGGTACGCCGGTGGCCGGGTCGGGCGGCGTCCGCCCGGCAGGCTGCGCTGGTACCGGGAGGCGAGCGTGCCGCGCTGGGCCCGGGCAGCGGCCGGCCTGCTGTACCCGACGTTCTTCGACCCCGACGGCCGCCCGCGGGACCTGCGCCGCCGTGGGGCCTTCTGACGCCGCGGCCTCGCCCACGCCGCCCACGCCCTGGCGATCGCTGTTCCGGAACGGATTGTGCAGTCCCACTCGGCGTGTCGCCCCCGAAACTCCGATCTCGGGACGCGGCCGGGGGCGGCGGCTCCGGCGGCGGCGGCCCGCGCCGTGCGGCTGCCCGCCGGTGACCTGTCGGGGGACAGCGCCGGCTAGCTCTTGCTGCCTACCATGCGGGCAGCAAGAGCGTGGGGGAGGGTGGGGCACGGGTGGGCCCACGGTTTCGCCGGCGCGTAGAGGGCCCGTCCGGCCTGGTCGCGCTGGCTACGTTGACCGTCGCGTTGAACGCGTGCGGGCAGGCACACGCGGCCACACCGGCCCCGCGGCCGGTGGCGGCCAGCACCGTTCCGGTCCGCGGCTGCCAGCGCCCGTCGACGAGCGGCACCAGCACGCTGACCCTGCGGGTCGGCGGCCGCGACCGGGTCGCCCGGTTACACGTTCCGCACGGGTACCCGGCGCAGCGCGCGCTGCCGCTCGTCGTCAACCTGCACGGCAGCGGCTCGACGGCCGTGCTGCAGGAGACGGCCAGCCAGCTGAGCCGCACCGCCGACGCGCACGGGTTCCTCGTCGTCTACCCGCAGGGCATCCGCAGGACCGGCGCCGGGTTCTCCTGGAACATCCCCGGCACCCCGGCCTGGCAGTCCGGCGGACCCGACGAAGCCGCGTACGTCCGGGAACTGGTCGCGACGGTGAGCGGGCGGTACTGCGTGGACCCTGCGCGGGTCTACGGCGCCGGGTTCTCCGGTGGCGGGCGGGAGGTCAGCCAGCTGGCCTGCGAGTCGAACCGGATCTTCGCCGCCGTGGCGGTCGTCGGTGGCCTGCGCGCCCCGTCGCCCTGCGTGGCCGGCCCGGTGCCGGTGCTCGGCATCCACGGCAACGCCGACGCCCAGAACCCGTACAACGGCCACGGCCAGCCGTACTGGAGCTACAGCGTCCCGGAGGCGGCCCGGCGGTGGGCTGTCCACGACGGCTGCCCGACCAGCGCGGTCGTGACCGCCGTACCCGGCGCCACCGTCACTGCCTACCGCCGGTGCCAGGGCGCTGCCGCCGTCGAGCTGTACACGCTGCCCGGTAAGGGGCACTGGTGGCCGGCCGACCGGTCCGGCGGCTTCGCGACCGACGAGGTGATCTGGGACTTCTTCGCCGACCACCCGCTGCCCCGCCACCGCGTGGCCGGGTCGGCGCCGTAGCCGCGGCGCGGACCGCCGGGCGGTCGGGGAGGGACGTCCGGACCGCCCGGTTGCCGCCCGGTTGCCGCCCAGTTGCGGTGCGGTTTTCCGGCGGCCGAACGCTCAGGTCCCCGCTACCCGGGTCGATCGGGCGGGCTCTACGGCCTTGGGAGGAACGCATGCGGGGACGACTCTTGGCGCTGGCGCTGCTCGGTTCGGCGGCGACGCTGTCCGTCCCGCTGCTCACCGCGGTACCGGCGGGCGCGGCCACGCCCGCCGTGTCCCGGTCCTGCGCCGCCCCGACGCAGGCCCGCCTGATGTCCTGCTTCGCCCTGCGGCGCACCGCCGCCGCCGGGGCGATGAGCGCGATGACGGTACCGGCCGGCTACGGCCCCGCCGACCTGCGCTCGGCCTACAACCTAAGCGCCGCCGGCGGTACCGGTGCCACCGTCGCCATCGTCGACGCCTACGACGACCCGAAGGCCGAGGCCGACCTGGGCGCCTACCGCGCGCAGTACGGCCTGGCGCCGTGCACCGCCGCCAACGGCTGCTTCCGCAAGGTGAACCAGAACGGCGCGGCCAGCCCGCTGCCGGCCGCCGACGCCGGCTGGGCCGGGGAGATCTCGCTGGACCTCGACATGGTCTCGGCGGTCTGCCCGAACTGCAAGATCATGCTGGTCGAGGCGAACTCCGCCTACGGCAGCGACCTGTACACCGCCGAGGACCGGGCGGTCGCGCTCGGCGCCAGGTACGTGTCCAACAGCTGGGGCGGCTCCGAGTACTCCGGGCAGACCACGGATGACGCGCACTTCAACCACCCGGGCGTGGTGATCACCGCCAGCACCGGCGACAACGGTACCGGCGCCGCGTACCCGGCCACCTCGCAGTACGTCACGGCGGTCGGTGGTACCTCGCTGAGCAGGGCAAGCAACACCCGCGGCTGGACCGAGACCGCGTGGAGCGGTGCAGGCTCGGGCTGCTCCGCCTTCGACGCCAGGCCGGCCTGGCAGACGTCCTCGACCGGGTGCGCCCGGCGGGCCGAGGCGGACGTGTCCGCGGTCGCCGACCCGAACACCGGCGTGGCCGTCTACGACAGCTACAGCGGTTACGGCTGGGCGGTCTACGGCGGTACCAGCGCGTCCGCGCCGATCGTCGCGTCCGTCTACGCCCTCGCCGGTACCCCCGGGGCGGGCGACTACCCGGCCGCGTACCCGTACGCCCACCAGAGTTCCCTCTTCGACGTCACCGGCGGCACCAACGGCGGCTGCGGTCCGGCGCTGTGCGCCGCCGGTACCGGCTGGGACGGCCCCACCGGCCTCGGCTCCCCGAACGGCACCGCGGCGTTCGCCGCCGGGACCGGCCCGACCCCGACCCCGACGCCCACCCCGTCCCCGGCGCCGGTGACGGTCGCGTCCCCCGGCGCCCTGACCGGCACCGTCGGCACCGCGACCAGCGTGGCCCTGCACGCCACCGGCGGCACCGGGACGTACACGTGGACGGCGACCGGCGTACCCGCCGGCCTGGTCCTGAACGGCACGACCGGGGTGATCTCCGGTACCCCGACCGTGGCGGCCGGCTACTCCGTGAAGGTGACCGCGACCTCGGGCGGCAGCTCGGGTACCGCGACGTTCACCTGGACCATGGCGCGGCCGCCGTGCGCCGCCGGGCAGCTGCTCGGCAACGCCGGCCTGGAGTCGGGTACCGCGCCCTGGTCTGCGACGCTCGGCGTGGTCTCGTCGAACGCCGAGGCACCGCAGGCGCGCAGCGGGACGCACTACGCCTGGTTCGACGGCTACGGCGTCCGGCACACCGACACGCTGTCCCAGACGGTCACCATCCCGGCCGGCTGCAACACCGCGACGCTGAGCTTCTGGCTCCAGATCAGCAGCCAGGACCTCGGTACCGCCGCGCACGACGTGCTGACCGTGAAGGCCGGCTCGGCCACCCTGGCCGTGTACTCCAACCTCAACCGGACCGGGTACGTGCAGAAGTCGGTCAGCCTGGCCGGGTTCCTCGGGCAGCGGGTCACCATCACCTTCACCGGCACCGAGGACGGCTCGAAGGCCACCTCGTTCGTGGTCGACGACACCGCGCTGACGGTCGGTTAGGACAGCGGAGGGCGGGGGCGCCATGCGCGGCCGGGCGGCGCGGTTCGCCGGGGATCCGATGCTCATCGGCCTCTCGGTGGTGGCTGCCTCGTACGACGACGAGTTCCTCGCCGGGGTCGGCTCGCCCGGGCTGCGGACGGTCGCCGTCTGGGCCGCGCAGCCGCCGCTCGACTTCATCCTCGCCCGGACCACCGGCCGGATCGCGCGCGCCGCGAGCACGCCCGGTCCGGCCCGGCGGTTCTTCCGCGCGTTCAGCATCACCGGGTACGTCTTCACCGCCGGCGACACGTCGCAGCTGGTGCTCGCCGTGCACGACCCGCGCCACGCGCTGGCCGCCGGTCCGATCCAGACCGTCCTCTTCGTGACCGGCGTCGGGATCCTGCTCACAGTGATGCTCACCTACCCGGCGGCCGTGGACACCGCGCGGCAGCGGCTACGGTTCTGGCTGGACGCCGGTACCGTTCTGATCGGCGCGGCCGCGCTGGTCTGGGCGGCGACCGTGCGTCCGCAGGCGTCGGTCGGCGCTCCGTTGATCGGTACCGGCCTGCTCATGGTCGCCGCCTTCGCGGCGGTGAAGCTGCTGCTCAGCGGCCAGGCGCCGATGACCCGCGCGGCGGCGGCGGTGTGCATCGCCGCGACCGCCGCCCAAGGGCTGGCGATCTACCTGGGACAGCACCCGGGCGTGGCGAGCAGCGGGTTCGGTCTGGCGATCGCGGTTCTGCCCTCGTTCCTGATGACCGCCGGACCGCGGGTGCAGGAGCTGGAGATGCGGGCCGACCCGCGCTGGGCCAAGCGCCGGCGCCGCCGCTCGTACAGCCTGCTGCCCTACGCGATGGTGCTGGCCGCCGACGCGGCGCTGTTTTGCGCGCTGCGCGGCCGGGCCGACGTCAAGGCGTGGGGCGTCCTCGTCGCCGTGGCCGCGATCACCGCTCTGGTCCTGCTGCGGCAGCTCGACAGCTTCGTGGACAACCAGCAGCTGATCACCCGGCTGGACGCCTCGCTGGCGGAGCTCGGCCGCCACGAGCGGCGGTTCCGCTCGATGCTCGCCCACTCCTCCGACGTGATCGTCCTGCTCGATCAGGACGGCGCGCTGACCTACGCGAGCCCGGCGGTGCAGACCACGCTGGGTCTGACCGAGGCGGCGGTACTGCGCCGGCCGGTCGCTGACCTGGTGCACCCGGACGACCTCGACGCGGTGACCAGGGTGTTCCGGTCGCTGGTCGCCGCCCCCCGGTCCACGATGATGATCGAGGTACGGCTCCGGCACGCCGACGGCGGCTGGCGGCGCCTGGAGGCGGCCTGCTCCAACCTGCTCGACGACCCGAGCGTGGCCGGCATCGTCTGCAACGCCCGGGACGTCACCGAGAACCGCGATTTCCAGGAGCGGCTGCGCCACCAGGCGCTGCACGACACGCTGACCCAGCTGCCCAACCGCGCGCTGTTCGCCGAGCGGCTCGCGGCCGTCGCCGACCGGCCCGCCGCGCTCCTGCTGATCGACCTGGACGACTTCAAGCTGATCAACGACACGCTCGGCCACCCGGCCGGCGATACGGTCCTGTGCGCGGTCGCGGAGCGGCTGCGCCGCTGTGTCCGGTACGGCGACGTGCCGGCCCGGCTGGGCGGGGACGAGTTCGCCGTGCTGCTGCCCGGTGCCTCCCGGGCAGAGGCGCAGATGGTCGCCGAGCGGCTCTCCGCGGCGCTGACCGAACCGGTGCTGGCCGACCACGACTGGGTACGGATCCGGGCCAGCGTCGGCATCGCCGACGCCGGCCAGGTCGACGGCGAGCTACTGCTGCGCCAGGCGGACTTCGCGATGTACGCGGCCAAGCAGCGGGACAAGGAACGCCGCAGGGAGATCCCGGCCGAAAGCCGGGCGGGCTGATCCGCCTCGCGCGCCCCCTGGCCACGCCGCCCCGCGCCGCCCGCGCGTCAGGGCTTGCGCGCCACCCCGACGATCGTCGCATACATCGGCAGGTCCAGGGCCGGCGGCGGATCGCCCGGGTCCGGCCGCCAGTCCGGGCCCTGGGCAAGCCCCGGCTCGACGAGCTCCCAACCGTCCAGCAGCTCGGTCAGCTCGGCCCGGTTCCGCGGTACCAGCGGCTTGCTCACCTTGGTGTAGAGGTCGGTCACCTTGGCGGTCTCGCTGGGCTGCGCCTCCGCGGTCGCGTGGGACACCACCACGTAGCTGCCCGGGACCAGCGCCTCCCGGTACCGGCGCAGCGCGGCCCGCAACTCGGGGCTGTCCGGCAGGAAGTGCAGGACGGCGACCAGCAGCAGGCAGACCGGCCGGCTGAGGTCGAGCAACCCGGTCACCACCGGGTTGGCCAGCACCTCGTCGGCGTCGAGCAGGTCGGCCTGCACGATCCCGTTCTGCGGGTCGCCGCGCAGGATGCTCCGGCTGTGGATCACCGCGACGGGGTCCACGTCCACGTAGACCACCCGGGCGCCCGGCCGGACCTGCCGGGCGACCTCGTGCACCGTGCCCTCGGTCGGGATACCGGAGCCGAGGTCGAGGAACTGGTCGACGCCTTCGGCGGCCACCGCCCGGACGGCCCGGCGCAGGAACGCCCGGTTCGCGCGCATGATCTCGGGCAGCTGCGGCATCGCTGCGATCGCCTGTGCGGCGACCGTCCGGTCCGCCGCGAAGTTGTGGGTACCGCCGAGGTAGCAGTCGTAGACGCGGGCCGGACTCGGCCGGTCGGGGTCGATGCCCTTGGGTGGGGTCCAGGTCTCGCTCATGTCTACAATTATGGTCGTTCCAGCTGAAGAACGGATAAATTAGGTAAGTGGATCTGCTGGACAGCATCCCCGAGGCGATCGTCGTCGGCGGCGCCGACGGGCGGATCCAGCTGGTCAACGCGGTCGCCGCCGGCCTGCTCGGGTACCCGCCGCACGCGCTGGCCGGTCATCCGGTCGGGTCCGTGTTCCCCGCGGGACTGCCCGAGCGGCCCGGCGAGGTATCGGTGCGGCGCGCAGCCGGCGGGGGCGACTTCCTGGCCGAGGTGTCCCTGGGCCGCACGGACGGCGGTACCGTCGTGGTGCTCCGCGACGTCACCGGGCGCCACGCGAACGACCAGACCCAGGCGCTGCTCGCGTCGATCGTGGCGTCCTCACACGACGCGATCGTCAGCACCACCCTGGACGGCCGGATCCTCAGCTGGAACCACGGTGCCGAGATCCTCTACGAGTACCCCGCCGCGGAGATCCTCGGCCGGTCCACCGAGCTGATCGTGCCGGAGGACCGGCGCGGTGACGAGCGGGAGATCATCGCGCTGGTGTCGCAGGGCGCCCGGCTGGAACGCTTCCGGACCCGCCGGGTGCGCCGCGACGGTACCGAGATCTCGGTGTCCCTCGCGGTGTCCCCGCTCACCGATGCCGACGGGAAGATCATCGGGATCGCCAAGACCGCGCGCGACTTCAGCGAGCGCGAGCGCGCGGAGGCCCGGTTCCAGGCGGTGCTGGAGGCGGCGCCGGACGCGATCGTCGGGGTGGACCGCGCCGGCGATATCGTGCTGGCCAACCGGCAGACCGAGCGGATGTTCGGGTACAGCAAGCACGAGCTGTCCGGGCGGCCTGTCCGGCAGCTCATCGCCGACGGCCTGCCCGAGGACATCTGGCAGGTCCGGGCGCGGGGCCTGGTGGTACCGTCCCGCGACGCTCTGCCCGGGCTCGCCCAGCGCAAGGACGGCCACGCCTTCCCGGTCGAGATGACCATCAGCGGCCTGGAGACCGAGGACGGTCCGGTCGGCTGCCTGGTGATCCGCGATGTCACCGAGCGCCTGCACGCACAGGCCGAGCAGGAGCGGCTGCGGGCCGAGGCGGAGAGCGAGCGGATCGAGGCCCGGATGCACCGCGCCCAGCGGCTGGAGAGCCTGGGCCAGCTCGCCGGGGGAGTGGCGCACGACTTCAACAACCTGCTCGCGGTGATCCTCAACTACGGCACCTTCGTCATCGAGGAGGCGCAGGCGCAGCAGCCGGACGTGGCCGCGATCGCCCGGGACGCCGAGCAGGTCGTCCGGGCCAGCCGGCGGGGTACCGAGCTGACCCACCAGTTGCTCGCCTTCGCGCGGCGCGAGGTGATCCGGCCCCGGGTACTGGATCTCAACCAGGTCATCCAGGACGTCGAGCAGATGCTGCGCCGGTCGATCGGGGAGCACATCGCGCTGCGCACCCAGCTCGCCGACCGGCTGCCCCGGGTGGTCGCCGACCCGGGCCAGATCGAGCAGGTACTGGTCAACCTCGCGGTCAACGCCCGCGACGCGATGCCGTCCGGAGGGCACCTGACCATCGAGACCGGCGTCGTCGAGGTGGACAGCGACCACGCTGCCAACCGGCCCGGCCTGGATCCCGGCCGGTACGCGCGGATGCGGGTCAGCGACACCGGGACGGGCATGGAAAGGGACGTCGTCGACCGGGCGTTCGAGCCGTTCTACACGACCAAGCGCAGCGGCGAGGGTACCGGGCTCGGGCTGGCCACCGTGTACGGCATCGTGACCCAGGCGCGGGGCAGCGTGCAGATCTACTCCGAGCCCGGCCTGGGTACCACGGTCAGCATCCTGCTGCCGGTCACCGACGAGTCCGGACAGCCCGAGCCGCCACCGGCGCCGGAACCGGCGCGCGCCGCCCAGGGCAGCGGCGAGACGATCCTCGTGGTGGAGGACGAGCCGGCCCTGCGCGAGCTGGCCTGCCGGATCCTGGACGCCGCCGGGTACCGGGTGCTCATGGCGGAGAGCGGTACCGTCGCGCTGGCGCTGGCCGCCGAGCACGCCGGTGAGATCGAGCTGCTCCTCACCGACGTCATCATGCCGGGGATCCTCGGCAAGGAACTGGCCGAGCGCCTGCTGGCCGAGGACCCGAAGGTACGGGTGCTCTACATGTCCGGGTACGCCCAGCCGATCCTCGCCTCCCAGGGAACCCTGGACGCCGGTGTGACGCTCATCGAGAAGCCGTTCGGCAAGACCGAGCTGCTCGCGGCGGTCCGCCACCAACTGGACGGACCGGCGTCGTAGGTGTCGTCCGGCCCGGCGGGGGGTAGGTAGCCGGCATGATGGGGACCGTCGAACCGGACGTTGTGGACCTGCTGCTGGCGCAGCACACCGAGATCGAGGGGCTGTTCGGCGCGGTGCTGACCGCCCTCGGCGAACGCAAGCGGGAGCTGTTCCAGGAGCTGGTCCGCCTGCTCGCCGTCCACGAGGCCGCCGAGGAGGAGCTGATCCACCCGCGGGTACGGGTCGAGGTCACCGCCGCCGACCCGGTGGTGGAGCAGCGGCTGCGGGAGGAGCAGGACGCCAAGCGCAAGCTGGCTGACCTGTACGACCTCGGCGTCGAGCATGTTGACTTCGACCGCGGGTTGACCGAGCTGGCCCGGGACGTCCTGGAGCACGCCGCCCAGGAGGAGCAGGAGGAATTCCCGTACCTGCGCAGCGTGCTGACCGGGCCGGAGATGCAGCGGCTGGCCAACGCGGTACGCGCGGCGCAGGCCCTGGCGCCCACCCGGCCGCACCCGTCGGTACCGCCGTCCGCGGTCGCGAACCTGCTGGTCGGACCGCCGCTCGCGGTGTTCGACCGGGTGCGCGACGCGATCCGCGACGCCGGCACGGACCGCTGACGCGGGGCTATCCGGCCGCGGCGCCGCGGTCCTGCTGCTCGAGGAACCGCTCGATCAGCCCGCGTACCACTGCGGCCATGGTGAACTCGTGCTTGGCACACCAGGCGCGCAGCTGCGCGTGCCGTTCGGCGGGCAGCCGGATGGTCACCAGCTGGCTGTCCTCGCCGACCGGCAGTGATCCGGTGACCCGGCTGACCGGTTCGCCGATCGGCGGCCAGCTCCGGCCGAAGAACGCCGCTCCGGCACCGCGCTGGCGCTGGCCGAGCAGCCATGCGGTGATCTCCGTGCGCTCCTCGGCGGGCAATGTCTCGAGCAGTTCGGCCAGCCGCTTGGCCGGCTCCGCGCGGGGTGTCGTCATGGCACAACGATAGCGGCAGCTATCGCCCGCTATCGACCCCGCCGAACGGTACCCGAGGTTCTCCAGGACAGCGGCGGGCGGCGCAAAGGCTCAGGTCGGCACCCTGTCTGCCGATCGCTGACCACATGGACTCAACTCCGGCTGGCGGCAGCCTGCGTGCACATTTCGTGCACGTCGGCCGGCAGCCCATCTACGACGCGGCCGGCCAGGTCGCGGCGTACGAGTTGCTGTTCCGGGCCGGTCCCGACTCCGACCACGCCGGCCGGGGCGACACGGCCGCCACCGTCGCCGTCATCAACAACACCTTCGCCGAGTTCGGCCTGGCCGACCTCGCCGGCGAGCTGCCCTGTTTCGTCAACCTCACCCGGGATTTCCTGACCGGCCGGCTGCCGCTGCCGTTCGGGCCCGAGCACGCCGTCCTGGAGGTCCTGGAGACGGTCGACGTGGACGACGAGGTCGTGGCCGGCGTCCGCCGGCTGGTCGAGCAGGGGTACGCGATCGCGCTGGACGACTTCGTCTGCGGTTCCAGCCACGAGCGGCTGCTGGAGTTCGCGTCCGTGGTCAAGCTGGACCTGCTGGACACCCCGCCTGCGGACCTGACCGAGATCGTGGCGACCTGCCGCCGGTACCCGGGGATCACGCTGCTGGGGGAACGGCTGGAGACCCCCGGGCACCTGCTGACCGCGCGCCGGCTGGGCTGCACGCTCTTCCAGGGGTACGCGCTGGGGCGCCCGACGGTGCACACCGCCCGTACCCTGTCCGCCTCCCGGGTCCGGCAGGTGGAACTGCTGGCCGAGCTGACCGCCAAGGACGTCGACCTGGCACGCGTGGTCTCCCTCGTCGGCCGCGAGCCGTCGCTGGCGGTACGGCTGTTGCGGGTGAGCAACTCGGTGAGCGCCGGGCTGGCCCGCCGGGTGTCCTCGGTACACGAGGCCGTCGTCCTGCTCGGCATCCGCCGGGTCCGCGAATGGGTGGCCCTGATGGTGCTCGGCGAGGTGGCTCCCGAGGCCGACGAGGCCCGGCTCACCTCGGCGGTGGCCCGCGCCCGGATGTGCCAGCAGGTCGCCGAGCAGGTTTCGGTCGCCGGGGACACGGCGTTCACGGCCGGGCTGCTCGTCGGGGTGGCGGACCTGCTCGGTATCCCGGTGGAACGGCTGCTCACCGGGCTGCCGCTCGCTGACGAGCTGGCCGACGCGGTGGTACGCGGTGCGGGGCCGCTCGGCCGGGTGGTCCGCGCGGTGATGGCGTACGACCAGCTCGACCTCGGCGGGCTGCGCCAGCTCGGCCTGCCGATGAACTGCCTCGGACAGGCGTACCTCTCGGCCACGGCATGGTCGCACGAGGCGATGGGTTCCGTCAGCGGATAGGCCGGTATGTCTGCGAAATCCACCCGGAACGGGCGATCATCAAAAAATGGGTCAGCTGTCCTGCGGGCTACCCCGCCAGGCGAAGCCGTCCTGGATGGTCAACTGCGCGGCGACGCTCGTGATGACGCCGGCGTACCGGTTCGCGTGGTGTCCACAGAACGCCAGCGTGCCGCCGGAGCGCAGGGTGGCGGTCAGCTTCGCCGCGGCAGCGCACCGGTCGCACCGATCGACCAGATCGCCAATGGGCGGCCACCTTTTCTTAGCTGGCCGGTGGGTGGGGCCGATGGGAGACACGCAGATGACGGGAGGGGCACCCATGGACGACCTGGACGACATCATCCAGGAGTTCCTCGTCGAGAGCCACGAGAACCTGGACCAGCTCGACCGGGACCTGGTGTCGCTGGAGGAGGAGCCGCAGTCACCTGAGCTGATCTCCCGCATCTTCCGGACGATCCACACGATCAAGGGCACCAGCGGCTTCCTCGCCTTCACGAACCTCGAAGCCGTGACGCATGCGGGCGAGTCGCTGCTCTCCCGGTTGCGGGACGGTACCCAGCCGGTCACCGCGGACACGATCAGCACCCTGCTGGCCATGGTGGACACGGTGCGTTCGCTGCTCTCCGCGATCGAGAACACCGGCGGCGAGGGTGCCACCGGCATCGACAGCGTCGTCGCGATGATCAACCGCCAGATGCAGCCCGGCGCAGCGGAACCGGCCACCCCGGAACCGGCGACCGCAATGGATCCGGCGACCCCGGCACCGGCCACCCCGGAGCCGGCGGTCGCCGCCCCGGTCAAGGCCATCCGGCGCAAGCGCGCCCCGGCCAGGAAGGCCGCGGCCCCGGCGGCCGCGGCGGCCCCGGCGGCTCCAGGCGCCGCCGCTGCCCCGGTCGCCGCGGCGGGCGCGCAGCCGGGTGGCGGGCGGTTCGAGGGTCGTCGTCCGGTCGGCGAGCTGCTCGTCGAGCAGGGTGGCGCGCTGGCGGCAGATGTCGCCGACGCGTTGCAGCGCCAGATGGAGGGCGACAAGCGACAGCTCGCCACCATCCTGCTGGACGAGGGCAAGACCAGCCCCGCCGCGGTCGCCGCGGCGCTGCACGCGCAGGGCCGGCGCAGTGTCGCCGACAGCGCGATCCGCGTCGACGTGGACCTGCTGGACTCGCTGATGAACCTGGTCGGCGAGCTGGTCCTGGTGCGCAACCAGCTCATGCGCAGCTCGACCGAGGCGCACGATCCGGCGCTGACCCGGACCACCCAGCGGCTCAACCTGATCACCAGCGAGCTGCAGGAAGGGATCATGAAGACCCGGATGCAGCCGATCGAGCAGCTCTGGTCGAAGCTGCCCCGCGTCGTCCGGGACCTCAGCCAGGCGTGCGGGAAGCAGATCAGGCTCGCGATGGAGGGCAAGGAGACCGAGCTGGACCGCTCGCTACTGGAAGCGGTCAAGGACCCGCTGACCCATCTGGTACGCAACGCCGTCGACCACGGCGTCGAGCGGCCGGAGGAGCGGGTCGGGGCGGGCAAGGACCCGCAGGGCACCCTGACGCTGCGCGCGTACCACGAGGGCGGCCACGTCACCGTCGAGGTCGCCGACGACGGGTCGGGTATCGACGTCGCCCGGGTCGCGCAGAGCGCCGTCGACCGTGGCCTGGTCACCGCGGCCCAGGTGGGGCAGATGAGCCCCCGCGAGATCATGATGCTGGTGTTCCAGCCGGGCTTCTCCACGGCCAGGGAAGTCACCAACGTGTCCGGGCGCGGCGTGGGCATGGACGTCGTCAAGACCAATATCGAGCGCATCGGCGGCGCGGTGGACGTGAACTCCGAGCCCGGCGCCGGTACCACCTGGCGGCTGACCATCCCGCTCACCCTGGCGATCATCCAGGCGCTGACCGTGGAGTGCGCCGGGGAGCGGTACGTGATCCCGCAGGTCGCGGTACACGAGCTGGTCTACATCGACGGAAAGTCCACGCGGATCGAGTACGCCTCGGACGCCCCCGTCTACCGGCTGCGCGGCAAGCTGCTCCCGCTGGTCCGGCTCGACCAGATGTTCGGCCTGACCGGTGAGCGCCGGGACGAGGGCGTGTACATGGTCGTCCTGCAGGCCGACGCCCGGCGCTTCGGCATGATCGTCGATCGCGTACTCAACACCGAGGAGGTTGTGGTCAAGGCACTCAACGCCCGGTTCAAGGACATCGGCCTGTACGCCGGCGCGACCATCCTCGGCGACGGCAAGGTCGCGCTGATCCTCGACGTGGCCTCGCTGGCCCGCCGGTCGCGGCTCGCCGCCGCGAGCTCCGACCGGACCCGCTCGTCGGATGCCGGCCAGGCGGCCGCCGCGGCCACCTCGGTCCAGCGCCTGCTGGTAACCGGCGTCGGCGACCGCCGGGTGGCCATCCCGCTGGACACGGTCACCCGGCTGGAGGAGTTCGAGCGCGCCCGGATCGAGCACGCCGGCTCCCGCCAGGTCGTCCAGTACCGCGAGGAGATCCTCCCGCTGGTCCGGCTCGCCGACCTCCTCGGCGCGCTGCCCGACGAGCCCGGCGACACCGTGCCGGTCGTCGTATACAGCGAGCGCGGCCGCAGCGCCGGCCTGATGGTCGACAAGATCGTCGACATCGTGGAGGAGACCGCGACGGTCCGCACCGACCTGCACGAGGACGGCTTCGCCGGTACCGCGGTCATCCAGCAGCGGGTCACCGAGCTGCTGGACATGCGCCGGGCGATCCTCGCCGCGGACCCGAACTTCTATGCCGAGATCCCCGACGAGCACCTCGTGGAGGCCTGATGCCCACCCGCCAGTACGCCACCTTCGAGGTCGCCGGCCAGCTGTTCGGCGTCGAGGTCGAGGCGGTACAGGAGGTGCTCTCGTTCGGCGAGTACACCGCGGTACCGCTGAGTTCGCCGGCCGTGGGCGGCCTGTTCAACCTGCGCGGCCAGGTGATCGCCGCGGTGGACCTGCGGGTGCAGCTCGGGCTGCCCCGGCAGGCCCTGGACGGGCCGGTGATGAACGTGATCCTGCGCGGCGACGACGAGCCGGTCAGCCTGCTCGTCGACCGCATCGGCGAGGTGATCGACCTGGCGGACAGCGAGTTCGAGCCGCCACCGGAGACACTCACCGGCCCGACCCGCGAACTGGTCCTGAGTACCGTGAAGCTGCAGGACCGGCTGATGCTCGCCGTCGACGTCGCCCGGGCGATGGACACCGCCCGCGTCGCCGCCTGATCCCCGATTCCCACCCCCGGGAGCCCGACACATGTACAGCCTGGTGAGCGCGCCGGTGCTGGGTTTCGACCTGACCCGGTTACGGGGCGGCGCGGCCACCGCCGAGGTACTCCTGCGTGGACTCTGCCTGACCGCCGCGGACCTGCCGGTGCTCGCCGAGCGCCGGCCCGACGAGGACGTGCGCGGGCCGCTGTGGCTGGCCGTCGAGGACGCCCGCCGCGAGCTGCCCACGCTGCGCGGGCTGGCCGCCCAGGACGATCCGGTAAGGGCGATGGCGCTGGTCCAGCGGGCGCCGATCGGCAACGTCGACGGCCTGCTCCGCTGCGTGCGCCACGACATCCTCTCGTGGACGTGGGACGGCGAAGGCCGCCAGGAGGCGGCCGCCGAGCGGGCCACGGCGGTGCTCTGTGACGCGGTCGTCAGCGGGTACCTGCGCGACCAGCTGGCCCCGGCGGTACGCCGCGGGCTCGCCGCGGCCTGGGTGTCCGCGATGCGGCGGCTACCGGCCAACCCGCCGATCGACCTCGGGCCGCACCACCACGCGGTGACCTCGCTGCTGGACCGGGTCCGGACGCTCTCCAGTGCCGACGTGGCCCGGATGCTCCGGGTCGCCGACGACGGGCGGCGCCACCCGTCCGGGTGGTCGAGCGCCGCGCACTCCGCCTCGTGGGCCAGCTACCTGTCCGGCCGCATCCGCACCGCCGCCGCCGCGCAGCTGCTGCTCGTCCAGGCGATCGACACCGGTGCGGTACCGGTGGCCGACCGAGCCGGCGGCGTCTGGAACATGCTCAGCGGCGCGGTACAGGCGCTGGTCGTCCGCGACCTGCTGGACACCGCCACCGCACACCGGCTGCTCGCGCCGGTCCTCGCCGCACTCGGGCCGAACTGGCTCCGGTAGCCGGCGCCGGGCTCCGGTAGCCGAGCGACCTGGCCCCGGTAGCCAGTTCGGTGCACCCTGCCCGACTTACTCAGCCCCAGCCGCGCCGTACCGATGAGAGGCGCGAACGCGGGATCGGCACCTGTTCCCGTGCCGACGCTGGAGGCGATGACGTGATCTCTGTTCTGGTGGTCGACGACTCGGTTGTCGTCCGCCGCCTGATCGTGAACGCGCTGTCCGGCGACGCGAACATCGAGGTGGTCGGCACGGCGGCGAACGGCCGGATCGCCCTGGCCAAGATCGAGACACTCAAGCCCGACGTGGTGACCCTCGACATCGAGATGCCCGAGCTGGACGGCCTGGCCACCCTGCGCGAGCTGCGCAAGCGGCACCGTCCGCCGCGGGTCGTCATGTTCAGCACGCTGAGCGTCGCGGGCGCCACCGCCACCTTCGAGGCACTTGCCGCCGGCGCCACCGACTTCGTCACCAAGCCGGCCAACGTCGCCAGCTTCGGCGAGTCCCAGCGGATGATCCGCGAGCAGCTCATCCCCAAGATCCTCAGCCTGGGTGGGCGGCGCGCGCCGGGCGCGGTCAATCCGGTACGGCGGCCCGTTCGGCCGGCCGCGCGCCTGGGCCGGGTCAGCGCGATCACGATCGCGTCCTCCACCGGCGGCCCGGACGCGCTGGCCCGGGTGCTCGGCACCCTGCCGGCGAACCTGCCGGTACCGGTCCTGGTCGTGCAGCACATGCCGCCGGTGTTCACCCGGATGTTCGCCGAACGCCTGGACCGCTCCTGCGCGGTACACGTCGTGGAGGCCGCCGACGGCATGGCGGTGACCGCCGGCACGGTCTACATCGCCCCGGGCGACCGGCATCTGACCGTCACCGGTCGCGGCCCGGCGGTGACCGCCCGGCTCACCGAAGGCCCGCCGGAGAACTCCTGCCGCCCCGCGGCCGACGTCCTGTTCCGCTCCGTGGCCGAGGTGTACAGCGGGAGCACGCTCGCCGTCGTGCTGACCGGCATGGGCCAGGACGGTAAGCGCGGTGCCGAAGTGCTGCGCGCCGCCGGCGCCGAGATCCTCGTGCAGGACCAGGCCACTTCGGTGGTGTGGGGCATGCCGGGCGCGGTCGCCGGCGCCGGCCTGGCCGATGCGGTGCTTCCGCTCACCGAGATCGGCGGGTACCTCACCACCCGCCTCGCCACCCAGCTGGTGGCCCAACCCAAGGTGGTGCTGTCATGACGTTGTCCGCTGCGGACTTCGCCTTCGTTGCGGGGCTGGTCCGGCGGGAGTCGGCCATCGTCCTGACACCGGGTAAGGAGTACCTGGTCGAAGCGCGGCTGCTGCCGGTGGCCCGCCAGGCCGGCGCGTCCAGTGTGGCGGACTTCCTGGGTGCGCTGCAGCGCCGGCCCGACCCGGCCGCGCACCGGTCGGTCGTGGACGCGCTGACCACCAACGAGACGTCCTGGTTCCGCGACCGGGAGCCGTACACCGCGTTAGGCGACGTGGTCGTGCCCGAGCTGGTCAGCGCCCGCGCCGGTACCCGCTCGCTGCGCGTCTGGTCGGCCGCCTGCTCCAGCGGCCAGGAGCCCTACAGCCTGGCCATCACGCTGCAGCAGGCGCTACCGCCCGGCTGGCGGCACCACATCACCGCGACCGACATCTCCACCGAGATGATCAAGCGGGCCAGCGCCGGCGAGTACAGCCAGGTGGAGGTGAACCGGGGGCTGCCCGCGCAGCTTCTGGCGCACCACTTCGCCCGGTCGGGTGCCGGCTGGAGGGTCACCCCGGCGCTGCGCGACAACGTCGCGTTCCAGCAGCTGAACCTGACCGCCCCGCTGCCCGCCATGGCGCCGTTCGACGTGATCTTCCTGCGCAACGTCCTCATCTACTTCGACGTCGAAACCAAGCGGTCAGTGCTCCGCAAGGTATGCAAGCTGCTCCGGCCGGACGGCTGGCTGTTCCTGGGCGCGGCCGAGACCACCATCGGCGTCGATGAGAGCTACGAACGGGTGGCGATCGGACGCATCTCCGCGTACCGACCGCGGGTAACGGTGCCAGCCGGCACCTCGGGAAAGGGGTGATGCCCGGTGCACGCCATTGTGATCGATGATTCCCGCGCGATGCGGATGATCCTGCGCCGGCTCCTGGGACAGCTCGGCTTCGAGGTGGTCGACGCCGAGGACGGCCGCGCCGCACTGGAGCTGCTGAGCGGGATGGACCCGGTACCGGCGCTGGCGCTCGTCGACTGGAACATGCCCGACATGAACGGCCTGGAGTTCATCACGGCGGCCCGGGAGGACCCCCGGCTGCACGAGATGACCATGGTCATGGTGACCACGGAGAGCGAGCAGGGCCAGGTCGCACGGGCGATCGCCGCGGGCGCGCACGCGTACGTCCTCAAGCCGTTCACGACCGAGGCAATGATCGAGAAGCTGGCCCTGCTGGGCCTGGTACTCACCGGAGCGAAGCGATGAGCGATCA
>Ga0137386_10000202_pt1 | contig 29770 bp, 17 predicted proteins | sample SagtaG_4_FD_104910 | JGI IMG/M metagenome (GOLD analysis project Ga0137386, IMG submission 104910) | Vadose zone soil microbial communities from Sagehorn Ranch, Mendocino, California, USA - Sage2_R_100_16 metaG | ecosystem: Environmental > Terrestrial > Soil > Vadose zone | place: USA... | reverse complement strand
GTTATATACGTCCGGAATTAAATGCGAGACCGTGTAGTTGCCATCAGCATTAGTCGTCGTTTCGTCAATCGTACCTTTGGCGATCGACGTTACGGTTACCTTGGCTCCGGCGACCGCAGAGCCCTGCTGGTCCGTAACGGTGCCAAGAATGCTTCCGTAGACAGCTTGTGCGGCAGATTTCGTCGCTGCCATACCCGCGACGAGAGAAAGAATTAGAAAACACCCCGATAAATTACGACTTCTCATTCCACCCCTCCTGATCAACTCGCTGCGTGTCGCACCAAGTCAGCTACCCCAGCCGTATGGCGGACACTTCTCGCCTTGGAACGAAATTCTAATAATCTCGACGACTGAAAATCAGGGAGAACGGGCAAGAAAAGGAAAGCGAAGCGCGTACCAGCGCACTCCCTCAAGGCACCCCCCAGCTGCTCCCGATCACGACCTGCTCGAAGGAAATCACAAGGCGACGAAAATGGGCGGTTAAGCGCTACAGAAAACCGGCAACCACACCCACACCTCGTTGCGTCCCTTGCGAATGGACACTTCGAGCCAAAAATATTATGCAACTTATCGGACTTTTGGCTGCTACAGGCAAGTCTCTGTGCGTCTGATACGGTTACACCGCTTAAATCTCTATGTTGCAAGGAGATGCGCGAGTTGGTACGCTCATGTGACATCGACGTAACAGGGACGCTTTGACCGACAGGACCCAATACCAGGCGGAAATTGAAAAGCTTGTGGCGAGCCACGCGCTGCACGGGTCGGAATCGCTGTGCAAGCTGTTGCGTTACCTGGGCAGGCAAGCACTCGAACATCCGGGAGTTCCAGTCAAGGAATATCAAATTGCGACGGAAGTGTTTGCGCGGCAGGCTGACTTCGACCCGCAACTAGATTCCATGGTTCGCGTGCAAGCGGGAAGACTGCGAACAAAACTCGCGGAATATTACAGCACGGAAGGGGCGTCAGATCGATTTGTGGTCGAGGTACCCAAAGGTAGCTATACCGTGGCGTTCCATGAGCGCGCCGGCACGACACACGGCAACGGCAGCTCGGCGGGGACTTGGGCGACGAATCCCGTAGAAAGCGCGGCTTCCGCCACGACTAGGCGCTACCTGGTGAGGGGATTGAGCTTAGCGCTTGCAGCGGCACTGGCGATGGTCGGCTGGTTGTTGTGGACGCGTCGCGATTCGGGAATTTCGTCCGCAAGCGCCGCCGCAGATACTTCGGCCCCCGCACCTGTTCGGATATTTTGGAGAGGATTTGTGCGCGGGGCGGAAGCACCGTGGGTGATTTTCAGTAACGCGGCATTCGTTGGCCGTCCGAATACCGGGATGCGGTACTACGATCGATCGAAAGACGCGAATTCACCGATCCTCGACCACTACACGGGTGTGGGAGAAGTGCTGGCGGTGCACAATCTCGACATGGTCTTCGCCGCCTTGCATCAATCGTTGCGCGTGAAGCGCGGGAGCCTGTTTTCGCTGGATGACGCAAAGAACAACGATCTAATTTTTATCGGGTCGCCTTCGGAGAATCTGACGCTACTTGATATACCGAGCACTACAGAATTTGTGTTCAAGAAAGTGGAAAGCGGGCCGCAAGAGGGAAACGTGTCGATTGTTAATTTGCACCCCGCAAAAGGCGAAGCGGAAAGCTATGTACTGAGTCCCTCAAACTTTTCGCTAGCGGAAGATTATGCCGTGGTGGCCTTCGTGAAAGGGATTAATCCGGAGCATTCGGAGTTGATTTTGGCGGGGACAACAACCATTGGGACACAAGCCGCGGTGGAATTCGTGACGCGGGAAAATTATCTTAGCCAGCTCTTAAAGAAGATGAATGTAACGCAGGCGAGCGAATTGAAACCGTTCGAAGCGGTGATTCAAGTGAAGGTAGCACGAGGCGTGCCAGTGGAATCTTCGGTGGTCGCACTTCGTGTGTTGAACTAACAATCCGGGTAATTTATCGGCTGCTAGATTAAGGCTGCGGGGCGGCCAGTTTCGGATCGAGCGCCGAGGCCTTCTGGAATTCTGCAGCGGCTTCTTCGTTTTTCCCTAACCGGCGAAGTGCAATGGCGAGTTCAAAATGTGCCGGAGCGTAGTCCGCGACGGATTGGATTGCCGCGCGAAATTGTGAAACCGCTCCATGCAAATCACCCGCGTTTCGCAAACGCCGGCCGGAGTTTGTTGCAAAGACGGCGGCCTGAAGGTCCGTCTTTTGTTTTGTCAACCCGGCGCCCAGCCTCGCTTCGGACGCTGCTCCTTGCGTGTCACCGAGTTGACGAAGGACCGCTGCAAGAGTCGTGTGAGCGCCGGCGAAATCTGGCTGGAGCCGTATGGCTTCGCGAAGGGCATTTGCGGATTCCTGGAATCTTGATTGTTGCTTGAGGACTGTGCCTAGAGTGTAGAAGGCTTCCGCGTAGTCAGGTTTCGCTGTGATCGCTTTCCTTAGCTCATCAGCGGCTCCATCTGCATCGCCCATCTGCCACAGCGTGATGCCAAGTGTGTAAGGAGCGTCAGGCTGCGCCGGATCGAGCGCCTCGGCGGCGCGAAGTTCAGCGACTGCTTCGGGAAGTTTGTCCTGGAGTTTCAAGGCAAGACCGAGATTGTAGTGAAGCAATTGGCTATTCGGCGCGCTTACGAGTGCTTTCCGAAATTCGGCCACCGCCGCTTCATGATCTGCTTTTTGTAAATATGCCGTGCCAAGATTGGCCTGGTAGCCGGTGTCGCCGGGACGGATTTGGAGGGCCGCGTGAAAAGCAGCCACGGCGCCATCGCCGTCGCCCGACTGAAGCAGAGCGAGACCCAGGTTATTTTGCGCCGCGGCGTTTTGTGGCTGCAGCCGGAGCAATTCGCGAAAAGCAACGGCAGCATCGGCGGGATTTCCAGCACGTTGCAACGCTTGACCAAGTAGATCGAGAATTTCGGGCTGCGCAGGCTGAAGCTTCAAAGAGGACTGGAATGCGGCGATGGCGTCCGAAAGATTGCCGAGTTCGCGGCGAGCTCTGCCAAGGTAACCAAAGGCCAGGCTATTTTTTGGATCGAGTTGTGTTGCTTGTGTCAGATGGTTTTCGGCTGAGGCGAACTCCTTTTTCTCGAACTGCAGGACTCCAAGATGGAAGTGTGCAGCGGCAAGGCGCGGGTTCAGCCGAAGCGCTTCCTGAAATTCGGAGGTGGCGGATAAAAAATCATTTTGCCGGACTAACATCGAGCCGAGGGCATCATGAAGATCGGCACGGGACGGCGCAAGCGCCAAAGCGCGGCGAATCGAGGCAATCGAGTCATTGATGTTTGACGAAGCTTCCAGGGCACGAGCGAGGGCAAGATGTGCGTCCGGTTCGTTGGGGGAAAGGCGAATGGCGGCGTTCGCTTCGCGGATCGCTCCTTGCAAATCGTGCGTGCGAAGTAGTGCCGTCGAAAGGTTGACATGCGCGTTGACGAAAGAAGGTTTCAAGCGAATAGCAGCTTCGAATTGCGGAATCGCCTTCGCGGCATAATTTTGCGACAGGAGGACGAATCCCAGGGCGTTTCTGGCCTGAGCGTCTCGTGGATTCTGGCGAACCGCGGCTTCGAAGGAGGCCTGAGCAGCGACAAAGTCACCGCGTTGCAAGGCAGCAGAACCTTGTAAAAACGACTTGCCGTTTGCGGAAGAATCCGCGGAAGGATGCGATTGGGCCGAAACCAAAAGCGGAAAAAGCAGCAGCGGAATCAAGTGCAGACGAAAATTCCAGCTACTATTTAGACCGCTATTTTTCAACGACCAGCCTCCAAGGCATGCGGACTGAAGAATTTCATACTAGCATTAAGATGCTGGCAAATGCGGAACTGCCGTTCGCGAGAACAAGAAGCAATATTGGACGAAGATCGAGGCGCAAATTGATGAGACTGCGTTTAGCGGAATGCCTGCGTTTTGCTGCCTGCGTGCTTCTTTGTGCGAACGCTTGTTTGCCGGTTACAGACGCTCAGGCCCAGGAGCATGCGGCGGAAGTGCAACGAAAGAATATCGCCTACTTCGTTGATGAAGCGCAAAAAGCTGGGTTAAATGCGCCAAACACGTTTGGCGGCGTTGACACAAAGAAATTCATCATTGAGACGACCGGAACCGGAGTGGCGATTTTCGACTACGACAACGACGGATGGCCGGACATATTTCTGGTGAACGGAACCACGCTCGATCCTCTGCCGGGGAAAAAACTGCCGACGAATCACCTTTACCACAACAATCACGACGGAACGTTTACCGACGTGACTGAGAAGGCTGGACTCGCTCACACAGGTTGGGGGCAAGGAGTTTGCGCGGGAGACTACGACAACGACGGAAATGAAGATCTTTTTGTGACCTATTACGGAAAAAATGTCCTGTATCACAACAACGGGAACGGAACTTTTTCCGACGTCAGCGACAAGGCAGGCGTTGCCGGGAATGGAGCATGGAGCACCGGCTGCGCTTTTGTCGATTACGATCGGGATGGGAAGCTCGATCTGTTTGTTGCGACGTATGTTGATTTTGACGAGAAAACGGCGCCCGGGCCCGGCGAGCGCGCATCCTGCATGTGGAAAGGCGTTCCGGTGATGTGTGGTCCTCGCGGATTGCCATGGAGCAGGAACATGCTGCACCACAACAAGGGCGACGGTACGTTTGAGGACGTGACAGTAAAAGCGCATATTGACCAGACGAATGGACACTACGGATTCAGCGTGTCGACGATGGATTTCGACGATGATGGATGGCCAGATATTTACGTGGCGTGCGACAGCACGCCGAGCATTCTCTACCACAACAATCACGACGGAACATTCACGGATGTTGCCGTGGTCGCCGGTGCCGCGTTTAACGAAGACGGGAAAGAACAGGCGGGAATGGGCTCAACCATTGGCGACTATAACGGCGACGGCCGCCTGGACATATTCAAGACTAATTTTTCAGACGATACCGCGACACTTTATCGCAATAACGGAGACGGAACGTTTGATGATGTAACGTTCGCAGCCGGACTCGGCCTGTACACGAAATATTTGGGATGGGGAACGATGTTTCTCGACGTAGACAACGACGGCTGGCCGGATCTGCTTCTCGTAAACGGTCACGTTTATCCGGAAGTGGACAAGCAGCATCTGGGAAGCGATTACCAGGAGCCTCGAATTCTTTATCACAACAAGGGTAACGGAACATTTGACGACATTTCGGCAAACGCGGGGCCCGGCATTACTGTTGCTAAATCAGGTCGAGGGCTCGCGATTGGAGATCTGTGGAACGATGGAAGAATGTCGGCGGTTGTAAGCAATATGAACGCGCCGGTGAGTCTGCTGGTGAACCAGCTTCGATCCGGTAATCATTGGATCGGGATCAGGACAGCGGGAACCAAATCCAATCGCGACGGAATCGGAGCGAGAATCCGCGTCAGAGCGGGTGACAGGATACTGGTTGACGAAGCGCGCAGTGGTTCAAGCTACGACTCGAGCAACGATATGCGAGTGCACTTCGGGTTGGGCGGCAATGAACGAGTGGAATGGCTCGAAGTCCGGTGGCCGAGTGGCCTGACAGAAAAGTTTTCAAATGTTCGTGTCGACGCGGTGCAGACTTTGAAAGAGGGCACGGGAAGCGCGGTTCATGGCTCCGCACACTGATCGAGCGAACTGATCTCGCTAGTGACCTGAACCTCCCTGCAAAGGCTCAGATGTTTTCTTGAGTCGAGCGCTGGCCGCAAAATATCGAGAGCGAATGCGATCGCCTTGGTCGCTGGTGAAAAGTAGTTTTCCCTGGGAAGCCTGATGCAGTTCGGACGTACCCCAGACGGTGGTCATCAAGCCGATTGCAGAGTGGGAGTCTCGTCCCAACAACAGATGCCCCAATTCGTGCGCAACGACATAGCCCAATAGTTCGCCTGTCTTAACAGACTCGGCCGCGTTTGAGGAGGCGAGAGCGCGAAAATAAACGAGAGCATAATTTCCATCTCCAGCGGCATCCTGGAAGGTTTGACCAAAAGTGTCTTCCGTCGCGGTGCTGGCCTTAGATACCAAGCGAACGGAAAGATGCTCCGGAAAAGAGATTGCACTGCAGCCGGTGTTCGTTTGCCGATTCCCAGGGGTGCCGCAGTCGAGCCACACCAAGAAGAGTCCAGCGCGGCGCATGATAAACGTTGCGCGGTCCTGCGCCTTCGACAACACCGATTGGGAGACACCGGCGTCATTGAAGACAGAAACGGTTAGATCCACTAAGGCCGTCTTTCTGCGAACCTGTGCGACGGCGGGCTGTGGAAAAAGGCTAACCAATAGAACGGAAAGGGCCGCGAGCTTGTTTTTCATCGTCCGACTCCTGCTCAAGTGGCGCAAAAATGCGGCAGGAGCGTACGTGCCTCAAGGCCTGTCTGGTGACCGCCAGCGCAAACGTAGGTGACGAGCTAAATCGAGCGTCTCTGACCGTTTACAGGCGCGGGTGACTCGGAAAATCGAGAATTTGAGGGCTATTTAACGGAACGAAATACGACGGCGTACGTAGAAGTAAGAGAGATACGAAGCGGCGTACGTCTAAGTAGCTGAAAAGGGTGAATTCGGTGGCTACCGGGCTCAACGGGAACTTGGCTGGTGTTGTGAGGTTCGGAGTGTATGAGGTAGATCCTCACACAGGGGAACTTCGCCGCAACGGAGTAAAGGTAAAGCTTCAGGAGCAGCCGTTCCAGGTGTTGACAATGTTGCTCGAGCGCCCGGGAGAAGTCATCTCGAGGGAAGAGATGCAGCGAAGGTTGTGGCCCGCGGATACGTTCGTGGACTTTGACCACAGCTTGAACGCAGCTATTAAAAGGTTAAGGGATGCGCTCAGAGATTCGGCAGACAATCCCCGATTTGTGGAGACACTTGCGCGGCGTGGGTATCGTTTTGTGGCGCCGGTGGCCGGGGCGCTGCCATCAATTGGAACGGCCGAAATACGAACTGCGCCTGAGGCGAAACATATTGCAGGATGGGTTCTGGGGGCACTGGTGCTCGTGGGGGCGTGTCTCTCGGTCGGATGGCATCTCGGCCATGGCACGGCACGGGCCGTTTCGACAAAAGAAGTGCGTTTGACGGCAAACTCCGCGGATGTGCCTGTCTATCGAGCATCGATCTCTCCCGATGGGCGGTTGCTTGCCTACACAGACCCGCGAGGACTTTTTCTCCGCGAAATTGCGCGGGACGATTCGCATCAGCTCTGGTTGCCCACCAACTTCAAGGCCCATTCGGTGAGCTGGTTCCCGGATGGGAATCATGTGCTCGTCGGGGGAACCGAGGGCGAAGGGCAACAATCTAGTCTATGGAATCTTTCGATTCTGGGAGGCCCTCCTCGGAAGGTGACAGATGTATCTGAAGGGGGAACGGTTTCGCCAGACGGAACGAAGATTGCATTTTTAGAGGGCAGCGACAAATTCAACAGCTCCGAGCTTTGGCTGATGAACGCGGATGGAAGCCAATGTCGGAAATTATATGCAATCTCCGGATATTCCGGCTCGCTGGCATGGTCTCCTAATGGAAAAAGGTTGGCCTATCAGAAAGCGACGTATTGGCCGGGCAACAGCGAAGAAGTTCAGATCGAGAGCTACGATCTGGTTACAGGAAAATCCAAACCGCTGTACTCAGACTATCGTCTGCAAGGCGGATTGAGCTGGAGCCGTGACGACAGACTGTTTTTTACGCGAGCGGAAGAGACCTCGAACGCAGAATCAAATGTGTGGTCGATCCGTGTGGACGAGCAGACGGGCGAATCACGAGGCGAATTGACGCGCCACACGAGCGGGCCCGATTGGAAGCCGCGACCGGAAGTCTCGGCTGACGGCAAGCATCTGGCGTTCTTGAGAACGAATATCGCACCTACCGTCTATGTGGCATACGTTGATCCCAAAACGAAGTCGGTCGACAAACTGCAGCGACTAACTCTCGACGAAAGCCGGAGCAGGCCGTATGAATGGACACCGGACGGAAAAGCGATTTTGTATGTTTCGGACCGGGATGGAGAATTTCACATTTTTCGTCAACGTATTGGAGCAACTTCGCCGGAGCTTTTGGTTGACGGACATGATTCGCCGAATATTCTCCGGTTGAATCCAGATGGCACCGAAATTCTGTACACCAGCGAACCTGCGCAAGGGCGAAGTTCGCCTCCAGCGCCGCGCAGGCCGGCGTTCGAACGCGAAAAAGTGCGAATGATGCGGGCTCCGCTAGGGGGCGGCACAGGCCAGCTGTTGCTTGAAGCGGATGGCATCAATAATTTCCAGTGCGCGCGCGCGCCGTCGCGCATGTGCTTGTTCAGCAGATTTACGAAAGATGCGCTGGCAATCGTACAATTCGACTCAGTTACAGGTGCCATGAAAGAGATTTTCCGGACGAGCGACACCGGATGGCAAAACTACAATTGGACGCTGGCACCTGATGGAAAATTGCTGGCGTTATGCAAAGAGATGCGCGTTTCACAAGATGCCACGATTCGACTGGTTTCACTCGACCGCAGAACTGAGCGAGTTATTCATTTGAATGAGTGGGCCGGGATTTTGGCGTTCGATTGGGCGGCGGATGGGAAAAGTTTCTGGGCAAGCGCAATGCTACGAGGAGAAGCGCGAGCGCTTGTCAGCATCGATCTGCGGGGAAATGTCAGGCAGGTGCTGCAAGGCGAGAAGCCGTATATCGGATGGGCAATTCCTTCGCGCGACGGAAAACATCTAGCGATGTGGCAATCGACCGGCGGATCAAATGCGTGGATGTTGGAAGGATTTTAGGAAAGAATCGCGTCAGACTCGCCTGGTCATGGGGAATATTTCTGTGCGGGTGATTCCCTGCCCTTCGGTCACGTAATAAAGGCGATTTGGTTTCAAATCTTTCAGCGAATCGAATTGGCCGCTGGGCCAGCGGATTTCGAGTAGCTCAACTTTTTCCGCTGAGCCGATCCCAAAATGCACGCGCAAATCATTTTGTGAAAAATAGCCGCCGCCGCTGCGGACTTCGTCGATCTGTTGGTGGGGTTTCGTTTCGCCAGTGATGCGAGTGACGCAGCGAAGGCGGGCGCCAATTCCGCTGCGATTGGATTTGGTGCCGAGTGTACGAATTTTGATCCAATTGTTTTTCAGCGATGAATCGCAACGAAGAAGCTGCGGATAGTCGTTAACGCAGTTGATGACGACGTCGATATCTCCGTCATTGTCGAAATCGCCAAAAGCACAGCCTCGCGAAGGAGATGGCGCGGAAATACCGGAGCCCGCATTCATCGAGACATCTTCAAAACGTCCGTCGCGCAAATTGCGGTAAAGCAGCTTACGCTGCGGATAGCCGGCTTCGGTCGTGAGTTGCTCGACTTCCGGATAAACGTGTCCGTTACAAATCAGAATGTCCGGCCAACCATCATTGTCAAAATCGAAAAAGCCGCAGCCCCAACCGAGATATTGCGTGTGTCTGCCAAGCCCGCCCGTGAACGTGGTGTCTTCAAAAGTTGCGCTGCCGAGATTGTGGTAAAGCGAAGGTGTATCGCCAGCGAAGTTTGTTTTTACGATGTCGAGGTTACCATCGAGATCGTAGTCCGCGGCAGAGACGCCCATTCCGGCTTGCGGTTTGCCATCGGGGCTTAACGCACAGCCGGCTTCCATCGCGATGTCCGTGAACTTTCCGTTTTTGCGATTTTGATAAAGGGCGCTGGCCGTCGAATCGTTGGCGACGTAAATGTCAGGCCAGCCATCGTTGTCGAAATCGGCTGTGAGGACACCCAGTCCGTACGTGCCGTTCGCGGCAAGAATTCCAGCGGATTCGGAGACATCGGTGAAGGAGCCATCACCATTGTTGTGAAAAAGAATATTTTTGCCGCCGATGAGACCGGGGGGACCGCAGGCGACCATTACACCTTTATAGAGGCATGGCCCGGATTCGGGAACTGGCGCAGTGGCTAGATCCATATCAATGTAGTTGGCGACGAAGAGGTCGAGTTTGCCATCGCGATCGTAGTCGACGAAAGCGCAACCAGAATTCCAACGCTTGCCGTTTCCGGTGATGCCGGCTTTTTCGCTGACGTCAGTGAAGCTGCCGTTGCCGTTGTTGTGATAGAGAACATTTTTGCCGAAATAGGCGATGAAGAGGTCGTCGAAGCCGTCATTGTCGTAGTCACCGACACAAACACCTTGTCCCCAGCCAGTATGGACCAAGCCGGCTTGAACTGTGACGTCGGTAAACGTACCGTCGCGATTGTTTTTGAATAGATGCGAGTGCGGTTCCTGGCCCTTCGGAAAACCTTCCAGGCGCCATCCGTTTACCAGGAAAATATCCAGCCAGCCGTCATTGTCATAGTCATAGAAAGCCACACCGCAACCAGTGGTTTCGAGCAAATATTTGTTTTTGTGCTCGCCGCCGAATATGGTTTTTGCGTTCAGGCCGGATTCCTTGCCGATGTTCAGGAAGTTGACGCCGAGCTGTGGCGAAGCGGGTGCGGGCGCTGTTTTTTGCGGGGCCTCTGGCAATGGCGAGAGTACGGCGAACAGGGGACGGATTCCGGCCAACAGATTTTCAAGAGATAGAACCAGTGCCGAACGGCTGAGTGATTTGAGGAAGCTGCGGCGTGGAGAATGCAATCGAAGCGATACCTTCCTGAATCGGTCTGGCCTGAGTCAGTCTGGCTATGGCGCGGCTTTGACGCGTGCTACACTCTGGCCGTTTCTTTTATAGACAGTGCAGCGAGGGTTTGCAAGCAAGCTGCGCTGCCTAAAGTCTCTCATGCGAATTGACATGCGACCACTCCTTCACCGATTTTTCTCGAAGTTGCTTCGCGCTGCTTCCCTGGGCCTGTTTCTGACCTATGCGAGTTGTTCCGCTGCCTCAGCAGCACAGAATTCCGCACGAGCTGTTCCGCCACAGAAAAAGCTGGAAATTTCGCGCGCGGCGCGTCCATGGGAATTTCTGGCTGCTGTTGGAAAGCGGGCAGGACTTCTTGGGAACGAATCTGGGCGTGTCGAAGCCTGGGCCTATCCACTGAAGATTTTGCGCGACTTGCGGCTGACGATTCTGACCGACGGCCGCGAGATTCCGGCTGAGACTCTGGTGCGAACGGTCATCGCCCGCCCTGAATCGACGACACTCGTTTACAGCAGCGATACGTTCACGGTTCGTGAGACGTTTTTTGTGCCGGTAGACCAACCGGGAGCGGTGATCGAAATTCAGGTAGAGACGGAGCAGCCACTCGAAGTGAAGGCGAGCTTTATTCGCGATTTTCAACTGGAATGGCCTGCGTCGATGGGAGGAACCTACGTCAGCTGGAATGACGCTCTGCATGGATTTGTTTTTGGCGAGGATCAGCAGCGATTTGCAGCGCTGGCGGGATCGCCCAGCGCCGCGGAGCCACAGCTTGAGTACGAAACAAATTACGGCGGCACGCACACAAGTTCGATGAAGCTGGGCGTGACTGCGAAAGGCAGGGACACAAAGATCATTGTGATTTCAGGCTCCGTGAACGGGCGCTCGGAAGCGGAAAAAACGTATCGGCTTCTGACCTTTGAGTATCGGAAGCTGTGGCGCGAGTCCGCGGAATTCTACGAACGGTATTTGCAACGCACGACGAGCGTGGACCTGCCTGACGCAGAGATCCAGAGCGCTTACGATTGGTCGCGCGTCAGCCTGATCCAGGGACTGGTTTCAAATCCAACCATGGGTGACGGTCTGATCGCGGGCTACCGCACCTCTGGCGAGGGCTACCGGCCTGGATTTGCGTGGTTTTTTGGCCGAGATTCGCTATGGAGCTCGCTAGCGCTGAACAGCGAAGGCGATTTCGCGACCACGAAGACGGCGCTCGAATTCATCGCGAAGTTTCAGCGCGCGGATGGAAAGATTCCTCACGAGATTGCGCAGGGTGCCAGTTTTGTTGACTGGTTCAACGGCTATCCGTACGCGTTCGCTTCGGCGGATGCGACGCCGCTGTATCTCGTAGCTGTAGATGATTACGTGAGTACCAGCGGAGACCTTGAATTTGCAAAGTCAGATTGGGCACACATCGCGAAAGCTTATGAATTTCTGCGATCCACCTACAATGCCAACGGATTTCCGAAGAATTTCGGCGTCGGACATGGATGGATCGAAGGAGGACCGCTCCTGCCAATCGAGAGCGAGTTCTATCAAAGCAGCGCGGCAGTCGCGGCGATCCGGTCGCTGGCACACCTTTCACAACTTACTGGGAAAGACGCGGAAGCAAAGTCGCTGACAGAAGAGTTCGCGCGGGAGCAGAAACAACTAAACGACGCTTTCTGGTCGCCAGAAAAGAAGATTTTCGCGTTTGCGATCGATCGCGACAACAAGCGCGTCGACGAGGCGACAGTCCTCACAACCGTGCCGATGTGGTTTGGCCTGACGGACGAAGACAAGTCGCAACAAACGATCGTGGAATTATCCAAACCCGATCACGAGACGGATTGGGGCATGCGCATCATTTCGAACCACGCACCGAAATACAGTGGTGGCGGATATCACTACGGCTCGGTGTGGCCGCTATTCACCGGCTGGGCTTCGGTGGGCGAATATCGCTATCACAAGCCGCAGGCTGCCTACGACAACTTGCGCGCGAACGCATTGCTTGCCTTGGATGGGTCGCCCGGACACGTGACAGAGGTTTTGTCCGGTGATTACTATCAGCCGCTGTCAACAAGTTCACCACACCAGATCTGGTCAGCGGCGATGGTAATCAGCCCGGTGCTGCGCGGAATGTTCGGCCTGCAATTTGACGCACAGGATCACAGACTAATCTTCGCGCCGCATGTGCCGGCAGACTGGAAAGAGTTCTCCGTTCACCAGGCCGCGGCAGGAGCAGACTCAGTCGATTTGCAATTTTCTCGTACAGCCGATTCAATGACTTTGATCGTGGAACGCAAAGGCCCTGCACAACTCAAGATAGAGTTGCAGCCGGCTGTGAGCCCTCGGGCACAAGTGCTCGGCGTTACCTTAAATGGCCAGCCCGCGCAGTTTCATCTGGAGCCGCACTCCACTGACCAGCACGTAGTCGTAGAAGCCAATCTGGTATCTGGCACCAACACAATAAAGATCCGGCTGCGAAATGATTTTGCGGTCACTTATACGGGGCATCTACCACTGCTTGGCACCGCGAGCCAGGGATTGCGCGTTCCGTCCGAGACCTGGAGTGCCTCGCGCGATGCATTGACGCTCGAAACGGAAGGACTGCCGGGCCACACGTATGTACTTTCGGTTTGGGGCAGAGAGCAAATCAAATCCATCGATGGCGCACAACTGAGAGCTGACGGCTCGATCGAAGAGACATTTCCGGCGGCCAGCGGAGCCGCAGAAACACAAAAGCAGACGGTGACCGTTCATTTCACTAACCCAGCGCAGAAAACGAAGCACTAAAACAGCCTTGCGCCACGAGAGGTAAGCGCACTGTTTTTTGGCGATCTATGCGATGCCCAGTTTTTTCTGCATGTCCTCAAGCGTGATGCCCTTGGTTTCCGGGTACCAGATGAGGACGACAAAAAACTGCAAGGCCATCATGACCGAGAAAAAGATGAACGGGTAGCCACCGGATTTTGCGGCCACCGCCGGAAATCCCAGTGAGATGATTCCGGCCATGAGCCAGTGCGTAAAGCTGCCAAGACTTTGGCCCGCAGCGCGGACGCGATTCGGAAACACTTCTCCGATATACACCCAGATCACGGCCCCCTGTGAAAACGCGAAGAACGCGATGTAACAGACCAGCAAGGCCACGAGAACACTTTCGTGGCTGTGCGACAGAACAACGTACGCCACCCCCGCCAGACACAACGCAGTTCCGACCGCGCCTGTGAGCAACAATTTCTTTCTGCCGATACGATCGATGAGCGTCATCGCGATCATTGTAAAAATGAGGTTTGTAGCGCCTATGGCAACGGCCTGAAGGTCCGAGGAAACCTTATTGAAGCCTGCTTGAGCAAAAATCTGATTCAAGTAATAAAGGATCGCGTTAATGCCGGAGAGTTGGTTAAACATGGCAATCGACACGGCAAGAAAAATGGGAAAGCCGTACTTGCCGCTGAAGAGCGAATCTCCCGCGGAGTGGTCAGCATCGATCGATGCGACGATATCCTGCAATTCCTGTTCATAATTTTCTTCGCCTGTAATTCGAAGCACTTCCCGCGCTTCGTCAATGCGCTGTTTTTTCGCAAGCCAACGCGGGCTGCGCGGAATGCCGAACAGCATGACCAGGAAGAATGCAGCAGGAAGTGCCGCAATGCCAAGTTTCCAGCGCCACTCTGCAGCGCCAAGGTTTAGGATGCCCATAAGATAGTTAGAGAAATATGCGAGCAAAATTCCGAAGACCACGTTGAATTGAAAGAGCCCAACGAGGCGGCCGCGATATTTTGCCGGCGCAATTTCGGCGATATACATCGGACCAAGAACCGACGACCCGCCGATCGCGAGGCCGCCGATAACTCGAAATACCACGAGCGCCGTCCAATTCCAGGCAAAGCCACATCCAATCGCGGAAACAAAATAGAGTACGGCAAGGATTCGCAGACTATCGCGGCGGCCATATGCGTCACCGGGTATCCCGGCCAGCATGGAACCAACGATGGTGCCGACGAGCGCGCTCGATACGGTCACGCCCAGCGCGAGCGGTGAAAGGTGGAAGAGATCGGTGAGCGCCTGAGTGGTACCGGAGATTACCACAGTGTCGAAGCCGAACAGCAGTCCACCTAACGCTGCGACTACTGTGCTGCGAAGAAGGACTGAATTTAGTTGCATCGTTGGCACCTTTTCGGCAAAGTTGCGCGTCCACTTTCTGTAATCCGCACATGTGGAGAGGTCTTTGCCAGCGCGGCATTCTAGTGGATTCGGTTGTGGAGCGGGAGAACTATTTTCGAAGAGAACTTTATGAACGGCGAGCGCTCGCCTCGTTGGAATCCAGTACCAGGTGGAGTATCGTTTTCATCAGTTCATTTGGAGGTTCAGAAGTTTGCAGCGTTTCAGCTCGAATTCCCCCGCCGCGAAATATGCAAGCAACAAAAAAATGCGCACACAAGTAGGAATCATTGGAGCCGGTCCCGCTGGGCTTTTCTTGTCGCACTTGCTCGAGCGTCTGGGAATTGAGTGCGTGGTCGTTGAAATGCACAGCCGAAGGTATGTTGAAGAACGTATCCGCGCCGGAGTGCTTGAGCAAGGTACCGTTGACCTGATGCACGAACTCGGCGTGGGGGAACGCCTGAAGCGGCAGGGCCTCCAGCATGGTGGTATCGAACTTCGCTTCGGAGGACGTGGTCACCGGATCGATTTTCGTGAACTCACGAATGGAAAGTGCGTCACGATTTACGCGCAGCACGAAGTCATCAAGGATCTGATTGCAGCCCGGTTGGCATTGGATCGGCCAATCCATTTCGAAGCAGAAGAGGTCACGGTTGAAGATCTGGAAAGCACATCACCGACAATTTATTTCCGTGCGAGCGGAGTTTCCGAGCAACTCGAATGCGATTTCATTGCGGGATGCGACGGATTCCATGGCGTCTGCCGTCCGTCAATTCCGGAAGGAGTGTTGAAGCTTTACGATCGAACTTATCCATTCGGGTGGCTGGGCATTCTGGCGCAAGCGCCGCCATCGTCGCACGAATTAATTTACGCATATCACGAGCGCGGGTTCGCTTTGCTGAGCATGCGCTCGCCAGAGATCAGCCGGCTCTACCTGCAGTGCGATCCGGAAGAGGACATCGAGCTTTGGCCCGATGAACGAATCTGGCAGGAATTGCAAAAGCGCCTGGGTGCGGCTGGATGGAAACTGACGGAAGGACCAATCATCCAGAAGGGCGTGACCGGCATGCGCAGTTTTGTGGCAGAGCCGATGCAGTTCGGCAAGTTGTTTCTTGCGGGCGATGCGGCTCACATCGTGCCGCCGACAGGCGCAAAGGGACTCAATCTTGCCGTGGCTGATGTGAGAGTGCTGGCCCGCGCACTGGGAGAATATTACACAAATCAAAAAACGGAGCTGCTCGCTCGCTACTCGGAAATCTGCCTGCGCCGCGTGTGGAAAGTCCAACGATTCTCCTGGTGGATGACGTCCCTGCTGCACCGTTTTGCAAATGACAGTCCGTTTGATCAGCGCCGCCAGGTCGCCGAACTCGATTACCTCACCAGCTCTCGCGCCGCCGCGCAGACTCTCGCAGAAAATTACGTCGGATTGCCGATGGAGGACTGAAGCAGGAAATTTACACCGTCCTAAGTGCTTCCTTCAGTTTTCGAATGAGCCAACGGCGCCGACAGCTGCTGCATCTCCGAAGCGAATGGAGAGTGGCAGGGCAATCACGCGTAGCTAGGCGTTATGCCAATATTCTTTTCGCTGCGTTCGCGCACAATTCGCTCGAGATAGCCGCTCTGCCGGAATGCCTGCAGAGGATCGTCGGGCAGACCTTTCGCTCTACGCCATTCCTTTACGATCGAACGCGTGTCCTGCCAAAAAGCTCCGCGCAAAGTCTCTTCTGCATCAACAAGGCAACATTGCTCCTGGAATTTCGCCAGCCGCTCGTGATCGACGAGGGCAGCACGTGCGTATAACTCCTGCGCCGTGCAGACAGTTTGGATCATCGCCTCAATTTTCCCTTTTAGGTTGTGGCTTTGATCCACCATGTACGCAATGTCCGCTCTTCTGCCGTCTTCCCATTCGAACATCTGGATCTCGTGGAATATGCGGAACACCTGATACGGGTCTATAGACCCCAAGGTCAAGTCGTCGTCCGCGTACCGGCGGTCATTAAAATGAAAACCCCCGATCATCCCGCGGTGGAGCAGCCACGCGACAATCTGTTCTATATTCTGAGCTTGATAGTGATGGCCGGTGTCCACAAGAACGAATGCCTGTGGGCCCGCTTCTTTCGCTAAGAGATACGCCATCCCCCAATCGGCCACGTCGGTGTGGTAGAACGCGGGCTCAAACGGTTTATATTCAAGCAGCAGGCGCTGGCCGGGCCTCAGTGCCCGGTGAATTTCCTTTAAGCTCTCCTCGAAGAATCCGATTCTCTTGCGGATGTTCTGCGAACCAGGATAGTTGGAGCCATCCGCAAACCAGGGAGAAACATCCCTGGACTTCAATGCGTCGGCAATCGCAACACACTCCAGAATGTGGCTGACCGCCATTCGGCGAACATTTCGATCGGGATTACCGACGGACCCGTATTTGTATTCCTGATTTTGAAAGGTGTTCGGATTGATCGATCCCGGACGAATGCCGAATTTCTTGCTCAGCTTTTCTACTTCGCTTACATCTTTGAGGCCGTTAGGAACATCCCATTGCACGTGCAAGGCAAGAGTAGGGCAAGCGCCAGTGATGGAGTGCACCTGACCGGCATCGCTGAATTTCTCCTCAAGTGTTGTGGCGGCACCGGGTTGAACGAATTTTCCGAAGCGAGTGCCGGTATTGGCAAAACCCCACGATGGGAGTTCGATCTTCAGTCGGTCCAAGGCCGCATATGCTACTTCAATCAATTTGTCCTTCATCGTGAAGTCTCCGTCTGCCCTACCTGGGTACGCGCATCAAGTTCCCTTGGTTGTTTGTCCTCGTCCATTAAAATCGGCGTGGAGTTGAATGATATTGTCTGCGCAATCTCAGCAACCCTTGCTGCGGTCACGTTGTGCGATGAACTCCCGTCGTCCTGTAGAGTTGCCATTTGAATAGCGAAGTTACCAATCGTCGTGCTTTCGCTTGAACCGGGGACGACTTCGAGCCTGCTGTATTCCGCTGTCAACCGGTTTAGGAACGTGTTCTTGCTCCCGCCGCCAACGATGAACAGACGCTTGAGCTTTTTTCCCGTAATCCCAGTGATCGCAGATAGCACCTCAGCATAACGCCGGGCGAGGCTGTGAAAAATCGTATTTGCCAGCAACGGAATTCCCCGGCTGTCAGGTAAGAACGATTCATGACCTGCGCGATTGCACTGCGCGTTGATCTTGCCAAGCATCTTTCCGGGCAGTACCAATTCGGGGGCGTCTAGGTCTATCAAAATTTGCGGTTGCGGTAACAGAGCGCATTGTCGAATAAGATCGGGCAAGGTCCAATGCTGGCCGAGACGTTCCCATTCATCCATGCACTGGCGGAGGAGCCACATACCATTCACATTTTTGAGAAAACAGGTAGTTCCACCGACGCCTCCAAGGTTCGTGAAGTTCAATTCGCGAGCCTCTTTCGTAATGCACGGCGAATTCAGCACCGTCCCGACAAGCGACCAGGTGCCAGAGCTGATAAAGGCCCAGTCTTCGCCTTTGGCCGGAATCGCAGCAATGGCAGAAGCTGTGTCATGGCAGGCGGGCACGATCAGTCGAGTGCCGCAGAAAGCAGGCAATGTGCTCAATGGCCCGTTCAGTGTTCCGACAATTGATCCCGTGGGCACAATTTCAGGCGCGGCCGCCTTCTCTAAGCCGGTGGCCTGAAAGATCTCATCACACCAGTTCCTTGTTCCGAGCGTCACCAGCTGCGTGTGCGTAGCATTCGTATACTCGGACACCGGTTTCCCGCCAAGGAGATGCGTGACGTACTCGGGAAGATTCAACCAACGGGAGCCGGAATCGATGCCTGCCAGCTTGTCGGCGTAAAGCTGGTAGAGCGTGTTCAAGCTCAACAGTTGTATTCCCGTAAGCGAGTAGAGCCTGTCCGGGGAAATGAGGCGATGAACTTCCGCCACTGCTTTTGCGGTTCTCTCATCCCGATAACAAAATGGATTCCCGAACGGGCTGCCGTCACTCCGCAGGCGCACATAGTCAACAGCCCACCCGTCCACTCCGATCGATGCGACTCCTTCGGGCGCGGCCTCCGCGCAGGTTCTCAGGCCAGTGCTTACGCCCTCGAATATGGCGTCGATGTTCCAGTGCAGTCCCGTGGCAGTCGAGATAGGAGCGTTTGAAAAACGATGAATGACTTCAATTTGTGGAACGCCCTGTTTCCAGCGCAGGATCGATACACGGCAACTTTGTGCCCCTAGATCCACTGCAACAAGAGATGCTTTGCCCGCTGACCGCTGCATAAAACCCTTCTCGATGACACGAACACCGTCGATGCCTATCTAAGGAAAGCCTCGGTTAAGCCACCGTCTACCGGAATCAGGTGCCCGGTGGTGCAGCGCGACTGCGGGCCTGCCAGGAACAAGATTGCGGAAGCGCAGTCCTTCGGATCAATCGGCTGATGTGTAAGCGTGCGCTGGGCGTAAAATTCGGCGAGCAAAGTACGAAGCTGTTCATCCGAGGCAGAGGAGTCGTGTGGAATCTTATATTTGTTGAGCGAGGCCACCACCCTGTCACGAGGGAACATGGTCGAGCCTTTCACAACCGTGGCCGGACTAATGCCGTTTACGCGAACCCTGGGCGCAAGGGAAATCGCGAATTCACGGACAAGATGGCTGACCGCCGCCTTGCTCACATCGTAAGCCTCGCTTCCGTGCTTCGGAACGACTGCATTGGCCGAGCTTGTGAGAACCACACTCGCGTCAAGCCCCTGTTCGCCTAAGATTCCGCCGGACTCCTCAAGCAACCGGTGATTCGCCGTAACATTAATATCCAAGGTCTCGCCCCACTGACGATCACTAATTTGTCCGTCGGGTGAGGATGGGAAAATGGCTGCAGTGTTCACAATGATGTCGAGCCCGCCGTAGGCACCGACAACCTCCCGCAAAGCATTGCGGATGGACTCACGCTCACGAATATCAATCGAGACTGCCGATGCAGATTCCTTTCCTGCGATCTTCTGCGCCTCTAAGCTCGTCGTTCTTGCGGCTTCCAGATCGCGGTCGGCCACGACGACATGAGCTCCGCGTTGGGCGGCCAGAAGAGCCGTCTCGCGTCCCACACCGTTTCCGCCGCCAACCACAAATGCAATTCGCCGGCTGAGTTCCTTTTCCGGCGGCTGCCGCCGAATTTTCGCTTCCTCTAGCTGCCAATACTCAATGCGGAAAGCTTCGGACGGAGGCAATGCCACATAGTTCGAATGCACTGTGAAGGCGTCGGTCGATGCGGCGGGCCCAGCTTGAGGGAGCGCCTTCGGTGTGTCGCCGGCGCCGAGTGCCGTGGCGCCTTCCATTACATGGACTGCGTTGGTGTAGAACTCTCCGGAGACGCGGGCCTCCGTCTTGGTCTTCCCGAAACTGAACATGCCGATGCCCGGAATCAGGATTACAGTCGGACTAGGATCACGCATCGCCGGCGAATCGGTTTTCGCAAATGATTTGTAGTATTGGCGATACTCTTCCCGATATCGAATAAGAGCGACATCGATGTGCTCCCTTAATCCGATCAAATTGGTCGAAGGATCCCACTGGACGAACAGCGGGCGAATTTTTGTTCGAATGAAATGATCCGGGCAGCTTGTTCCGAGGTGCGCGAGCTTCTCACCGTCTGGGGAATTTACAAATCGTAAGATCTCCGGAAGATCGTTAAAGTGGCCAATCATCCGCTGTTTATCGCAAACACGCCCGCGCACAAACGGAAAAATATCCAGCGCCAATTCACGGTAATTTGGCAGTGCGCTGTGCCGCTTGCCACCGAATAGATCAGAGCCTCTTCGCTCGATATGATCAACAATGAATTGACCGAGCCGGTCGATGATGGTGATCGTATTCAAATAACATTCACGCTGCGTGCTTCCCCAGGTAAAGAGGCCATGCCCACCCAGAACGACTCCGTCGCAGCCCGGGTTCGCCTCAACCGCGTCCCTTAGCATCATCGCCAATTCAAAACCCGGGCGTTGCCAGGGTAACCAGATCAGCTTGTGCCCGAAAAGGCGGTTGAACTCGCGCATCTTCTCGTTGCCATTGGCAGCGGCTGCAAGCGCGATGCCCCAATCCGGATGAAGGTGGTCAATGTGTTCGAATGGAAGAAATCCGTGCAGCGGAGTATCAATTGAGGCGGCGACGGTGTTGTGGCCGAAAGCGCAGAGAGGATACATCTCGACGATTTCATCTTCTAACTGTACGCCGCGATACCGATTCCTCAGGGCATGGAGCTTGTCAAGGTAGAGAGACGCGAAACCGTTTCGCTGAATGCTCCCAATATCGCCGCCGCTTCCTTTGATCCAAAGGACCGCGCGTTTTGTAGCGTCGAGTGGATCGGATTCCTCAATTTTCGAACTGGTGTTTCCACCGCCGAAATTTGTGATTCGAAGATCGGAGCCCAGTATATTGGAGCGGTAGCGCAAGAGTTCAGGCGCATCGAGCTTTCGGGCGAAGTCCTCATCCCATCGATCTTCTAGATAGCGAAGAGTTTCCTGAGTCTTCATCAACAAGTGCCCTTAGAGATGGCGCAGGGGATCGTATAGCGTGACTGAATCCAATACCCGATTCCGCGATTCGAAATTCGACAGTATCGAATTGGAAAGCTCGGTGCAATAGGATAATTATTTCAATAGTGGAACAGACCATCTACCTGGCGGCACGCATCTTTTTGGTCAGCGACGCAGAAGTGATGAGTTTGTGTTTGACGTAATTGTAGGGAGACACGATTTGGCCGTTCAAAATTGCTAGACCCAATTCGATCAATTGTGGTCCATAACTGCTCGCCTCGTGCGATACGGAGGCGATGAAAGGGCTGCCCGGAATACTCATTTCATCCAGCGCTTCCGGAATGCAATCCTGTCCAACGATCGCTACATCCTTATCGCGTTTCGCTTCCCGTACGGCTTGTAGCGCCCCCAGTCCGCTCGTATCTGTCGCCGCGGCAACGAGCACACCATGCTGCGCAGGGTGACGCTTCAGAAAGTCAGCCATCAAGCGGTGGCTCCTTCCCCGCAAACCTTCTCCGTTCAACAAAACATAGTTTTCATCCCGTAAGCCTGGAAATTTCGATCGGATCCCGGCAAAAGCGCCTGTAATCCGGCTGTGGACGAGAGGCCCGGCTTCTTGAATATCTAATCCAACCACCCAACTCAGTTTTCCACCCCACAGATTTTTCGAATGTTGGGCGAGAAAATTGCCAGCTTCGTGCCCAACTCTGTAATTGTCCACACCGAAAAATGTCGCATGTGGATGCGGTATATCGACTGCGATCAGCGGGATTCCCGCGCCGTGAATCTTGTCCGCAATGATCGGCGCTATCCGCTGGTCGATTTGAAATTCAATGACCAGATCAGCCCTTTGCTTCACAAACTCCTCGGCGTTCTTAACTGCGGCTGCGGCGTCATACTTGTTGTCCAGGACCAGCAGGTCCACCCCGGCGGAGGAGGCCGCCGCTGCCAAACTCTCGCGCACCGCCTCGGAAAACGGCATTTCGCGCGACTGCGCGCCAAAGCCGAAGCGCACCTTCCTAGGTCGGGACACCAACCTGTAGAGTCCGTTCTCGGACTGTCCGAGGTACCCTCTGTGCGTCAGCGTTTTCAGAATCCTATAGACGGTCGTTTTCGAAATTTTCGTCCGCCGGTAAATCTCTTCGAGGGATTTCGGCTGGTTCTCAACCTGCAGCAATTCGAGAATATCCAGTGCTTTGGAGAGCACTGGGATGAGGTAAAGCCGAGCGGGGCGCGCCTTGGAGCTAGTTCGGTGCATTAGGTTTACACACAATTGGACGAGCGAAAGTATACCCTAGCGCCAGCCGATCCCGTTGTTTCAATAGATGGACTTCTTTCGTATTGACCAGTCGTTCTGGTTGCAATTAGAGTTCTCAGCCAGCGTGGCCTTGCGGCTGCCGGTGGCCTCCGCGTTCGCTCAGGGAAAGGAATCTTCCTCGTGCCCAATCCTATCCTCGGGGTTTTCCTGCACTGGCTCGGCGGTTTGGCCTCTGGCAGCTTCTACGTCCCCTATCGCCGGGTGAAACATTGGGCGTGGGAAACTTATTGGCTTGTCGGAGGTTTTTTCAGTTGGATCATTGCACCCTGGTTGCTGGCTCTTGTCCTCACCCACGATCTCTTTGCCGTGCTCAGGGAATCACCTCTCACCAGTCTGTTTTGGGCTTATGCTTTCGGCCTGTTGTGGGGACTCGGGGGACTCACCTTCGGCTTAACAATGCGCTACCTCGGTATGTCTCTCGGAATGGCCGTTGCCCTCGGATATACAGCAGCTTTCGGAACTTTGATGCCGCCGATCTTCCGCGGACAATTTAGAACTGAAGTCCTGGGCACCCATTCTGGACTCATTATCCTTATCGGTGTCGCCATATGCCTGTTTGGAATCGTCTTTGCCGGCACCGCAGGAATGTCCAAAGAAAAAGAACTGTCACAAGAGCAAAAACGCCTGTCCATCAAGGAATTCGACCTGAAGAAAGGACTGCTGGTAGCCACTTTCTCAGGCGTAATGAGCGCGTGCTTCGCTTATGGATTGGCAGCGGGCGATCCCATCAAAGGAATGACCATTCGTCACGGCACCCCGCCTCTGTGGCAAGGCCTGCCAGTACTGGTCGTTGTCTTGTTGGGCGGATTTACGACGAATTTCATCTGGTGCGTTGCCCTCAATATCCGCAATCGCACGGGCTATCAGTACCTCAATTCAGAGATCCGTCAAAATCTACTCTCGGGTCCGCCACTCGAAACAGTCACCGACGCTCCGGCGGAAGAGATGGCGAAGGCCAGCGGTTCTACGGAGGCGGCGCCCAACCATGCCCCGATGCTGATGAACTATGTATTTTCGGCAATCGCCGGGATCACTTGGTACTTGCAGTTCTTCTTCTACACCATGGGTGAGACCAAGATGGGCCACTATAGATTCTCTAGCTGGACTCTCCACATGGCCAGCATCATGATTTTCAGCACACTCTGGGGTATCGCGTTGCGGGAGTGGAACGGAACCGGCCGCCGCACAAAGGTCCTTGTGGCGTTGAGTTTGTTCGTTCTGGTCCTCTCGACCGTAGTGGTCGGGTACGGAAACTATGTCGGAATTGCAAATGAATCTAAGACTGCCGCCGCGCGATGAACAGCACCGATCCCAATTAGCCATATCAACTTTAGAATCTTATCCGTCGCGAGAGGAATAGTTCTCATCAGTCCCCATGGCTGCGCCTAAAATCGGAACGCGTAATTTCCAGCGCCCGCCTCATACACATCCGAATTCCCCTCGGTCCGAACAAACTTGATTCCGCCACTATGCGCGATGTCGTTGCTGCCTTCTCGAATTTGCGCCTTTGTGGGGAAATAAAGTACCCCGGTTGTGTTTGCTGGAATCGTAACGCTCCAGACTGTGCTCTTATTCTCCGCTCTCCAGCGCGAACCGATCGCGCCGTACGCGGATTCATAGGTGGCCTCTGCCTCGCCAAGTTCGGCACTGAACTGTGGATGAAGCACGATTCGATGGAATCCGGGATTTTCTATATCCGCGTCGATGCCCGCCACATACCGGTATAGCCATTCCGCAACCGCGCCATAGGCGTAATGGTTGAACGAATTCATCGAAGGGTCGTCCAATTTTTGATCGCCGTTCCATCTCTCCCACATCGTGGTTGCACCACGCTCGATCATGTAGAACCACGATGGATACGTTCGTTGCAGAAGCAGCCTGTACGCAACATCGGTGTAACCGCCCTTGCTCAGCTCGATCAAGAGATAGGGCGTTCCCAAAAATCCAGTCGTCAGATGAAAGTCGTGCGCTTTGATGTCGTCTACCAATCGTTGCATGGCAATCTTGTGTTTATCTTTTTCCAACAGATTCATGTGAAGCGCCAAGACGTAGCTCGTCTGGCTGCCACTCCCAACAGTGCCGTCCGCTTTGACATAAGCCTGATTGAACGCGCCACGAATCTTTTCGAATAACTGGCCATACTTTTCCGCTTCTGCGTTGCGGCCCAGCGCTTGCGCCATTTGCTGCATTAAAGACGCGTCGTACGCCCAATAGGCCGTGGCAATCAAGTCCTTTGGCGTCTGGCTGCCAATCGCCAGCCAATCGCCGTAGTCATTTCCACGTTCCTTAAGCCACAAGTAGTCAGAATTCGCTCTTTCCAGGTGGGCCATCCAGCGTTCCATCGCGGCCCAGTTCTCTTCCATGATCGTCTTATCACCGTATTGCAAATAGGCCGTCCAGGGGATGATGACTCCGGCATCCGCCCAGCCCGCAACGCTTTCTCCCGTCGGCCCTACCCGCGGCGACACATCTGCGTATGCGCCCTGCGCGCTCTGCGCGTCTCGAATGTCGGTCGTAAATTTGTGCGAGAACGCAGCAAGGTTCACGTTATAACTGGCCGTGCGCCAGAACACTTCCGCATCGCCCATCCATCCCAGACGTTCGTCTCGCTGCGGGCAATCGGTCGGCACGCTGAGAAAATTCCCGCGTTGACCCCAGGCAATGTTTCTCCAAAGTTGGTTTACCGTGGCGTTTGCTGTGCGGAACGTCATGGTGAAGGGTGCGCTCGTATAGAAGACTACTCCCTCAACCGAATCGCGGTTCGGCGTCCCCGGGTACCCTGTCACTTCGACATAACGGAATCCATGGAACGTGAAGTGCGGCTCGAATACTTCTTCGCCTCCACCGCGCAGAACGTATGTGTCCGTCGCTTCCGCAGTTCGCAGGTTTTCCGTATACAGCTCGCCGCTTGGCTTCAACACTTCTCCAAAACGCAATTTGACTTTTGTCCCGCTCTGTCCAGAAACACGTAACCGCGCCCATCCGACCATGTTTTGTCCCAGATCAAAGATGTAAACACCAGGAACTGGATTGGTCATTTCTCTGGGCGAAAGAGTCTCGTGTGCTCGGATGGGTTGAAAATCCTGTGCAACAAGCGGCGCTTTGGGCGCGGACAAAGCGGCTGCAGGCCTCCACTCGCCCTCGAGCGAAGCTGCGTCGCCCGCGTCTTTTTTTTCCCGTCGTGCGTCGTAGAATTCACCATTGTAGAGATCCGAACTCACGATCGCCGAAGGTACGGTTTTCCAGCTTTCGTCCGTGGAAATCGTATCTCGGGTTCCATCGGTATATTCGACCTCCAATTGACCCAGAATACGCACAGGCGGCGGCCCAAAGTTGTATCGATTTTGCAGCCAGGCGAGTCCGTCCGCGTACCATCCTCCTGCTAACAACGCACGAACGGCGTTTGTGCCCGGTTGTACCAGAGAGGTGACATCATAGACCTGATAAGAAATTCGCTTTCGATAGTCGGTCCACCCGGGCGCAAGGACATCGTCTCCTACGCGTTTCCCATTCAGGTACACCTGATAAGCGCCCAGCGCTGTCGAATAAATCCGCGCTCTCTGCACGGTTTTTGCAACGTGGAAATTTTTCCCGAACCAACTGATGGGCTCAGCCAGCCACGGCGTGCCAAGCGGATCTTGTCCAATTTCTGCAGCGACTCCGGCCGCCGGCCATGAACTGTCGTCGAAATCCTGTACGGTCCATTCGGAGTTCCCTCCGTCCTTCCTTGTCTTCCAGTTCGTATCGGAGATGATCCGCTGAAACGTGCCATCCGGTAATTCCACGCGCAGCACAGCCACCAGTCCGCCGGATACGGGAGCTTGGGCCCAGTCCGGTTTGTCGACAGTCACTTCTGCCGCGATCGAATTCTTGCCGGATTCCAAATTACTTAAGGTAACTTCGCGGAAAGTTCCCCACGGATCATGCGGGCGGCCAAATTTGCCCGCAGGTGATTCTTGCAGCACGATTTTCCCGTTTACCCACACACCGATGTTGTCTTTGCCTGTAATGAAGAGCACTGCGGTTTTTGGTTTTCGCGAAAGCGTGAAATTCAGACGAAAATCACGCTTCCCGACGGATGCCTTTGACAAAGCTCCTTCGTCAGTACTCCAGATCCATTTCGGATTGGATGCATGGTCGCCCCGCTCAACCGGCATGTCTTGTGCGATCCAGCGCGCAGTCCAATCTTCGGCCGAAAGCAATCCCATCTCCCACCAGCTCGGTTTGCTGTACGCAGTTGGCTTCCCTTGTCCATCCCAGACGCGAACCTCCCAGAAATACCTGACCCGAGAAACAAGAGCGGGCCCTCCGTAGGGAGCGTTGACAGAGTCCGCCGACATAATCTTGCCGCTATCCCAGACATCCGGCTCGTTCCGCTGAAGCTTTTCTGATGAGCTGGCAACGCGTATCTCGTAAGCGATCTGCACTGCCACTCGTCGCGGATCGTTGAGCCGCCAAGACAAGCGGGGATGAGCGTTGCCCAGGCCAAGTGGCGTCGTCATGGCCTGACACTCCAGCTCCGAGGGCGCTCCGCCTGACACGGTAGCGTCAGGCTCAGGAATCGCTTTGGCCGGAATATTTAGGGTCACACTCGCTGTGAGCTCCAGAAGTAGCCCAAAGAAAATTCTTGCCCATTGCTGTTTGCTCATTGCAATCTCCGAAGGCCTAGAAGTTTCGGTATTGTATATATTTTTCTATTGAATTCCTATCGTCCACGTTCCTTGACGTGTCGTCTGCCGTTTTGACGCACAATATGACACTCCACGGTTTTTTTTCCGCCGCGGTGTAAGGAGATCGCGATGCCCAGGACCGCTTTTCGATTGCGAATAAAAACCGGCAAGGAGCAAGAATATGACGCCGCGCACCGGCGCGTCTGGCCAGCACTGCTATCCAAGCTAAAGGAAGTCGGGATATCTCACTATTCGATCCTCCGACGAGGCCAAGATCTGTTCCTCGTCATGCAAGTCCATGATTTTGATTCTGCATGGCGAAAACTCGACAGCGACGCGATCAATCTGAAATGGCAGCGAGAAATGGCTGAATACTTCGAGCCTGTTCCAGATCTTCTACCCGGCGAACGCTTTGCCATGATGAACGAAGTTTTCTATATGGAGTGATCGATGTGTATCGGGACAACCCGATTCTCTGCACGATCTTGGAAGAAGAAAGTATCGTGATCGCGCAGCTCGCGAAAAACTCCCAGATCAGCTGATTGAAAAATTCCCGTGTGTGTTTGGTGGGCCCGCCAGGATTCGAACCTGGGACCAACGGATTATGAGTCCGCTGCTCTAACCGCTGAGCTACGAGCCCCACGACGCGTAACAACATGATTCTATATTAATTTAGGAGAGTAGCGCGAAGGATTCGAAATGGCCCAAAGCGTTCAGTGTCATAAAAGTGTCATGGTTTTTACATTTGGTTGCAGAATCTCTGGTCAGGACGTGTTGTAGACCGCCTCGCTGCGGGCGAGCCCTGAATCTACGGTGTTTTAGTGATGGATTAGGCCTATACCCACGGGAAACGTGAAATGAGGTATCTTGGCCCCAACATAATCTGCTGTTCGGCACGTCGGCAGTTGCAACCGCCGGGCAGCATTGAGGTGTATAGTTGCGGAAACAGATTCATTCTAACCACCAAACATGACGCCATCCCTTCGCCACAAGAGGAAACCCTCGCCAACTTTCGGGGAGAAAGTCAAAGTTGCAGTCGTCCAGGCCGCTCCGGTACTCTTTGACCGCGACCGCACTCTCAAAAAAGTCCACGCCCTCGCCGGACAAGCTGCCCGCCAGGGCGTAAAACTAGTTGTCTTCCCCGAAGCCTTCGTTTCCGCCTATCCTCGTGGGCTCGACTTCGGCGCCGTCGTCGGTTCGCGAAGCGATCGCGGCCGCGAAGACTTTCGCCGTTACTACGACTCTAGTGTTGACGTTCCTGGACCCGCCGTGATCACGCTCGCCCGCACTGCTGCCAAACACAAAATCTATCTCGTCATCGGCGTGATCGAACGTGATCGCGGCACCCTTTACTGCACCGTGCTCTTCTTTGCGCCTGACGGCGATTATCTCGGCAAGCACCGCAAGGTCATGCCCACTGCCTCCGAACGCCTCGTCTGGGGATTTGGCGACGGTGCAACTCTGCCCGTTTTCGATACTCAACTCGGCCGCCTTGGCGCGGTCATCTGCTGGGAAAACTACATGCCGCTTCTCCGCACCGCCATGTACGCCAAGGGCATCGAACTCTACTGCGCTCCCACCGCCGACTGCCGCGATTCATGGCTGGCCACCGTCCGCCACATCGCCGTCGAAGGCCGCTGCTTCGTTCTTTCCGCTAACCAGTTTTGCCGCGTCAGCGACTATCCCGCTCACTACCACTCCGCTCTCGGCGACGACCCCGCTTCCGTCGTCTGCCGCGGCGGCAGCTGCATCGTGGATCCCTTCGGCAATTTCCTTGCCGGCCCTCAGCTCACCGGCGAAGAAATCCTGTTCGCCGAAATTGATCGCGCCCAGATCGCCCGCGGTAAATTCGATCTCGACGTCGTCGGCCACTACGCCCGCCCCGACATCTTCCAGCTGGTCGTTGACGAGCGCCCCAAGCCGCCCGTCACCCTCCGTTCTCCCGGCTCCGGCAAATAGACCATCTCGTATCTTTTTGATGCGACGAGGTTCCCATCTGATCCCTGATCGCCGTTTTGCAATATTTCTTTTCTTACAGCAAAACGACGAACGGTAAAGCGAGTGTCATAGGGCCCCAGATCGGAAGTCCAATTGGTCCATTAAAGGGTCTTTGCGATGCCCACCTACCACAAGACCGACCGATCGATACTCGCGATGGTCGGGCGTCCAGTCAACGCCATCGCGATTTCAAATTCCCTCCGAAGGATCTCGACCACGCGCGTGACGCCTTCCGCTCCGGAAATCCCCAGCCCCCACAAGTAGGGACGCCCGATCTGCACCGCCGACGCCCCGAGCGCAAACGCTTTGATGATGTCCGTGCCGCGGCGAATGCCTCCGTCCACTAGCACCGGCACCCGGCCCGCGACCTTCTCGACCACCAACGGAAGCGCATCGCTCTTCCATGCCTACGGACTGGGCAATGGACTTATGTTTCCCTTCCATGCTGGGGCGAGCACGGTATTATTTTCGGGCAAGGCGCAAGCCAAAACGGTATTAGGAATTGCGCAGATCGCCCGGCCGACGCTTTTCTTCTCTGTTCCAACGTTGTATGCCCAGATGCTTC